>Ga0164243_10002272_pt1 | contig 32005 bp, 17 predicted proteins | sample OricompcompostOP_FD_108781 | JGI IMG/M metagenome (GOLD analysis project Ga0164243, IMG submission 108781) | Organic Plus compost microbial communities from Emeryville, California, USA - Original compost - Organic plus compost (OP) | ecosystem: Engineered > Solid waste > Mixed feedstock >... | reverse complement strand
TTGATTCACGATCCCAGCCAGCTGGCGGCTCCCGCCGGTATCGAGCCATTCAGCGCGCCGTGCAGCACCAAGCAGGAGGACATCGAAGCGTGGACCGCGTTGATTCCGACCCTGACCAAGGAGATGGAGGAAAACGGCCGCAACATCATGGTGCTGTTCCAGACCCGGAACAACCGCTCCTGGAGCGATGAACTCAAGAATTACCAGCTGGTCACCGGCGACCAGGGCGATTACATGATCGCCGCCTATTCCCTGAGCAACACCGTCGGCATCAATTACCGGCCGGGCACCGTGATCAGTTTCTGGTTCGACAACAACTACGCCGAACATGCCGGCACCGATAAATTCGGTTCGGTGAGCAGCGGTCTGCAACGTTCCAGCCCGACCAAATCCACGGACATCGTGCAGCTGTTCCGGTGCAGCGAAAAAGGCGTGAACCTGAGCTCCAAGGGTTCGCTGAGCGTGATCAACTTCCATATGAACCAGGGCCAGATTCTGCCCCAGGCGTATATCACCACGCGCAACACCTTCACCAAATACGGCTGGATCGGCGGCAACTTCAGCCGTCCGCAAAGCTCGAAATGGGTTTCCGCCAAGCCGCAGGGCAAATGGGTATCGGCGCAGCCGGGCGGTCGTTCGCGCAGCAACGCGATAATCAGGCGCTGAGCCCAGGAGCAAGGAAATGGCGTCCCCGAGGCGCCATTTTTTTATGCGCAACATCGATGCGATGACCGGGCGGCGGTCGTCACGCGGCGACGCCGCCCGCCCGATAAGCAATCACAGGGGGGACGCTTCATGTCATTTTTAAGCACATGAAAGCGATTCAGGCCGACGCTCTTAAACAGGGCGGCAGCTGCGTGCATTATTCACAGTGCCTGGAGCCGACCGCTACGTTGATCTAGTGGCACCAATAAAAAAGCCGGACCCGATGGTCCGGCTTTTTCATTGTTCGTCCGTTTTCACGGCTGTGCCTGGATTCAGCCCGGCTCGCTGCCGCAGCTGATCCATTCCGGCAAGCGCACGCAATCGCTGTTGGCGACACCGCGCAGCGGCAGCAGTCCGGCCGTTTTCAGGGCGGCAGCGGCGCGGTCGTTCAGCAAGGTTTCGATGCAGGTCGGAACCGCATCCTCATGCCCGGGCAGGTAAAGCGGCAGGCCGCTGATCTCCGGCACTTCATTGCAGGCGGCGAACGCCGCCAGCCAGGCGCCGTTGCCCCAGAGCAGATCGTCGGTTGCGGCAGCGGGCGCGGCGACTTCCTCGAATTCGAAAATTTCCGTCGAGGCACCGCGTCGGCCGTAGGGCAGGCGCAGCAGAAAACGCGGCGCGATCAACGCCAGATCGCCCGCGGCCGGGCTGGCGCGAAACGCCGCCCAGCGCTCGGCAAATTCGGGCGGCAGCGCATCCCAGCTTTCGGGATCGCGCGCGTTGCGTATGTCCGTACAGCCGGCCAACGAAAAATCAGCGCCAGCCAGTGCCAGCGTGTCGTTGCGCTGCGCGAACGCCGCCAGCGCGTCTGCCGCCGCGCAATCCTCGATGGTAGCCTGCAGCTGGAAATCCGCGATGACCAGCGCCGGCGCTTCCTCGCCCAGATGCGCGCGCTCCAGCAATTGTTCCAGGGCACCGTGTTCGGCCAGCAACTGCGGCAGTTGTTCGCGCCGGCAATCGACGAGGTATAAGCGGGGGTCCTCATCGAGTCCGCGCAACAACCATTGCAGACCGAGCCACGCCGATTCCAGGGCGCGAAACGCGCTCTGGTGCATCAGCTTGCGCATCAGTTCGGCACTGGCTTGCGCCACCGAATCGAGCAGGGCGCCTTGTTGCGGATTCGGCGCCGGAATCACATACGGCGCGACGATGTCCTGAATCAGGTTTTGCACGTCGAAGCCGGCGGTGCCGCGCGTGGTCGTCAACAATTCATCCAGCGAAACCGCCTGCGCCGCTTGTGGTTTCGATTCTGTACCTGCGAGTTCAGCCGCGGCGGCGGCAAAAGTCTGTGGGTTTTTCAGACGCCGCCGCAGGCTGCGCAGATGTTCGAACAAGTCGACGTTCTCGTAGAGAAAGTCGGGATTCAATTGCTCGAGTTCGGAGAAACACAGGGGGTCGTCGCTCAGCGGCAACCGCAGACGCACGCGCAGTTTGGCGAATACCTCGTCGATCGTGTCGCGGTCGACTTTGAGCAGGCGCGGCGTCGCATCCTCGCCGCGACTGCCGTTGCCGCTGAAATCGCCGAGCACGAGCAGCAGGCCCGGCGCCGTGTCGCCGCGCGCCTGTTGCCCCTGCCAGCCGATGTCGCCGGTGCTGATGGTTGCTCTGCTCATGCTCTGTGTTCTCCGATTCCGTGTGGCTTGTCGCCTCAGCTGATCTGATAGCTGAAGGCGCCGTCTTCGCTGGCGGCGACGTGGATGTGTTTGATTTCCTCCTGCTTCGCCATGCGGTCGAGACATTCGCCAGCCAGCTGCGGCAGCAGCGTGCGGTTCAGAATGTTCTCGATGTTGCGCGCGCCGGTGTCGGATTCCTGGCAGCGCGCCACGATGTGCAGCAGTACATCCTCGTCGTAGCTGAAACCCGCGCCGTAATGGGCGGCGACGCGTTTTTCGATGCGGCGCATGTTGATCGCGCAGATCTTCATCAGGTTCTCGTCGTCCAGCGGATAATAGGCGATCAGGTTGGTGCGGCCGAGGAATGCCGGTTTGAAATGCTTGAGCAGTTCCGGGCGGATACTGTCGAGCAGCACTTCCGGCTCGGGGCGTTCCTCCAGCTGGTTGCAGATCGCGCGGATCGCGTCCTCGCCGGCGTTGGAGGTCATGATGATGACGGTGTTCTTGAAGTCGATGTCGCGGCCTTCGCCGTCCTTGATGGTGCCCTTGTCGAACAGGTTGTAGAAGATATCCTGCACGCCGGGATGCGCCTTTTCCATTTCATCGAGCAGGATGATCGAATAGGGCTTGCGCCGCGCCGCCTCGGTGAGCACGCCGCCCTCGCCGTAACCGACATAACCGGGGGGCGAGCCGAGCAGCATCGATACCTTGTGTTCCTCCTTGAACTCGGACATGTTGATCACGGTGATGTTGTGCTCGCCGCCGTACAGCATGTCGGCCAGCGCCAGCGCGGTTTCGGTTTTGCCGACGCCGCTGGTGCCGACCATCAGGAACACGCCGATCGGTTTGCGCGGATCGGTGAGGCCGGCGCGGGAGGTGCGGATCGCCTGGGCGATGCCCTCCAGCGCGTGCGACTGGCCGATCACGCGCTGCGACAGGCGCTCGCCGAGGCTGCGCACGGTTTCGATTTCATCGCTGACCATTTTGCCGACCGGAATGCCGGTCCAGTTGGCGACGATGGCCGCCACCGCCTGCTCGTCGACGCTGGCCTGCATCAGCGGTTGTTCGCCCTGTATCGCGCGCAGCTGTTCGCCGAGCGCTTGCAGGGAACGCTTGAGATCGGCCGCCTGTTCGGCGCTGAGCGCTTTTTCCGCATCGGCCTGCCCATGGTTTTCTTCCAGCTGCGCGCGAATGCTGCGGATCTGCGTGATCAGTTCCTGCTCTTTCTGCCACTGCGCCTGATGGTCGGCCAGGGCCTGTTCGGCGGCGGCCTTGTCGGCGCGCAGCGCGGCCAGGCGTTCGTCGTGGATGCCGCTGGTCACGTTTTCCTTTTCCAGCAGCGCGATGGTGGCGTCGCACTGTTGAATGCGGCGCTCGCTGTCTTCGATCGCCGCCGGCTTGGCGGTCAGGCTCAGGCCGACGCGGGCACAGGCGGTGTCGAGCAGGCTCACCGATTTATCGGGCAGCTGGCGGCCCGGAATGTAGCGGTGCGAAAGTTTCACCGAGGCGACGATCGCCTCGTCGAGGATGCGGACCTTGTGGTGTTTCTCCAGCGCGCCGGCGATGCCGCGCATCATGTCGATGGCGACGTCTTCACTCGGCTCTTCCACTTTCACCACCTGGAAGCGGCGGGTGAGGGCGGGATCGCGTTCGAAGTATTTCTTGTATTCGGCCCAGGTGGTGGCGGCGATGGTGCGCAGTTCGCCGCGCGCCAGCGCCGGCTTCAGCAGGTTGGCGGCGTCGCCCTGGCCTTCCTTGCCGCCGGCGCCGATCAGGGTATGCGCCTCGTCGATGAACATGATGATGGGCTGCGTCGAGGCCTTGACCTCCTCGATGACAGATTTCAGCCGGTTTTCGAATTCGCCTTTCACGCTGGCGCCGGCCTGCAGCAGGCCGAGGTCGAGGGTGCGCACCACCACGCCCTTGAGCGGATCGGGCACATCGTTTTGCGCCACGCGCAGCGCCAGCCCTTCCACCACCGCGGTTTTACCGACGCCGGCCTCGCCGGTGAGAATCGGGTTGTTCTGGCGGCGGCGCGTCAGGATGTCGATGCACTGGCGGATTTCCTCGTCGCGGCCCAGCACCGGGTCGATTTTGCCCTCGGCGGCGCGCGCGGTCAGGTTGACGGTGAATTTATCCAGCGACGGCGTTTTGGTCGGCGCGGCGCCGACCGCGCCGCCGGCATCGGCCACTTGCGCGCGGGCGGTGGCGGATTCGCCAGTGCTGCCGTAGACGCCGCGCGCGGTTTCGCGCAGCGATTCGGGCGCGATGCTGCCCAGCGCCGGCGCCGATTCGAGCAGGCCGCGGCGGCTCAGGTCGTCGAGCAGCAGCGCCGCCAGCAGGTGGCCGGAGCTGATCTGGCCGTGGCCGAAATCCACCGAGGCCAGCATCCAGGCGTTTTTCGCCGCATCGACGATGGCCGGCGACAGCGCCGCCGGACGTGTGCTGCCGCTTTTGAATTTGTCGACGGCGCGGGTCAGTTCCTTGGCCAGGCGGCCGGCGTCGATCTCATGTTTCTCCAGCAATTGCACGATATCGCTGTCGCCGTGTTCGATCAGCTTCAGCAGCCAATGCTCCACCTCCACATTGTATTGACTGCGATTGATGCACAGGCCGGCCGCTCCTTCGAGCGAGTCGCGCAGCGTGCCGGTCATTTTGTCGACGAGGGATTTCAGGTTGATGGAGATCATGGTCGTATCCTTGCTCCTGCTTTTGGCGCTCCGTACAGCCGGGTCGGGCGCGATTTATGGTGAAAAATCCGAGAGTGGTTTCTGATTGATTTCGGGCAAAAAAAATCACAGCGATTGCGATATCACCACATCGACCGGCCCGCGCTTGCGCCGCGATCCGTGCAGGCAGGTGTTCCAGCCGAGCAGCGGCTGGTAGGGCGGGTCGCTGTCGCCGCCCGCGCCCTGATCACACAGTTGCAGCGGCGGCAAATCCTCGCGCGCGGTTTCCAGCACGATATCGAAATCCAATTCGGTACCTGCGACCAGCTGCGTCAAGGTCTTGAGATTGTGCAGGCGCGCGCTGCCCGGCGCCAGTTCCATCAGCTGGACATAGGTCAAATGGCGGATGCGCACGCGGAATTTGCTTTGCAGCTGCCAGCAGTGCGCGCCGACCATGGCGTTGACGCCGAGTTGGTTGTTCATGCCGCCGAGGCCGCTGTCCGGCAGGCGCGAGCGCAGATCGACGGGCAGCTCCAGCCACTGTCCCTGGAATTGCTCGACCTTGACGTCGAGTTGCAGGTAGTGGCGCAGAATGTTTTCCAGGCCGACCGCCGATTTGATCAGGCGCGCGAACACGCCGCCGAAACCGATCAAGCCCTCGGTATCGAGCGCGAGCCGCTCGCCGAGCTGCGGCGTGCCGACGCCGACCAGCGCGCTCAGCGCCTGGGTGATCGGATCGTTGCCGCGCGCCCTTCGCAGGCGGTGGTTTTCGTACACCATCGGCAGGCGGTATTTGCGCCAGGCCCGAAACAGCAGTTCGATGGTGCGGTCGTTGAACAGATCGAAAAAATCGCGCAGCGTTTCATCGCGGGCACGCAGGCGTTGCAGCAACTGTTCGCTGTAATGGTGCGGCAGCACGCCGGTGCTGCCGGTCAGCGACAGCAGGTTGACGCGCATCGTCCAGGCGGGCCCGGATTCCTGCTTTGGGGCGGCCTCGACCGCCTCGATATCGGCGCCGTTGAAATGCAGCGCGTAATTGCCGCGATAACGCAGCGCGCGCGCCGGCTCGCCCGTTTCGCGCTCGTGGGCCGCGGCGTTTTCCAGAAGCCGCACCGCCTGAAAGAATTCGAAGCGCTGCGGTTGTTCCAGCAGTTGCCGGATCAGATCAGGGCGCGGTCGCCGCTGCGCGGTGGCCATCGTTTCAAATCTCCTTCACGGCGGCTGGTGCGCGCGATCAGGCGCACGAACGAGTTGATCGAGCAATACACGGCGAAAAACCGCTCCAGCACGCTGGCGAACAGGAACGCGCTGCTGCCGGCCAGCATCATGGCGTCGAATTCCACGGTGATTTCGGTGCCCCGGCACAACACGCAGCGGTTGTCGACGGTGATCGGCGCGCTGATCGCCTGGGTCGAAACCCGGGTGATCGCGTCGATGCCGGTGCGCGTGCTGGCCGAATCGCGAAAATCGTACAGGCGCAGGATTTCCTTGAGCGGCACCGCGGCGTCGGGGCCGCCGGCCAGCGACAGATGGTTCAGGTTCAGGTGCGAAACCAGGCGCCAGTAGGCGTTGCGCTTGAGCGGCGGGCGCAGTGTCTGGGTGGGCGCGGTGATCGCGGCGGGCGTGCCGGGCACGCTGCCTTCGGCCACCTTCAACGCCAGCCGGCCGCCGGCGAAGGGCAGTTTGGCCGGCAGGTTGCGATTGAAACACAGCAGGGCGATGTCCAGGGTGCGCGCGTTCGGCTGCGCCGGATTGAACGAAAGATCCACCAGGCTGATGTCCATTTCGCTCGCCACTTCGTTGCGGTGTTCGCCTTCGACCACATCGCGGCGCGCCGCGTGCCAGTAACAGCCGGCGCCCTGTTGCCGGTGCTGCAGGCTGTAGAAGGGCTGGTATACGCTGCGTTTTTCCGCTTCGTCGACGGCGGTGACCGACTGGATCGAATAGATCTCCAGGTTGCCGATGCGGCGCGAATCCGGCACCACGTGATAGCTGCTGGCCGTCTCCCGCAACAGGATCGGATCGGCCTTGACCGGAAACAGGTTGATCGCGGGCGTGCAGCCCAGCGCGAAACTTTTTTCCGACAGGTGATGTTCCAGTTCGCTGTCGGCCTCGTTCAGGTAGAAGTACAGATGCAGCTCGTTGCCGTCGATGCGGCGCGCGGCGTTGCCGAGTCCTTCCACGTCGATGAACAGGAATTTTTCCGGGAACACGAAAAACTCGGTGAGCAGCCGATAGCCGGGGAAGGCGGTGTCGGGGTAGGGCAGCAGGCTTTCGGTCGGTTCGAAGCCGACGGCGCGGATCGAGCTGGCCGGCAGATAGGTGGGCTGGCTGTCCTGTTCGGAGCCGGCCACCACCACCTTGACGCAATTGTTCAGCAGCAGTTCGTACAGCGGATAGACATGCTGGGTCAGGCCGCGCAGGAAAAAACGCAGCGATTGCGGCGCGCAATCGCTGACCTTGAGCTGGGCGTTGCCGGTTTCCAGCTTGACGTGGATGGCCGCGCCCGCGCCGCCGACGGCGGTGGAGCCCGGCGCGATGAAGGGCCGCAGCAGCAGCTTGCCGCGGGTGACCTTGAACGGTTGCAGATGCAGCGGATAACAGGTGCGGAAGTGACAGGTTTCGCCGTTGAAACGCTCGGTTTCCAGCTCGACGCCGGGGGCGATCACCAGGCCCTTGTCCAGGCCCGGGTCCGGTTCGAACTGCACGATGCTCATCGACGGCAGTGGCCGCTGGTAATGCGGGTACAAGGTGCCGAGCAGGGCGTCGGTCAGTTCCGGAAAATCGTCGTCGAGTTTTTGCTGGACGTGGGCGTTGAGATAGGCGAAGGCGGAAATCAGCCGCTCCACCGTCGGGTCTTCCAGGTCTTCGGCGCCCAGTTGCAGACGGCCGGCGATCTTCGGATAACGGCGGGCGAAATCCGTCGCCGAATCGCGGATGAAGGCCAGCTCTTTTTCGTAGTAACCGAGCAGCTTGTCGCTCACAAATCGGTCTCCCTCACATCGACGATCTGCGTCACCGGGTTCAGCACCGAATCGAACACCACCACCTCCGGCGCCGGCGTGGCGCGCAGCACGGCTTCGACGCGGAAGGTGAAGCTGTGGTCGTCGCGGTCCAGCGCATTTTCGGCGATGACCCTGGCGCGCTGGATGCGCGGTTCGAAACGCAGAATGATGCGCTCCACGTCGCGGCAGAACTTGGCGCGGCTTTCGCCGACCATCAGGTTGTAATTGGCGATATCCGGCAGGCCGTAATTGAGCAGCGAATGGGTCAATTGCGGCATTGCCGCCGGCGTGCTCAGGCAACGGGCGCGGGCGTTGAACAGGCGCTCCAGGTCGCGGCGCACGCTTTCGCGCAGCTGGCGCAGCACGTGGTGCTGGTTCTGTTCCGGCTCGCGCGTGTTGCCGGGGTTGTCGTCGAACAGGCGATCGAGCAGCGGCGCGCGCAGTTTTCTGTCGGGTTTGACCGCCATCGGTTTCAGGCCCCCGCCGCGTTGGCAAGTTCGGTGGTGAGCTTCAGCTCGGATACCAGCTGGTCCGCCACGTAGTGCGGCTTGAGATGGATGACGCAGCTGTAGGTGCCGGGTTTGCCGGGCAGTTCGCGCACCAGCACGCGCGCGCTGCGCAGCGGGTAGCGCGCCCGCATCTCCCAGGAAAGATCGTCGCGGCCGGTGGTGTATTGTTCCAGCCAGCGTTGCAGGTAGCGTTCGCAATCCTGCTCGGTGAGAAAGGAGCCGACCTTGTCGCGGATCAGCACCTTGATGTAATGGGCGAAGCGCGAGGCGCACAGGATCTGTTGCAGCATGGCGCTGATGCGGGCGTTGGCGCTGGCGCCCTTGTCGCTGTGCTGGCGCGCCTGCTGCAGCGACGGATTGCTGTGGAACGCGGCGAACGGCGTTTCGTAACAGTGGCACAGGCTCATCAGGCCCAGCTCCGCCAGTTCCCGCTCCATGCCGTCGGTGATCAGCACCGGCGTCAGGATGTGGTGGCGCTGGTCGCCGGACACGCGCTGCGGCAACGGTTTGAAATGCGTGACCATGCCGCCGCCCAGATGATCGCGCGGCATGCCGCGGATATGGGAAAACCAGCCCACTTCGCCGAATTCGCGGATCAGGATGGTGCCGAGCGCGAAGGCGCCGTTGCCCCACAGGTAATCCTCGACATCGGCGCAGTGCTCGTTGAAGCGCAGTCCGCCGCGGGTGTGCTGCTCCTCGCGGTACGGATGGCGCAGCAGCACGCCGGGCAGGGTGACGGCGATGAAGCGGGCGTCCTCCAGTTCGCGCAGGGAGCGCCACTTGAGGTATTCGGCCTGTTTGAAAATATTGACGAAATTGATCGTGGGGCTCAGTTCGGCGAAGGTATCGATGCCGAACAGCTGCGGCGCCGCCGCCAGCACCAGCGGCGCGAACGAGGCCGCGGCGATCTGGGTGAGGGCGCGCAGCGCGTCGACATCGTCGTGGGCGTGATCGTCGTAGGGACGGTGGGCGATGTAATAATCGCCCAGCAGCACGCCGAAGGGTTCGCCGCCGGGGGTGCCGAATTCATTGCTGTAGATCAGGTTGAACAACTGGCTCTGGTCGAATTCGGCGGCGCGGTCGAGGTCGCGGCAGATTTCGCGCCAGCTCACGTCGAGCACCCGCACGCGCACGTTGTCGTAGGGCGTCGCTTCGTCGACCAGCGCCTGCAGGCCGCGCCAGCGGGCTTCCATCGCCTTGAACGCCGGCGCGTGCAGGATCGCGTTGAGCTGTTCTTCGATCTGCTCGTCGATCAGCGCCACCTGCCGGCTGAGCCACAGGGCAACGGGCAGCGCGCTGCCGCCGTAACCCTCGGTATACGCCGCCAGCGCCGCGGCCGGGTCCTGCGCGCCCAGGAACCGCTCCAGCGGGCTCTGCGCCTGCTGCTCGGTGGTGGCTATCAGTTGTTCCAGGATCGGATCGGACACGGCTCGAAATATTCGGTCGGTGAATCGGAGCGGATTGCGTCCCGCGACGCTTTAATCGACTGAGGAAAACCGGCGCGGCGCCGGTTTTCCTCAGCGGACTCGGATGATCTTCGGGTATGTTTTCCTGGCGGGTTGCGTGGCGCGGTACACGAGTGCGCCGCGCCGTCGTGCAAAAAACACCGGAGCGGCCGTGGCCGCCCCGGGTTTGCGCTCAGCTGCCGCCGGGAATATTCGCCACCATCCGCAGGGAGGTGGTGAGTTCTTCCATCTGCAACCAGGGCTTGAGGTACGCGATCGCATTGTACGAACCGGGGGCGCCCGGAGTTTCGCGCACTTCGATCTTGGCCGCGGCCAGCGGGTAGCGCGCCTTGGTTTCCGCGCTCGCCTCCGGGTTGCCGTTGGTGTAGCCGGCGATCCAGCGGTTCAGCCAGCGCTCGGCGTCGGCGGCCTCCATGAACGAGCCGATCTTGTCGCGGCCCATCACTTTCAGGAAGTGGGCGATGCGCGAAGTGGCCATGATGTACGGCAGGCGCGCGGAAATGGCGGCGTTGGCCGTGGCGTCGGGGTCGTCGTAGACCTTGGGTTTCTGCGCGGTCTGCGCGCCGAAGAAAACCGAGTAGTCGGTGTTCTTGTAGTGGCACAGCGGCAAGAAGCCCAGGTTGCTCAGCTCCGCTTCGCGGCGGTCGGTGATGCCGACTTCGGTCGGGCATTTCTGATCGACGTCGCCGTCGTCGCTGGTGAACAGGTGGGTGGGCAGGTTTTCCACCTTGCCGCCGCCCTCGGCGCCGCGGATCGCGGTGCACCAGCCGTTTTCCGAGAACGAGCGGGTCAACACCGTGCCCATGACATAGGCGGCGTTCATCCACGCGTAATCGTTGTGGTCGACCGCCTTGGAGCGGCCGGAGGCGTCCAGCGGGAATTCCTCGAAATTGAACGCTTCCACCGGTTTGGTGGCGGCGCCGTAGGGCAGGCGCGACAGGGTGCGCGGCATCACCAGGGTGACGAAGCGCGAGTCCTCGGAGTCGCGGAAGCTGCGGTACTTGATGTATTCCTGCGAGTTGAACACCTGCGCCAGATCGCGCGGCTTGGACAGCTCGGTGAAATCCTCGAGGCCGAACATGCCGGCGCCGGCGGCGGAGATGAACGGGCAGAACGCGGCGGCGGCGACGTTCGACATTTTCGACAGCAGGTCGATGTCTTCCGGGTGGTTGATGAATTCGTAGTCGCCGATCAGCGCGCCGTAGGGTTCACCGCCGGCGGTGCCGAATTCCGCTTCGTAGATTTTCTTGAAGATCTGGCTCTGGTCGAATTCGACGGCTTTGTCCAGGTCCTTGAACAGCTCGCGCTTGCTGATGTTGAGCATGCGGATTTTCTGGCCGGTGCCGGTTTCGCTGTTCATCACCAGGTGATTGAGGCCGCGCCAGGAACCTTCCAGCTTCTGGAATTTTTCGTGGTGCATGATCGCCGCGAGCTGGCCGGAGATGGCGTTGTCGATGGCGGCGATGGCCTTGTTGATGGTGACCGACAGGTTGCGGTCCCAGGCCACCGTGCCCTTGAGCACCTGCTCGGTGAGGTTGGTGAGCAGGTCCTGCGCTTCTTCGCGCTGGGTTTGTTTGGTGGCGCCGATGGCCTGTTCGAGCAGGCTGAGGGAACCTTCTTCCGCCTCGAGCGCGCCGCTGCTTTGTTTCTCGGTACTCATTGATCACCTCCCTCGATGCCCAGCTCTTTGGACATGGATGCCACTTTATCCGTATTTTGCAGGATTTCCTCGAGAATGCCTTCGAGCTCCTCGGAGCGGTCGGCCTTGCTCATCAGGTCGCGCAGCTTGTTGCGCGCTTCCAGCAGTTTGCGCAGCGGCTCGACCTGCTGCACGATGTTTTCCGGGTCGAAATCGTCCATGGATTTGAAATTCAGGTTCACCGCCAGCTCGCTGCCGTCGCCGGCCAGGGTGTTGTCCACCTTCAGGTTGGCGCTGGGTGCGACCTTGCCCATCACATCGTTGAAGTTGTCCCGGTCGATGTTGACGAACTTGCGCTCCTTCAGGCTTTTCTTGCCTTCGGCGTTGTCGCCGGAGTAATCGCCCATCACGCCGACCACGAACGGCAGTTCGCGTTTGACTTCGGCGCCGTTGGTTTCCACTTCATAGGTGATGTGCACGCGCGGTTTGCGCACGCGTTTGAGTTTGTCGTGAATACTGTCGGACATGATGAAATCCCTCTTGGGTGTAGTTGTCAGTGATGCGTTGTCAGTGCTGCATTGTCGGGTGGCCTGCAACGAACTGCGCAATCACCGGCAATGTTGCAAAATCGCCCCGCCATGGCTGTCTTACCATTTCAAATCCGATTCCGGCTCGGGCGCCGGCGCCGGCGCGCTGACCGGCGGCGCCACCACCACGCGCTGCTCGCCCGAGGCGCGTTCCGGATTGTTGACATCGACGCCGGTGAGCTGACCGTAGATGGCGCGCGCGGTATTGTCCGGCATCAATTCGGCCATCAGTTCGCCGACGCTCATGCGGCCCCAGCGCACCAGCCGTTCGATGCCACTGGCCAGCGGCGTGTGCGGTTCGGTGGCGCGGAAGAAGTGTGCGATCTCCAGCAGCCGTTGCAGCGCTTCCTCGCGGCTGGCGACCGGACCTGCGGCGATGCCCGCGGCGACACCCGCGGCGGCGACGGCCTGGGTGCCGGCGGCGGCTGTCACGGGACCGTCCTCCGCTGGCGCCTCACTCTGGGCCGGTTGCGCCTGCGCGAGTTTGTCCTTGGCGAGAAAGCGCAGGCCGCGCTGGATGTCTTCGAGCAGGGCGCTGATCGCCGAGCTGGGCGGCGCGTCGGCACCGCAGTGTCCGCGCAGGCGCTCGTGCAATTGTTGGTAGGTGGCGAGCGTCGCGTCCAGGTCGTCGAGCAGATCGACGTAAAATGCGTCGGGGCTGGCCTGCACCGCCTGGCGGATGGCGGCGAGGGTGAAGCCGAGGCGGTTGGCGCGCTCCTCGCGCGCTCCGGCGTCGGCCAGCTTGTCGGTTTCCAGCGCCTGTTGATACTGCCAGAAAGTGAATTCGTCGAAATTGCCGGAGCCGGTGCCGGGCGCGGTGATGGCGAGATTGCGCAGCGGCGCCAGCAGGGTGCCTTCGCCGCCGTCGCCGTTGAGGCCGGTCAGCGGCGCCACCCGGGTTTCCAGGCCGTCTTCTTCATCCGGCTCGGGGTAGAGGCCGTCCCAGTAGTTTTCCACCAGCGCGTCGATCAGTTTGATGCCGTCGCGCAGGCCGACGAAACCGGCCTCGCGCACCAGCGCCTCGAGATACCAGCAGGCGATTTCCAGGTCCTTCGCCTGGGTTTCCAGCAATTTCGGCGCCTGCTGCAAAATGGGGCGCCACTGGGCCATGATGCCGGCCCGGGCGTCCTCGTCGAACAGGCTGGCGCGCTCGGCGGCGCGGGCGCCGTTGCGCGCGTCCTTGATGGTGGAGTAGAGCGAGCCGGCGCCACGATCGCGGCGCGGATCGGCGCCCTGGGGCGTTTCCTCGGAAATCGGCTGAATCAGCCGGTCGATCTCAATGAGTTGTGCAGAAGCCACCGTGATGTGCCACCCTTTTTCATCGCTGAGGGCGGCGGTATCGATTTACCGCCGCAATAGGGTCCGTGGCGGACCATACATTCTTTTCATTAACGATTGTTTGCCGCTGACAACCTTTGATCGCTCGATGAATCGATGCGGGTTGGGCGAATCGTTGTTGATGTTGGCGCAGCCTTGCCGCCTGGTTCCGGGCGAGGATTGAGTATAGACGATCTTTGCGTGTTCGCCGCCTCAGTTTTCGCTCCAGCCCCGGGCCCGCCAGCTGCCGTCGAGCATCGCCGCGAAACCCTGCGGCTGCGGCAGGCCGCGCGCGAGCAACACGCAGGGCTGCACCGCGCTGGAGCCCGCGCTGCTCCACAAACTGGCGCGGCGCTCATTGTCGTTCTGGCTGCGCCACTGCCACTCCAATAAATCCGGCAGTGCGTCGATCAGCGCGCCGGCGCGATAAATACCGGCGCCCGCGTCCGGCGCGCGCAACCAGGGCGGCGGCGCCAGCGCTTGCAACTGCGCCTGCAGCGCATCCGCAGACAGCGCCTGTTCGAGCGCGGCCAACCCGATGCGTTCCAGCTCCGCGAACCAATCCCGCGCCGCCAGCAGCGTGCCGGCGAGATGGCTGTCGTGGGCGCCGGGCACGGCCAACAGCAGCGGAAAATAACGCCCGACGCGATCGACGCTCGGCAACAAGATGCCGAGCCAGCACTGTTCATCGACGCAACCCGCGCTCAGCGCGAAGCGCCACAGCGGGCTGGTCAGATAAGTATCGAGCCAGTGTTCGCCCAGTTGTTCGCGGCTGTCGTGCAGCGCGCGTTGCAGCCAGTCGTCCCACGCCGCGATGGCGGCCGCCGGCCAGTTGCGATCGACGAAATCGCCGTGGGCCGGCAATTTACCGAAAAATCCCGCCGCCGCCACGCGCGTCGCTCCGCCTTACAGGTGCTGCACGCAGCGGTAGCCGCCGAGCAGTTCCGGGTTGAACGGGTTGTTGCTGCTCGACGCGCTCAGCTGGTAATCGGCGCTGCGGCCTTCGACGCTGATGTGCAGCTCATAATTGCTGCCGTCGATCGGTTTCACGCTGGCGTCGGCGAGCAGCCGGAACAGTGCCCAGTCGCCTTCGTATTCCTTGCGGTGCACGGCGTCGTTGAGGTCTTCGAAGATGACGCGCACGCGCTGCACGTCGCCGCCCTGCCAGTTGAACGAGGCCGGAATTTTCGGGCCGTGGGTGTACACCAGCGGCGTCTGTTCGCCGATCGCCAGCTCGAAACGGCGCACATCCGAATCCAGTTTCAGCGGCTTGAGGCTGAAGCGCGCGCTGGCGTTGCCGGGATTGGCGCCGAAGAACGCCGCGCGGATCTGCTGCGCGCGGCGGATCTGCGCCAGCGTCTCGCTGCTGATCGGAATCGACTGGCCGTCCAGCGCGCGCACTTTCCAGGTTTGCGTGTCGATGAAGCCGGCGAGGAATTCCTTGACGAAGCTGGCTTCGATGCCGTCGGGTTTGAAGTAATCGATGAAATCCTGAATCGCCACTTCCGAGCTGGCCTGCCGGTTGAGCGGGAAGCGGTTGCCCAGCGAGCGCTGGCACAGCTCGTACACGCGCTGCTGCCAGTTGCTGTCGAGGTGACCGCGGGCGGCGCCGAGGGAGACATCCCAGCTCTGTTGCGCGATTTCCCGCAGCCAGGTGCCGACCGGCGCCGGTTGCGTGGCGGCGAGCAGGGTCAGCTTGCGCATCGAATCGCCGCCGGCGCCGCCCATGCGGCCCTTGGCGGCGCTGAACGCGGCCTCGGCGGCGTTGGGCGCGGCGCTGGTTTCGGCCAGCTGATCGTGCAGCGCGCGCAGCGCGCTCACGACATCGCCGATCGGCGCCGGCGGTTTGCTGTCGTCCATCAGCTGCTGCAGTTCCTTGAATTCGCGATCGACCACCGTGGGTTTGCTGGCGTCGGCGATCATCGCCGAGGCGGCGCCGCCGCTGACCTTGTCGGCCTTGGCCAGCATCTTGTCGGCCGCGCCCGGCAGGTCCGTGGGCGTCGTCAACCGGGTCTGCTCGGCGCCGGTGCGCAGCACGCCCAGCAGCGGCGAATTGGCCGGGTCGACCATCTGTTTCAGCGCCTGCACCGCCGCATCCAGCGAACCGAAACGGGCGATGTGCAGATTGCCGAGGAAGCCGCGCCAGAAATTGCCGTAGTCGGTCAGATACAGCTGGCGCACGTCCTGGCCGAGTTTGGCCAGATCGGCGTCGCTGAAATCCTCGCCCTGGGCGTCGCCGAACAGCCAGCGGTCCTTGGCGATCGAGCGCAGCAGCGGCGAGCTGGCGCTGAAATCGAGGTCTTTGTAACCCGCGGCGGTGAACAGTTTCGGCACCGAGAAGCGCGCGTCGTCGCGGCTGACGCCGAACACCATCTGCGTGTTGCCGCCGATGGCGGGGTACAGGTCGACGAGCTGGCCTTCCGGCCCGCTTTTCAGCTGCGAATAAATGCGCTGCGCCACTGGAATCTGCTGCAACTGCTGGCGCGCCCAGGCGATCACGCGCTCGTTGCCGGCAATCGCGCCGAAGGGTTCGGACAGCAGCGTATCCAGGTGCGTGCGCAGCGCCTCCTGCGCGGAGGCGGCGCCGGGCAGCGACTGCTGCCAATAAGCGCCGGCCCAGTCGGCGATGGTTTTGTTGTCGCGGCGCTCGGGGTCCAGCAGCATCAGGTAGGCGCGCAGCGTCGGCAGCAGCGCGCTATCGCGCGCGGTGAGGCCGGACAGGGTTTTTTCCATCGAATATTGCAGGCGCGGCAACAGCTGCGCGAGCAATTGGTTGCGATACAGCGCATCGGCGGCGCCGTCGACGCTGCTGTCGTAGAGGCCGAGGCCGCTCAGCCACGGGTGCGATTTCTGGTCGTACACGGCGCTGGCGCGGCGCAGCGGATCGAGCAGCGGCAGCGCCTTTTCTGCGGCGCGATCGTCGTTGCCCAATTGCTGTCTGGCGGCGCGGAACGCATCGGTTTCGGTCTGCACCTGCGCCATGAATTGATTGTTGCGCACCACCGCCGCAGTCCAGGCGCCGAGTGCGCCGACGATGGCCAGCAGCAGCGCCGCGTACACGCCGAAACGTCCCCACAGCAGCAGGCGTTCGGCCTTGCGGTTCACGCCCACCAGCGCCGCCTCGGCGAACATCACGTCGCGCAGCAGCTGGGTGATGAAGAAGCTCTTGCCGCCGCCGTTCTGGGCGCGGCCGACTTCGCGGCCGAGGCGGAAGTTCGCCGTCACCGCCGCCATCATGCGATCGATCGGCGTGCCTTCCTGGGTGCCGCTGGAGAAATACACGCCGCGCAGCAGCGGTTGTTCCTTGTAGAGATTGGCGGCGAAGGTCTGTTGCAGAAATTCGGTGATCGCGCCCTTGAGGCTGCTCATCTGCAACGGATAACCCTGGATCAGCGCGCGTTTGCCGGGGTCGCGTTCGTTCTGCACGCGCCACAGGGTGCGCTGGTTCAGGCGCTGCATCAGCGCGTCGTATTCGCCGGTGAACTGTTCGGCCGCCTGCGCCGCGCCCAGTTCGGCGGGGAAGGTGGCTCCCCACACCTGTTCGCGTTCGGCGTTGGACAGATTGGCGAAGAACTCGGAAAAACCCGCCACCAGGTCGCATTTGGTGAACAGCAGGTAGACGGGGAAACGCAGGCCCAGCTGCTCCTGCAATTCGTCGATGCGCGCGCGGATGGTGCGGGCGTGCTGGGCGCGCTGTTCGGCGGTTTGCAGCAGCAGGTCCTGCAGGCTGATGGCGACGATGGCGCCGTTGATCGGCTGGCGCGGGCGGTATTTTTTCAGCAGCTGCAAAAAGTTCTGCCAGGCGGCGCTGTCCTGGGCGCGGTGGCTGTCCTGGGTGGTGTAGCGGCCGGCGGTGTCGAGCAGCACCGCGTCGTTGGTGAACCACCAGTCGCAGTTGCGGGTGCCGCCGACGCCGCCGAGCGCGCCCTTGCCGTAGGCTTCGGCCAGCGGAAATTCCAGGCCCGAATTCACCAGCGCCGTGGTTTTGCCCGCGCCCGGCGGGCCGATCACGATGTACCAGGGCAGCTGGTACAACGCGCGGCTGCCGCTGGCGCCCTTGAAGCGGGTCTTGCGCAGCAGCTGCACCGCGTCGCCGAAGCGTTTGGCCAGTTGTTCCTGTTCCTCGCGGCTGCGGGAGTCGTCGGCAACGGCGGCACTCGCGCCGGCGCCGCTGTTCTGGATGCCTTCGAGCATCTGGCCGTTGCGGCGGCGGTCGAGCAACTGCACGGTGATCAGGTGCGTCAGCCAGATGCCGAGCAGCAGCGCGATCAGCAGCGCCCGGGTGCTGGTCGCCACCGTGTGGTTGTCGGCGCCGAACTTGATGTAATCGAGCCCGAACCAGATCAGCAGCGACAGCGCCAGGATGCCGATGAAGCTGAGCACGAAACGGTTTTTGAAGAAGGCGGCGACGCGCTGCATGTTGTCCTCAAGATATTTCAGCGAGGCGCGCCCGATGCGCGCTCAGGTTCAACGGGGGATTTCCGTTCCCGGCGCGGTTGCCCGCGCGTTGGTGATGCGACGGCGCGGCGGTGCGCCGCGCGGTTTTTTTATCAGGATGATTGCGGCGGCTGCGCCGTCACCGGCTCGATCTGCTGCTGCAACTGCACGGTGGTGTTCTGCACCGATTGATGCAGCCAGAAACGAAAACCCGAATAACACAGCACCAGCACCGCCAGCGCGCAGGCGCAGATCACCCACAGCGGCACGAACTGCATCGGGCCGCGCGCCTGGCGCGCGCTGTGGCGCCAGTTCGGCGACAGATCCTGGGGATAGGCGCCGCGCTGTTGTTCGATGGTGCTGTAGAGGTTGTCGCGCAGGATTTCCAGTTGGTCGCGGCCGCGCGCGTCGATCCGGTATTTGCCCTCGAAGCCGAGGCTGAGCAGCAGATACACCAGCTCCAGCGCGTCCAGGTTCTGGGCCGGCGTTTCCAGCAGGCGGCCGAGGATGGCGAAGAATTTTTCGCCGCCGAAGGTTTCGTTGTGGAACAGCGACAGCAGCGAGCGTTGGCTCCAGCCGGCGGCCGCGCCCCAGGGCGTGTTCATGATGATTTCATCGAGCGCGGTGCACAGCTGGTAGCGCGCGGTGACCACCAGTTCCGGGCGCACGCCGGCGTTTTTCGCCTGTTGTTCGAACTGGCGCAGCTCCGCCACCAGCTGCCGGTGCAGGCCGGCGACGTCCGGATGTTCGAGGGTATTGCGCAGTTTGGTGAGCACGGCGAGCAAGGTGGCGGCGGCGGTGACCAGCGGATTCAATCCGTGTTCCAGGCGCAGCGGCTGCGGCGGCGGCATCTGCGCCGCCACCGGTTGCGGCGCCTGGGGCGCGGCCTGGATCGGCGGCTGCAACGCCGATTGCAACGATGGCTGCGAAGGCTCCGCCGCGCGCGCGCCCGGGCGCGGAATCATCATGGTGCGATCGCTGTCCGGCGGCGCGGCGGCCGGCGCGCCTTGCGGGCGCACCTGCGGGTGAAATCGGGTCTTGTCGTTGTCGTCGCTCATCGCTTAATTCCTGATGGCCCACAATTCCATGGCGATGCCCGGAAAGTCGGCGCCCAGATGCACGGCGAAACCGCCGGAGTTCTGCATCGCGCGCCACATCTCGCCGCTGCGATCCAGTTCGAAATAGGTGAAACCCGCGTGGTAGGGAATCTGACGCGGCGCCACCGGCAGCGGCATCAGGCCGATGCCCGGCAGCTGGGCGCCGATCAGTTCGCGGATTTTTTCCACCGGCGCCACTTTCACCTGGCTGGGGAAGCGGCTGCGCAGCATGTCGCCCGGCACATCGGCCTTGGCCGCCAGTACGAAGGTGGCGCCGCCGATCAGGCTGCGATCGGTGATCGCCGCCACGTGGATGCCGTATTTGCGCTCGGTGAGTTCCAGCGGCAGCGCGGTCTGCTCCAGCACCGTGCTGAGGCTCTGGCGCAGCGCGGCCAGCGCGGCGCTGAAACAGCTTTGCAGGTTGCGGTGCTGGTAGTCGGGAAATTCCGGCGGGCGTTTGCCGCGGGTGGTGAAGGTGGACAGTTCACCGGCCATTTGCAGCAGCTCGGTGTACAGGCTCTGAGGGTGCAGACCCTGCACGCTGGCCAGGTGGCCGCTGAGCGGTTCGATGCGGTTGATCACCTGCAACAGCAGGTAATCGGCGATTTCCGCCGAGCCGGCGCGGCCGCTGTCGACCAGCCGGTGCGCCAGCGCCTCGCCGCGCTGATGCAACAGCCCGCGCAGTTCGGTGAGCAGGCCGGTCAGCACGGGCGAAATCGCGCAATCGAGCAGCGGCGGAATGTAGCTGTCGTCGAGCTTGAGCGGCCGGTCGGCGAGTTTTTCCGCGATGCGCGCCACGCCGATGGCGGCGTAACCGGAAAGGTCTTCGTTGTCGCGGCGCAGGCTCAGGCACAGCTGGCCCAGTTCGATGTCGATTTCCTCGCCGTCCTCGGCGGTGCTGTTGCGCACGGCTTCGTTGGCGGCGCGGAAGCGGCTCTGGCTGAGCGGATTAGTGCCGCGGTAGACATCGAGCGCGCCGGCGCGTTTGAGCGGCACGCACAGGTTCAGCATTTCATTGCTGACGTTGTCGGGAATGTCGATCACCGGCGGCTGAGAGTCGCGCTCGGGAAAATCGAAGGGCGTGCCGTCCGGAAACACGCCGCGCGCGCTGGTGATGCCGAATTTGCCGAGCTTGAGCAGTTCGGTATCGAGCCTCAGTTCCTGCAAACCCCAGCCGTAGGGGCCGAGCGCGCCGCAGCGGGCATCGATGTAGCTTTCGAAATAACGGTCCTGCTGCTGGAAATGCTGGGGACGCAGAAACATCCCCTCGGACCAGACGATCTTGTTGGTGTCGGACATGCCGCGATGATCCTTTCCTCAGACGGCCGCCGCGCTCGGCGGCCGCGCTTTATGGTTTCGCGTCGGCCGCCTTGGCATCGACGGCCAGGCGCAGGCGTTCGACCCGCACCTTGAACACATTGGCGGTGTTTTCCACGACGGGCAGGACCAGCGTGGTTTTGGCCTTGTCGTATTGCACGTATTCGGCGACCACGCCGAGGTAGCGCACCGACGGCTCCATCGGAATGTCTTCCGTGCGTTTTTCACCCGGCACGAATTCGCGCAGGCGCGTGCTGCGCACCAGGTCGTCGCCCAGGCGCTTGGCCGCGCCCTCGTACAGGCTGAGGAAATCCTCGCGCTCGAACTGGCGCGAATCCTTCAGCGTATACACGCTGATGACGATGGGCGAGGGCCGGTTGTCGGCATCGGGATTGACGTCGTCACTCACGCTGATCTGCAGGGCGGCGGTGGTGGCGGGCGGTGGCGGAGGCGGGCTGGATTTGCAGCCGGTGATTGCGACGAGCAGTGCGGTCAGAGCGAGGGCCGACCACTGTTTGAAAATCTCCATATTGGCCTCGGAGTCAAAACGCGTTGGGCAAAGGGCGCCGCGAAAACGGCGCCGTCATCAATAACGGCTCAGCGTGACGGATTGAAACGGCGAGCGCTTTTTAATTCGTTGATCTGAGATTCGTACGCGCGGGCGAAGGTTTCACCGAACAGGCGCGAATAGGTGCTTTCAGCGTCCGCGCTGAGTCTAGCATAGTATTCCTGATAGGCTTCCCAGTTGCGCGCCTTGCGATTGGCGAGCAGGCCGCCGCCGGCGGCGCCGAAGCGCTGTTCCAATTGGGCCGGATCGAAATGGGTGAGCATCGCGTTGTAGGCCTCGCGCATGCCGGCCAGCACCGCCACCTGATGTTCGGAGAGATCATCGAAGCTGTCGCGGATCGCCGCTTCGGCGCGCATGAACGCGCCGCCGCGATCCTCGAACATGTACGACAGCGCATCTTCCGCGCGCGCGGAAAATTTCAGCGGATTGTTTTCCAGCGCGCCGATCATGGTGCGCTCCAGGCGCAGTTCGTTTTTTATGCTGCTGCGCGCGCGCAGGATATCGAGCAGGCGCGCGGTGGTTTCGCGCAGCACCGCCGCCACTTCATCCACCAGATGTTCGAGCTGGGCGTCGGGCAGATTGTCGAGGCCCAGGCGCGAGGCCAGCGCGCGCGCCAGATCGGGCGCGGCGCCGCCGGCGGCCGCTGCCGGCGCAGCAACCGGCGCCGGCGTCGGTGCGGTGATCGGCGCCGGTGCGGCCGGACGCTCGGTGATATCGCGTTTGACGGGCGCGGGCGGCGCGGAGGCCGGCGCCGACAGGCCCAGCAGATCGTCGATGTCCACCATATCCGGCGCCGCCGGGCGCGGTTCGGGAACGCGCATGGCCTGCTGATCCACCGGCGCGTTGTCCGGCTGGCTGCTGTCGCGCCACCAGTCGTCGTCATTGCCCTGCGCGGGCGTGTTCAGCCAGTTGTCGTTGCCGCCGCCCAGCAGCGCCAGCGGATCGGTTTCGGGATGCGTCTCCACCATCGGCAGCGGATTGCCGCCGGTGAAAGAGGCGGCGCTGTTGCCCCAGGCCGGTTGCGCGGCGCCGGCCGGCGCGATCGGGTCCAGCCACTGATCGAAATCATCGCCCGGCGCGGCCGGAGCCGGCGTGCTCGATGCCGGGCGCTGGCCGCCGAAATCCAGCTCGTCGAGAAAACTGCCGCCCAGGTTCTGCGCGGGCGAGGGCGCGCGCTCGCGCAAGATCGCCTGCAACTGGAACGGGCCCATGGCGAGCACGTCGCCGTTGTTGATGGCCACGCTGTTGCCCTGGCCGAGCGGCGTGGCGTTGCCGTTGATGAATGTGCCGTTGGTGCTGTGATCGATCAACAGATACTGGCCGTTCTGAAAGGCGAGCGTGGCGTGGCGCGACGAAACCACCCGCTCGGTGTCGGGCAGCACCCAGCTGTTGTCGGCGGCGCGGCCGAAGGTGGCGCCGCTGGCGGTGAAGCTCTGGCTCTGCCCGAGCAGGTTGGACTGGGCCGGCGCGGCGATGATGGTCAGCACTAATTCCATTGACGATACCCCGATGCTTTGCGGTGGCGGCCGTCAAAAAAGACAGCTGGGCTATTCTAGCCGAGGAATATGCCCCTTTCATGATTGCTTGCGGAAAACACCCGTTGCGGGCGCTTCGGCGGATGTGAGCCGGGGCCTGTTGCCACGCTTTGAAAGATTGCTGCGGGAGGCCGTTTCTTTGTCCGGCACCCATTCAGTGGCGAGGCGCAAGGCGGGCCTGCATCGACGCTGAGCAACGCAGCTGGCAAGAAGGGCTCCAGCCCCGCGGGTTGCGCCTGAAAAGGCGCCGCCCGGGTGATTCATCGCTGATTGGCACCCGCCAAACCGCGCCGTTCGCGCCTGAGGTGCCCGCTGTTGTTGACGGCGCTTTTTCAGTCGCGACAGCGATTTCCCAAAGGCGGCGACCGATTCTGGAGTGTGACGGCCGACACACTTTGTGGCAAAAATTGAACCAGCAGGTAGAATAACGCCGCCCGCGCACTTCGGGCCATGCCGGACAGCCGCTGCGGCGGATTCGGCCCGAAGGACCCGGTGCGGTGAACGGTACTCAGAGACCGTGGGTCTTCGAAAAACAATGAACGCCTACATTCAGTTTTGCCCAGTCAGGTATTTCGCATGGTTTCAAGCGAGGACGACAAGACCCGCGTTCTGACGAGCGCCGAAAACGCGCCGTCGACCGATGCCCCCCGCATTCACGGCGCCGATGCCGACGCCACGGTGATCAGCGCCGCGCCCGCCGCGGACGCGACCGTGATGCGCGCCGTTCCCGAAGCCACACGCATCGCGCAGACCGCCGATCTTGCGCAGTCCGAGGCCACGCGCATCGCCCAGCCGGCCGAGCAGGCGGTGCCCGCAGCGCCGGCAGCGGCCCGGCCGGCGGCGGACGCGCGCACCATCAAGCAGCGTTTCGTGCTGGAGAAAGTGCTCGGTTCGGGCGGCATGGGCGCGGTCTACCAGGCCGTCGACCTGCGCAAGCAGGAGGCCAGCGATCGCGATCCCTATGTCGCGATCAAACTGTTGAACGAGGATTTCCAGCGCCACCCGGACGCGTTCATTTCGCTGCAGCGCGAGGCGCGCAAGGCGCAGACGCTGGCGCACCCGAACATCGTCACCGTGTACGATTTCGACCGCGACGGCGACACGGTTTTCATGACCATGGAGTGCCTGATCGGCCGGCCGCTGGACAAACTGCTGCGCGAACACGCCGACACCGGCCTGCCGAGGCCGCAGGCGCTGTCGATCCTGCGCGATGTCGGCGCCGCGCTGATCTACGCGCATTCGCATCGCATCGCCCATTCCGATTTCAAACCCGGCAACGTCTTCGTCACCGACAAGGGCGTGGCCAAGGTGCTGGATTTCGGCATCGCCCGCGCCGTGTCGGGCCTCGGTGGCGAGGCGGTGGAGCAGACCGTGTTCGATCCCGGTTCGCTGGGCGCGCTGACGCCGGCCTATGCCAGCCTGGAAATGCTGCACGGCGAAACCCCCGATCCGCGCGACGATATCTACGCGCTCGGCTGCGTCGCCTACGAATTGTTCGCCGGCCGCCATCCCTTCGATAAAAAAACCGCCGCCCAGGCGCAGACGGAAAAACTCAAGCCGGCGCGCATCGCCTCGCTGTCGCGCCGGCAGTGGCGCGCGCTGGAGCAGGCGCTGGCGTTCTCGCGCGAACAGCGTCTGGCCTCGGTGGAGCAATTGCTGGCGGCGTTCGACAAGGGCCGCTCGCCCTGGTTCTGGCTGGGCGGCGCGGTGCTGCTGGCCGGCGCCATCGGCGGCGGCGTGGTGGCGCTGCAGCCCAAACCGGTGCAGCCCGATCTGAAGCAGCTGCGCGCCGGTGTGGAAACCCAGGTCAAGCAGCAGCTGGCCGCCGACAATCTCGAGGGCCTGTTCAAAACCGTTGCCTACGACAACCAATGGGCCGCGGCCTTCGACGCGGCGCTGGCGGCCTACGCTCAACTGGCGCCGGCCGATGATCCGCTGCTCAAGCGTCAGCGCGATCGCGCCGCCGGCTTATATATGAAGCAGGCGGCGTCGCTGCGCGATCGGAACGAACTGGAGAACGCGCAGACGCTGCTGGCCCAGGCGGCGCGCTGGGGCGCCGACATCGGCGCCGAACAGCAGCACATCGAGCAGTTGCTGGCGCAACGCAAACAGGCCGAGGCGGCCGCTGCCGCTGCCCGCGCCCAGGCTGCCGCCGCCGATCAGGCGCGCGCCGCGCAGCAGCGCGAGCTGGAGCAGCAGCGCGAGCAGGCGGCGCAAGCCCAGCGCGAACTGGAGGCGGCGGAAAACGCCGCGCGGCAGGCATTCAGCTGTCGCGGCAATGTCGCGCTGACGCCGTTGCAGGAGCGCTTGCAGGCGCTGCAAAAACTGAGCGGCGAGCGTTACGGCGCGCTGCTGCCGGAGATCGGCAAGCAACTGGCGGCGTGTGTCGGTTCGCTGATGCGCAGCAATCCCGCCGGCGCCGAGCAGTTGCAGCGCAACGCGCTGGCGCTGTTGCCCGGCGACAAAAGCCTGGCCGCGATCAAACTCGACCCCTGCGCCGCGCTGGCGCCGGGTTCGGGCGGGCGCTCCGCCCAGAACGTGTGTGTCGATAAACTCGCGGGCGGCAGCCGCGGCCCGCGTCTGGTGGTGGTGGGCGCCGGCAAGGCCTTCGCCATCGGCAAATACGAAGTCTCCGGCGAGGAGTTCGGCGCGTTCTGCGCGGCCACCAAGGCCTGCGGCGGCAAGAGTTTTTCCGGTTCGCAGCCGGCGCGCGGCGTCGACCACAAACTGGCGGAGCAGTATGTGTCCTGGCTCAGCGAGCAGAGCGGTTTCCACTATCGTCTGCCGAGTTATCAACAGTGGCTGACGGCGGCGCGCGCCGATGGCGCCCAGCCCGATGCCAACCGCAACTGCATGGTCAGCGCCAAGGGCCTGAACAAGGGCGGCTTCCCGGTGCCGGTCACCACCGGCAAGGCCAACGCCTGGGGTCTGGTCAACGCCACCGGCAACGTGCGCGAGTGGACCGCCGACGGCGATGCCGCGGGCGGTGGTTTCAACGATCCGATCGAACGTTGCGTGTTCGAGACGCGCGACGGCGGCGATCAGCTCGACCAGACCGGATTGAGGGTTGCGCGCGATATCGCCGCGCCTTGATGTGGAGGGTTGCCGGTTGATGGCGCACCCGTGCGAGGCGCGATGCCCTGTTCCCGCACGGGGCACGCGGCGAGTACATCCCTGTAGCTCGGCAGCGCCATCCCTGGCGCTGACGGCCCCGTGCGGGAACAGGGCATCGCACCGGTCGGGCATCGTGCCGGTTCGTTGTGAAATGTTGTTTGGCGCTGTGCCGGTCTTGGAGTTTGTTGCGGATCGCTGCGCGGGAAGCATGCCGGTTCGTTGGGGGGACGTCGTTTGGAGCCGTTCCGGTTCGGGAAATCGCGGGCTTGCGAAAAGGATTGCGTCGGTCAATTGTGGCGCAGTGGTGATCGCGCGTTTCATTAGACGCAGTACGGATTGCCGAAGTGACCGGCCGGAAAAAAGCGGTGGTGCTGTCAGCGGTGGATGGTCGGCGTTGATGTTTTCGCCGCCGGCCTGACTGTGTTGTTGCAGACCGCGCGCGGTTTCGCTGTTGGGAGTGGCGTCAAAAAAACGGCGATGCGAGTCGTTTGCGGCAAAATAAATGGCGTGACGTCATCCGGTGGGCGCGACGTCATGCCTTGTTATGTTAGCCTTTGTGATGTTCTTGTGCTTCCGGGTGGCTCTGCCGAAAGTGGTGGGGCGGGAAGCGGACCAGCAAAAACGCGTGTCGTATCCGAACGCGCGTACAACAGCCGCGATGCAGCGGCGCGATAACGGATGGCAGCGCGAACACCGGAGCGGCGGACGTCGAAAACCGTGTTGGGCGCAGGACCACGGGATTTGATTGGCATGATTGCTCGGTTGCGATTGGCGCGTGCGCCGGTCTTGTTCTATTGGCTGTGTTTCTGGGTGTGGTCCGCCTCGCCGCTGCGGGCGCAGCCGAGCCCCGATGTGCCGACGCCCGCGCCCGATCCGGAGCGCAGTTTCGACGAGCGCAGCCAGCCCCAACAGGTGCTCGGCGAAGACGATATTCCGCCGGTGCGCGACCGTCAGCTCGGTCCGCGCATCGCCGTCACCGCCATCCATTTCGATCAGCTGCCGGTTTATCCCGAGCGCGGCATCACCGCCGAGGCGGTGCAGGCCATGGCGGAAAAACTGCGCCGCCACTACACGCACGAGGACGAGCTGTTCGCCAGCGGTTTTACCCGCGGCGAGCTGGAGGAGCTGGCCAGGCAGTTGCAGGAGATGGGCGCCGGCGACAATCCCGACGCGATCGGCGCCGAGCAGGTGGCGCAGCTCACCGACACACTGCGCCGGCAGAAACGCGAGCGCGGCCTGTCCTATGCCGACCTCGACGACATCGCCAACCAGGTCACGCGTTTTTACCGCGAGCACGGCCTGATTCTGGCCAAGGCCTACATTCCCGCGCAGAAAGTGGAAAACGGCACCGTCACGCTGAAGGTGCTGGAAGGCGAACTCGGCAAGGTGGTGGTGCAGGGCAATAAGAAATACAGCGAGGAGCGCCTGCGCGAGCCCTTCGAGCAGCAGATCGGCAAGGCCGTGGACAGCCGCCGCATCGAAGAGACGTTGTATCTGCTCAACGATTATCCGGGCCTCAATACCTACGGCTTCTTCAGCGCCGGCAGCGAACCGGGCACCACCGATCTGAATTTGCAGGTGCGCCAGGAAAAACCGCTGCGCTTCACCCTGCGCGGCGACAACTACGGCTCGCGTTTCACCGGCGACCAGCGCATGTTCGGCATGCTGGACTGGTTCAACCCGCTCGGCATCGGCGATCAGCTGTCGGTGGGCTGGCTGCAATCGCGCTCGCCGGTCAGTTCGCGCCTGGGCGTGTTCAATTACAGCCTGCCGGTGTTCAGTCCGCGCACGCGATTGTCGCTGTCCTACGATCACAACGATTTTTCCTTCGATCGCAGCAGCGAGGAATTGCGCGTGCTCGGCGTGTCCGGCACCAATACCAACCTGACCCTGGCGCTGGAGCACCAGCTGGTTCGCAGCCGCGCCTCGAACCTGTCGTTAGGGGTGGCGCTGGCCGACAAGAAAACCACGCTCGATTCGCTGGTCGACCTGCCCGGCGCCGACGAGCATGTGCGCAGCATCGAGTTGCGCGCCAACGCCGATCACCTGAGCGATCGCTATCGCCTGCTCAACATGGCGGCGCTGGCGCTGCAATACGGCAAGTTCCAGGACGCCGTGGTCGAGGGTCGCGACGATCAGTACTACAAATTGGCGCTGGATACGTCGTCGCTGAAATTCATGCGCTTGCCGTACACCGATCTCGATACGCGCCTGCTGCTGCGCACCAAGCTGCGCTACAGCCGCTCGGCGCTGCCGGCCTTCGAGCAGCTGAGCCTGGGCGGCGCCGACGGCGTGCGCGCCTTCACCGTCAGCGATTTTTCCGCCGATACCGCCGCGCAGGTGACCGCCGAATGGTATTGGCCGCTGCCGGGCGGGCCGAAGATCAACAATCTGTTCCAGTTCGGCCTGTTCAACGACACCGCCTACGGCGTGCAGAACAGCACGCAGGGCACGGATGGCGACAAGTGGGCCTATTTCTCCGGTTTCGGCGTGCTGCTGAAGTTCGCCTGGAACGACTGGTTCAGCGCCCAGCTCAGCGTGGCGCACCCGAGCACCAGCAAATCGAATCTGGAGGGCGCGGGCGAAGACGCCAAATCCGCGCAGAGTTTCCTGAGCTTCACCTGGGTATTGGAATGAGGAGTCCGCGATGATCACAACCGCGCAATCGGCCAAGGCCAAGACCGCTGCCGCCGCGCCGTTCGCCTGGCGACGCAAGCCGCTGGCGCTGGCGGTGGGATTGATCGTCGCGATGGATGGCGCCTGGGCCGCGCCCCAGGGCGGGCAGGTGCAGGCGGGCAGCGGCAGCATCGCGCAGCAGGGCAATACCACCACCATCAACCAGCAGTCGTCGAAGCTGGCGCTGAACTGGCAGAGTTTCAATGTCGGCGCCAATGAAACGGTGATTTTCAATCAGCCGTCGATCAACGCCGTCGCCTTGAACCGCATCCTCGACCAGAAGCCCAGCCAGATTTTCGGTGCGCTGAAGGCCAACGGCAAAGTGGTGCTGGTCAATCCGCGCGGCATCATTTTCTCGGAATCGGCCACGGTGGATGTCGGCGGCCTGGTGGCCAGCGGCCTGAATATCGACACCGATGATTTCATGCGCGGCAACTGGCGCTTCAGCGCCGAGCCGGGCAGCGCCGGTTATGTGGTCAACCGCGGCCTGATCGAGGCGTCGAGCGGCGGTGTCGCGCTGATCGGGCGTCAGGTGGAAAACAGCGGCGCGTTGATCGCGGCGGGTGTGGTCGGCCTCGGCGCCGGCGACGGCGCCGTGCTCACCTTCGACGCCGATGGTCTGGTCGGCCTCAAGGTCACCGACAAGGTGGTGGAGAACCAGACCCACGCCGCCGCCGCGCTGGCCAACAGCGGCAGCGTCGAGGGCCGGCAGGTGATCATGGAGGCCGCCGTCGCCGGCGACCTGTTCAGTCAGGCGGTGAACAATAGCGGCGTGGCGCGCGCCACCGGCATCGACACCAGCGGCGGTGAAATCCGCCTGGTGGGCAGCGGCGGCGAAGTGGTCAGCAGCGGCACGCTCGACGCGTCCTCCGATAGCGGCGACGGCGGCCGCATCCTGGTGCAGGGCGATACCACGCGCGTCAGCGGCGCGGTGACGGCGGATTCGAAGCACGGCAAGGGCGGCGATATCGCGCTGCTCGGCGATCGCGTGGCGGTGCTCGCCGGCGCCCGGATCAGCGCCTCCGGCGGCAGCGGCGGCGGCACCATCAAGGTCGGCGGCGCCTGGCAGGGCGCGGACAGCGGCGTCAAGAACGCGCAGATGACCTACGTCGATGAAAACGCGACGCTCGAGGCCGACGCCACCCACGACGGCGACGGCGGCGAGGTGGTGGTGTGGTCCGACGATGTCACGCGTTTTCTCGGCAGAATCAGCGCGCGCGGCGCCGGCAGCGGTCAGGGCGGGCGTGTCGAAACCTCGGGCAAGCAATACCTGGCGATGACCGGCCTGGTCGATACCGGCGCCGCCAGCGGCCGCGGCGGCATGTGGCTGCTGGACCCGGCCGATATCACGATTGCCAGCGGCACGGACACCAACATCGACACCAGCGATCCCTTCGGGCTCGCGCCGACTTCCGGCAGTTCCAGCTCGATCATCAGCGCCGACACGTTGCTGGCTTATCTGGCCACCGGCAATCTGACCATCAGCACCAACAACGTCGGCACACCCGGCAGCGGCGCCGGCAATATCACCGTGAACGCCGCCCTCGACTGGGTCAGCACCAACAGCCTGACGCTGAGCGCGACCGGCGCGGTCAACGTCAACGCCGCCGTCGACGGTGGCGGCGGCTTCAATGTCAGCGCCGCCAGCTTCGCCAACAGCGCCACCATCGACGCCGCGTCGGTGAACATCACCACCTCCGGCAATACCACGATCGGCAATACCGTCACCACCACCGGCCTGTTCTCCGTCAACGCCGCCAATTTCACCAACAACGCCGCCATCGACGCGGGCGCCGTGAATCTGACCGCCACCAGCGGCAATGTCACCCTCAACGACACGGTCACCAGCGCCGGCGCGTTCGAATCCAAGTCGGTCAACTTCGTCAACAACTCCAGCGTGAGCGCGGATTCGATCGCGGTGAAAACCGGCGAGGGTGGGCAGAACAGCGACAACACGCTCGGCGCGCTCGGCGCAACCGGCGCGATCACCGTGACCGGCGATGCCGGCGACGACAGCTACCTCGTCGGCGCCGGTCTCGCCGGCGCCCACATCGACGGCGGCAGCGGCAACAACAAGGTTGCGCAGAGCGGCGGCGATTTCACCATCATCGGCACCCATCAATTCAGCGACGCCAACAGCAACACCTTCGACAATATTCAAAACGTGGACGCGACCAGCGGCGGCAAGGTCACGGGCACTACGGGCGCGGATAATTTCCTGGTGACCGGCGCCAACGCACTCACCAGCTCCGGCATCGCCTTCGTCGGCATCGACAACGTGGCCGGCGGCGGTGGCACGGATACGGTGACCGGCACTGCCGGCGATGACATTTTCACCATCAACGGCAACAAGGCCGTCAGCACCAACGGCATCGCCTTCACCGGCATCGGCGCGGTGGCCGGTGGCGGCGGCACGAACAATACCGTTGTCGCCAGCGGCGATAACAGTTTCACGCTCACCGGCAACAACGCCTTCACCAGTTCGAATATGGATTTCAGCGCGATCCAGACGGTGAACGCCGGTTCGGGCGACAACAGCCTGACCGGCACCGATGGCGACGATATTTTCGCGATCACCGGCAGCAAGGCGCTGAGCGTACTGGGCATCGCCTTCAGCGGCATCGGCAGCGTGGCCGGTGGTACGGGAACCGATACGGTGACCGGCATGGCCGGCGACAATACGTTCGTGCTCGACGGCCTCAATGCCGTCAGCAGCAGCGACATCGCCTTCACCGATATCGACGTGGTGAGCGCGGGTTCGGGCAACAACAGCCTGACCGGCACTACCGGCAACGACAATTTCACCGTGACCGGCAGCAAGGCACTCAGTGTGCTGGGCATTGCCTTCAGCGGTATCGGCAGTGTGGCCGGCGGCACCGGCACGGATACCGTAACCGGCACGGCCAGCGACGATACCTTCACCATCAACGGCAACAAGGCCGTCAGTACCAACGGCATATCCTTCACCGGCATCAGCGCGGTCGCCGGAGGCGGCGGCACCGGCAATACCGTGGTCGCCAGCGGCGACAACAGCTTCACGCTCATCGGCAACAATGCTTTCAACAGCGCCGGCATGGACTTCAGCGCGATCCAGACGGTCGACGCGGGCTCGGGCGACAACAGCCTGACCGGCACCATCGGCAACGATAACTTCGCGATCACCGGCAGCAAGGCGCTGAGTGTGCTGGGCATCGCCTTCAGCGGCATCGGCAGCGTGGCCGGTGGCGGTGGTTCGGATATGGTGACCGGTGCTGCCGGCAATAACAGCTTCACCCTCGATGGCGCCAACGCGGTCAGCAGCAACGACATCGCTTTCACCGAAATCGACACGGTGAATGCAGGGGCGGGCACCAACAGCCTCACCGGCACCGATGGTGATGACAATTTCGCGGTGACCGGCAGCCGGGCGCTGAGCGCGCTGGGCATCACCTTCAACGGCATCGACAACGTGGCCGGCGGCGGAACGGATACGGTGACCGGCAGGGCCGGCACCAGCGACACCTTCACCATCAACGGCAACAAGGCCGTGAGCACCAACGGCATCGCCTTCACCGGCATCGGCGCGGTGGCCGGAGGCGGCGGCACCGGCAATACCGTGGTCGCCAGCGGCGACAACAGTTTCACGCTTATCGGCAACAATGCTTTCAACAGTGCCGGCATGGACTTCAGCGCGATCCAGACGGTGGACGCGGGTTCGGGCAACAACAGCCTGACCGGCACCACCGGCAACGATAATTTCACCGTGACCGGC
>Ga0164243_10002271_pt1 | contig 32009 bp, 31 predicted proteins | sample OricompcompostOP_FD_108781 | JGI IMG/M metagenome (GOLD analysis project Ga0164243, IMG submission 108781) | Organic Plus compost microbial communities from Emeryville, California, USA - Original compost - Organic plus compost (OP) | ecosystem: Engineered > Solid waste > Mixed feedstock >... | reverse complement strand
GCGGTGCCGCCGAGGTGGGCGGCGAGGCGGTGGACGATGGCCAGGCCCAGGCCGGTGCCGGAGGGGCGGACGGAGCGGTAGCGGTCGTGCAGGGCGCCGCGGGTGAAGGCGACGGGGAGGTCGTCCTCGGTCAGGCCGGGGCCGCTGTCGCGGACCTCGATGGTCGCGTGGGACGGGTGGGCGCGCAGCGCCAGGACGATCACGCCGCCGGACGGGGTGACGCGCAGAGCGTTCTCCACCAGGGCGTCCATGATCTGGCGTACGCGGACCGGGTCGGTGCGGGCCGGCACGGCGGCTCCGGGGTCCTCGGTGCGCAGGTCGAGGCCGGCCGCGGCGCAGCGGGTCGTCCAGGCGCCGGTGGCCTCCTGGAGGATGTCGCGCAGGTCGGCCGGGACCGGGTCGATGTGGAAGTCGTCGGCCTCCAGGCGGGCCAGGTCGAGGAGGTCGCCGATCAGCCGCTGCAGGCGGTCGGCCTCGCCGAGCATCAGGCGGCCGGCGGGGGCGACGTCGTCGCCGGTGGTGACGCCGTCGGCGAGGGCCTCGGCGTAGCCCTTGATCGCGGTCAGCGGGGTGCGCAGCTCGTGGGAGACCGACAGCAGGAACTCCCGCTGCCGGCCCTCGCTGGTGGCCAGCGCCCGGGCCAGCTCGTTGACCGCGTCGGCGACCCGGGCGACCTCCGCGGGGCCGTCGGACCGCACGCGGATGTGCCGCTCGCCGGACGCGAGCTGGTCGGCGCCGGCGGCGGTGTCGCGCAGCGGGCGGGCCAGGCGCTGGGCCAGCAGGGTGCCGGCCAGCAGCGCCGCGGCCAGGCCGATGAGCATCGCGATCAGCGCCCGCATGACGAAGGTGCGCTGGACGCCGGCGGCGGTCGCCGCCGGCTGGATCAGCACGACCGCGCCGCCGATCGCCCGCGGGCGGCCCTCGACGAACGCGCGGCGGCCGTCGACGCGCTCCACCCGGGACACCGGCCTGCCGGCGCGCAGCGCGGCCTCGTCGGCGGCGGGCAGGGCGACCGGGCCGCGGGTGCGGCCGTCCGGCAGGTACAGCACCAGGCGGATGCCGGAGTCGTGCAGCAGCCGCCGTACGCGCGGCGCGACCGTACGGGCCGGGGCGAGGCCGGCGACCAGGTCCGCCTGCCGTCCGAGCTGCCGCCGCGCCTCGGTGTCCGCCGACCGGCGGACCAGCCCGAACGTCACGGACGCCGAGACGACCAGGGACAGCACGGCCACCCCGACGGTGACCGCCGCGATCCAGAACCCGAGCCCGCGCCGCCCCCGGCCGGTCACCCGGACTCCGCCACGTACCCGACGCCGCGCACCGTACGGATCGGGCACGCCGGGCCGATCTTGGCGCGCACCTGGGCCACGTGCACGTCCACCGTGCGGCTGCCCATCCCGGCGTAGCCCCAGATCTGCGACAGCAGCTGGTCGCGGGACAGCACCTGACCGGGGTGCCGGAACAGGTACAGCAGCAGGTCGAACTCGGTGGCGGTCAGCGTCACCTCCGCGTCGCCGACGTGCACCCGCCGCCGCGCCGCGTCCAGCCGCACCTCGCCCACGGTGAACGCGGTCTGCTCGGGCATGCGGCCGCGGCGCAGCACGGCCCGCACCCGGGCGACCAGCTCGCGCGGGGAGAACGGCTTGGTGATGTAGTCGTCGCCGCCCAGCTCAAGCCCAAGGATGCGGTCCACCTCCTCGTCCCGCGCGGTGACGAAGACGATCGGCGTCACGTCGCCCTCGTCACGCAGCGTGCGGCAGACGTCCATGCCGTCCAGGTCGGGGAGCCGCACGTCCAGCACGATGGCCACCGGCCGCAGGCTGCGCACGGCGTCAAGCGCGCCCCGCCCGGTCGCCTCCACCCGGACGCCGTAGCCCTCCCGGGTGAGGTAGAGGCGCTGGAGGTCGGCGATCGCCTGCTCGTCCTCGACGACCAGCACCAGCCCGCGGTCGGGCCCGGCCGCTCCGCCCATCTCGTCACCTCCTGCGCCCGTACGGGGATGCACCGTACCGCCCGGCGATCCTTACCGTCCTCGAACATTCCCTTCGGCCGATCCTTACGAGCGCGCGGCACGCTGGCGGCGTTCCGACACGCACCGGAGGGAGAAAACCCCATGCGCAGGTGGAAGCTCATCGCGGCCGGCGGCGCGGCGGCCGGGGCCGTGGTGCTGGGCGGCGGCGTCGCCTACGGCGCCGCGACCGGTACGGCGGCCGCCTCGCCGCGGCCCACCGCGGCCGACCAGGCCCACCCGGACCAGGCCGGCCCCCGGGCCCGCCCGCTGCTGCGCCGCGTGGTGCACGGCACCGTCACCGTCCGCACCCGCAAGGGCTACAAGACGGTCAACGTGCAGCGCGGCACGGTCACCGCGGCGTCGCCGACCCGCATCACCGTGACCAGCCCGGACAGGTGGACGCGGTCCTACACGATGAACGGCGGCACCCGCGTACGTCTGGACCGGCAGGACTCCGACCGGGACCACGTGGCCAAGGGCCAGCACGTACGCGTCGTCACCTCGCCGAAGGACGGCACGTCGGTGGCCAAGCGCGTCGCCCTGAGGAGCTCATGATGCGGCGCCGCCTCCGGCTCGGCCCGGCCGCGGCCCTCGTGGCGCTCGCGCTGACCGGTACGGGGTGCGCGGCGGTCGCGGCCGTCGCGGCGAAGACCGAGCCGCGGACCGACCCGAAGCACCCGAACATCGTCTTCGTGCTCACCGACGACCTGGACTCCAGCCTCGTCAAGTACATGCCGCAGGTGCGCAAGCTGCAGCGCGAGGGCGTGAACTTCAGCGACTACTCCGTGACGGACTCGCTGTGCTGCCCGTCGCGGTCCTCGATCTTCACCGGCAAGTTCCCGCACGACACCGGCGTCTACACGAACGTGGCGCCGGACGGCGGCTTCACGGTCTTCCACGACCGCGGCAACGAGAAGGCGACGTTCGCGACGCGGCTCCAGAAGGCCGGCTACAAGACGGCGATGATGGGCAAGTACCTCAACGGCTACCCGGTCTCGTACGTACCGCCCGGCTGGAACGAGTGGGACGTCGCGGACAAGGGCTACAACGAGTTCAACTACGCCATGAACGAGAACGGCCGCCGGGTACGGTACGGGCACCGCCCGAAGGACTACCTCACCGACGTCGTGGCCGCGAAGGGCGCGTCGTTCATCCGCCGGCAGGCCGAGGCGAAGAACCCGTTCATGCTGGAGATCGCCACGTTCGCGCCGCACGGCCCGTACACGCCGGCGCCGCGGGACAGGAACGCCTTCCCCGGGCTGAAGGCGCCGCGCGACCCGTCGTACAACGAGGCCGACATCTCCGACAAGCCGGCCTGGCTGAGCGGGCACAAGAAGCTGACCAAGCGGCAGATGGCGAAGATCGACCGCGTCTACCGCAAGCGGGCGCAGGCCGTGCAGGCGGTCGACGACCTGCTGGCGAAGCTGCGCGCGACGCTGAGCGACACCGGGCAGGCGGAGAACACCTACGTGGTGTTCAGCTCCGACAACGGCTACCACCTCGGCCAGCACCGGCTGCCCGTCGGCAAGCAGACGGCGTTCGACACCGACGTGCACGTGCCGCTCACGGCCGTCGGGCCCGGGGTGCCGGCCGGGCGTACGGTGTCGGTGGCGGCGCAGAACATCGACCTGTGCCCGACGTTCACCGACCTCGGCGGCGCGCCCATGGCCGGCGCGGACGGCCGGAGCCTGGCGGGCCTGCTGCACGGGCAGGCGCCGCCGGAGGACTGGCGGGACGCCGGGCTGGTCGAGCACCACGGCCCGAACAACGCGCCCGGCGACCCGGACCGGCAGACCAAGGAGAACGGCAACCCGCCGACGTACAAGGCGCTGCGCACCGCCACCGCGACGTACGTGGAGTACGCCAACGGGCAGCGCGAGTACTACGACCGGCAGCGCGACCCGTACGAGCTGACCAACACCTACGGCCAGCTCTCACCCAGCCGCCGGGCCCGGCTCCACAAGACGGTCCGCGCCCTCCACACCTGCCACGGCACCACGTCCTGCACCAAGGCCGCCCACCTCAAGCAGTGACGCCCACCCGCGGCGGGCACCTGGCAGGTGCCCGCCGCGCGGGCGCGGGCGCCTTGCCCGGGGCATGGGGCGTCGCTACCGTGCTGCGGAATGGCCTCGGGTACCGCGGACGTGATCGTCGTCGGCGCCGGCATCACCGGCTGCGCCGTGGCGTTGGAGCTCGCCCGGGAGGGGTGGGCGGTGGTCGTCGTCGACGCGCGGCAGACGGCCGGGGCGGGTGCCACCGGGGCCGCGTCGGGGATCGTCGGGTTCCACCATCGCAGCCACGAGGCCGTCGCCGCGGCCTGGGAGTCCTGCCAGTGGTGGACGCGCTGGTCCGAGCACCTCGGCGGGGTGGCCGACGACCGCGGATCCGCGCACTACCGCCGCACCGGCGGCCTCGTCCTGGACACCCTCGACGCCGACCACTCCCACGTGCTCGGCCTGTTCGACCTGGTCGGCGTCCCGTACGAGGAGCTGACCGCGGACCAGATCCGCGCCCGCTTCCCGGCCGTCGACCCGTCCGCGTACGGCCCGCCCGTACCGTTCGGCGACCTGGGCTTCTGGCGCCCCGCGCACGGCGAGCTGCGCGGCTACTACACGCCCGACGCCGGGTACGTCGACGACCCGCAGCTCGCCGCGCACAACCTGATGACCGCCGCGCGCCACCACGGCGCCCGGTTCCGCTTCGGCGAGACCGTCACGATGATCCGCCGTACCGCGCACCGCGTCGCCGGCGTACGGCTGGCCTCCGGCGGCACCATCGACGCGCCGGTGGTGGTCAACGTGGCGGGCCCGGCCTCCGACGCCGTCAACCGCCTCGCGGACGTGACCGTGGACATGCGCGTCCGCGGCCGCCCGCTGCGCGTGGAGACGCACGCCATCCCGGCGCCGTGCGGCTTCGACCTCGACGAGGGCGTGCTCGTCACCGACCACGACCTGGGCACGGCGTTCCGCCCGCAGGCCGGCGGCCTGGTGCACATCGCCAGCATCGTGCCGGACTGCGACCCGCTGGACTGGGCGCGCGACCCGGAGGCGTACTACCACGCGCCGACCGAGGCGGTCTACGAGCGCCAGGCGTACCGCGTCGCCCGGCGGCTGCCCGGCCTGACCGTCCCACCGCGCCCGTCCGGACTGGCCGCGCTGTACGACGTCACCCCCGACCGCACGCCCGTCTTCGACCGCACCACGCTGCCCGGCTTCTACACCGCCTCCGGGACCAGCGGCAACGCGTTCGCGCTGGCCCCGGTCGCGGGCCCGATGATGGCCGAGCTGATCCGCGCGTGCGAGTCCGGCCACGACCACGACCGGTTCCCCGTGCGGTACGCCTGCCGCGCCACGCTCGCCACCATCGACCTCGGCGCCTACTCCCGCCTGCGCTCGCCCACCGCGCGGCGCCCGGCGCACGTCCTGGGGTAGGAAGAACGCATGAAGCTGCTCGGGGTCGACATCGGCGGATCCGGAATCAAGGGCGCCCCCGTGGACGTGGACGTCGGCCGGTTCACCGAGGACCGGCTGCGGGTGGCCACGCCCGACCCGGCCGAGCCCGAGGCGGTGGCCGAGGTGGTGGGGGAGATCGTCGCGCACTTCGGCGGCGGCGCGGCGGTGGGCGTCACGTTCCCCGGGGTCATCACGGACGGCGTGATCGGCTCCGCGGCCAACCTCGGCGAGGCGTGGCTCGGCGTGGACGGCCGCGCGCTGTTCGGCGCGGCCACCGGGGTACCGGTGACGCTGGTCAACGACGCCGACGCGGCGGGCATCGCGGAGATGACGTACGGCGCGGGCCGCGGCCGGCGCGGCACCGTCCTCGTGCTGACGTTCGGCACCGGGATCGGCAGCGCCCTGTTCGCCGACGGCGACCTGGTGCCGAACACCGAGCTCGGGCATCTGGAGCTGCACGGCAAGGACGCCGAGAAGCACGCCTCGTCCCACGCCCGGGAGACCCACGACTGGGGCTGGCACACGTGGGCGCAGCACGTCGGGGAGTACCTCCGCATGGTCGAGCACCTGCTCGCCCCCAAGCTGATCATCATCGGCGGCGGGGTCAGCCGTAAGGCCGACCGGTTCCTGCCGTACATCGACGACGTACGGGCCGAGGTCGTGCCCGCCGAGCTGCACAACTCCGCCGGCATCGTCGGCGCGGCCATGCTCGCGGCGAAGGGCGATGTCCGACCCTGAGGTTACGATCCGGTCATGCTGATCTCTCGGATGTTACGACGCGTGACCGTGCTGCTCGCCGTGGTGCTGGCCGCCGCCCTCGCCGGGGTCCCGGCCCACGCCGACCAGACCGGCCGGCAGCTGATGTTCGTCAACCACTCCTACGGCGTCCTCGACCGGACCACCGCCGACGCCATCGAGCACTCCGCCTACCTGCGCGACTTCGCCAACTTCCAGGTCCGCACCACGACCGGCGCGGGCGGCGAGACCTGGACCGGCCGGTACCTCATGGGCCGCGAGACCTACCTCGAACTGTTCGGCGTCGGCGACGTGCCCGGGCAGGACGGCACGCTCGGCGCCGCCGGGCTCGGCGTGTCCGTCGAGCGCTCCGGTGACCTGGCGACGGTGACCCAGCGGCTGAAGGACGCGGGCGTCACCCCGATCACGTTCCGCCAGACCCGCGACTTCGGTGACGGCGTACCCGTGCCGTGGTTCGCCGCCGTGTTCACCACCGAGCAGTACGACGCGTTCAGCGCCTGGGGCATGGAGTACCTGCCGGAGTACTTCGCCGACCCGCGCAGCAACACCGAACCGGCCGCGTACCCGGGAGACGTCGGCCGCGAGCGGTACCTGTCCGACGCCTACCGCGACCACCTGATGCGCGACGTGGCCGCGATCCGGCTCGCCGTCACCCCGGGCGACCTCGCCAGTACGCTGCCGCTGCTGCGCGCCGGCGGGTTCGCGGTCCGCTCCCTGCCGGACGGCGGCGCCGTGGTGGTGCGCGGCGGCACCACGCTGCGCTTCGAGGCCGTACCGCGCGCCCAGGCGGGCCTGCGCCAGGTCGTGTTCGTGCTCAACCGCCCGGTCGCGTCCGCGCACACCGAGACGATCGGCAACTCCACCCTGGTGGTCGGCCCGGGCACCCGCGCCGTGTGGACGTTCGCGGCCAACGGCTGACGCCGGTCACCGCGCACCCGGCCCCAGGTCCGCCAGCTCCTCGCGGCAGGCGCGCAGGGCCGGGTGCTCCGGGTCCACCGCCGGTTCCAGGATCCGTACGGCGCGGGCGTACAGCGCGCGGGCCTCGGCGCCGCGGCCGGTCTCCGCGCACAGCTTCGCCAGGTTGTGCAGGGTGATCGCCAGCTCCGGATGGTCCTCGCCGTACGCCCGCTCCCGTACGGTGAGGGCCTGCCGGTACAGCGGCTCGGCCGCGGCGGTGTCGCCGCGGCGGTGCAGCAGCGCGGCCAGGTTCCCGTCGGTGATGGCCACCTCGACGTGCCCGGGGCCGAGGTCGCGGGCGAAGACGTCGCGGGCGGCGCGCAGCAGCGCCTCGGCCTCGGCGTCCTCGCCCAGGGCGTCGAGGATCGCGGCCAGCGCGGCCCGGTCGGCGGCGACGTCGACGTGGCCGTCGCCGAGCGCGCGCCGCCGGATCTCCACCGCGCGGCGGGCGTGGCCGGCCGCCGCCGCGAAGTCGCCGCGGGCGTGCGCCAGGCCGCCGAGGTTGTGGTGCACCCCGGCGGCGTCGGCGTCGTCCGGGCCCTTCGCGCGCTCGATGATGTCCAGCGCCCGGCGGTACAGCCCGGCCGCCTCGTCGAACCGGCCGGTGTACTTGAAGGTGACGGCCAGCTCGTTCAGCGCGTACGCGGTCAGCACGCCGTCCGGCCCGTGGTCGCGTTCGGCGGCGGCGATCCCGCGCCGCAGCAGCGCCTCCGCCTCGGCGTAGCGGCCCTCCTCGCGTGCCTGCTCGCCGAGGTCCAGCAGCGTGTCCGCCGATTCGGGCATCATTCCTCCACGGGTTCGGGGACCGGCTCGCCGATGTCGAGCCGGCCGGGGAGCAGCGACCGGAGGAGCCCGGCCGCGCCGGCGACCGCTGCGAGCACGGCGATGCAGCCGGCGAAGAAGGCCGCGCCGGCGCCGTCCGCGAACGCGAACCCGCCGGCGGCCGGGCCGGCGATGAAGCCCGCCGTGAAGGACAGGGCGTACAGGCCGTTGTAGCGTCCGCGCAGGTCCGCCGGGGCCAGGTCGTTGACCAGGGGCGCCACGGTGGGGGACAGGAACGCCTCACCGACCGCGAACACCACCAGCGCCAGCGCGAACAGCCCGAACCGGGTGCCCGCGGCGGGGTCGGCGCCGGCCAGCAGCGTCAGCGCCCAGGCCGCCGCCCAGCACAGGCAGACCAGCGCCATGCCCGTGGTGCGCCGCCGCCCGCTCATCAGCTTCAGCACGGGCAGCTGGACGACGACGACCGCGACGGAGTTCGCCGCGTAGACGAGGCCGAGCGCGCCCGGGGACAGCCCGCCGGTGTGCGTGGCGTACGCGGGGAACGCCGCGTGGAACTGCGCCGCGCCGGCGAGCACGGCGAGCAGCATCCAGCCGCAGACCAGGAGCAGCGTACGGTCGGCCAGGACGCGCCGGATCCCGGGCCGGGCGCGGTCTCCGCCGTCCGCCGGCGCGGTCCGCGTACGGGCCAGGTCGCGGCGCAGCGCCAGGACGGGGACGAAGACGAGGAACGTGAGCCCGTCGAGGAGGTACAGGCGCGCGAAGCCGGACGGGCTCGCGAGGTTCGCGACCAGGCCGGCGCAGGCCGCGCCCAGGCCGAGGCCGGCGTTCATCGTGGCGTAGCGCACGGCGAAGACCTGCGAGCGGCGGGCCGGGCCGGCCAGCTCGGCCAGCAGGGCGTCCTGCGCGGGCCAGATCATCGCCGCGCCGGTCCCGACCAGCGCGCACGCCGCGAACGCCGTGCCCGCCGAGCCGACGCCCGCGAGCGCGAACGCGCCCAGGGCGGCCACCACCAGGCCGGAGACCAGGGCGTTGCGCGCGCCGGCGCGGTCGGCCAGGTACCCGCCGAGCGGGTTGCCGGCGAGCCCGGCGAACGCGACGGTGGACACGCCGAGGCCCGCCCAGCCCAGCGGGATGCCGCGTACGTCGTGCAGGTAGACGAGCAGGAAGGGCAGGGTGAGCCCGCTGCCCGCCGCGGACACCGCGTCCGCCGCGAGCACCGCCCACACCGCCCGGGGCAGTCCGGAGACCACGCGGGGAACCCGGACGGCCGACCCCGCCGATGCGCACATGCCGGCCACCCGGGTTCCCCGCCGCTCCGCTAGACGAGCGTCTCGTTGTGGTTCAGCGAGATCCCCCGCCTGACGACGGTCTCGTTGTGGTTGAGCGAGATTCCCTTACGGTTCCGGCTGGAGCGGCGCATGGCCGATCCCCCCTTCGCGATGGTGCCGGTGACCGGCCCGCCGTACCGAACCGAGATGACCCCCCAGGTCCCCCACAGGTCCGGCCGGCCGGTCCTGATGCCTTCAGGGTCACCGCCGCCCCCGTACGGCGGCAGGCACCGTTCGTCCTGCGGTTTCCCCGCAACGTCCTGAAGCGGGGGAAACCGGTCAGCGCAGGGCGATGACCAGGGCGTCGGTGGGGGAGCACCACGCCTGGCGGGCCTCGGCGAAGCCGGCGCCGCGGAGGGCCTCGACGTGCCAGGCCACGGTGCTGGGCCGGTCGCGGTGGGCGGACGGCGCGGCCGGGTCGCGCGGGTCGCCGAGGAGGGCGAACCGTTCGCGGGCCGCCTCGGACAGCGCCGGGTCGGCGGCCACCGCCGTCCACCACGCCGCCCAGTCCTGCGCGCCGGCCGCCTGCTCCCGGGCCTTGCGCGCGGCGTTGAAGTCGGCGTACGCGGTGTTGATCTTCGGCGCGTCCGCGTCGGTCATGTGGTCGGCGTTGGCGAAGATGCCGCCCGGGCGCAGGACGCCGGCGATCCGCCCGTACAGGTCGCGCAGCGGATCGGCGTCGATCCAGTGCAGGGCCGTGGCGGTGAGCACGGCGTCGTACGTACGGTGCGGCAGCGCGGCGGTCCAGTCCGGATCGGTGAGGTCCGCGGTGACGAACGTGACGCGCTCGTCGCCGGCGAAGTGGCCGCGGGCGATGGCGAGCAGCGCCGGGTCGAGGTCGACGGCGGTGCTATGGGCGGCGGGGAACCGCCTCAGCAGCCGGTCGGTGATGCTGCCGGTGCCGCACGCCAGGTCCAGGACGCGCGGCTCGGGGCCGGTCAGCGCCTCGACCAGGTCGAGCATCACCCGGAACCGCTCCTCGCGGTCCGGCATGTACCACTCCTGCTGGCGGTCCCAGCTGTCCTGCCAGCCGTGCCAGTCGGTCATGACGTTCCTCTCGTCGGTTGCCTGTCGCCCAGCCGGGCGGCCTCGACGAGCCGCCGGGCCGCCTCCGTACGGGGTGCGCCGAGCACCTCCCGCGTGCCGCCGGCCTCGGCGACCCGGCCCGCGTCGAGGATCAGCACGCGGTCCGCGACGTCCGGGACGAGCCGCAGGTCGTGCCCGATCCAGATCACCGCGGTGCCGTCGCCGCGGAGCCGGGCGAGCTCGGCGACGACCTTCTCGGTGGCCGCCGCGTCCAGGGCGGTGCTGATCTCGTCGCAGACCAGCACGTCCGGACGGGCGAGCGCGGCGCGCGCGAACGCGGCCCGCTGCAGCTCACCGCCGGACAGCCCGGTTACGCGGCGGCGGACCACGTCCGCGCCGACGCCCAGCCGCGCCAGCAGCCGCAGCGCCTCCGCGCACGCGTCGTCGTACCGCATCCCGCGCAGCCGCACCCCGGTCCGGGCCACCTGGTCCAGCACGGTGCGCCGCTCGTCGAAGGAGCCGCGCACCTCCTGCCACACGTACTGCACCCGCCGCTTCTGCTCGGCACTGCGCCGCCGCAGCACCGGCAGCCCCCGCCCGCCGAGCCGCACGGTCCCCGAGTACCGTTCGTGCAGCCCGGCGACGCACCGCGCCACCGTCGTCTTCCCACTCCCGGACCGCCCCACCACGGCCACCGCCTCGCCCGCCCGCACGGCGAACCGCACATCCCGCACGACGACCTCCCGCCGTACCCAAGCCGTGACCCCCTCCACCACGAGCAACTCCTCGCCGGCCTGACGGCCGTCTCGCCGGGACGCGGGTGCGCGGTGCCCCACCATGCCGCCGGCCGACACAGCGCCGGCATGCGCCCTGCCACGGGCCACCGGGGAGGCGCCGTCTCGCGGTATAGCGCCGACATGCGTCGTGCCGTCGGCCGCCGGGGCGGCGGCGTCTCGCGGCGCGGTGGTGGCCCGCGCTCCTGACGTGCCTCCTTCCGGTGGCAGCACCTCCGGGCCGCCCGTCGCGGCGACCCGGCCGCCGTCCAGGAGGACCACGCGGTCGGCCAGGGCGCGGATCAGTGCGTGGTCGTGGCTGAGCAGCAGGATCGTCATGCCGTCGCGGGCGAGCCCGGCCAGTTCGGTGGCCAACGCGGCGCGGGTGACGCTGTCCAGGCCGGTGCTCGGCTCGTCGAGGACCAGGGCGTCCGGGGCGCATGCCAGGACCTGTGCCAGTGCCACCCGCTGCCGCTGCCCGCCGGAGAACCGGTGCGGGAAGCGCCGGTACGTGCCGGCCGGAAGCTGCGCCCGCCCGAGCGCCTCGTACGCCCGCGAACGGTCCCCCTGATGCAACCGGGCCAGCTCCCCGAGCACCGGCCCGATCCGCCGCGCCGGGTTCAGCGCGCTCCCGGGATGCTGCGGCATGTACGCGACCACCCCGCCCCGTACGGACCCGGCCCGCGGCGTCGGCCCGGACGCGTCCACCACCGGCACGCCCGCCACCCGCACGTCGCCGGACAACCGCACCCCGGGCGACGCCTCCCCGAGCAGCGCCAGCGCCGTCGTCGTCTTCCCGCTCCCGGACGGCCCCGCCAGCGCGGTGATCTCCCCGGCGCGCGCCGTCAGCCGCACCCCGTCCAGCAGGACCGCGCCGTCCGTACGCGCGCACAGCCCGCGCACCTCGATCATCCGCGCCGCCTCAGCACCGCGTCGCTCAACAGGTTCGCCCCCACCGTGAACAGCACGAGCAGCACCGCGGGCGCGCACACCGCCCACGGCTGGACGAGCAGCGCCTCCCGGGACGCGGCGATGGCCACGCCCCAGTCGGGCGCGGCCGGATCCAGCCCGAGCCCGAGGAAGTTGGCGGCCGCCACGGTGAACACCGCGGTGGCCAGCCGCGTACCGGCGTCGGCCAGCGCCACCGGAAGGACGGCGCGGCCGATGTGCCCCACGAGGATCCGTACCGCCGGCTCGCCCTGCAGCCGCATCGCCTCGGCGACCGGCCCGCTCGCCGCGTCCGAGGCGGCCGCGCGGATCAGCCGGGCCACCGCGGGCATGTTGATCGCCGCGACGGCCAGCGCGATGGCCACCGCCGACCCGCGCCACCCCACCCCGACCACGCTGATGACCAGCAGCGACGGGATCGGCAGCAGCACCTCGACGGGCCGCAGCAGCAGCTCGTCCAGCCACTGCCGCCGCGTCGTCGCCGCGACCAGCCCCAGCGCGCCGCCCATCGCGTACGCCGCGGCCACCGCCCCGCACGCCATGCCAAGCGTGCTCGGCCCGCCCCGCAAGGCCAGGCCGAGCACGTCGCGCCCCATCCCGTCCGTGCCCAGCGGATGGCCGCCGCCCAGCGCGTACGGGGCCCCGTCCGGGCCGCTGACCGCCCCCGAGATCAGCGGCCCGGCCAGGGTGAACAGGACGGGCACGGCCAGCAGCCCGCACGCGGTGAGGACCCGGCTCACCGCAGCACCTCCGTACGCGGTGACAGGCGCCGGCAGACCAGGTCCGCCACCAGGTTCAGCAGCAGCGCGACCGCCGCGAGCAGCAGCGTGAGGCCCTGGACGGTCGGCACGTCGCGGCTCTGCACGGCGCCGATGAGCGCGGTCGCCATGCCGGGGATCGCGAACACCGCCTCCACGACCAGCACCCCGCCGATCAGCTGGTCCCCGGTGCGCGCCAGCTCCTGCACCCCGGGCACGACCGCGTTCGGCAGCACGTGCCGCAGCACCAGCGGCACGCGCGGCACGCCGAGCCGCCGCGCCTGCACCGTGTACCCGGCATGCAGCGCGGTGCGGGTCCCGGCGCGGATCTGCCGGGAGAAGTGGCTCACCGTACGGGCGAGCAGCACCGCGACCGGCAGGACGTACAGCGCCGGTCCGCTCTCCACGCCCACCCACGCGGACGGCAGCCAGCCGAGCCGCAGCGAGAACACCGCGACGAGGGCGAGCGCCAGCACGAAGTCCGGGATCGCGGTGAGCGCCAGCGTCACCGCGGAGATGACCCGGTCCGTACGGCCGCCCTCCCGCAGCCCCATCGCCAGGCCGAGGCCGAGCGCGAGCGGCAGCAGGATCGTGGCGGTCACCAGGGCCAGCGTCGCGGTGGCGCCGAACGACGACGCGATGATGGCGGTGACCGGGCGGTGGCCGAGGTACGACGTGCCCAGGTCACCGCGCAGCAGCCCGCCGGCCCAGGACGCGAACCGGACGGCCAGCGGCCGGTCCAGGCCCATCTCGTGCCGCAACCGGGCGATCTGCTCCGGCCCGGCCTGCTCGTTGAACGCCGTGTCGGCGGCGTCGCCGGGCAGCAGCGCGGTCAGCAGGAAGGTCGCGACGGCCAGGGCGACCAGCTGGGCGCCGGTGAGCAGCACCCGGCGCGCGGCGTACCGCAGCACGCTCAGCCCAGCCAGACCGTGTCGAACCGCGCCCAGTCCACCGTGTTCGGCGGCGCCGGCGCGACGCCGTGCACCCGGGCGGACACGGCGTTCAGCCAGTCGGCGTGCCCCCACAGCACCAGGCCGCCGGCGTCGCGCACGGTCCGCAGCAGCCGCCCGTACGCCGGCGCCCGCTCCTCCTCGTCGACCAGCGCCTGCGCCCGGGCGAAGGCGCCGTCGAAGTCCGTGCGCTCCCAGGCCGTGACGTTCTGCGGCGCGCCGGTGAGCAGCCGCTCGCTGATGTACGTGGGGATGGGCATCGCGCCGCAGCGGTGGCTGCCGATGGTGCCGCGGTCGAGGAGGTCGGTGAAGTACGTCTCCGGCGGGCCGGTGCTGACCTGGACGCGCAGCCCGGCCTCGGCGGCCTGCCGGGCGTACAGGTGGGCGGCGTCGACGAACCCGTCGGCGGCAGTGGAGGTGTACAGGGTGACCGGCGTGTTCAGCGCGCCGGCCTTGCGCAGCAGCCGCCGCGCCTCGGCGACGTCGCGCTCCCGCTGCGCGACGCCCCGCGGGTAGTAGCGGTACCCCAGGCCGTACATGTCGTTGCCGGGCTCGCCCCTGCCGCCGAGGACCACCTCGACCAGCCGCCGCCGGTCGGCGAGGAGCTTCATGGCCAGCGCCGCGTCCGGGTCGTCGAACGGCGGCCGGTCGGTCTTCAGCACGAAGCCGACCGCGCCGCTGCGCGGGGTGGCCACGATCCGCACCCGCGGGTTGCCGCGCACCAGGCGGGCGAACGTCGGGGTCATCTCGTGCGCGTACTCGACCTCGCCGGCCTGCACCGCGTTGCCGCGGGCCTCGGTCTCGGCGGACAGGATGCGCACCTCGTCGACGTACGGCGCGCCGTCCCAGTGCTCGTCGAACCGGCGGGCGGCGAACGCGCGCCCGGGCTGGAACGACCGGAACCGGAACGGCCCGGTGCCCACCGGGCGCGAGGGGTCCCGGTACCCCTTCCGTACGACGGCCGTGCCGGTCATGCCCAGCAGCGACGGCAGCTCGGCGTTGGGTCGTTTCAGTACCAGCTCGACGGTGCGCGCGCCGACGGCCCGGCATTTGGCCAGGTCGATGACGCCCAGCGAGGTACGGGCCAGGTGGTCGGCGGCCTTCGGGTCCAGGATGCGGGACAGGCTGTACAGGACGTCGTCGGCGTCGAGCACGTGGCCGTCGTGGAAGACCGCCCTGCGCAGGGTCAGCCGCCAGACGGTGGCGTCGTCGCGCTGCTCCCAGCGGGTGGCGAGGCGGGGGACCGGGCGCAGCGCGGCGTCGAGGTCGACGAGCCGGTCGAAGAGCGCCTTGTGCCGGGCGATGTCGACGAACTGCCGCTGCGCGTGCGGGTCCAGCGTCTCCTTGGCGCCCGCGCCCGGGAAGGCGGCGCGCAGAGTGCCGCCGCGCCGCGGCTTCGTACCGCCACCGCCGGATCCACCGCACGCTCCCAGCGCGATCCCCGCGCCGGCCAGCCCGGCGACCCCGAGAAACCCGCGGCGACTGCCGACCGACACCGTACGCCCTCCTGCAAGTTCACCGCTATTGCAAGCTATATGCAGAAACCGGTCAAAGCTGACCACACGGGACGTGTGCGCGTCAAACCCCCGGCCGGTCGGCCGCGGCGGAAAATTCCTCGGCCGGAGTGCATACCGGCGCGACTCCAGGGAAGCCAGGCGCCGGGTGCCGCGCATGTGGCATCCGGTTGATAGGGGGATAGCCGGGGCGGCCGCCGCTTGCATGGGGGGGTGGCGGCGGCCGTTCCGGCTACGCCGGCCGGCCGGCGCCGGCCAGGACCCGGTCGTAGACCGTCAGGGCCTCCGCGACGATGCGGGCCCAGGCGTAACGGGAGCGCGCCCGGTCCACCGCCGCGAAGCCGAACGCCTCGCGCCGTACCTCGTCGCTCAGCAGCAGCCGGGCGTACCCGGCGAGCGCACTGGGCTGCCCGGCCGGCACGCAGTACCCGGTCCGCCCGTGCAGCAGGCTGTCGGCGCCGCCGCCCGCCGCGGTCGCGATCACCGGCAGCCCGCAGGCCATCGCTTCGACGACGGCGTCGTCGAAGCCGGAGTTCCCGGACAGGCTCACCGCGATGTCGCCGGACCTCAGCAGGCCCGCCGCGTCCGTCCGGCCGGCCGGCGCGGTGCACCGCACCCGCCCGGCCACGCCGAGCCGGGACACGAGGCGGCCGAGCCGCTCGTCCACCGTGCCGCCGAGCAGGACGAGCTCGGCGCCGGGGATCGCGGGCAGCGCCCGTACCGCGGTCGCGAGGTCGGCGTCGTGCGGATCCCGGCAGACGTGGATCAGTCGCGGCGCCCCGGCAGGCCGCACATCGCCTGCGGGGCGGAACGCCTCGAGGTCGACCCCGCGCGGGATCAGGTACGTCCGGTCGCGCGGCACCCCGAGCCGCCCGAGCCGCTCGGCATCCGCCGACGACCCGACCACCACCGCGTCGGCCGCCATCCCCAGCGCCGTCGTCAACCGCAGGCCCGTCCGTTCCGGTGCCGCCCGCTCCGCGCGGTCCGTACGGTCCGCCCCGGCGGACGCTTCCAGCCCGCGCAGGCACTGCACGACCGGCACGCCGCCGGGCCCGGCCGCCCGTACGGCCAGGCCCGAGAGCCAGCCGGTCGCGCTCACCAGGTCCGGCGGCGCCGCCGCCCAGTGCCGGGCCAGCTCCGCGCCGAAGACGCCGGCGTGCCGCGCCGCTTCCGCCGCGGTCCGGCCCCGCGCCGCCAGGTACTCCACGGTGACCCGCGGCCCCCGCCGTACGGTCGCCCGCGCGGCGCCGCGGGCGCGAAGCACCACCTCATGGCCCTCGGCGGCCAGCGCCTCGGCCAGGCCGAGCACCGCTCTTCCCGCGGCGGCGAGCGGATCGGCCTCCAGGCTGACGATGTCGACGTACATTCCGGCTTCCTTCTCTGCGATTTGTTCACATGGCGAGAACGGCGGGATGAAACTTCCGCGCCGCCGCGTATGTTTGCTCCACGGCGTCGAGTACGGGGGGTGTGCGATGCGGGCCCGGCGGCCGGTCTGCTTAGCGGTGACGACGCGCGTGCGGTGCGGGTACGTCGACGTGCTGCACGTCTCCGGCGAGGTCGACGCGCGGACGGCGCCCCGGCTCGGCGGCGCGCTCGACGCGTCGCTGGCCCGCGGGACGCGCGTGCTCGTCATCGACCTGACCGACGTCGCGTTCTGCGACTCCGCCGGCCTGGCCACGCTGGTCGGCGCCCGCAAGCGGCTGCCGGCCGGCGGCGGCATCCGGCTGGTCGGCTGCGGGCGGCAGATCCTCATGATGCTCGGCGTGACCGGCCTCGGCGCCCTCCTGCCCGCGTACGCGTCCCTGGAGGAGGCGCTCGCCGCCGGGCCCCGGCCTCACTGACCGCTCCCCGCGCGCAGCGCCAGGACGGCGATGTCGTCGGTGAAGCTCCCGCGGGTGAAGGCCGCGATGTCGTCGTCGATGTCCTTCAGGAGCATCTCGATCGGCCGCCCGGTGGACCGGGCCAGCACGGCGGCGAGCCCCTCCTCGCCGTACAGCTCGCCGTCCGGGTCGCGGGCCTCGATGACGCCGTCGGTGTAGAGCAGCATGGTCTCGCCCGGCCCGATCGTGAACTCCTGCGTCTCGACGGGCAGCTCGTCGACCAGGCCGAGCGGCAGGCCGCCGCCGAGGCCGACGTTGACCGTGCCGTCGGCCCGCCGGATCAGCGTCCGCGGGTGACCGGCGCTGGTCAGCCGTACGGTGAGGCCGGCGGGCCCGGTGCGGACCGTGCCGAGCACCGCCGTGACGAACCGGTCGTCCTCCCCGTGGTCCAGCAGCGCCCGGTTGACCTGCCGCAGGACGTGGTCGGGCGCGCCGCCGTCCTGCGCGAGCATGCGGATGCCGTACCGCGCGGTGGCGGTCAGCACCGCCGCGCCGGCGCCTTTGCCGGACACGTCGCCGAGCACCACGCCGATGTGCTCGCCCCAGCGGAAGACGTCATAGAAGTCGCCGCCGACCTCCTGGTCGGGGGCGCAGCTCCGGTACAGGCTGCGCAGGGTGACGCCGGGGAAGGCCGGGTCGGCGGCGGGTATCAGGCTGCGCTGCAGCACGTCGGCGAGGTCGGAGCGGCGCGCGTACATCCGCTGCCGCAGCTGGGCCAGCGCCAGGTGCTCGCCGATCCGCTGGGCGATCCCGAGGTCGGGCAGCCCGAACCGGCGGCGTTCGGCCGAGCGGATCAGCGTGATCGCGCCGATCGGCCAGTCGCCGCTCTGGATCGGCACGCAGATGAGCGAACCGGCGCCCATCATGGTCAGCGCCGGCCGCTCGGGCGGCCCGCCGAACAGCGACGCGTCGGCGATCACCGGTTCGAGCACGGCCGGCCGCTCCCCGGTGATCACGCCGGCCGGGACGCTCGCGGCCAGCGGCTCCATCGCCTCGAGCAGCGCGCGGGCGCGCGGGCGGTCCACCGGGTCGGCGGTCGCCACCGCGCGCCGCCGGACCATCCCGGAGACGTCGCGCATGTCGAGGACCGCCCAGTCGGCGAACCGCTCGGTGAGCAGGTCGGCCAGCCGCCGCGCGGTGACCGCCTCGTCGAAGGCGTCCTCGCCGAGCAGCTGCCGGTCCGCCTCGGTCAGCAGCTCCAGGCGCTCGTCGGCATCGAGCAGCAGCCGCCGTTCCGGCGCGACGCCCGGCCCCGGCTCCGCGCCGCTGAAGTCGGCCAGCAGCACGGCGATCCGCGGATGCGGCTCGGCCGGCAGGTCGAGCCGCACCAGCCGCAGCCGTACGGCGGACACGCCGTCGCCCCGTACGACCCGGGTGCCGAACTCAGCGGGCAGGCCGGTCCGTGCGGTCTTGGCGAACCGCGAGCGGAACATGGCCCGCCGCGCCAGGTCGATGAACACCGGGAACGGCTTCCCCGTGGCGAACGCGGCGGAGACGTTCAGCAGCGTGCAGGCCGCGCCGTTGGCCCGGCGCACGACCGCGTTCTCGTCGAGCACCAGGACCGGCAGGGGGAGCTGCCGGTACAGCCCGCGCAGGAGGCGGAGCTCGCCCTCGTGGTACTCCTGCCGCCGGGACAGGTCCTCCACCTGCCCGACCACCTCGTTCAGGCAGAGCTCGAGCTGCTCGCTCGCCTGCGTCGCTTCGGCGAGCGACGCCTCGACCAGCCCCCGGAGGTCGTCCTCGCCGGACTCGTACGCCGACCGGAGCGCCGCGATCCGCTCTTTCAGATCGAGAATCTCACCTGACAGCCGCGTGATGTCGAATGACCTGGCCACTTCGTCCCCTGATGAATGAAACGCTACATGCTGCACTCCGGCCCGGGCCGGGATAATGGCGGGATTGCCGGACCAATCCCCAACGGGGTGCATATCCGCCGCGTACAGGGCAGTCATCGGCGCACGGCGAACGGGCACCTGAAGGAGGCGTGGATGCGGTCGGCCATTACGGGCGGCACGGGAATATCCGAGGCATTGGCGTACGCATACCCCGGTGCCGGGACGCTGCACGCGATCTTGGTGACCGCGGAGCGGACCGTGCCCGGATGCTGCGCGGCCACCGTCTCGGTGTGGTGCCGCGGCACCCTCCGCCACGTGGCCGTATCCCAGCCCGAGCTGGCCGACGTCGTCGACGCGCAGATCATGGCCGGAAGCGGCCCCGAGGCCGCCGCGCGCCGTACGGGAGGGGTCGTGCGCATCGGGCACTGCACCGACCCGGGCGTCGCGATCGAGTTCCGGTCGGTCGCCGTCGCCCACGGCATCCGCTCGGCGATCGCCCTGTGCGCGGAGGACGCGGACGCGACCGCCGTCATGGGTCTGTACGCCACGCGGCCGCACGTGTTCGACGCCCTCCCGATGCTGCCCGCGCTACAGGGGTTCCCCGCGCATGTCCTGTCGGCGGTGGAGAACGCGCGGGGGCGGGCGCGGATGGAGCGCGAGGCCTTCGGGCTGCGCCGGGCGATGGCCACCAGGCCGGTCGTCGAGCGCGCCAAGGGCATGATCATGCAGGCGCTGAACTGCGACGACCGCACCGCGCTCGACGCGCTGCGGCGGGCGTCGCAGCGCAGCAACGTACGGATGGCCGACCTCGCCGAACGGCTGGTGCGCGAGCCGCCCGCGTCGTGGTCCGGCTGGCTGGCCTCCGTGATGCGCTGACGCCGGGCGCGCGTTCACGCGGTGCACAGCGCGGCGCGCAGGGTGGTGAGCAGGCGCTTGAGGATGCGCGAGACCTGGATCTGGGTCAGGCCCGTCGCCTCCGCGATCTCCTGCTGCGTCCGGTTCCCGTAGAAGCGGAGCAGCAGGACGCGCCGTTCGCGGCACGGCAGGCCGTCGAGCAGCGAGCGGACCGCCTCGAACTCGATGAACAGGTCGAGGTCGTGGTCGTCGTGGCCGATCATCTCGCCCCAGGTGCCGGCGTCGCCGTCCTCCGTGGTCAGCGGAGCGTCCAAAGAGAACGGCGTGAAGTTGTCCGGCGCCGCGAGCGCGGCGCGCACGTCGTCGGCGGCCAGGCCGAGGGCGGCCGCCAGCTCCTCCGTACGGGGATCGCGGCCTTCCCGCTGCGCGAATTCCTCTGCCGCGGCGGTGATCCGCTGTTTGTGCTCCTGCAGTTTCCGCGGAATCTGCACCCAGCGCCGCCGGTCGCGGAAATGCTTGCGTATTTCCCCGCGTACGGTCGGCCAGGCGTAGGCGCTGAACTCCGTTTGCTTTTCCGGATCAAAACGGCGGATCGCCTTCATCAGTCCGACGAAGCCGATCTGGCGCAGCTCCTCGAGCTGCTCACCGCGGCCGAGGTACTGGCGGGCCGTGTGCTCGACGAGCCAGGTATAGCGGCCGACCAGGACGTGGTCGGCGGCCGCCGCGAGAGGGGTTCCGGGCCGTGTTCGAAGGAGGGCGAACAAGTCGGAATCAGCGGCCGAATCGGACACGCTCATGCGAGGGTTTCCCAATCTCGGGATGTCACACACCGTCACAGTGCATCACGCTGGGATTCCGCGCCTCGTCATGAGCGGTACGCACAGTTCATCGGCAACTGCGGCGCGTGTCAAGTCGGCGCGGTCACGTGTGCGTTTCTCGGCCTGGCCCGGTGGTCGGCGCAGATCATCCGATCGGCCGAATCGCCGGTGGCGGGCGATCGCCTAACCTCGCCGGGTGGAGAACGTGCAGAACGCGGACCCGCTCGCCCGGCCCGTACGACGCCTGGTCATCGCCGGTATCGCCGTCGTGCTCATCGGCTCCTGGCTGCTCGACATCGAGTCCACCCAGGGGCTGCGCCTCGCTGAGTACAACTGGCTGCCGCCGTTGATCTCCGGGCCGGCCGCGGCCGTGCTGCTGGTCTGGCCGCGGCGGTTCGGTCTTGAGCCGCGGGCGTGGGCGATGGCGGCGGGCTCGCTGGCGCTGACCGCGGGGCTGCTGCTCGACCCGTTGAAGCACATCGGCTGGGGCGAGCTGGAGTCGCTCTGCCTGCTGCTCATGCTGGTGCTGGTGTGCCGGTGGGTGCGGCGGCCGCGCGCGGCCGTGCTGACCGGGGCGGGCCTGGCCGCCGCGGTGGTCGCCGCGCCCGCGCGGATGGCCAACCCGGACTCGCTGCCCACCGCGTTCGTGCTCACCTTCGCCGTCGGCGGTGCGGTGGGCCTGAGCTGCTACCTGCGGCTGCGCGACTGGCGCCGGGCCCGCACTCTGGAGTCGGTGCGCCAGGGCGAGCGCATGGAGCTGGCCCGCGACCTGCACGACTTCGTCGCCCACCACGTCACCGGCATCATCGTGCAGGCCAACGCCGCGCGGGCGATCCGCGAGACCGCGCCGGAGCAGCTCGACCCGATCCTCGACAACATCCAGCGGGCCGGTTCGGAGACGCTGGAGTCCATGCGCCGCCTGGTCCGCGTGCTCCGCGAGGTCGACGACGGGCCGCGGCGCTCCGGCGAGCTGGCCACCGAGCTGGCCAAGCTCGTCTCCGGGTTCTGCGGCGAGGACGAGCAGGACGCCCGGCTGTCGGTGGCCGCCCCCGCCCGTACGGCGCGGCTCGCGCCCGAGGTGGAGACGTCCGTGCACCGCCTGGTGCAGGAGGCGCTGACCAACGTGCGACGGCACGCCCCGGGCGCGGTCGTCGACGTCCGGGTGAACGCCGAGGACCGGCGGCTGCGGGTCGAGGTGTGCAACACCCCGCCCACCGAGGCGCGCGCCCCGGCCCCGGTCGGCGGGCGCGGCGGCTTCGGCCTGGCCGGCCTGCGCGAACGGGTGGAAGCGGTGGAGGGCACGCTGGAGACCGGCGGCCTGCCGGACGGCGGCTGGCGGGTGGCCGGCACGTTCCCGGTCCGGGCAATGGAAGGATCGACGCCGTGAGCGACACGACGACGGTGCTGATCGCCGACGACCAGGAACTCGTACGTACCGGATTCCGCCTGATCCTCGACGCCCAGCCGGACCTCGAGGTGGTCGGCGAGGCGGCCGACGGCGCCGCCTGCGTGGAGATGGCCCGGCGGCTGCGCCCGGACGTCTGCCTGGTCGACATCCGGATGCCCGAGCTCGACGGCCTCGAGGTCACCCGCATCCTGGCCGGCCCGCAGGCGGCCGATCCGATGCGCGTGCTCGTCATCACCACCTTCGACCAGGACGACTACGTGCACCGCGCGCTGCGCGACGGCGCCTGCGGGTTCCTGCTGAAGGACGCCAGCCCGTCGCTGCTCCTTGAGGCGGTGCGCGCGGCCCGGCAGGGCGACGCGCTGATCTCGCCGGCCGTGACCGTACGCCTGCTGCGCGAGCTGGAGAGCGTCCGCAAGCCGCCGTCCGCCGAGGGCCGCCCGCCGAGCTCCGCGCTGACCGAGCGCGAGCTGGACGTGGCCCGGCTGGTCGCGGTCGGCCGCACCAATCAGGAGATCGGCGCGGAGATCTACCTCTCGCTCGGCACCGTCAAGACGCACCTGACGAACATCCAGGCCAAGCTGGACGTCCGCAACCGCGTAGAGATCGCCGCCTGGGCCTGGGCCACCGGCATCGTCTCCGCCGACGCCGCGCCCTAGCGCCAGGTTCAGCCGATCGGCCGACCCGGTACGGGGGAGACCGGCCGATCGGCAGATCCGCGGGAGGGGCGGCGCGGGCGACGCTGGTGCACATGATCCTCCGAATTCAGCCCCGTTCCTTCACCCCCTACCTCGCCGGCGCCCTGGCCGTCGCCTCGCTCACCTCCGGGTGCGCGTCCGCCGGCGCCGACGCCGCGACCGCCGGCATCGGTGGCGCGGCCACCACCCCGCAATCCGCCGGGGTGGCCGCTCCCCGGCCCGGGGCGGCCGGCATCGGCGACCGCGTGCACCCCGGCCTCGGCAACGGCGGGTACGACGTCCGCCGCTATGGCCTGGCGCTCCGCTTCACCCACGACCTGTCCGCCTATACCGCGACGACCACGCTCACCGCCCGCGCCAGGCAGGCGCTGTCCCGCTTCGACCTCGACCTGAACGGGCCGCGCGTCCGGTCGGTGACCGTCGACGGGCGGCGCGCCGCCTGGTCCACGTCCGGTCAGGAGCTGCGGGTGACCCCGCGGCGGCCGCTGCCCGCCGGGCGGGAGTTCACCGTGCGGGTCACCGTGCGCGGGACCGTCGCCACGCCGCGGCAGGCCCGCAGGCTCGGCACCAGCGCCGTCGGCCTGATCCGCGCCCAGGGCTTCGTCCAGTCCATCAACCAGCCGTCCGGCGCGCACCGGATCGCCGCGCTCGCCGACCACCCGGCCCAGAAGGCCCCGGCCACCATCACGATCACCGCGCCGTCGAAGGTGAACTCCATCGCCAACGGCCGGCTCACCGGCACGCGCCACGCCGGCGGATCCACCACCCGCCGGTTCACCAGCGGCGAGAAGCTCGCCCCCGAGCTGATCCAGATCGGCCTCGGCCGGTTCAGCGTCGTGCACCGCCGCGGCCCGGGCGGCATCCACCTGCGATACGCGGTGCCCACCGGCAAGCGCAAGGCGCTGATGCCCCAGATCGACAGGGTCGTCCCGTCCGCCATCGGCTGGTTCACCCGGCGCCTCGGGCCGTTCCCGCTGCGCACGTACGGGATCTACGCCACCCCGCTGGGCGGCGAGCTGGAGACCCAGTCGCTGACGCTGCTCGCCACCAGCGAGCTGACCAAGTCCGGCATGCGGCACAACGGCTCGGATTCCATCGTCACGCACGAGATCTCCCACGAGTACTTCGGCAACAGCGTCTCCCCGCGCCGCTGGAGAGACCTGTGGCTCAACGAGGGCCACGCGGTCTACTACGAGTCGCTGTGGTCGGCCGCCAAGCACGGTTCCGACGCGGCGAAGCGCTTCAAGTCCGCCTACCAGGACTCCGGGGCGCAGCTGCGCCGCCAGGGCCCGGTCGCCGCGCCCCGGCCCGGCGCGTTCAAGCCGCGCAGCATGGCGCCGTACGGCTTCGGCGCCTACCAGGGCGGCGCGCTGACGCTGTACGCCCTGCGCCAGAAGGTCGGCGCGGCCACGTTCCAGCGCATCGAGCGCGCCTGGGTCAGCGAGCACCGGAACAACACGGCCGGCACCGGTGACTACATCCGGCTGGCGAGCCGGGTCTCCGGGCAGAACCTGCGCCCGTTCCTGCGCTCCTGGCTGTACTCCACCAAGCTGCCGTCGATGCCCGGCCACCCGAACTGGAAAGTGAAGGAGACGAAATGAGACGGCCGAACGGCGACGGCGGCACGGTGCCGACGGCGCGCACCCCGCTCCCGCCGGGCAGCGTCCGTGCACCGGCCGCGGCCGAGACCAGGGCCGGCATCGCGCCGGCACCCGAACGGCTCCGCCGGCCGTCAGGACCGGTCCCGGGCCGGGTACGCCGACCGCGTGGCGCCGACCGATGCCGCGGTGATCCCGACGATCGCCAGCCACTGCGCCGCGGACAACTCCTCGCCGAGGATGACCAGCCCGGCCAGCCCCGCGGCCACCGGTTCCAGGCTCTGCAGAATGCTGACGACGCGCAGCGGGAGGCGGCGCAGGGCGGCGATCGTGAGGGCGTACGGCACGACCGCGGACAGCGCCGCGACGACCGAACCGGTGGCGAGCACCGAGGGCTGGAGGAGGCGGCCGCCGCTCTCCAGCACGCCGAGCGGCAGGAAGAGCACCGCGGCCCACACCATGGCGGGCGTGAGCAGGGCACCGCCGTCGCCGGCCGCCGCCCGCGCGCTGAGCACCAGGAACAACGCCATCGCGGCCGCGGAGACCAGCCCGTAGGCCAACCCCGCGGCCGACGCGCCGGTGATCGACGCGGCGTCGGCGAACAGCGCGGCGCTCACCGCGGCCAGGCCGGCCCACGCCAGCTCCCGGGGGCGGCGCGCGGCGCCGACGGCCACCGCGATCGGGCCGAGGAGCTGCAGCGTCATGGCCACGCCGAGCGGCAGCCGGGCCATCGCCAGGTAGCTGACGTTCATCCCGGCGATGGCCGTCCCGAGCGCCAGGGCCGGCCGCAGCTCCCGCCACGTGCGCGGGAGGGCGGGGCGCCAGAGCAGCGCGGTCAGCGCGGCGGCGAGCGTGAGGCGGACGGTCGCCACGCCCAGTGGGCCCGCCGCGTCCAGCAGGCCCTTGCCGATGGCCTGGCCGACCTGCACGCTGACGACGCTGCCCAGTACGGCGAGCGGCGCCGTCCGATCCCGGAGCTGCATGGCGCCAGCCTGGGGCCGTACGATCGTGTACGTCCATCGCATGTTTTCGTTGATGAACGTACGGGATCATTGCATGATCGACCTCCGCCTGCTCCAGACGCTGCGCGTGCTGAACGAGCTGGGCACGGTGACGGCCACCGCGCAGGCGCTGCACCTGTCACCGTCGGCCGTCTCGGCGCAGCTCCGGCAGCTCGCCCAGCAGGCCGGCGTGGAGCCGCTGCGGCAGGACGGGCGGCGGCTGCGGCTCACCCCGGCCGGCCTGGTGCTGCTGCACCACGCCGACGTGCTGTGCAACCAGTGGGAGCGGGCGCGCGCCGAGCTGAGCGAGCACTCCGGCGAGGAGCACCGCACGCTGCGCGTCATCGGCTTCGCCACCGCCATCGGGTCGCTGCTCGCCCCGGTCGCGGCGGACCTGCGCCGCCGTACCCCGCCGGTGCGGGCGTACCTCACCGACGCCGACACCCGGGACGGTTACCGGCTCCTGCTCACCGGCGACGCGGATATCGCGGTCATCACCCCGCTGCCGGACAGTCCGCCGGTGGACGACCCGCGCTTCGACCAGCAGCCGCTGCTCGACGACTACCTCGACCTGGTCGTCCCGGAGGGGCATGCGCTGGCCGGGTCCGGCGGGCCCGTCGACCTGGGCGCCGCCGCCACCGAGCCGTGGATCGCGCCGCACCACGACCAGGCGCGGCTCATCGAGGTGCTCTGCGGCGCGGCGGGGTTCGCACCGCATACCGAGCACCATGCCGACGACTGGTCCGGGGTGCTCGTGATGATCGGCCACGGCCTCGGGGTCTGCCTCGTCCCGCGGCTGGTGCCGCTCGCGGCGGGCCTGGTCCGGGTGCCGGTCCGCGGCACGCCGCCCCCGTACCGCCGGGTGCTCACCTGCGTGCGCCGCGACAGCGACGCCCAGCCCGCGATCGCCGCCGGCCTCGCGGCCCTGCGCACCCGCTCGGCGGCGTTGACCGGCGACGGCGCGTGACCACGGGTGCTCAGGTCATCACCCAGCCGCCGTCCACCTGGATCGTCTGACCGGTGACGAACGACGCGTCCGCGCCCGTGAGAAAGGAGATCACCGCGGCCAGTTCCTCGGGGCGGCCCCGGCGTTTCAGCGACTGGCCGTCGAGGAGGAAGCGGTTGTAGCCCTCCGGGTCGGGGTGGATCTTCTCGGCGTCGGTGGGGAACGCGCCGGGGGCGACGGCGTTCACGCGGATCTCGTGCGGGCCGAGCTCGCGGGCCAGCGCCCGGGTGAGCGCGGCGGCGGCGCCCTTGGTGGAGACGTACGCGGCGAGCTGCGGCCAGCCGCCGTGCATGGTCACCGAGGCGACGTTGACGATGGCGCCGCCGTCGCCGCCGGCGATCATCGCGGTGGCGGCGCACTGCGCGGCGATCCAGTACGCCCGCTGGTTCACCGCGACCACGTCGTCGTACTCGGCCAGCGGCACCTCGATGAACGGCCGCCGCGGGTAGATGGCGGCGTTGTTGACGAGAACGCCGACGGGCCCGAGCTCGGCGGCGGTGCGCGCGAACGCGTCCTCGATGGCGGCGGCGTCGCGCAGGTCCGTCACCAGCGGCAGCGCGCGGCCGCCCGCGTCGGTGACCGCGCGGACGGTGTCCTGGAGCGCGGGTTCGGCGACGTCGAGGAGGGCGAGCGGGTGCCCGTCGGCGGCCAGGCGGAGGGCCGTGGCGCGGCCCAGCCCGCCGCCGGCGCCGGTGATCAGGGCGGCTTTCATGGGGGGCTCCTTCGGGTCGTCCGGGCGCGCCGGTCGCAGCTAGCAGTACCCCGGCGGCGCCGGGGTGATCACCCGGCGGGCTCCAGCCAGGCGGCGACGGCGAGGAGCTCGTCGAGGGTCGGCAGGATCGCGGGGATCGCCAGGTCTCCGTCGTGCCACGCGAGCACGTACGCGCCGGCGACCTGCCACCGGCAGGCCCGGCCCTGGCCGGACCGCGGCGGGTGCGGCGCCCGCAGTTGTACGGCCGCGACGGCCACGTTGTGCCGCGCGAAGGTCCCGGAACCCGACGCGGTCTTGTACCGGTACTCGGCGAGCTGGACCGGCCGTCCGCCGCTCTGCCCGGCGTAGGACTGACGGAGGAAGCCGCTGCCGTGGTCGGGCAGGTAGGGCAGCCAGGGGACGGAGAGCGGTCCGGGGCGGAGGCCGTACTGGGCGGCGGTGGCGGACGTCGCGGTGAACCGGCTCTGGTCCGCCTTCAGGTTCCGGACGAAAAGGAGGGTCAGCCCGACCATCAGCGCGGCCACGATCAGCACGGTCAGGACGACGATCAGCACCTCGGAGGACACGGGGGGCCTTTTTACCAGATGGGGGAGGGGTCCCGGCGGGGCGTTCTACGCTGTCCGGATGCGACGTCCGGTGGTCCTCGTGGTGGCCGTCCTCGCCCTGTTCGCGGCGGTGGGCTGTAATGCCGTGCCGATTCCGTTCCGCCGGTCGGCGCCGGCGCCGCCGGCGATCGTCGACGTGCACCTCACGCTGGGCGTCACCGAGGCGCAGACGCAGCAGGTCGGCGACACGCTGAAGCGCGTCCCGGGCGTGCGGAGCGTCATGTTCCAGACGCCGGAGCAGGCCTACGAGCGGGCCAAGAAGGTGTTCAAGGACAAGCCGGAGGTGCTCAAGAACGTGCGGCCGGACGCGTTCCCCGCCTCCTACATCGTGCGGCTCACCGACCGCGGCAAGGCGAAGCGGGTCGTCGCGGCCGTCACCGGGATGCCGGGCGTCGAGGACGCGCGTCTGCGGCCGGTCGCTCAGCCGTCCTGACGGGCGGTGGCGGCCAGTGAGCCGAGCAGGGCGAGCGCGTCGGCGCTGGGGGAGCCGGGCTCGGCGTGGTACACCACCAGCTCCTGGCCGGGGCCGGAGCGGACGTCGAACGTCTGCATGGTCAGCGTCATCGGCCCGGCGTCGCGGTGCACGAACCGCTTGGACTCCAGCGACTTGCCGCGGGCGTCGTGGCGCGCCCACAGCTCGGCGAACGCGGGGCTGGCGTCGAGCAGCTCGGTGAGCACAGTACGCATCCGCGGGTCGCCGGGCGCCGCACCGTAGCCGAGCCGGAAGCCGGCCACCGAGTTGCGCGCGACCTCGGGCCAGTCGCGGTAGAACGTACGGGCCTCCGGGTCGGTGAACACGACGTGCAGCAGGTTGCGGGAGTGCGCCCAGTCGTGGAACAGCGCGTCGGCGAGGGCGTTGGCGGCCAGCACGTCGTAGGCGCGGTTGTAGACGATGGCCGGGTTGTCCGGCCAGGCGGTCATGAGCCGGCGGAGGTTCGGGTCGACCCGGTCGCTGACCGCGGCGCGGGCGCGCGGGCTGAGCCCGGCCAGCCGGAACAGGTGCGCGCGGCCGTCGTCGCCGAGCCGCAGCGCGGCCGCCAGCGCGTCGATCACCTGCGCCGACGGCGTACGCTCCCGGCCCTGCTCCAGCCGGACGTAGTAGTCGGCGCTCACCCCGGCCAGCAGCGCGACCTCCTCGCGCCGCAGCCCGGGCACCCGGCGGTACCCGGTGCTCGCGAGGCCGATCTCCTCCGGCGTGACCTGCGCGCGCCGGGCGCTCAGGTACGCGCCCAGCTCGGTGCGTGCCATGCAGCCAGGATATTTCCCCGGTCCGCGTCCTTCCTGGGTGCGGTACTCCCAGGAAGATCCCGTCCTGCCATCCGCCGCCCGTCCGGCGCAGGCTGGCCCGCATGCAGAACAACCCGACCCCCGCGACCTGGGACCTGACCGGCCGCGTCGCCGTCGTGACCGGCGCCGCCCGCGGCATCGGCCACGCCACCGCCGTCCTGCTGCGCGCCCGCGGCGCCCGGCTGGTCGTCACCGACCGCTCCGACGCCGTCGAGAAGCTGGCCGCGGACGACCCCGAGAACGTGGCCGCGCTGGTCGGCGACGTCGCCGATGAGGACCTGGCCCGCCGTACGATGCGGGCGGCAACCGACCGGTTCGGCCGGCTCGACGTCCTCGTGAACAACGCCGGCCGTACGCTGAACAAGCCGGTCACCGACACCACCGTCGAGGACTTCGAGTCGATCCTGCGGGTCAACGCCCGCGGCAACTTCGTGCAGGCCCGCGAGGCGTTCCGGGTGATGGCCGAGCACGGCGGCGGTGCGATCGTGTCGGTCGCGTCGGTGTCCTCGGTCGCCGCCTTCGCGACGCAGACCGCCTACGCCGCGTCGAAGGGCGCGCTGGCCCAGATCATCCGGGTGCTGGCCATCGAGGGCGGCCCGTACGGCATCCGCTCCAACGCCGTGCTCCCGGGCGTCATCGACACCGACATCATGGAGGGCGTCGTCGAGGACGGCCGGCAGATGCTCGCCTCGTTCGGCCCGGCCCACCCGATCGGCCGGATCGGCCGCCCGGAGGAGGTCGCCGAGGCCGTCGCCTTCCTGGCCTCCGACGCCGCGTCGTTCATGACCGGCGCGCTGGTCGCCGTGGACGGCGGCTGGACCGCGCAGTGACCGGGGTCGGCCAAGCCCGGACCGGGGTCGTACGCGATCGCCCGCGCGGCCGGCCCGTCGCCCGGACCCGGCAGCGCCATCGCGTACAGCCGTCCGTCCCGCGTCTCCACCCACTCCGGGCGGCCCTGTACAGGCCTGACCAACGGAAGTGAGAATTTCTCGCGAAACCGGGCGTGGTCCGGTGCGGCGCGGGGTATCTGCCCATCCGATCCCCCGGAGATGGGAGTCCCTCATGCGGACCTTCCGCCGCCTCGCCGCGCTGTCCGCCCTCGCCGCCCTCGCCGCCCTCACCGGTCTCGCCGCCACCGGACCCGTCTCCGCCGCTGACGGCGCCTCCGGTGCGTTCACCGCGCTGACCTACAACATCGCCGGGCTGCCCGAAGGGCTGTCCAGCGCGCCGACGCCGCGCGCGCCCGCCACCACGGCGATCGGCGAGCGGCTCGGGCCGTACGACCTGATCAACGTGCAGGAGGACTTCAACTACCACGCGTACCTGTACGCCGCGGACCGGCACCCGTACCGCACGCCGACCAGCGGCGGCGCCGGCTTCGGCAGCGGGCTGAACACGCTGTCGAACGCGCCGTACGACGGGCTCCAGCGGGTGAAGTGGAACCGGTGCTTCATCGTCGAGGCCGACTGCCTGACGCCGAAGGGCTTCACGTTCGCCCGGATCCACCTGGCCGCGGGCGCCGACCTCGACCTGTACAACCTGCACGCCGACGCGGGCGACACCGCCGGCGACCGCGCCGCGCGCAACTCCAACTTCGCGCAGCTCACCGACTTCATCCGCGCGCACTCCGCGGGCCGCGCCGTGCTGGTGATGGGCGACACCAACACCCGCTACACCACGTCCGGCGAGCCGATCGCGGCGTTCGCCGCCGACAACGGGCTCACCGACGCCTGGGTCCGGCTGGTCCGCGGCGGCACCGCCCCGCAACCCGGGACGCCCGCGCTGACCTGCGACGAGCAGGCGCCCACCACGTCGTGCGAGGTCGTGGACAAGGTCCTCTACCGCGACGGCGGCGGCGTGAAGCTGACCGCCACCTCATACGCCAACGACCACGCGCGTTTCCTCGACGACGGCGGCGCGATGCTGTCCGACCACGATCCGATCAGCGTCCGGTTCGGCTGGACCGCCGTCGGCTGAGCGCGGTCAGCCGATCGACCCGTCGGCGCTGCCGTGGCAGCCGTCGCCCTGGCAGGAGGAGTTGGTGAGCGGGCGGCCGTCCACCGTCACGACGATCTGGGCCATGCCGCCGTCCTGCTTGGTCGACAGCCGCCACGTGTGCTTGCCGTCCGCGGGCAGCCGCACGGTCTTCTTCCAGGGCAGGCCGACGGATTTCAGCGTCGTCGTCTTGCCGTCGATGATGTACGTCAGCGTGCGGAGCCGGGCGTCGCCGGTGATGGAGAACTCCACGACGTGCGCCTCGCCCGACGATGACGGCGCGTGCGACCGCCCCGGCCGCGGATCCGAATGCCCCGCCGCACACCCCGTCATGACCAGCGCCGCCGCGCCGATCACGGCCATCGTCCCCAGCACCCGCATCCCGTCCCCTTCCCGCGACCCGACGGTACGGGTGTATCTAACCGCCTCCGGGACCGGTCCCGTCGTGCGTCACCCGGCCGCCCACCACGGTGAGCAGCGGCGCCAGGTCGCGCAGCTCCTCCGGCGGCAGCGCGTACGGGTCGGCGGGCCAGACGGTGAGGTCGGCGAGCAGGCCGGGGGCGAGCGCGCCGCGCCGGTCGTCCTCGCCCAGGAACCGGGCGGCGGCCGTGGTGTGCAGGGCGATGGCCTCCTCGGTGGTGACCGCGTGCTCCGCGCCGCGCACGCCGGCGACGGTCTGCCGGGTGGTCAGCCCCCAGACCGACCGCATCGCGCCGTACGGGCCTACGGGGAAGTCCGAACCGGCGGTGACCAGCGCGCCGTCGTCGATCCACCCGCGTACGGGGAACAGCCGGCCGACCCGTTCGGCGCCCCAGTGGGTGGCCGCGACCTCGGCGGTGTCGTGCAGCAGCGGCTGCTGGACGGTGACGGGCACGCCGAGCGCGACGGCGCGGGCGCGCTGCGCGGCCGGGGCCAGGCCGGCGTGCTCGATGACCAGCGAGCGGGGCGGCAGGCCGGGGTTGCGGGCCAGCACGCGCTCGTAGACGTCGAGCAGCACGCGGACCGCGCGGTCGCCGAACGCGTGGGTGCCGGCCCGCCAGCCGCGCCGGACCACCCGCTCG
>Ga0164243_10002270_pt1 | contig 32010 bp, 25 predicted proteins | sample OricompcompostOP_FD_108781 | JGI IMG/M metagenome (GOLD analysis project Ga0164243, IMG submission 108781) | Organic Plus compost microbial communities from Emeryville, California, USA - Original compost - Organic plus compost (OP) | ecosystem: Engineered > Solid waste > Mixed feedstock >... | reverse complement strand
GTAGGCGAACCCGGTGGGGCCCACCCGCCGGGCGGAGAGCAGCACGTCGATCCCGCCGCCCGAGCCGAGGTCGAGCACGCGCTCGCCCTCTCGCAGCTCGGCGACGGCGGTCGGGTTGCCGCAGCCGAGGCTCGCGAGGACCGCGGTCGACGGCAGCCCGGCGGTCTGCCGCGCGTCGTACAGGCCCGGGCCGAAGACCGGGGCCGACGCCGTGGACCCGCAGCACGCGGACGTGGTCGTGCAGCACCCGCCCTCCGCGGCGGTCCCCGCCGCCGCGGCCTGCGCCGCCTCGGCGTACCGGGCCCGGACCTGCTCGCGCACCTCGTGGTCGGTCGTCATTGTCCTCGCTCCTCAGATCGATGAACTTCGATACGAGGACGACGGGGGATGTATCGACATCTGTCAATACGTCTGCGAGAATCGGCCGCATGACGACGCTCCTGCCGATCGCGGCCACGACGGGCGGCTGCTGCGGCCCGGCGGAGGCCGACGGCCTCGACGCCGACGCCGCGCACGACGTGGCCGCCACGTTCAAGGCCCTGGCCGACCCGGCGCGCGTGCGGCTGCTCTCGATCATCGCGGCCCGTCCCGGCGGCGAGGCGTGCGTCTGCGACCTCACCGACCCGCTCGGCCTGTCCCAGCCGACCGTCTCCCACCACATGTCGGCGCTCGCCCGAGCCGGGCTTGTGACGCGCGAGCAGCGCGGGAAGTGGGCGTACTACGCCGTCGCGCCCGGTGCACGCGACCTCGTCGACGGCGCCGTGCGCGCGGTCCTCACCGACGCCCCGGCGGTGACGCGGTGAGCGGGGAGGCCGCACGGGCGAGCGTGCTGTTCGTCTGCGTCCACAACGCCGGGCGCTCGCAGATGGCCGCCGGGTTCCTGCGCGCGCTGGGCGGCGGCGCCGTCGAGGTCCGCTCCGCCGGGTCGATGCCCGGGGACCGGATCAACCCGGTCGCCGTCGAGGCCATGCGTGAGGTCGGGATCGACCTGACCGGCGAGCAGCCCAAGGTGCTGACGCCCGAGGCCGTCCAGGCGTCCGACGTCGTGATCACCATGGGCTGCGGCGACGCCTGCCCGTTCTATCCCGGAAAGCGGTACGAGGACTGGGTCCTCGACGACCCTGCCGGACAGGACCTCGACGCCGTCCGCCCGATCCGCGACGAGATCCGCCACCGCGTCGTCGCGCTGCTCGACTCCCTCGATCTCCCCGTGGTCGGCCGGCAATCCGCTTGAACCCACCGGGGCGAGGAGGGGAGGCTCGACCATGACCGCCCTCCTGCTCCGCCCGGCCCGTCCCGACGACACCGACGCGCTGGTCGACGTGTGGCGGCGGGCGGTCGAGGCCACGCACGACTTCCTCGCCCCGGACGACGTGCGAGAGCTGGAGACCGCGGTGCGCGACGAGTACCTCGCGGCCGTCGACGTGACCGTCGCGGAGCGTGACGGCCGGGTGGCGGGGTTCGTCGGGACGGTCGGGCACCGCGTCGAGATGCTGTTCGTCGACCCGGACCTCCACGGGCAGGGGCTCGGCCGCGCGCTGCTGGCCCACGTCGGCCGGGACCACCCGGTGCTCGAGCTGGACGTCAACGAGCAGAACCCGTCCGCGCTCGGCTTCTACCGTGCGCAGGGGTTCGAGGTCACGGGCCGCTCCGCGACGGACGACCAGGGCCGCCCGTTCCCGCTGCTGCACCTGCGCCGGGAGGCGTGAGGCCGGTCCGCGACCGATGAGCGGGCGAGCCCGCACCGGTCGACCCTGGGGAGAGCGGGCCGCCGGCCCGCGCGACCCCAGGAGGAGACATGCTCGGCAAGGCGTTCAGCGGGTTCTCGGTCGACGACGTCGACGCGGCGCGGCACTTCTACGGCGACCTGCTCGGGCTCACGGTCGACGGCGACGACCTGCTGTGGCTCCGGGTGCCCGGCGACTCCGGTGTGCTCGTCTACCCCAAGGGCGACGCGCACGAGCCCGCGTCGTTCACCGTCCTCAACTTCCCGGTCGACGACGTCCCCGGCACCGTCGCGGCCCTGCGCGAGCGCGGCGTCGCGTTCGAGCGGTACGCGGGGACCCCGGTCGAGACGGACGACGACTTCGTGTTCCGCGGCGGCGGCCCGCTCATCGCGTGGTTCACCGACCCGGCGGGCAACGTGCTGTCGGTCATCCAGGACGACGAGACCTGAGGCGACCGCCGTTCTACCTCGCGTGACCACGGTTCTACCTCGCGGTGCCGAGGCCCTCCTCGCGGGCGCGGACGATCGCGGCGGAGCGGTCGCGGACCGCGAGCTTGGCGAGCACGTTCGCGACGTGGTTGCGCACGGTCTTGGGGCTGAGCACGAGGCGGCGCGAGATGGAGGCGTTGTCGAGCCCGGCGGCGACCAGGTCGAGCACCTCGCGCTCGCGGTCGGTGAGCTGCGGGAACGGCACGCGCGCGGCGGCGCGCCCGCCCACGACGTACGCCATCGCCCGGTCGGCGACGGACGGGGAGAGGATCATCGCGCCGTCGGCCACCGCGTGGACGGCGCGCTCGACCTCGGCGGGGCTGGCGGACTTCACGAGGAACCCGCGCGCCCCGGCGCGGACGGCGGCGACGACGGCGTCGTCGTCCTCGTGCATCGTCACGACGAGCACGCGCGCGGCCGGGTCGGCCCGCACGAGCTCGCGCGTCACGTCCACGCCCGAGCCGTCCCCGAGGTCGAGGTCCATGAGCACGACGTCGGGCCCCGTCCCGGGCGCGGCCTCCGCGCCCGGGTCCAGCCCGAGCAGGGTGCGCGCCTCGGCGGCGGACGCCGCCTGCCCGACGACGCCGACGCCGTCGAACGAGTCCAGCAGCGCCGCCATCCCGAGCCGGAACACGGGGTGGTCGTCGACGACCGCGACCCGGATCACGACGCGTCCTCGCGCGCGAGCGCCCCGGCGGGGACGAGCGGGAGGGTCGCGCGCACGCGCGTGCCCGGGCGCTCGCCGTCCGGCCGCACCGCGCTGACCTCGAGCCGCCCGCCGAGCTCGTCCGTACGTTCCCGCAGCGACCGCGAGCCGACGCCGCGGGTCGCGTCGGTCGCGATCCCGCGCCCGTCGTCCTCGCACGTGACGACGACGCATCGGTCGCCGAGCCGGACGGTCAGGCGGCACTCCCCGGCGCCGGAGTGCCGCGCGGCGTTGACCACGCTCTCGCTCGCGATCGCGTAGGCGGCCGCGGCGACGCGCGGGTCGAGGCCGTCGGACGGGTCGCAGCGCACGTCCACGACGAACCCGCCGAGCGCCTGAAGGCCCGCGAGCTCCCCGAGCGCGACCTCCAGCCCGTGCTCGTCGAGCGACGGCGGCAGGAGGCTGCGGGAGAGCGCGCGGACGTCCTCGACGCGCTGCGCCACCTCTGCGCCGAGCGCGTCGAGCACGGCGGCGGCCGCAGCCGGGTCGGTCTCGAGCGTGTTCCGTGCGCCCTGGAGCCCCAGGCGCAGCCCGACGAGCCACGGGCCGACGCCGTCGTGCAGCTCGCGGCGGATCACGCGCCGCTCGGCGAGGCGGGCACGGGTCGTCGCGTCGCGCGCCTCCTCGAGCTCGCGCGCGCCCTGGGCGAGCGCGAGGCCCGCGCCGAGCACGGGCAGGAGCTGGTCGAGCGCGTCCCGGGTCCGCGCGTCGAGGCGTTCGCCCGCCCGGGCGACGACGTGGACCCTGCCGAGCACCCGCCCGCCGTGCGTCACGGGGAGGGAGGCCGTCTGCCCTGTCGAGCGGGAGGTCGGCCCGGCCCAGGCCGGGCCGGGCAGGTCCTCGACGGCGCCGGGCTCCGCCGGGAGGTCCGGGGCGCGCTCGATCGTCACGCTCTCGAGGCGCAGCGCCTCGCGCACCCCCACGGCGAGGCTCACGACGAGGTCGTCGGCCGTCGAGGCCGACGACAGGTGCCTGCCGACGCTCAGCGCGGCGCGGCCCGGGTCGTTGCCCTCCCCGTAGACGAGCGTGCGGACCCGGTGCCGCAGCCACGTGTGCAGGGGCTGCACGGCGAGCGCGACGCCGACCGCGGCGAGGACCTGCGCGGCGGGACCGTCGACCACGGTCGTCGCGAGCACGACAACCACGGCGTAGACGACGGCGAGGCCCACGGCCAGCATCGCGGCGACGGTCGCGCGCGACAGCACGAGGTCGATGCCCCACAGCCGGTTGCGCAGCACGCACACGAGGATCGCGGCGGGGAAGAGCGCCTGGCACGCGAGGTGCGTGAGGGGGAGCGCGAGGAGCGCGTCGGGGCTGGCCCACGTGCCGAGCAGCGGGAGGAACGACAGCGCCATGAGCGCGGTCCCGAGCGCGAGCAGGCCCAGGCCGCGGCGTTCCTCGACCGGTCCGCGGCGCCAGCGACACGCGGTCGCGACGGCGGTGACGAGCCCCATGACGACGACGCCGACGATCGCGGGGCGCGGGTCGTCCGTGGGGGCGAGGAAGAAGAACGCGACGGACGCGACGCCGCCCGCGACGCCGCACCACGCGCCCGCACCGAGCCGCCCGCCGCGCACGAACCACGGGACGAGGACGAAGAGCCCGACCGTCCCCGGGACCCACGCCCACCCGTAGGCGTCCGCGAGCGGCGTGAGCGGCGGCAGGCCGGGATGGGTCGACGCGTAGCTGCGCCACGCGCCGCCCAGGGCCGCGACGCCGCCCCCGATCCCGGCGAGCGCGACGAGCCACCCGACGACGTGCGGTCGCCGCACGAGGATCACGGCGGCGACGGTCCCGTAGACGAGCGCGACGGTCGCGTCGACGACGACGAACAGCAGGTCGCCCAGCAGCAGCGGCACCCCGGAGGTGAGCTGGAGCGCGAGCGCGGACACGCCGAGCACCCAGGCGAGGACGCCGATCGTCCAGCCCGTGCGGGGCATCCCGGCGCGGCCGGGCCCGGGGTCGGCCACGGGCCCACGGTAGGGCCGCGGCACGCGCGGCGAGAAGGGCCCGGGCGGGAGATCACCCGGTGCCCGACGGCGCCCGGGCAGCGGGCGTCGTCGGGCACCGGGGCGGGGAGTGCCCGGGAGGGTGTCGGCGCTCAGCGCCGGTCCCCGAGCGCGAAGCCGAGCGCGGTGACGAGGAGCCAGATCGGCCCGACGAAGCCCGCCATGTACTGGAGCGGCGACACGCCCGTGAGGAGCGCGAGCCCGCCGAGCACGAACCCGACGACGCCGATCCAGCGCGGCGCGGCCGCGTGCCGCAGCGCGGCGACGCCGAGCGCGACGCCCGCGACGCCCGCGCCGACCCACAGCCAGGGGATCGTCGCGACCCAGTCGCTGTAGAACGCGCCCGACTCCGGGACGATGAGCGCGGTGTCGCCGAGGCCGAAGAGGAACTGCGTGTCCAGGCCCGAGCCGAGCAGCCCGGCGACCGAGACCAGCACGAGGCCCCAGCCCGCGACGGTCGGCAGGAGCGACCCGGCCGGTGCCTGCGCGTCGAGGCGGCGCTTGAGACCGGCGGCGAACACGAGCACGAGCAGCGCGCACGCGATCGTCGCGGTGTGGAAGAGGATCTGGGTCCCCGTGCGGCCCGCGAGGTCGGCGACGATCGCGTCGGCGTCACCGGCGGTCTCCTCCCAGTTCACGCCGAGCGCCATCGACGACTGGATCGAGACCAGGCCCAGGACCCCGGCGACGACGCCGGTCCAGGCCCACGCGCGGGGCGTCGTGCCGCGCGGGCGGCGGGTCGGGTCACCGGCGAGCGGCGACGGGGCGGTGAGCGAGCTGTCCTGCATGGGACGACCTTCCGTTCGGGCCGCCCATCCCGCGGCCGGGGCCCGCCACGTGCCGCGACGGTCCTCGCAGCCTCGACCGGGCGGCGTCCCGGGTCCCAGGGGCAGGCGTCCCGACCTGCCGGGCAGGTCGCGCGGGCGCAGACCTCTGGGGCGCAGCCAGGCCCCGTCGCGTCTCAGCGCGCCTTGAGCACCGCGATGAACTCGTCGGCCATGCCGAGCTTGCGCGCGAGGTCGGCCCGGCGCTCCTCGGCGGTCTCGACGTACACGGCGAGGCGCTCGCGGAGGCGGGAGTCGACGTCGCCCCCGGCGAGCCGGTCGGAGATCTCCAGCAGGTCGGCCATCTCCTCGAGCGTGAACCCGAGCGGCTTCATGCGGCGGACGACGAGCAGCCGCTCGACGTCCTGCTCGGTGTACAGCCGGAAGCCGCCGTCGGTGCGACCCGACGGGCGCACGAGCCCGACCTCGTCGTAGTGACGCAGCGTGCGCAGCGACAGGCCGGTGCGCGAGGCGACGGCACCGATGTGCATCGTGGCCGGTTCGGGGCGGTCGCTCATGGAGGAAAGTCTCTCGCGTCGGCGCGCGGGCGGGGACGGTTCGAACTCTACCCTCACGTGAGAGTAGAGTTCTCGATCGCCCGGTCCGGTCCTCGGGGCGTGCCCCCGACCCGAAGGAACACCGCGTGCCGAACGACGCCCCGCCTGCTCTGCCCGACGCCGCCCTGCCGGACCTTGCCCCGACGCCCCGCCCGGTGACCGGCGCGCCGGAGGCCGACGCGTCGTGCTCCGTCCTGGCCGCGCTGCGGTCCCCGCGCCGGCTGAAGACCGAGGTGCTCGCGGGCCTCGTCGTCGCGCTGGCGCTCATCCCCGAGGCCATCGCGTTCTCGATCATCGCGGGCGTCGACCCGCGCCTCGGGCTCTTCGCGTCCTTCACCATGGCGGTGTCGATCGCGTTCCTCGGCGGGCGGCCGGCGATGATCTCCGCCGCGACCGGGGCCGTCGCGCTCGTCGTCGCCCCGGTCGCGCGCGACCACGGCGTCGACTACCTCGTCGCCACGGTGATCCTCGCGGGCGTGATCCAGGTCGGGCTCGGGCTGCTCGGCGTCGCGCGCCTCATGCGGTTCATCCCGCGCTCGGTGATGGTCGGGTTCGTCAACGCGCTCGCGATCCTCATCTTCCTGTCCCAGCTCCCGCACCTCCAGGGGGTGCCGTGGGCGGTCTACCCGCTGGTCGCCGCCGGCATCGCGATCATGGTGCTCCTGCCGCGCTGGACGACGGTCGTCCCTGCGCCCCTCGTGGCGATCGTGCTCCTCACCGCCGCCACGGTGACCGCGGCGATCCACGTCCCGACCGTGGGCGACGAGGGCGCGTTGCCCGACTCGCTGCCCTCGCTGCTCCTGCCCGACGTGCCGTTGAACCTCGAGACGCTGCGGATCGTCGCGCCGTTCGCGCTCGCCATGGCCCTGGTCGGGATCCTCGAGTCCCTGCTCACGGCCAAGCTCGTCGACGACGTGACCGACACCCGCTCGAACAAGACCCGCGAGGCGTGGGGCCAGGGCGCCGCGAACATCATCACCGGCTTCTTCGGCGGCATGGGCGGCTGCGCCATGATCGGCCAGACGATGATCAACGTGAAGGTGTCGGGCGCCCGGACCCGCATCTCGACCTTCCTCGCGGGCGTCTTCCTGCTGGTCCTGGTCGTCGGGCTCGGCGACGTCGTCGCGATCATCCCCATGGCGGCCCTCGTCGCCGTGATGATCATGGTCTCCGTCGGCACGTTCGACTGGCACTCCGTGCGCCCCACGACGCTGCGTCGCATGCCGAAGTCCGAGACCGCGGTCATGCTCGCGACCGTCGTCGTCACCGTCGCGACCCACAACCTCGCGTACGGCGTCGTCGTCGGCGTCCTCGTCGCGACCGTGCTGTTCGCCCGCCGCGTCGCCCACCTCACCACCGTCACGCGCCTGGACGCCCGGTCCGGACCAGGGAACGACGACGACACCCGCACCTACGCCGTCGAGGGCGAGCTCTTCTTCGCCTCCTCCAACGACCTTGTCTACCAGTTCGACTACGCCGGCGACCCGACGAACGTCGTCATCGACATCAGCAAGGCCCACGTGTGGGACGCTTCCACCGTCGCGACCCTCGACGCGATCCGCACCCGGTACGAGGCCCACGGCAAGACCCTCACCGTCGTCGGCGCCAACGCCGACACCACCGAGCGCCTCGAGCGGCTGGCCGGGAAGCTTGGCGCCGGGCACTAGGTGTTCCGGGTGCGGTTCCTCCAGGCCGATGCCAGGCTCCGAACCATGTCGACTCCGAAGCCAGCGACGCCCGCGATCGTCGCGCAGAACTCCGCCCTCCTCCAGACCCTCCCCTTCTCGGACACCCAGGACTTCGAGGACGCGCGTCGGGGACTTCTCGGCACGCGCGAGCCCAACGCGATCAGGAACGCCGAAGGAACGGTCGTCTGGGACAACGACACCTACGCCTTCATCCGGGGCGACGCGCCGGACACGGCGAACCCGAGCCTGTGGCGTCAGTCGACGCTGAACGCGATCCAGGGACTGTTCGAGGTCGTCCCGGGCATCTACCAGGTCCGCGGGTTCGACCTGTCGAACGTCACGTTCATCGAGGGGGAGACGGGCGTCCTGGTCCTGGACCCGCTCGTCACCGAGGAGACGGCGGCGGCCGCGCTGGAGCTGTACCGGGAGCACCGGGGGGACCGTCCGGTCACCGGCGTCCTCTACACGCACCCCCACGTCGACCACTTCGGCGGGGTCCGCGGCGTCACCACGCAGGAGGACGTCGACGCGGGCCGTGTCCCGATCATCGCTCCGGCCGAGTTCACGGAGCACGCGGCCTCGGAGAACGTTTACGCGGGCACCGCGATGGCGCGACGGTCGGCGTACATGTTCGGAGCGGCGCTCGCGCGCGGGCCGCAGGGCGCGCTCGGCACCGGCCTCGCGCAGACCGTCGCGACCGGGAACATCACGCTCATCGCCCCGACGCTGGACATCACGACCACCGGGCAGACCGAGACGGTCGACGGGGTCCGGATGGTCTTCCAGATGGCCCCCGGCACCGAGGCGCCGGCGGAGTTCCTCGTGTGGTTCCCCGACCACAAGGCCCTGTGCGCGGCCGAGGACGCGACGCACACGCTGCACAACCTGCTCACGCTCCGCGGCGCGCTCGTGCGCGACCCGCACGCGTGGGCCGGCTACCTCACCGAGGCGATCGACCTGTTCGGCGACGAGGTCGAGGTCGTCTTCGCGTCCCACCACTGGCCGACGTGGGGCAACGAGCGGGTCGTGCGGTTCCTCTCGGAGCAGCGGGACCTCTACGCCTACCTGCACGACCAGGCGCTGCGGCTCATCAACAAGGGCTGGACCGGGATCGAGATCGCCGAGGAGCTGAAGCTCCCACCGGCCCTGGAGAACGCGTGGCACGCGCGTGGCTACTACGGGTCCGTGAGCCACGACCTCAAGGCGATCTACCAGCGCTACATGGGCTGGTACGACGGCAACCCCGCGCACCTGTGGCAGCACCCGCCCGTCGAGCAGGGCAAGCGGTACCTCGCCCTCGCCGGCGGTGCCGACAACATCGTCGAGAACGCCCGCACCGCGTTCGACGAGGGCGACTTCCGCTGGGCCGCGGAGGTCCTCAGCCACGTCGTGTTCGCTCAGCCGGACCATTCCGCGGCGCGTGAGCTGCTCGCCGACACGTTCGAGCAGCTCGGCTACGGCGCGGAGAACGGGGTGTGGCGCAACATCTACCTCTCGGGCGCGACCGAGCTGCGCGAGGGCTCGTTCGGCACCCCCACCGTCTCCGCGTCGGCCGACGTCATCTCGGCGCTCACACCGGAGATGCTGTTCGACGCGATCGCGATCCAGGTCGACGGGTCGCGCGCGTGGGACGAGAAGCTGGCGATCGACGTCGTGCTGACCGACACCGGAGCCCGCTACCGGCTGCGCCTGTCCAACGGCGCGCTCACGTACTCCGCAGCGCCCCAGAAGGGCGACGCCGACGCCACGCTCACGACGACGAGCCGTGCGCTCCCCGCGCTCGCGACCGGCGCGGCGACGCCCGAGGCGCTCGCCGCCGCGGGCATCGAGGTCGCCGGGGACGCCGGCGTGCTCGCGCGGCTCACCGCCGTCCTCGACCCGGGTGACCCCGACTTCGCCATCGTCACCCCCTGACCGGGTCTCTCGACGCCCGCGTCGTCGTGCGGTGCCTGGACGGCTCCGTCCGCTCACCGCGACGAAGTGGAGACGCTGTGGCAGGGTCGTGATCACGAGGCGTGCGCCGGCGCGCGCCAGGGGGCGCGGCGTGACCGGAGGGCGACGGCATGGCGAACGGGCAGACGACGGGCAGCACGACGCGGGGTGCACGGGGACGGGCCGAACGGAGGTCGAGGCACCTCCGCCGCGCCTGGGCCGCCGGAGGCAGCGTCGTCCTCGCGCTGCCGCTCGCGCTCGTCCCGGCCCTGCCGGCGGCGGCCGCCGACTGGCAGATCGTGAAGACCGAGGTCAGCACCGGGCCGTACCAGCCCGGCCAGAACGTCCAGTGGGCCGTCACCGTATCGTGCTCGGACCCCAACGCCAACCCGTGCGCACCGGTGACGATGACCGACCCGCTGCCCGAGAACCTCGAGCTCGTCAGCGCGGTGATCCAGAGCGCCGGTGCGGGGACGAGCAACCCGTCCGTCGACGCGAACACGGATACGGACACGGTCACCTTCACGGCCGACAACGTCAACAACGGCCAGCAGGCGCAGATCCTCATCACCGCCCAGGTGCCCGCGGACATCCCGTACAGCGAGAACGGCGCCACGTACACGAACACCGCGACCGTCGTGTCGGACAACGCGGCGCAGCAGCAGGGGTCGGACGACATCGACATCGTCGTCCCGCTCGTCCTCGACTCGGAGACCACCAAGTCGATCGACCCGGAGGGGGCGATCGCGAGCCCCGGCACCGCGGCGACGATGACCATCGGCGGCACCAACACGTCGAACGACGCGGTGGACTCCCTCGTCATCACGGAGCCGACGCCGGGTACCGAGCCGAACCCCTTCACCTACCTCGCCTTCACCGGATGGGGCGACGTCTCGTGGCCTGAGGGCGCGACCTCGGCGGACGTGACGTTCACGTGCGCCGACGGGTCGACGTCCACCGGCTCCTCCACGACGCCGGACACGCTGCCCGACCCGCCCGCCGACTGCGTGGTCGAGGGCTTCACGGTGCAGTTCGACGGTTCGATCGCGATCGACGCCGCGGCGTCCGTCCCGTTCGACGTCGCACAGACCGACGCCGTCACCGAGATCACCGAACCGACCACGATCACCAACACCACGTCGTCGAACGTGATCCACGGCGACGCGGCGACGGACCCGACAGACGCCAGCGACACGTACGTCATCACGCCCCCGAACAACTCCGTCACGCCCACCAAGAGCTTCGACCCGGCCGTCGTGTCCGCGGGCGACCCGACGACGGTGACGATCGGCGCCACGAACGACGGCGACCCGACCACGGACCTGTCGATCACCGAGCCGTCACCCGGCACCCCCAGCCCGTTCGAGGGCGACGACCCGCTGACCTTCACCGGCTGGGGCACGGCCGACGAGCCCGGTGTCGTCCAGTGGCCGACGGGCGCCGACGCCGCCACGGTCACCTACACGTGTGCCGAGGGCGCACCGGTCGAGCTCGAGGCCGAGGCGGTGAACACCCTGCCCGACCCCCCGGCCGACTGCGACGTCGTCGGGTTCACCGTCGCGTTCAGCGGGGACATCGGCACGGGCGCGGAGGCGTCCCTGCCGTTCCAGGCGGACACGGACCCGGACCAGGAGCAGAGCGACGTCACCCACCCGAACGAGATCACGGCGACGATCCCCAACGCGTCGGGGACGGCGGACGCGTCCCTCGTCACGCTGACCGACCGGCTCGCGACCGAGACCACGAGCCCCGTCCACCGTCCCGGCGCTGCCCGGGCAGAGCGTCATCGTCCAGCTGCCCACCCAGCTGCTGCCGTTCGGACCTGACGGCTCGACCACGGACGCCAACGACGTCGTCATCCAGGACCCGACGGACCCGGGCGACCCCGAGGCGTTCTGGGACGACTTCGAGGCGACGAGCGTGCGCTCGACCGACGTGCCGGCCGGCGCGACGCTGACCATCAGCTACTGGGACGGCGAGGAATGGGTCACCGACCCGGACTGCGGCACGTTCACGGGCGCGACCACGGTCAACTGCGACTTGCCGGACGGCGCCCAGGGCGTCCAGTTCGCCTACCACTCGGACGGCGGCTTCCCACCGGGGACGAGCTTCCAGCCGAACTTCACGGCCGCCTACACCGGGCCGGAGGACGCGGACGCCCCGATCGCGAACTGCGGGGCCTCCACGGCGGCAGCCACGACGGTGCCGACCACCGACCCCGCCGAGGGCTGCACCGAGGTCGATCCGTTCCCCGTGCCGACCGGACCGGGCGACCTCGACTTCGTCGAGAAGAGCTTCTTGGCGCCGGACGGCCAGGCGGGCGAGCCCTACTCGGTCCGCGCGCGCACCGAGGACGAGATCACCGCGCAGATCACCTGGTCGACCAACGGGTTCGAGGGAGTGGACCCGATGGTGATCAGCGACATCGCCGACCCCGTCGCAGCGGGCAGCCCGGACATCGCGGGCTCGTTCTACGACGCGTTCGACCTCGTCCGGGTGGAGGCGATCGACCCGTCGGTGGACCCGCTGATGATCTACGACGCGGTCACCGGCGTCGAGCTGTTCATGGACGGCGTCTGGATCGACGCCGCGAACGACCCCTGCAGCGTGGCCGCGCCGTGCACCACCTCGTTCCCGGGCTACACGCTGACGGACGACGAGCGGGAGAACGCCTCCTCGGTGCGGCTCACCTACACGGAGTCGCCGACGCGCGAGGAGTTCCCGGACGACCCGACCGAGCCCGCCGCGGGTTCGGGCGTGGCCCGCTCGACCCAGGCGGACGGCCGGCACCTCGACCTGACCTTCCGGCTCCGCGACGAGCGCCGCAGCGGTGGCCCGGCGCTCGGCAGCACGCAGGGCATGGTCTACAACCGGGGCGAGGACAACCCGGGTCTGGTCAACGACACGGCGCGGGGCACGGCCACCTTCCAGGGGACGGAGCGCACCGACACCGACGACGACGACGTGCTCATCATCGACCAGCCCATCAACGTCGGGATCGTCAAGGACTGGACCGGCGGGCCGCTCTCGGTCCCGCCGGAGGGCACGCCGTACGAGGACTTCCCGACGACGAACGTGACGATCACCGGATCGAACGACTCGGTGGCGCGGGTGGACCAGCTGCGCATCGCCGAGCCGTCGTCCGCCAACCCGGACAACGTCGTCGAGCCCGAGACGGGCGCAGGGACCAGCCCGTTCGACGTCTTCACGCTGACGGACATCATCGACGTCTCGCCGCCGGACGGGACCGAGACGACGACGGTGTCGCTGACGACCGTGGGGGGCACCGTCACCGACTACTCCGAGGCGGAGGCCGAGGCGCTCACGACCACCGAGCTCGCGGACGTGGTCGGCGTGGAGGTCACCTTCGACGGACGCATCGCCTCCGAGGAGTCCGGCGACAACCAGGGCGTCCTGGAGATGCAGCTCAAGCTGCGCGAGCTCGACCGGTACACCGAGGAGCGGGTCACCGTGGACCATGACCCGAACCCGGTACCCAACAGCGCCGGCGCCCAGGTCGCCGACCCGGGCGGTACCTCCGACCAGACGCCGCAGGCGTGGGACACCGCCGAGGTCGCGCTCCAGGACGCGGCGATCAGCATGGTGGAGACCAAGTCGTTCGCCCCGGCCACGATCGTCGAGCCGGGGTCGGACGCCGAGGAGAACCCGACCTCGACGCTGACCATCACCGGCCAGCCGATGGGTCCGTCGCGCGCGGTCGAGATGACGCTCACCGACGTGGACGGCAGCTTCTGGAACCAGTACGACCTCGTCGGCTTCGACGGCTCGGCCCTCGTGACGCCGATCGACCAGGTCCAGGTCGACGCCTGCGTGGGTGGGACCTACGACGTGGCGAGCGACACGTTCGCCGACTGCACGTGGTTCGACGGCGACCCGTCCGGCGGGTTCGCGCTCCCGGACGGCGTCACCGACCCCTCGGACGTCACCGGGCTGCGGTTCACGTTCACGCGCGCCGACGGCGCGATCTGGGAGAACCCGGCCAACCCCACCCAGCCGGTGAACCTCGAGGTCCGGGTGCGTGACACGCTGCGCTCCGACCCGAGCACCCCCGTGCCGAGCGACCTGGCGCAGAACGCCCCCGCACCGGGCGAGACCGCTCCCGGGCTCGCGACGAACGACGTGACGGCGACGGTGACGGGCGCCGACCTCGTCTTCAACCCCGAGGACCCGGCGAACCCGGTCCCGGTGAGCGCCGATGCCGAGGCGCAGGGCACCATCACCTACCAGCACGCCGAGAACGGCGTGGAGATCGTCAAGGACTTCGCGGGCGTCCCCTCGGGCGGTACCCAGGAGCCGAGCGCGGTCTTCCCCCTGAACATCACCGTGACGAACACGGGCAACCGCCCGATCGTCGACCCGGTGATCATCGACGACCCGATGCCCAGCGACGCCGCTGGCCCGCAGCTGCGGCTGGCCGACGTGGAAGAGCCGTACGGCTACACGCTCACGGAGCCCGAGGACAAGGACCCGGCGCTGCCGCCGCCCCCGGGCCGACCCAACGGACCGCAGATGCCCACAGACCCCGACGACGTCACGGTGGACCAGGACGGCGACCTCCTCGGTCTGACGTTCACGTTCCCCGAGGGGACGGTGCTCGAGGTCGGGCAGAGCTACACGATCACGGTGCAGGTCCAGTTCCGCGTGGGGCTGGGGGCGAACACCCTGGTGGAGAACACCGCGGGCGTCACGGGCGACCGGCCCTGGGACGAGTGCGCGCTCCGCCTGGACGAGCAGACCGGCCAGTGCCAGGCGGACGCCGACGTCACGCCGATCCCGGCGGCGACGCTCGCGCAGTCGAAGTACGTCAAGGCGACGGCGGACGACGAGCTCGACGTCATGCTCGACCCGAACCCGACGACCCCGATCCCCCCGGACTTCGAGTGCGTCCCGGGCGCCGACGGGTTCTACGCCTACCCGTGCACGCCGGTCATCATCCCGGGGCACGACGAGACCTGGCGGATCCGGGTGGACAACGTGGGCAACCTGCCGATCGACAAGGTCGTCGTCTACGACCGCCTGCCCACCCCGGGCGACACGTCGTCCGACCCGCGGTTCACCTCGGAGCGGGGGTCGGCGTGGACGGCGATCCCGAACCCGAGTTCGCCGCCGACGCTGGTCAACGCACCCGAGGGCAGCACGACGACGTTCTACTACACGCTCGTCGACGACTACTGCGCCGACGACCTGGCCGACCCCCTCGGCGAGCCGGTGTGCTCCGACGACCCGACGGCCGGGGGCTGGGCCGAGCTCACCACGGATCTCGACGACGCCACGTTCCGGCAGATCACGGCGATCAAGGCCGTGATCGAGATGGGGAACGGCAACCCGCTCCAGCCGGGCGACTTCATCGCGCTCGACGGCACGACGACCACGCCGCCGGAGGTGCCGGAGGCCGGGCCGCGCTCCATCGCGTGGAACTCGGCCGCCGCCAACGGCGTCGGGGTGACGCAGGGCGGTACGCGGTTCAACATGGTCTCCACCGAGGGCACGAAGGTGGGCGTCGCGACGGCAGCGGGGGCGCTGCAGGTGAACAAGACCGTCGCCGGTGACGCGCAGGAGTACGCCCCGGAGTCGTTCGCGATGACCGTCGAGTGCACGTCCGCCGTGGGCACGTGGGTCGAGACAGCACTCGAACCCATCCCCATCACGGTGACGCCGGGCGCCCCGACGATCGTGCCGGACCTCCCGTACGGCGCCGAGTGCACCGTCACGGAGGACGGGAGCGACGGCCAGACGCGCCTCGTCCTGGCCCCGCAGACGGTGACGATCGACAGCGAGGACCCGGAGGCGCCGGTCGTCATCGAGGCCGTGAACTGGTACGACTGGGCCAGCCTCGTCATCGATAAGGGGGTCGTCACCGACGCGGTCGACCAGGACGGCACAGCGGTGCCCTTCGGCCCGTTCGAGGTGACGGTCGACTGCACGTTCCTCGGCGAGCCCGTCTACGCCGCGGGCTACGGACCCGAGGACCCCATGGTGCTCACGATCGAGGACGGCGAGACCGTCGAGCTCGACGAGCTGCCCGTCGGCTCGCAGTGCACCGTCACGGAGACCGGGACGGGGAACGCGTCGTCGGTGACGATCACCGTCGACCAGGGCCTGCCGGGGCACCCCGTGACCACCGACGGCCCGGCGACGGAGCTCGGGCTCGTCGGGGACGTGGCCGGCCTGAGCACCAACGACGTCACGCTCACCAACACCTACGACGTCGGCGCGATCGGCCTGCAGAAGGTCGTGGACGGCGCGGGCGGACCCGCGTACGGGCAGGGCCCGTTCACGATCACCGTCGTGTGCACGTACGACGACGACGGCGACGGGCCGGGCGAGCCGCGCACGGTCTACGACAGCCAGGTCGTGCTCGGCGGCGCCGGGCCGCTCACGGCACAGATCGCGAACCTGCCGACCGGCGCAGTGTGCGAGATCGAGGAGATCGACGACGCCGGAGCCACGGGCTCCGTCGTCGTCCCGGACACCGTCACGGTCGGCAGCGGCGACGTCGCGAACGTCGTCATCACCAACACCTTCGACATCGGTTCCATCCAGGTGGACAAGGAGCTCGCGGGTCTCGGCGCGCTCTACGGGCCCGGCCCGTTCGAGTTCACGCTCGAGTGCCTCTACCAGGACGTGGCCCTGACCATCCCGGGGGGCGCGGTCCGCGAGGTCGACGGCGGCGCGAGCGTCGTGTACGACGGGCTGCCGGTCGGGTCGGTGTGCTCGCTCACGGAGTCGGACGACTTCGGTGCCTCGTCGACGCAGATCACCGTCGACGGCGGGGAGCCGGTCGACGGGACGAGCGTCGAGGGCATCGTCGTCCCGCCCGCGGACGACGGCGATCCGACGACGGTCACCGTCGCGGTCGAGAACACGTTCACCACGGCACCGCTCGTCGTGAGGAAGGTGGTCGACGGTGACGCGGCGGAGTTCGCGCCCCCGATGCCGGAGCTGCCGCCGCTGCCCGAGGTGCCCGACGGCCTGATCGACCCCGAGACCCTGCTGGAGCTGCTGGAGCAGCTGGAGCAGTACCTCTCCGCGGTGCCGTTCGACGAGCTCCCGTACACGGTGACCCTGGAGTGCACCACGTCCCAGGGCGCTCCGGTGACCGTCGTCCCGGGAGGCCCCGACCGCCGGTTCGGGCCCGGGTTCCCCGCGCTCTACTTCGGGCTCCAGGACGGTGACACGTGCACCGTGACGGAGACGGAGACCGGCGGTGCCACAGGGGTGACCTACGACCCCAACCCGGTGGTGATCACGGGGACGTCGAGCGCGCTCGACCCCGTGGAGGCGGTCGTGACCAACACCTACGACGCCGGCGCGATCGAGGTCACCAAGGTCGTGGACGGCGACGGTGGCGAGGCGTTCGGCACCGGACCCTTCACGGTGACCGCGGAGTGCACGTTCCTGGGTGAGCCGATCGAGGTCCCGGGTGGCGCCGAGCGCACGATCTCCGGGGGCGAGGTCGCCGTGTTCGACGGCCTGCCCGTCGGGGCGGACTGCGTGGTCACGGAGACCGCGACGGGAGGTGCGTCCTCGACGACGGTGTCCGCGTCCGTGGAGGGCGGCGAGCCCGGGGCCGCCGCCATCGGTGCCGACCCCGCCCAGGTGACGGTCACGAACACGTTCGACGCCGGCCAGGTCGTCGTGACGAAGCAGCTCGCCGGGCCGGGGGCGTCCCAGCACCGCGACGACGAGTTCGTGGTCACCCTCGCGTGCACGTGGGACGTCGACGGTGTCGAGACCGACGTCGTGATCCCGGGCGGCGCAGAGCGCACGCTCTCGGCCGACGACGACTGGACCGCCGTCTACGAGCTCGTGCCCCAGGGCGCGACGTGCACGGTCAGCGAGACGGACGCCGGCGACGCCGAGGCCGTGACGCTCACCGTCGCGGGCGGCACCGGCGTCACGGTCGACCCCGACGACGGGACCTCGACGTCCGAGGAGTTCACCGTCCCGACGGGCGACGCCGCCGAGGTCGACCTGAGCGTGACCAACGCGTTCCGCGCCACCGGGGGCGGCGGCCTCCCGCCGACCGGCGCGAGCGTCGGCGCGCTCGCGGTGCTCGCGGTCCTGCTCACCGGGACCGGCGCGCTCCTCGCCGACGCGCGACGCCGCGGGACGCGGGCGACGCGCCACGTCTGACGCGCGGCAGGCGCCACCCTCGGGTGGCGCCTGCCAGCGGTTGCGGAACCTGACCAGTGGCGGGACCGTTACCGCATGATCCGCTTCCTGCTGAGCTTCGCGATCAACGTGGTCCTCGCCGCAGTGGGCCTCCTCGTCGCCTCGAGCCTGTTCGACGGCGTCACCGTGCACGCCTCGGGCTTCGTCGTCGCCGTGCTGATCTTCGCGGTGGCCCAGGCGATCCTCGCGCCGTTCGTGTTCAACGTCGCGCGCAAGTACGCGTCGGCGATCCTGGGCGGGATCGGCCTCGTGTCGACGTTCCTCGCCCTGTGGGTCGCGACGCTCGTCGGGGACGGGCTCGAGATCTCGGGCGCGTCCACGTGGATCGGCGTGACGGTCGTCGTCTGGCTGATCGGTGCGCTCGGTGGCTGGCTCCTGGGGTGGCTCGTGCTCACCCGCTGGTGGGACCGCCGTCAGGAGCAGAAGCGGATCCGCGAGGCCACGGCCAAGGGGTGACGGCGACGGCTGCCTCCGACGGGTCGCAGGCAGCCGTCCGCTCTACCGGAGCAGTGCGTCGACGTGCTCGACGCTGTCGGGACCGCCCCGCACGCCCTCGTGCACGACGAGCCGGGCGAGCTCGCGCAGCGGCACGTTGCGGTTGTTCGACGCGCGCTTGAGGCGGGCGAACGCCTCGTCGGGGTGCACGCCGTAGGCGGCTACGACCACGCCCTTCGCCTGCTCGATCGCCCCGCGGGTCTCGGCGGCGGCGGCGATGTCGTGCCGCGCCCGCTCCTGCGCGCTGTCGGCGACGGTCCGTGTCACGTCCACGAAGTACCCGACGAGCTCGGTGACCTCGCCCGTCTCGCGGTCGCGGCGGCCCTGGCCGACCACGACGAGGAAGCGTTCACCGCCGTGGGCGTCCATGATCCGGTGCACGCTCGAGAACGGCTCGCCGGTGAGCCGTGCGTCGTCGAGGATCTGCCGGACCCGCTCGCGGTCGTCCGGGTGCTTGTGGGCGAGGACGAGGGCGGTCGTCGGCACGACGTCGCCCGGCTCGAAGCCGTGCAGGCGGTACGTCTCGGGTGACCACCACCAGACACCCGTGCTCAGGTCGAGGCGATACTGGCCGATCTGCTGCTGCGCGCCTCGAGCGAGTGCCTGCTCGATGGCATGGTCGTCCACGGACATGCTGGCCTCCGGTGATCCGGTGGATGAGGAGCCAGGTCCAGACTCGACCTTCCGAGCCTACCGCGGTTCGTCCGCCTCGGAGCTCTCGGCCGCGATCGCCGCGTCGACGTCGCGGTAGATCCGGGGGCGCTCGTCGGGACCGACGGCGGCCCGCAGCTCGTCGCGGACCTGGCCGACGTTCCGGGCGAGGACGAAGGTCGCGCCCTCGCGCGCGACGTCGGTCCGCAGCGTGGCGAGCATCTCGGCCGCGTCGACGTCGATGAACGGCACGGTCTCCGTGTCCAGCACGACGAGCCGAGGCGACGACGCGGCGACGAGGTCGCGGACGTGGGTGCGGACGGCGTCGGCGTTCGCGAAGAACAGGCCGGACTCGGGGCGCACGACGAGCACGCCGGGGACCGACGTCCCGCCGTCCTTGTCGAGCACGGCGCGCCGCTCGGCGTCGACCCACAGCCCGTGAGAGCTGCGGACCAGAGTCGCCAGGTGCGGCCGGGACGCGCGCGCGAGGAGCAGGAGCAGCGAGAGCAGGACGCCGATGACGAGGCCGGGCAGCGTGTCGAAGACGAGGACACCGACCATGGTCGCGGCACCGGCGTAGAAGTCGTCGCGTGCGGCGTTGCCGTACAGGCGTCGCATCGTCGGGGTGCGCAGGCCGTAGAGCCGGCGCAGCGCGCGGACGTCGACGAGCTCGATCACGGCGGCGATGACGACGGCGGCGAGCGTCGCCTCCGGCAGCGACTCGAACACGGGCGTGAGGAACAGCAGCGTGAGCACGACGAGCACCGCGGCGGTGAGCCCCGACACCTGGCTCTTCGCCCCGGCACCCCCGTTGACGGCCGTCTTCGACAGGCTGCCGTTGACGACCATGCCGGACGCGAGGCCCGACCCGAGGTTCGCTGCGCCCATGCCGATCAGCTCGCGGTTGGGGTCGATGTCGTAGCCCTCGCGTGCGGCGTACGTCTTGGCGGCGCCGAGTGCCTCGGCGAACCCGACGAGCATCACGCCCGCGCAGGGCCCGATCAGCGCCGTGTAGTTGCCCCAGTCCATGTCGGGGAACCCGAGGGCGGGCAGGCCGGCGTCGATCGGCCCGACGATCTCGACCCCGTCGTCGTCGAGCGAGAACGCAAGGATCGCGACGATCCCGATGAGGACCGCGACGAGCGACCCGGGGACCCGAGGTGCCCAGCGCCGGAGCGCGATCAGAGCCGCCAGGGTGCCCAGGCCGAGCACGACCGTCGCGCCGTTCGCGGTGCCGAGCTCGGTGAGGATCGTCCACAGCTTCTCGAAGAAGTTCCCCTCGCCCTTCTCGACTCCCAGCAGCGCGGGGACCTGGCCGATGATGATGACGAGCGCCATGCCGACGATGAAGCCCTTGAGCACGGGCTCGGAGATGAACGACGCGACGAACCCGAGCCGGGCGATCCCCGCGACGAGGCACAGCACGCCCGTCACGAGCGCGACGCCCGTCGTGAGCGCGGCGAAGAACGCGGCGTCCCCGGGAGCGAACACCGCGACGACCCCCGCGGAGAGGGCGGCCGTCGCGGACATCGGCCCGACGACGAGGTGGCGAGAGCTGCCGAACGCCGCGTAGAGGATGAGCGACGGCACGGCGGCGTAGAGGCCGACGACGGGCGAGACGCCCGCGATCGTCGCGTACGCGAGCGACTCCGGGACGAGCACGGCCCACACCGTGAGCCCGGCGACGAGGTCGCCCTGGAGCCACGCCTTCTGGTAGCCGCGCAGAGAGCCGAAGAGGAACGCGGTCCGTCCGGCCCCATGCGCCCGGGGAGGGACCGCGTTCCCCGAGCGTGCCCCGCTCGTGCTCACGGCGTGACGATCGGGAAGTCCGGGTCGAACTTGTCGACGACGGAGCCGTACGCGTCGAGCACCGCGGGGTCGCCGTCGAGCGTCACCTGGCCTGCCGCAGCGAGCTTCCCCGCCGCCGCGGGCTGGAGCAGCGCGCAGTCGACGACGACCAGGCCACCGTCGCCGACCACGATCGTCAGGTTCGCGATGTCCGCGTTCCGGAACTGGTAGATGCGGTCGGTGACCCGGTACAGGCCCGCCTCGTGGATGACCTTGGCCTGTCGCCACAGGCTCGGGTTCACCGTGTCCGGGTTGTCGGAGGCGTCGTCGTCGAGGAACGCGACGGCGGTGGTGTCGTAGCTGACCCGGCCGTCGTCGAGCAGGATCTTGCCGCCCGGCACCCAGGCGACGAACCCGCGGCGCGAGGTCTCGAAGTCCTCCACGTCGTCGAGCGCGTAGAGCGCGCGCGCCTCGCGGTTCGCGGTCGCGGTGATCGGGGTGGCGTCCTTCGGTGCGTACGACATCGGTCCTCCAACCGGTGGGGCGAGAAGCGACTGCGCGCGCACGACCCGTGCGGCGGTTCTCACGGTGCCGGGGGGCACCTGGTACCGCAACCGGAGCGAGCGGGCGTCGTCCGGGGTGGGGAGCTCGTCCGGTGGCGGTCCTCGACGCCGCCCCCTAGCGTCGGGAACGCTCCCCCCGGGAGCCGTCATGGCACGACCCGAACGGACCGTCGAGAGAAGGCTGAACGTGGCAACCCTGACCGTGTGGAAGTTCGACACCCCCGAGGGCGCGCAACGCGCCGAGGACGCGCTGCTCGCGCTCCAGAAGCGGGAGCTCATCCAGGTCCAGGACGCGGCGATCGTGTCCTGGGAGGAGGGCAAGAAGAAGCCCCGGACCCGGCAGGGCAACAGCACGACGGCGGTCGGCGCGCTCGGGGGGACGTTCTGGGGCCTGCTCTTCGGCCTCCTCTTCTTCGTCCCGCTGCTCGGTGCGGCGATCGGCGCGGCGTCCGGCGCGATCGCCGGCGCGCTGACCGACGTCGGCATCGACGACGACTTCATCGACTCCGTGCGCAGCAAGGTCACGCCAGGCACGTCGGCGCTGTTCGTGCTGACGTCGGGCGCCGTGCTCGACCGCGTCCACGACGCGCTCCAGGCCGAGGGCGTCCACGGCGAGCTCATCCAGACGAACCTCTCCGCGGACGAGGAGGCCAAGCTCCGCGCGGCCTTCGACGAGAACGCCTGAGCACCGGACCACGAAGGAGGCGGCCATGGGTGCGGCGATCGGTCAGTCACTCCCTGTCGCGGTGGGCGTGCTCATCAGCCCGCTCCCGATCGTCGCGGTGGTGCTCATGCTCGTGAGCGGGCGAGCGAAGGCGAACGCCTTCGCGTTCCTCCTCGGGTGGTTCCTCGCGGTCGGCGCGGTGACGGTCGTCGTGGCCCTGCTGGCCGGGGCCGGGACCGACACCGAGCAGGGGACGCCCCTGTGGGCGGCGATCACCAAGATCGTCCTGGGCCTCGCGCTGCTCCTGCTCGCCGTGAAGCAGTGGCGCGGGCGACCGAGGGTCGGCGTCGAGCCCCCGGCCCCGAAGTGGATGGCCGCGATCGACGGGTTCACCCCGGTCAAGGCCGCGGGGCTGGCCGTGCTGCTCGGTGCGGTGAACCCCAAGAACCTCCTGCTCGTCGTCTCCGGCGGGGCGGCCATCGCGACCGCCGCCGCCGGAGACACGAACGCCCAGGTCGTCGCGTCGATCGTGTTCGCGCTCGTCGCGAGCGTGGGCGTCGCGACGCCGGTCTTCATCTACCTCTTCATGGGGGACCGCGCGGCCGCCATGCTCGACGAGCTCAAGGGGTGGATGATCCACAACAACGCGGTCATCATGGCCGTCCTCCTGCTCGTCCTGGGGGCCAAGATGCTCGGCGACGGCATCGCCGCGCTCTGACGTCTACTCGATCCCCTCGGCGCGGCGCTCGTCCACCGTGCGCTCGGCCTCGAGGTTGGCCTCCCGGTTCTTGCGCCGCCGTCGTGACGCCCCGCCGTCGGCGTCCTTGCCCTTGCCCTGGGGGTGGTGGCCCTCGGAGTCCGGGTCGTGCAGCATGTGCGACTCGATGAGCTCGTGCCGCTGGAGGTACGTGTTCGCCACCGCCTGGATCGTCGCGGCGATGGGCAGCGCGAGGAACGCGCCCAGGGCACCGAAGACCGCCCCGAACGCGAGGACGACGACGAAGCTCACCGCCGGGTTCATCTCCAGCGCACGGGCGGAGACCTTGGGCGAGAAGTAGAGGTTCTCGAGCTGCTGGTAGCCGATGATGAACGCGAGCACGCCGAGTGCCTGGGGCAGGCCCTGGGACGTGAGCGCGACCGCGACGGGCAGCGCGCCGCCGATGTACGTACCGATCGTGGGGACGAACTGCGAGACGACGCCCGTGAACACCGCGAGCGGCAGCGCGTAGGGGGTCTGCAGGATCAGCAGGAACACGAACGTGAAGACGCTCGAGAGCGCGGCGAGCACGATGCGCGAGTTGATGAAGTCGGAGACCTTGACCTGCGTGATCTCCCACAGCCGCAGCACCTCCTCCTGGCGGTTGGGCGTGAGCCAGCGGCACACGGCCGCGCGGAACTTGGGCCCCGCCGCGAGCAGGTAGTAGGTGACGAGCATGATCGTCAGGCTCGCGAAGATGCCCCCGACGATCGTCGTGGTGACGACGAGCGCGCCGGAGGCGACGTCGTCGCCGAAGTCGGCCAAGACCTGACGGATCAGGTCGTCCGAGTCCGGGACGACGACGTCGAAGCGTTCGGCCACGAAGTCCTGGACGCTCGCGTAGAGGTCGGGGACCGACTCCACGAGCTGGACGAGCTGCTGGACGAACAGGTTCCCGAAGAGCGCGAGCACGACGAGGATCGCGACGATCGACCCGAGGAGGGCGACGGCGGCTGCGGCCCCGCGGCGCCACCCGTGCCGCACGAGCCACACGACGATCGGCTCGAGCGCGAGCGCGACGAAGAACGCGATGAGGATGTTGACGCCGAGCGCCTTGAGCTGGCCCAGCGCGTACCAGGCGAAGATCCCGACGAAGACCGCGACGACGGCCATCGCGAGCGCTCGCGGGACCCAGCGCGGCGGGCGCCGGGAGTCGTGCTGGACGGGACGCGTGCCGGTGTCCGGCACGTCCGACCACGGGTCCTCGGCGGGGGTCGGCGTCGTCATGGCCACGAACCTAGTGGCGCGGACGAGGCGCGGCCCGGCGGGCGCGCCGTCGCTTCCGGATGCCGAACCCGACGCCTGGTGCCACGATCGACGCGCACGTTCGTCCGGTCGGGGCTCGACGGTTCTCAGGAGGATGGCATGGCACGCTCGTCGCAGGTGACGGCATGGGTCGGCTGGGTCTGGTTCGCCGGGATCGTCCTCGTGACGATCGGCTTCTTCAACGCGATCAGCGGACTGGTCGCCGTGTTCTCCCCGAACAGTCTCGTCGGCGTGACCGACGCGGGCATCGTCGTCCTCGACGTCTCGACGTGGGGCTGGATCCACCTCGTCATCGGGGTGCTGCTCGTCCTCACCGGTTTCGCCCTGCTCTCGGGCAAGGGCTGGGCGCGCATGGTCGCCATCGTCCTCGTGGTCATCAACGCGATCGCTCAGTTCACGACGCTCCAGGTGACCCCGTGGTGGTCGCTGATCACGATCGTGCTCGACGTGTTCGTCCTCTGGGCGCTCGTCGTCCACGGCGACGAGGCCGAGCGCGCCGCGCGCTGAGGTGCTCGGCCCCCGTCGCACCGCAGGTCCGTCCCTACATCCCGAGGAGCAGCCTCATGGCAACGTCCACCTTCGGTCCCGTCGAGATCGTCGCGATCGCGTTCCCCACGGACCGCGTCCCGTCCGGTGTCCAGGCCTCCGTCCTCGAGGTGCTCGCCGAGGGCACCGTGACGCTGCTCGACCTCGCGGTCGTCCGGCGCTCGGAGGACGGTGACGTCGAGGTCGTCGAGGTGAGCGACCTGGGCGACGAGCTGGAGATCACCGACGTCGAGCTCACCGGCGCCGGCCTCGCGGGGGAGGAGGACCTCGACGAGGTCGCGGCGGGCCTCACGCCGGGGACGTCGGCCCTCGTCCTCGTCGTCGAGCACACGTGGGCTCGCGGCGTGATCGCGGCGACCAGCGCGTCCGACGGCGTCGTCCTGCTCAGCGAGCGCATCCCGGCCGAGGTCGTCAACGAGGTCGCGGACCTCGCGCTCGTCGAGGACTGAGCGCGCGCTCGACCGGCCGCGCGAGGCGGCACCAGCCAGAGGCGGCACCAGCCAGCCGAAGACCGAAGAACGAGGAGAACGACATGCCCATCCGTCGCATCGGCCGTCCCGGCCTCATCGGCACCGCCGCCCGGACCGCGGTCATCGCGGGCACGGCCCAGGCGACCGCGGGTGCCGTCGCGCGCCGGCAGAACACCAGGGCGCAGCAGTCGTGGGAGGCGCAGCAGGCGGAGGCCGCGCAGGAGCAGGCGCGCCTCGAGGCGGCGGCCCAGCAGGCTGCCGCGCAGTACGCCCAGCCCGCGCCGGCAACGCCCGCCGCCCCCGCGCAGGACGATCTGCTCGCCCAGCTCGAGCGGCTCGGCCAGCTCCACGCATCAGGCGTGCTGGACGACGCCGAGTTCGCCGCCGCCAAGGCCAAGCTGCTCGGCTGACGAGAGGAAGACAACGATGGCCACGTTCACCGTCTGGAAGTTCGAGTCGCCCGAGGGCGCGGACACCGCGTCCCGGATCCTGCACGACTCGGCCTCGGAGCACGCGATCCGCATCATCGACACCGCCGTCGTGTCGTGGCCCGAGGGCGCGACGAAGCCGACGACGCGCCACGGCCACCAGGACGAGTGGCGCGGCACCGGGTGGGGAGCGTTCTGGGGGCTGCTCCTCGGGTCGCTCTTCTTCGCGCCGGTCCTCGGCGCGGCCGCGGGCGCCGCGATCGGCGCGTCGTCGAAGGCCATGGCCGCGGTCGGGATCGACAAGGACCAGCTGGACCGCATCCGCGAGGGCGTCACGCCTGGATCGTCGGCGCTGTTCGTCGTCACCGAGGACGGCGACCTCGACCGCGTGGGCGAGCGGTTCCACGGCGTGCACGGCAAGCTCGTCGCCACGAACCTCACGGACGCCGAGCGGAGCACGCTCCTCGAGACGTTCGACTGACGGCCCGGCCCCGCGCCTCCTCAGTCGTCGAGGCGCGCGGGGAGGCCGAACAGCGGAAACCACGAGGCCGTGTCGAGGAACGCGTTGATCGCCGTCACCCGCCCGTCCGCGGTCTCGACGACCTGGAGGGCCCAGGGCTCGTGCCCGCCGCCTGCCGCTCGACGGTACTGGCCGAACGCGATCGTGCCGTTCGCCGCCACCGGCACCATGCGGGACCCCTCGCACTCGTGGCCCGGTCCCGTCATCCAGGTGACGATGTCCGCGGTCCCCTTCATCCACAGCGGGTACGGCGGCATGGACAGCGTCGCGTCCTCGTGGAGGATCGCGACGAGCGCGTCCATGTCGTAGCGCTCGAACGCGTCGAGGTAGCGCTCGAGCAGCAGCCGCTCCTCGTCGCCGAGCCCGGCGTTCGACGCGACCGGTGCAGGTGCGGGCCCGGCGTCGTCCGTGAGCCCCGAGCTGTCCCAGTGGGCCCGCGCCGCCATCGTCGCGCGCGCTCGCTGGAGCGCGCTGTTCACCGACGCCACCGACGTGTCGAGCAGCTCCGCGACCTCGCTCGCCTGCCAGCGCAGCACCTCGCGCAGCAGGAGCACCGCGCGCTGCTTGGGCGGCAGGAACTGGAGCGCGGCGACGAACGCGAGCCGGATGGTCTCGCGGCCCACCGCGACCTGGGCCGGGTCGCCGTCGTGCGGCAGCACGCGGTCGTCGGGAACCGGCTCGACCCACGTCTCCTCCGGCAGCACCTGTCCCAGGTTCTCGACCTCCGGTGCCTGCGGCCCGCCGAGGCCCATGGGGCGCTCGCGCCGCTTGCGCGCGCCGAGCGCGTCGAAGCACACGTTCGTCGCGATGCGGTAGAGCCAGGAGCGCAGCGACGAGCGACCCTCGAACCGGTCGTAGGAGCGCCACGCGCGCAAGAACGCCTCCTGCACGGCGTCCTCCGCCTCGAACGAGGAGCCGAGCATGCGGTAGCAGTACCCCGTGAGCTCCCGACGGTGGCCGTCGAGGACGGCGTCGAGCTCGTCGGGGCGGGGCAGGGGGGCGCGGGCGGTCACGCCTTCGGTCGCGGTGGCGTCCGGGCGCAGGGTCGCGGGGGTCGCGAGGTCGGTCATGGTGCTGCCTCTCAGGACTCGAGGGTCTCGACGTGCACGAGGGGTTCTTGAGGGGTCACGGGCGAACGCGTGCCGGACTAGCGGAGTGGCCCACCTCACACACGCTACCTCCGCCCTCCGACACGGCACAGGGGACGGCCCCCGGCCGAACCGGGGGCGGTCCCGGCCGGCGTCGTGGTGAGCGGAAGCCCTGAGCCCGGCGACCGGGCTCAGCCGTCGAGGTCGAGCTCGAACCACACGGTCTTGCCCGGGGCGCCGTCGAGGGCGTCGACGCCCCAGCGCGACGCGCAGCGCTCAAGGAACTGCACGCCCCGGCCGCCCGTCTCGTCCGGGCGCGGGGACCGGAGCCGGGGGAGCGCTGCCGAGCCGTCCCGCACCGCGACGCGCAGGACGCGGTGCCCCACCTCCAGCTCGGCCTCGACCGGGGCCGTGCCGTGCTGCACCGCGTTGGTGAGCACCTCGCTCGTGAGGAGCATGGCGATGCGGCGGACCGACGGGGAGACGTCGCAGCTCTCGAGGACGTCGTCCACCCAGCGGCGGGCGGGTCCGATCGCCGACGACACGTGCTCGACCTGCCGCGTCAGGACCGACGGCCGCCCCGGGCCCGGCGGGCGCGCGACCGTGTGCCGCACGCGCAGCGCGAGGACGGCGACGTCGTCGCGCTGGTCGGACACGAGCCGGCGCACGAGCGCGTCGGGCAGCGCGGACGTCGCGGTGGCGGTGTGCTCGGCGAGGGCGGCACGCACGGCGGCGAGCCGCTCCGCGTACGAGGTTCCGCGCCGCTCGACGAGGCCGTCGGTGTAGAGGAGGAGCGTGTCGCCGTGCGCGAGGTGGGCGCGGTGGTCGTGCCGCGTGGTCCCCGGCAGCACGCCGAGCATGAGGTCGGCGGGCGCGTCGAGGGTCTCGACGCTGCCGTCGGCGCGCAGCACGAGCGGGGCGGGGTGCCCGGCGTTGGACCACGTGACCTCGAACCCGTGCGGGGTACGGTCGAGCCGCACGACGACCGCCGTCCCGCTCGAGTGCAGCGCGAGACCGCGGTTGGCCCGGTCCAGGAGCCGGAGCAGGACGGCGGGCGGCTCGTCCTGGCACCACGCGAACGTGCGCAGCATGGAGCGGAGCTGGCCCATCTGCGCCGCGGCCCGCATGTCGTGGCCGGTGACGTCGCCGATCATGAGGACGCACGCGTCGTCGTCGAGCACCACCGCGTCGTACCAGTCGCCGCCGACCTGGTCGGTGCGGGTCGCGGACGCGTACGTCGCGGCGAGCTCCGCGCTGCGCACCGACGGGAGCTCGGTGAGCATCGCCGCCTGGAGCGTCGTCGCGACACGGTGCCGCTCCTCCAGGAGCCGCACACGGTCGAGCGCGTGCGCGACGTACGACGCGATCGCGGTCTTCGTCTGCACCGCGTCGTCGTCGAACTCGCGCGCCGCCTCCCATGCCAGGGTCACGACGCCGAGCAGCCGTTCACCAGCGAGCACGGGCAGGAACGCGCGGGCCTCGACGCCGTCGGACGCGATGAGGGCCGCGGCCTCGGGCAGCCGCGCGGCGTACTGGGCGTGGTCGCGGAAGAACAGGGGCTCGCGCGTGCGTGCGGCGATCGACGCGCCCCGCTCCGCGTCGAGGCGCATCCGGCGGAACGATGCCGGGACGCCCGGCTCCAGGTGGTCCAGCGTCGTGTACTCGAGCCGGGTGCCGTTCGCGTCGAGCACGGCGAGACCCGCGTAGCGCGCGCCGATCCCCGTGCCGACCGCCGAGAGCCGCTCGGCGACGTCGCGCACGGAGGTCGCGGCGGCGAACGACTCGGAGAGCTCCAGCAGGAGCCGGGACCGCCGGTTGGCCGCGAGCGCGACGCGCTGCATGCGCTTCGCTCGCGCGCGGGCGAGCCGGAGCCGCAGCTCGGAGGTGCACGCGGACGCGAGGTCGGCGAGGGTCGCGAGGTCCTCGTCGGACCACGGGCGCGGCCGCCCGTCGAACGCGCACAGCGACCCGACGGCGCGGCCGTGCGGGTCGAAGATCGGGAAGCCGGCGTAGGACACGACGCCGATGTCGTCGACCGCGCGGAGCGAGGCGAGGTGCGGGACGACCCGGGCGTCCTCGACCACGAGCGGTCGAGCGTCGCTCGTGACGAACTGGCAGAACGTGTGGCTCAGGGGCGTGCGGCGCTCGGACTGGTACGGCTCGGGCAGACCGAGCGCACCGGGCAGCACCGCCTCGTGGTCGAGGACGAGCGTGACCAGCGCCGACGGCACCCCGAGCTGCCGCCGCACGAGGCGCGCGAACCGGTCGAACGACTCGTCCGCCACCGGCTCGGCGAGCCCCGCCTGCGCGAGCTCGTGGATCGCCTGGGCGTCGGTCATGGTCCAGTATCACCAGGACGAGGTCGGTCAAACAGTGCAAGCCGCGCCAGCCGGGCGCGGAGGCGGGTGAAATCGGGAAGAAGGGAACGTCGGGCGGGGGTGCTGCGTGTACCGCTCGTGACACCACGACACGACGGCGGGCGCGGCCCGCGAGGGGCGGCGACGTGATGGCGACAGGTTCGGCCGGACCCGTCGGACGGGCCGGGAGGCTCGAGCTGCTGCTCGACGTCGCAGCCGACCGTGACCGGGACGACGACGGGACCGGTGGTCGGGCCGACGAGCGGGACGACTCGTCCGCGGTCGAGATCGACCTCGTCGCCCGGCGCACGCGCGACGAGGAGTTCTCGGCGTTCATGCGCGAGGCGCGCGACCCCCTGCACCGCATGGCGTACCTGCTGTCCGGGGACCGGCACCGGGCGGAGGAGCTCACGCAGCACGCGCTCGAGCGGACGTACCGTGCGTGGTCGCGGGCCCGCGAGCGCGACCCCCTCGCCTACGCCCGCCGCGTGCTGGCCAACCTGCGCGTCGACACGTGGCGCCGCACGCGGCGGGAGGTGCTCGCCGGGCCTGACGAGCTCACGCAGGCGGAGGGTGTCCGACGACCGGACCGTCGCGCCGCCGGGGAGCAGACGGGCTCCGTCGACGACCGCGACGCGGTCGTGCGGGCGCTCCTGACGCTCCCGACGAAGCAGCGCCGCGTCGTCGTGCTGCGGCACCTGCTCGATCTCAGCGAGAGCGAGGTCGCCGCCGAGCTCGGCATGCCCGTCGGCACCGTGAAGTCCACGGCCTCCCGTGGCCTCGCCCGTCTCCGCGAGCTGCTCGCCGGACCCGACGGCGCCGCTCCCGGCCCGACCGCGCCGACGACCCCGACCTCCGCGACGACCCCGACCTCCCCGACCGCCCGGACCTCCGGAAGGACACCCCGATGAGCCCCGCGAACGGAAGCCCGGCGCCCACCCCGCCCGAGGACGACTTCCTCGCCCGGCTGCGGCGCACGGCCGACGACGCCGTCCCGCCCTCGACGCTCGACCTCGACGTGGTCCTCCGGTCCGGCCGCCGCGGCGTGCAGCGGCGCCGGTCGCTCGCCGGCGTCGCGGGCGTCGTCGCGCTGGGGCTCGTCGGGACGGGCGTCGTGACGGTGGGCGGCCCGGACGGGCTCCGCGACCTCGCGCGCGAGGTCGTCACCGGGTCGCCCGGGTACGAGGTCGTCACGGCGGAGGCCACGCTCGTCGACGTCGCGCCGGGCGTCGTCGCGGTCTCCGAGCCCGCGACGTACCTGCGCGACGACGGCACGTACGTCCTCGACCTCGGCCTGCCCGCGTGGGACGGCGGCGACCGGTTCCTCGTCGAGGCCGGCGTCGTGAACGACCTCGGCCACGTCACGGCGGACGTCACGCTGCGCGCGGGCGACGACGACGACCTCGCGGCGCTGCGTGCGGGGCGCCCTGCGGGGACGGTGATCGACGACGGTCCGCGGTCGGTCGTCGTGGACCCGGCGAGCGGCCGGGTCCTGGTGGTCGGCGTGACGCCGAACGCCACGCTCGCCGGGCGGGACGCGTCGCGGACCTTCGTCGCCCTCGCGGGAGAGGCCGCGGCCCCCGCGGGCGCCGTGACGTCGTTCGAGCTCCCGACCGCCCAGGTGCACGACGGACCGGTCACGGACTACGAGGTCTACGCCGCGCTCCTCGACGGCGACGGGACGGCGCTGCCCGACGTCCGGGGTGTGATGTCCTTCGCCGCGGACGCGCAGACGTACCACTCGTGCACCGCCCCTCGCGCGGACGAGCCGGACCGGTACGCGTGCGCCGTGCGGTACGACGCCGCGACGGGACACGTCGAGGCGGACCGTGAGTACCCCCGGACGGCGGCGGACCCGGTGCTCGACGCGCTGCGTGCCGAGGCCGCGGCCGCCGAGGAGTCGCGGGACGTCCCGGACCTGCTCCGGCCGTGCCTCGCGGCGCGCGGGCTGACCGAGCCGCTGCCCGCGGACGTGCGGGTCACGGACTCCGGGCCGGTCGCGGACACGTGGCGTCGGTGCCTGGTCGACGCGACCGAGGCGCAGGCCCTCGCCCGGTCGTGAGCCGCGCCGGTCAGGCGCCGCCGCGCGACCTGAGGTCGCCGAGCGCGTGCTCGGCGCCGTGCGCGTCGAGGTAGGTGCCGCCGCGGACCTCGGGGACGAGCGCGCCGTCGGGCCCGGCCGTGAAACGGTGGACGAGCGGGTGCCCGGTCGGCACGTCGAGGTCCTGGACCTCCTCGGGCGTGAGGTCGTCGACGAGCACGGACAGCGCGCGCAGCGAGTTGCCGTGCC
>Ga0164243_10002269_pt1 | contig 32017 bp, 16 predicted proteins | sample OricompcompostOP_FD_108781 | JGI IMG/M metagenome (GOLD analysis project Ga0164243, IMG submission 108781) | Organic Plus compost microbial communities from Emeryville, California, USA - Original compost - Organic plus compost (OP) | ecosystem: Engineered > Solid waste > Mixed feedstock >... | reverse complement strand
GGACGGGTACCGCCACCGCAGCACCTCGGTCAGCAACTCCGGCGTCCAGCTGCGCACCTGCGCCAGCTCGGCGGACAGCGGCACCTCCAGCGCCCGCGCCCAGGCCAGCACCGCCTGGTGGTCGGCGATCTCCCGCTCCAGCAGGAGGTCGGCGGTCGAGCCGGTGCCGGTGGCCGCCTCGTCGCCGGGGGCGGCGCGGAACGAGGTGACGACCTCCTTGACCAGCCCGGCGGCCGCCACGTCCAGTGGCGTCCCGAGGGCGAGGCCGACCCGGCCGGATGCCCAGTCGTACACCGCGGCGGCGTCGAGGTAGGGCGTCAACCGCTCCCACGCCGCCGGATCGCCGTCGAAGCCGCGGGCGATGCCCCTGTGCGTGAGCTCGAACGCCGAGGCGAGCTTGTCGTCGATGCGGCGTTCGACCTCGTCGACGGCGACCCCGAGGGTCGCGGCCAGCGCGGCACTCGCCTGCTTGGCGAAGGCGCCGATCGCCTCGCGGGAGCCGTCGAGGGCGGTGACGACCGGGATCGCGGACGGAACGAGGTCACCCGGGTCCGGCAGCGACTCGGTGCCCATCTCGGCGGCCAGGATCGACACCGAGCCTAGGACCCGTCCGCTCACCCGGGTGACGGCTTCGGTGACCAGCGCGTCGAGGGCCGCGGCATCCGTCACCTGCGGCACGACGACCTCGACCGGCGCGTTGAGCACCCACCGCCCGTCGGCGAGGTGCTCGCCGGAGCGGCCGCGGTCGGCGGTCGCCCGGTGGTCGAGGTGCAGCTCGACGGGGGGCACCCGGACCCGCGGCGCCGCGCCCGGCCCGACGCGCACCGCGACCTGCCAGCGCAACCCGTGCGCCCGCACGGTGTGCACTCTCGTTCCGTCGGGCCGGGTGACCGTCTCGGCGCCGAACCCGGCGGCCGTGAGCGCGTCCGCCACGGCGCGGGTGACCTGCTCCGGCGCCGCGGTGTCGTCCACCGTGATCCCGGCGAGCTCGATCTCCGCGGGCTCGGTCGTGAGCACCGCGATCGACCGCGGCACCGGCTGCGCGGGTGGCGCAGGCTCGGCCACCGTCATCTCCGCGACGTCGGTGGGGGCGGGCAGTTCCGTGCCCAGGCTCCTGGCCAGGTCCACCATGTCGGAGCGCACCGACGCGGGCGCGTGGAGGCCGAGCGCGACGGCGACCGGGATCAGCACCTGGCGCTGCCAGGCGGGTTCGGCCGGCAACGCGGGAACGACGACCTCGATCACGTCGTCCTGCACCCAGCGTCCGCCCGCCAGCCGCGATCCGGGCTCGCTCGCGGCCGCGTCAGCCACGTCGACGCGCAGTTCCACGCGGGCCATGAGCAGCCGCGACACCGTGGCGTCCGGTTCGACGCGCACGCGCCACCGCAGCACCGGGCCGCCGTCGCGCCCGATCAGCAGCCAGGTGGTGCCGTCGCCGTGCGGGTCGGGACGGACGTCACCGACCCAGTCCGCCGACTCGAGCATGTCCACCAACGTGCTCTCGATCTGCACGGCGTCGGTGGTGCGGGCCCGCCAGGGCTCCGCGGGCACCTGCAGGTTCACCGTCCGGTTGCGGTTGGGCAGCGACGCCACCGTCTGCTCCCCCTGCAACGGCGCGATCGCGTCCGCGGTTCCGTCCGGGGATCGGGTCGCCAGCTCTGCCAGCGCAGGCAACGTCGCGTCCGTGTCGCCGAGGGCCCGCGACACGAACGCACTGGTCACGTCCCGCGCGTCGCGGAACGCGGCGATGATCGTCTCGGAGCGGACGACGGGGTCCACGGGCACCTGGGACAGCACGATCTCGACCGGGCGGGATTGCTCGGTCCGGCCCTCGCGCAGTTGGATCGCCGGGTCGGCTGCGGGGTCGACGCGCAGCACGAGGTTCGGCAGCCGCACCCGCGGACCGCCACCGTCCGAGTCGATCCGGACGGTGAAGGCGAATCCGTACGGATCGAGCGTCCCGGACACGGTGGTGCCGTCGAACGTGATGTCGCGCGCGCGGATGGCGGACTGCACCCGCTGGACCGCCTCCGCGAGCAGCGCCGGGTCCGCCGAGTGCGTCAGCCAGACCGGCGCCGGGGGGACGCGCAGTCCGATGCTGTCCTCCGCCGGGGTGACGTCGAGCACCACGGACGGGTCGACGTCCTGCGCGGCGGGCTCGGGGGCCGTGACGTCCCTGGTGGACAGAGCCGGCCACCCGGCCCCGACGTCCGCGGCCAGTGCGGTGATGGTGGCGGGCACCCGGTCCAGCAGCCCGCTGACCAGCGCGGTCGCCACCTGGGCGCGCCAGGCGGCGAGGACCGGAACCGGCGGGAGTTCGACGACCACCGGGTCCTGCACCCAGCGCGTCCCGTCGAACCGCGGTGCGGGCACCCCGACCTCGGGCCAGGGCGTCTCCCGGTTGATCCGGACCGTGAGCCGCCACGACACCCCCCCGTCGGTGACCGTCCACGTGGTGGAGCCGCCGTGCGCCTCCCGTTCGGCGTGCGCCCCGGCGTCGGCGAGCGCGCGCTCCACCGAGTTCGCCAGTCCGTCCTGGCCGGCCGCCGTGGTGGCGAACGGGCGGAACCGCGGCAGCGTCATCTGCAGCGCGCGCCCGGCGTCGGCCGGCCCCGGCCCAGGCTCGACCACGGCGGCCCCGGTGTCCACAGCGGACAGGACCTGTCCGGCGTGGTCGAGGCGGAGCGGGTCCAGGCCGGTGGGCGGCTCGCTCGCGAGCGCCTGGCGCTCCCGCGCGTCCGCCAGCGCCTCGTGTCGCGGACCGTCGAACCCGTCGAGCCACGCGAGCACCACCTGGTGGTCGGCGGTGCGCCGCCGCACGGTGAGCCGCCGGACCTCCGCCGGGTCGGACGAGTCCAGGGCGCGAACGTCGTCGGCCAGCGTGGTGGGCCGCAGTGACGCGACGACCCCGCGGGCGAGTTCGGTGACCAGGTCGGCCGTGGGCTCGCCGAGGCGCAGCCCGACCCGGCCGCTGGCGGGGTCGTACACGCTCGCCGCCGCGGCGTACGGGGTGAGGCGTGCCCACGCCTCGGCATCACCGGGGAACGCCGCCGCGATGCCAGGCTCCCCCAGGACGAACGCACTCGCGGCAAGGCGGTCGAACCGTTCTTCCACAGTGGACACCGACACGCCGAGCGCGTCGGCGATCACCGGGGCTGCGGCCTTGCCGAAGGTGGCCATGGCCTGCCGCAGACCGTCCCCGAGTTCGGTGACGGTTTCCGGTGCGGCGATCAGCGCGGTGGGATCGCCACCAGGCCCTTCCGCGACGAGTCCATCGCGTCCAGCAGCAGCCAGAGCGTCCGCCGCTCCTGCGCTGTCACCGGGATCCGGTGCCGTGCCAGCAACCGCACCGTCGTCAGTGTCAGTTCCCGCCAGTCCGGCTCGTCCTCGAGCTCCCAGCGGTCCGTCTGCGGGATCCGCTCCTCGAACGTCTCCCGCAGCGTCCCGGCGGTCTCCTCGATCTGCGGCTCGCTCAGGCTCGCGACCTCGGTCAGCGCCGCCAGTGTGCTGTTCAGCCCGTCCAGCGTCGCCGTCAGCCACTCCGGCTGCCCCGGTTTCGCGAACGCCCGCAGCAGTTCCCTCAGCTGTGCCCGTTCCCGCGCCGACACCGGGCTGTCCGTCACCGCCAGCAGGTTGATCAGCACCTGGACGACGTCCAGCCACTCCCCCGCGTCGCGGTCCTGTTGCATCACCCGCAGCTTCTCCGGATCCAGCCGGTCGGCGAACCGCTCCGGCAGAGTCACCACCCGTGCGGCGATCTCGTCCTCGGCCGGCACCGCCGTCACCCCCTCCCCGCTCGGGGTTCTGTGTCACACCGCGACCGCCGGGAAGGATTTCCGCGTCACGGATCTGGTTGTGCTGGTTGACGAAGACGTCGATGTCGAACTCGGCGTCCTGGCCAGCGTAGTGCGCGTGGACGACGTCCCGGTTGTCACCCTCGTCGGGTGTGGGCTCGATCCGGCCGGCCTGGATCGCTTCGTCGGTGATGCGGACGAGAACACCGCCGATCCCGCCGGGTTGCGCGTTCCACTCCGCCGGGAACGGCGTGGCGCCGGGCATCCGGCTGCCCGGTCCGAGCCGCTTGCGAAGCCTCGTCAAGATGCGGTCGTGGATCGTCGACGGTGTGCTGGCCCGGGGCGGTTCCAGCGGGTTCGTGACGACGCCCCGACCGCCCTGCAACGGGACGGCGGTCTTGATCCAGCCGTCCGGGCGCATGACCACCCGGACCACGACCCCGTCCCGTGTGGCCTCGAGCCGCCAGAAGTTCTCGCGTTCGGGTTCCCACACGGCCCGATCGGGGTGCCGTGCGACGGCCTGGATGATCTCGACCACGGCGGCGTCGTCGCCCCAGCGCGCCGGGAACTCCGATTTGCCCCGCACACCCTGCCCGGACCGGTGGCCGCCGCCGGTTGTGTCGCTGTCGAAGATGTGCTCGAACCGGTCGGGCTCGATCCGCACCCCGGTCAGGTCCGGGTGCTGCGGGTGGTCGACCACGCCGGGCTGCGTCCAGGCGCTCGGGCGGGCGCCGTCCGCGAGGGCCTCGACCGTCTCCGCCACGGTGCGGTGGCCGGTGAGCGGTGCGACGGCCAGCCCGGCGAACGCATCACCCAGCGCGGCCCTGCCGACGAACGCGACGGGGACCGAGGGGCCCACGGCGGCGAGCTCGGTCCGCAGAGCGGCGAGGTCGTGGTGCAGCCGCACCACCGCGACGTCGGTGCCGTCGGCGCGCCGCAGCGTGAAGTGCGCGGGCACCTCGCCGGTCCGCTCACCGTCGACGCGGACGAGCGCGACGTCGCCGGGGACGCCGAGGCGCGCCGCGATGAAACTCGCGACCTTCTGCCCGGCGAACTCGCGCATCGGCCGCGCCGAGTCGCTGCCGTCCCGCTCCGCGACGACCAGGCGCTCCAGGAACCCGACGTCCACCGGTTCCCGGTCGTCCCGCGCCGTCTCCGGTGCGCGTTCCGGCTCGGCGGTGCCTTCGTCCGCGTACCGCGCGGCCAGGTCGTTCCGGCGGGCGATCAGCGTGTCGGCCAGCCTGCCCGCCAGCTCCGGATGGGAGATGTGGGCGCGCACGGTCTGCCGGATCGTCTCGTCGCTGATCGACGTGACCGCTCGCACGGAGGCGCGTTCCAGGTCGGCGGGCATGCCGCGGAAGAGCTGGGCCGTCTGCGGGCTGCGCACCGGCGATCGGAGGTGGTCCGCCTCGGCGACCGTGCTGCCGAACACCAGGTGGCCGGGGATGGAGCTCTTCGGCGCGCCCGTGTTGGCGTGCGTCATGGTGCCGCCGAACTCCACGCGCATCGGGCCGTCCGGCGTCATCACGACGTTGCCGCCGCGGTAGCCGGGCAGGTCGGAGTGGGCGAGCCAGGCGTCGGCGCCGTACAGCGCCCAGAACGTGCGCTGCTGGTCTCCGCTCAGCGCGGAGAAGTCGGTGAGCGGTCCGCCGTTGTCCACCCAGCGGCTCGCGACACCCAGCGGGCGCGCCTCCCCGAACCGGCCGTCCAGCCGGACCAGCCGGGTCTGCGGCACCGGCGCGTCCAGACCCGTCTCGGCGCGGACCGCGTCGGCCACCGTCCGGTAGAGGGCGCCGGCCAGCACCTCCACTTCCGCCGCCTCGGCGGTGCTCGGAGCCTTGACGTACCAGCGCCCGTCCGGTCCGTCGAACACGCCACCGCGCATCGATCCCGCCCGGCCGGACACCTGGGTCGCCCCGTCCAGGTTCGGTAGCGACTGGGCGGCCACGGCCGCGTTCACGACCTTCGCGTCGCCCTCGGCGATCCGGGCCAGCGACGCGTCGGTGTACCTCCAGCCCCTGCTGTCCCAGTACTGCTGGTAGCTGCCGGTCGCGAACAGCTGTTGCCCGCTGATCCCGGCGCGCAGCAACGCCGTCCGCTCCGCCGGGTCGAGGTCGGCCACCAGATCGCGCAGTGCCGCGGCGCGAACCTCGTGGCCGTCGAGCGCGGCGGACCATCGCAGCACCGCGTCGAGATCGGTGGTGGTCCGGGGCGCGGTGTCCCCGACCACGCCGACCGATTCGACCGTCCCGTCGGCGCGGACGATCGCGGTGAGGGTCAGGCCGTCGTGGGTGCCGCGAACCTCGAAGGCCCCGAACAGATCCTCCCCCGGGAGGAAGATCTCCTCCGGTTCCGCGGCGATCGCGAGGACGGCTTCCCGCACCCGGTCCACCGTGGTGTCCCCGCCCGTCGCGGCCACGGTCGCGCGGACGACGTCATCGGTCACCGAAACCGTCGATCCGGGGTAGGGCGGATGGGACCAACCGTGCGGCAGCCGCCCGCGGATCTGCGGCCCGTCCGGTGTCGGATCACCCAGCGGCAACCCCAGCGGCAACCCGAGTTCGGCGGCGAGGGCGAGGCCGAACACCCGGGGCGCGCCGAGGAGCGCTCCAGCGTCCGGGAGGACGTCGGCGAGGACGATCACGTCCTCGCCTGCCCACCGGCTGTCGTCGGCGCGCAACCGTGCCGCGACGTGCCGCGCCAATGCCTCGGGCGTGGCCAGGCCCCTGCTATTGAGCACGACCACCGGCAGACCGCCCGGCAGTTGGTTCACGGTGACACCGATGTAGGGGTTGCGGGGCAACCGCGGTCTGCCCAGGTTCTCCGGAACCGGGACGGGTGTGCGCTCGATGTCCGCCCGGCGCGCCACGAGCCACCGTCGCTTGAGGACGTCGGCACGGTCGAGCTCGAGGATGCGGCCGGTGAGGTCGGAGATCCGTTGTTCGCGCTCGAGTGCCTCGGGAGTGGTGATGTGCAGCGTCACCCTGCGGCTGCCCAGTGTCTGCCACGTGGTGCGCCATCCGTGGTCCTGGAAACCCCACCAATGGTCCTCGGCGACCGGCACCAGCCCGCGCGCGGCCAGGTCGTCGACGATGGCCTGGGCGGAGTCGGCGAACGACTGCCCGTCCACGGTGACCGTGTACCGGAGCGGGTCGTCGCTGGTGACGACGGCGCCGGGCACCGCGCGCACCGCTTCACCGACGGCGGGTACGGCCGTCTCCCCGGAGGCGGGATCGGGCGGTGGCTCGGCGAAACGCAGGTGCAGGACCTGTCCCGACCCGCCGTGCACGACGACGACGTACTCGTCCCCGGTCCGCCCGTTGAGTCGGAAACCGCTTTCCTCGAGCGCGTCGAGGACGGTGCGCGTGCCGCCGATCTCGGCGACCTGGACCCGGTAGCGAACCGGGCCGCCGGAGTTCAGATCGGACAGTGAGGTGACGCCGTCGGGAAGGAGCAGTGCGCCCTCGACACCACCGACCGCAGCCACGAGCGGCGACAACCACTGTGCGGCGGTGCCCGGGGCGGGCCTGCCGGATTCGGTGTGCGGGCCGGGCGAAGGCTGACCGCGCAGGATGTTGCCCTGCTCGTCGAGGATCAGGTTGAGGACGACACCGTTGCGCTCGCCGCGGACGAGCCATACGTTCTCCGTGGAGTTCCACCGCACCCAGTCCGGCCTGCGGGCGACGTCGCGCGCGAGGGAAGCCAGCTCGGTGCGCGGGTTCGCATCGGCGTCGAACCAGCGGGCCGCGATGCGCAGTTTGCGCGGGTCGGTGGCGCTCGGGCCGTGGTCGGCCACCATCCGGTCGCGGACGTCGGCGGAGAGGGTGATGTCGGAGCCGGCCGGACGCTTCGGGTGATCGCGGACGTCCGGGCCGTCCCACGCGTTCGGCCGGGTACCGGCGTCGGTGGGCAGCGCGATGCCGTCCACGCCGTGTGGCGCGACGGGCGCGCCGAGGATCTCCCGCCGCTGTTCCGGGGAAGCGTCCCCGGCCTGGGCGAGGTGTGCGCGGGCCGCCACCGAGTCGGGCGTCTCGAAGCGCAGCACGACCCGTTCGCCTGTTTCCGGGTGGGTCCATTCGGTGTGCACACCGGGGTTGTCGCGGTCCCACGCGAGCTGCGTGGTGTCGAGCCGGATACCGGTGTCCGCGATCGCCTGCAGCGCCGCGGCGGTGTCGTGGGCGAACGTCGCGGGCTGGGGCATCCGCACCGAGTACACCGCCGGGTCGCCCTCGGCGCGCTGGGGGGCGAGCGGGTCGGGCACCAGCCGCGCGCCGCTCACCGTGGTCGCGACCGCGTGCGTCACGGGCCGCAGGGCGGGGTCCATGTGCGCGGCGACGGAACCGTCGGACAGGCTGCCCAGTCCGCCGACCATCTCGTGCAGTGACCCGAGCGCTTGGCGCATCAGCATGTTCACCACGAACCGCTGCTGCGCCGTGTCGGCGGGGGCCTGCCCCGAGACGCGGATCTGCGCGGGGGTGACCTGCACGCCCTCGGTGTTGATCCGCGGCGGGACGACGACGTAGGTGTTGGCGGGCAGTTGCGAGTCGACCACCGGTGCGACGTCGAGGTCGACGTCGTCGTAGAACACGTGCACCGTCCGGGCGCCGATCTCGGCGCGGCCGGGCAGCACGGGCTGGTTGCCGTTGAGCCGCACCGGCATCGCGTCGCCGAGCGCAGGCGCGGTCGGCGTGAGCACCGCGGCGGGACCGGTGGTGCGGCCGAGCCCGCGGAAGTAGTCCTCGATGCGGTTGGCGACGTCGGCGGTGTGGTCGGCGGTCTCCGCCAACGCCGTACCGACGGTGCGCTGGACCGGGTCGGTGGTCACCTGCTGGATCTGCCGCAGGTCGACCGCCTGGTGCGGCCGGTCCAGACCGGGCACACCCTGGGCGAGCGCGCGCTCGCCGTCCTCCAGCAGCCCGGCGAGCTGGTCGGCGGTGGTGCCCTCGCCGATCAAGATCGCGCCCTCAGTGACCTGGCGCGCGACACCGTCGGGACCGACGAGCCAGGAACCGGGGTCGACGTGCGCGGTGCCCGCGGGCACCCGGCCGTCGAGGCCGACGTCGAACGCGATGCGGGTGCCGCCGTCGAAGTGCGCGAGCAGCGTGCCGCCCGCAGGGTCACCGGTGAGCGCGGTCAGCCTGCCGCGGTCGGGCAGCGCGGTGGAGCCCGTCGGTGCCGCGTCGGCCTGGCGCTGCCGCAGCGCGTCGACGAGGTGGTCCTCGGTGGCCTGCTCACCGGGCCCGGGCGTGCCCATGCCGAACTGCCGGGGCAGTGCGCGCCAGTGCGTCCCCTCGGGGTGCCGGGTCATGCCCCCGCGCGGAACGGACCGGCCGTGTTCGGCGGACACGGCGTCCGGCCGCACCACCGGCGACTGCGTGAACAGGTGTTCCATCGCCTGGCCGAGCGCGAACTGGGCGTTGCGGCCGAGGGTCGAGACGTGTTCGACGTACTCGCGCGGTTTTCCGGGCCGGGGCAGGAGCTTGCGCTTGACGACGGTCGTGCGGTCGAGGGACACCTCGCTGGACACGTGCACCACGGCGGGGGCGACCTGGGCGTTGCCCTCGTAGCGGCCCGCGTGCACCTCCACGGTTTCGGCGGGCAGGGCATCGTCGAGGACGACCCGCACCTGCACGACACGCCCGTCGGATGAGGTCAGGGTGAACACGCCGCTGTCGTCGACGCTGAGGTTGCCGTCGACCCGGAAGCCCTCCAGGAACCGCGCGACGACGGACTTGGCGGCCTCGTGCCACGGGGTGGTCGACTCCGGTGTCTCGGGGCTCGCGAAGCGCTGGACCTCGCCGGCCGCGGCGCGCTGGTCGGTGGTCTTCGGTCCGGCCGGCTCGCGTTCGCTGTCCGGGATCTGGTCGTCCGGGGTGCGGTGGCGCTGCTCGCCGAGATCGGGGACCTCGTCCCCGGCGGCCCGCCGGTCGCTCACCTTGAGGCGGTCGGCGTCCTCCTCGGCGCGGGCGCGTTCGTCGTCGGCGCGGGCGGTGTCGTCGCCCTCGGAGCGGGTGTCGCCCTCGGTGCGGGCGCCTTCCTCGGTCCGGGTGCTGTCGGCGTCGGCGCGTGTGTCGCCCTCGGCCTGGCTGCCTTCAGCACGCGTGTCACCCTCGGCCTGGGTGCCCTCCTCAGTCCGGGTGCTGTCGGCGTCGGCGCGTGTGTCGCCCTCGGCCTGGCTGCCTTCAGCACGCGTGTCACCCTCGGTCCGGGCGCCCTCTGCCTGGGTGCCCTCAGTGCGCGTGCCCGCCTCGGCGCGTGTGTCGCCACCTTCAGTGCGCGTGCCACCTTCCGCGCGCGCGTCACCCTCGGCCTGGCTGCCTTCAGCACGCGTGTCGCCCTCGGCCTGGGTGCCCTCGGCCTGGGTGCCCTCAGCCCGCGTGTCACCCTCGGTTCGGGCGCCGGTGTCGGTGCCCTCACCGGCGCGGCGGTCCGCGTCGGGGGTGGCGGTCTGCTCACCGGTGTTCGCAGCCTGGTCGTCGCCGCGCCGGTCCTCGCTCTGGCGGCCGCCACCGCTGTCGCCCTGATCCGACTGTCCACTGTCACCTGTCGTGCCGCGCGCGGGCTCGCCGCCGCGCTCCGGGCCGCCGCCCGTCTCCGGTGCGGAGCGGTCCGGTGTGGACTGTCGCGTCGAGCCACCGCCGTCCGCACGGGTGCCGCCGTTCTGCCCGGACGGCTGGGTGCGCGGTCCGCCCTCGCCGCCGGCGCGCCCACCGGAGCCGCCCTGTCCCGACCCGGAACCACCGGAACCACCGCCTCCGCCCGCGCCGGACGGAGCGTTGCCGCCCCAGCCGCCCCCGGGTGCGGAGCCCACGTGCATCGTCAGATCGGAGTGGATCAGCGTCTGGAGGTTGACGTTCATGAGCTGGGCGTGCATGCCGGCCTCGCGCCAGCTCGCCTCACCGATGTACTTCTCCCACGCGCCCCCGGCGGCACCACCCACCGCGGCCTGCTTGATCGCCTCCCAGCCGAGCGGGTTGTCGTCACCACCGCGCTGCGCGCCGACCGGAATGACCCGGCCGCTGCTGTCCACGCCGTACTCGTGCCACTCGCCGGTGGTGACGAACTCGCCGAGGCTCCGGCCGAACCCCCGGTACGCCTCCGGGTTGGTGATCGCCACCGAGGCGAACTGGCCCGCCACACCACCGACGGCACCCGTGACGAGGTACCCCGGGAGCTTGGTCGCGAGCCCCAGGGGCGCGCCACCGAACGCGGCACCAGCGAACGACGCCACGGTGTTCATCGGGTTGTACTTGAAGTCCCCGCCGACGTTCTTGCCGTCCGGCAACGTGCCGAACTGCTGCAGCTCGTGGCCGGTCTTCATCTGCGCGAGGATGTCCGGGGCGACACCGTAGATCGCCGCGCTGCGCAGGCCGTACCCCATGATGCGCTTGCCGAGCACGTTACGCGCCGTCATGCCCTCGACGCGGATCGCGTTGCGCACCGCGTCGTCGATCACCCCGCGCATCCCGGGCGTGAACCGGGCGGCGGCCGCGACCGTCTCCCCGCGGAACCCCCGGCCGAGCTGCAGCGCGATCTCCCGCCGGACCGCACTGCTCCGCAGGTTGCGCAACTCCAGGGCGCCGAGCTGGCGGCCCGCCGTGTTGCGCAGGGCCTGGCGGATCAGGTTCTGCTGGACCTCGCGTGCCGCCTGCCGCCCGGCGACGTTGGAGAGGCGGAGGTTCTGCGGCAGGTGCGTGATCGCCTGCGGGATGTGCGCGAGCGCCTCGCCCCCACGTCGCAGTCCCGCCGCGCCGAGGTGGGTCAGGCCGGTCCCCAACCGGTCGAGCAGGTCCATCACCATGTGCGGCGCGGTGTTGCGCAGTCCCGCCCAGGTGAACTGGCGCAGGACGATGCGCATGACGATCTCGGAAACCTGCTGCCAGGCCTTCTGCATCAGCTGCCGCAGGATCGTCTGGGTGGTCATGAGGACGACCGGGATCTCGAGCAGCGAGGTCCCCCAGGTGGTGATGGCCATGAACAACGCGCGGGCGAGCTCGAACGCCATCATGGCCAGGTTGGCCTGGTAGGTGTTCTTCGTCAGCAGGACGGTCTGCAGGTACTTCTGGGAACCCTCCAGCATCTGGCGCTGTCCCTCGCCCAGCTGCGACAGCGTGGACGCGAACTGCGACATCATCGAGCCGTACTCGGCAGGCGCCGCACCCTGGTAGAGCTGCTGGATCTGCTCGGTGATCTTCGAGGCGGCGATCTGGAAGTCGTACGTGGCCGACTGCTGGTCGCCCCAGAACTTCACGAGCTCGGAAACACGGTCCGGGTCGGCCTTCGGGTAGTCGCCGAACAAACCCCGGATCACGGTGGTGGCGCTGACGGGGACGAGGTTGTACCCGAGGAACTTCTCCCAGGCGTTGATGTACGAGTCGACCTGCGCGGCGAAGTCCATCATCGCGGTCGCGAACGCTTCGGTCATGTCGTCGACAGAACTGCCCACCGAACACCTCCCTCGCGTCCGCGACCGCTACTGGAAACCTTGCTGGAAAGCGAAAGACTACGTCTGGACGTCGTTGACGATCTTGAGGTTCTCCAGCTCGCCCTCGTGCTGGTGCAACGCCGCCTTCTTGATCATACTGCCGATCTCCGCGAGCTGGTTGCCGAACGTCTCGGTCGCCGTCAACAAGTTCTGCGGGGCGTCGTCCTTCAGGTAGTTCTTCTGGAACTGCATCCCCATCTTGTCCGAGCCGAACGTCTCGGGCGTGGCGAGCTGCGCGTGCTCGTCCTTCGCGTTCTTCGCGCGCTGCGCGAACTCGGTACCCAGGCTGCTCTGCTGCCCGCCCAGTGACGCGATGTCGTAGGCGCTGGTGTTCATCGAGACGAAGCCGCCGCTCATCGTTCTTCCTTCCGCTCGGCGTAGATCTCGGAGTCGGTGCGGTAAAGGTGGTCCATCGCCCCGGCGCGCTCGGGCTGCAGCTGCTCCTGCAGCTCGGTGAACGCGGGCGAGAAGTGCTCGGCCATCAATTCCTTGACCTGTTCCTGCACCTGGGACACGGCGTCTGCGGACGCGGCGAGGATCTCGGCCTGCAACGCGGCCGCGTCCGGCTTGCGGAACACCCGCGGATCGATCTCGATGTCGACGAGCTGACCGCGCGGCCCCACGACCACCTTCACCGTGCGATCAGGGGACCAGGCCACACCGGTCATGCCCAGCATCCGGTCTTGCGCCTCGGGCAGTTTCGCGGTGGTCTGGCGTAACTCCTCGAGCATCTCCTCGAAGACCGGATCCATCCCCTCGGACGAGATCTCCACTGCTACCTCCTGTCCCTCGGTCCGCTCGTCGCACCGGCGACGTTGCCACATGTGACGCGCACTCCGATAGCATGCGCCGCGTGCACGCCAAGCGTCTTCGATCGGCACTGGCCGCCGCGGTCACCGCGCTCGCCGTGGTCACGGTGAGCCCGCCGGCCGCACAGGCCCAGCAGAACTGTGTCGTTCCGGGAGACTCCGTGGTTCCCGTTCCGTGGTCGCAAAAAATGCTGGCACCCGATCGGGTGTGGCCGCTGAGCACGGGAGCCGGGCAGCGGGTGGCCGTGCTCAGCAGCGGCATCACCGACCACCCGCAGCTCACCGGGCGCATCGCGGAACGCGCGGCGTTCGCCCCGCCCGACACCGCGCAGCCGAGTGGCTTGCCCGATTGCCTGGGCAGCGGAACCGGCGTCAGCGGCATCATCGCGGCGCAACCCAGCCCCGCCGTGGGGTTCCACGGCATGGCCCCGGGTGCGCAGATCCTGTCCGCGAAGGTGGTCGCCGACCAGTACCCGCCCAACCGCAACCCGCGCGATTCCGTGGCACCCGACACCCTCGCCGCCGCCGTCGCCTGGGCCGTGGACCGCGGCGCGACCGTCATCGCGGTGCCGACCGTCACCTACGACGACAGCCCGGCACTGCGGGCAGCGGTGCAACGCGCGCTGTCCCGCGACATCGTCGTGGTGGCGGCCGTCGGCGAGTTCGCCTCGAACGAGCCACCGGGCCTGATGGCCTACCCGGCCGGCTACGACGGTGTCGTGGGTGTGGGCGCGATCGGCGAGGACGGCAACGTCCTGGGCGCCACCCGGACCGGCTCGGTGGACCTGGTGGCCCCGGGCGCGAACGTGATCACGACCTACCCCGATCACGGGCTGGGGCCGGCGAGCGGTAGTCAGGTCGCCACCGCCTACGTGGCCGCCACGGTCGCCCTCGTCCGGTCGTACCGGCCGCAACTGTCCAACACGGACGTGCTGCGACGGCTGTACGCCACCGCTGCGCCCGCGCCGGAAGGCACCGGGAGCCCGCACTACGGCTTCGGGGTGGTCAACCCGTACCAGGCGGTGTCGGACGACGTGGCCGCGGGGAGCCCGGTGGCACTGCCGCCGTTCACGCCCCCGGTCGTCGACCCGGAGGTCGCGGCGCGCCAGGCCGCCGAGGAACGCAGCGACCGGTGGGCGCTCATCCTGGCCGCAGGCGGGTTCGCGCTCGTGATTCTGGTGACCGCGATCGTCGTGTTCGGACCCCGCGGTCGTCGCAGGCGCTGGCGATCCGGGCTCGCCGCCGTGCCCCAGGACCGGCTTGAAGAGGAGCGTCCCGAGCCGCCGGTCGAACTGTTCAGTGACCGCCCCAAGCGGTCCTGATCCCCTGCTGCACAACGATTCCCTCCCGGAAGGCCGACGTGAGACAAAACCGGTCCCGGAGCGGACGCGCTCCGGGACCGGCTGTGGCGAGTGAACTGTCAGATCTGGAAGAAGCCCCTCGCCTGGTGGTCCCGGTCGAACGCGTTCTGCGCCGCCTTGATGACAGCGTTACCCATGTCCTGGTGGGTGGCCGCGTAGTTGTTGACGCGCTGGTTCCAGATTTCCTGCGCCTCGTCGAACGCGGTGGCGGCCGCACCGTTCCAGTCGTCGGCGAGGATCGCCTTGGCCTTCTGCTTGAACTGCGCGAACAGCTCGATCAGTTCGCCGGATTTCGTGATGTTCGTGGTACCGGTGTTGCCGACGGTGTCGTCGTAACGCAAAACCATGTCTGTCCCCTTCCGAACGACCGGCGCCGTCAGAGCCGGCCGAAGTTCATTCCCCCGGAGCCCGGCGCGATGGCGTTGATGACGTTCTGGCTGTCGAGGTCCTGGTTGGTCAGCAAGTCGGTGGTGCCGGTGATGCCGTTGACCAGGGTGTCCAGGATCGGAGCGAGCTGGCTCTTCCAGAACTGCAGCATCTCGTCCTGCTTGCCGAGCGCGGCGTTGGACGCGCCACCGAGCCAGCTGGCGCCGACCACCCCGGAGTAGTCGCTGTGGATGCTCGAGCAGAGCATCTGCCCCTGGTCCTTCGCCTCATCGAGAAGCGTCCTCAGGTGCTGCGTCTGTGTGTCATCGAGCTTCAGGACCATGCCTGATCACCCCCGTGTCGCGGACGTTTACCAGCAGAGTAGGCGCGGCGGCTGACATCCCCCCGTCGCTGCGCACCACCCTCGCACGGAACAAAACGCCTGGTCAAGGCTTGTCGTCAGAAGTTCACCGGCGACAGGTGCGGGTCGACTACGGGACCGCTGACACCATCGCCGCACCGGGGTCGAGGGTCGGTCCCTCCGGGATCCGTTGCACCAGCGCGGCCGGCATGTCGACCGCCGAGTCGGTGGCGTACCCCAGCTGCCCCAGCACCTCCTCACTCGGCACCGGGTAGCGCAGCCCGGTGTCGGTGACCAGCGTGTACGCCCCCGTGGGCGCCGTCGCGGACGGCAGGACCCGCACCACCGCCACGGAGCCCGCCGGAACCAGGACACGGTCGGCCAGCTTGGTGCCGGTGCCGCTCTCCACGCTGGTCGCGATGGCCGCGCTCATGGCCTGCGGATCACCGCCGATCGAGATCGACGGATCGGTGCGGGCGTCGTGCGTCTGGGCGCACAGCACCGCCGAATCCTCGGCGACGGCGGCCAGCTCAGGGGGCATCGACGGCGGCGCGGCCTCACCCTCGGCGGGGGCCAGCGCCGTACTGGTGGGCGCCGCGTTGGCGGCCGCCGCCGGGATCTCCTTGGGCTGCACCGAGTACTGGCCGGACAGGATCCGCACCTGCAGCTCGGTGAGCGGTGCCAGTCCCTCCTGCCGGACCAGGTGGTACTGCACGCCGCGGGACAGCGGGTAGTAGACGACGTCGCCGACCGCGAACCCACTGAGCACAGCGGACGGTGCGCCCTGGCCCGGTACGTCGATGCGGCCGAGGTCCTGCCCCACCGGCAACCCGTTCAACCAGGCCGTGCCCGCGTCGACGGGCGTGGCCTGCGCGCCGAACACCGAACGGATCACCGCGGGATCGGTGATGCGGTAGCGGTGGTTGTTCCACACCAGGTAGACGGTGCCGTCGCTGGAATCGCGGGCCAGGATCGCGCGTTGACCGAGCGGTGCGCCGCCGGGCATCGACTGCCCGACCATCAGGGTCGTCGTGGTCATCGGCCCACCGGCGAGGTTCCGGCCCAGCACCGAGCACATCGTCCACGGCGTCGCGGTGGCGCGGTCGGCAGGCGGCAGCGAGGCGGGCGCACCGGGGATGCCCACCGCGGGCTTGCGCGGGAGGCCGGCGAGGTCCGCACCGGCCACCCGGTGCGGCCCGACCTTGTCCCCGCTGGTCAGCAGGCGTGCGGAAGCGTAGTTCAGGGTGGGCTGCAGCTCACCGGCCCGGTACACGAACGTGGCACCCGTCTCGCGCTCGATCACCACCGCGCCGTCGGTCTTCCAGGACGTGCCGCCGACGCCGGTGAACACACCGTAGACACCGAAACCCGCGGCGACCAGCACCGTGATCATCACGCCGGCGAACACCGCCCCCACGCCCCGCCGCAGCGGGGTCATCTCGGGGTCGGTCTCGTGCACGATGAGCGCGGAGGTGACCCGCTGCATCATGAACTGGTAGGCCTGCAGCTGGTCGCGACGAGTGGGCACGCCTATCCCTCAGCCGATCGAGGCCATCAGGCCCTGGACGTATGCGAAGAATCCCGTGATGTACCCCGCGAACGGGATGAGGGCCACGATAGCCAAGACGTCCAGCACGTCGGCGATCCGCCCGAACCACGGCGTCGGGTTCGTGCGGCTGTAGACCAGGCCCGCCGCCGCGACCAGGAGCGCGATGGCCAGCAGCGCCAGCAGGAGCAGCCCGATCCCGCCGTTGCCGGATGCGGTCGAGAAACACCAGGTGGCCAGCAGGGCGAACACCCACAGCCCGGCCGCCAGCAGCGGGATGCGCTGGCGCGGCACCGGGAACAACCGGGCGCGCAGCAGCAACGCGAGCGTCGCCAGCAGCAGCATGATCAGCCGGGATCCGCCGCCGTGCGCGGCGAGGAAGATCGCGGAGAAAGCGCTGATCAGAGACGCTCCGGTGAGCAGACCGGTGAGCAGCTCGTCGGCACGGGCGGCCGCGTCGAACACCGAGGGCGCGGGCGGGTGTGGTTCGTCCTTGAGCAGGTCGGCCGAACGCTGCGGCAGCGCGGGCAGCGGCACCCGGCCCAGCCGCAGGGACAACCACGGGTACGCGGGCAGCAGGCCGATCGCGATGGTCAGGACCAGTGCGCCGGCGGCGTCCGGGTCCATCCAGCCCGCGAACAACGCGCCGAGCGCGCCGAGGAAACCGGTGGTGATGGCCGCGACGAACACCCGGCTCATCGCGCCGACACCGAGGTAGCCGACGATGCCGAACACCAGCAGCGCGATCGTGCCGAGCAGCACCTGCGACGAGCCGAACCCGAGCAGTCCCTGGTGGTCGGCGGCGGTGGGCAGGTACCCGCCGAGGAACGCGTACGGCAGCGCCGATCCGGCGAACACCGCACCCGCGCGGGCGTCCGGCACCGCGCGGGCGACCACGACGCCCAGCGCGGTCAGCACCACGGCCACGGCCAGCGTGATCAGGCCGGCGTCCAGCCACGGCGGCCGGAACATCAGCGAGACGAGGCTGCCGCCGCAGAGCAGCACCGCGGCCAGCACCAGCCCGGCCCGCCGGGTGGCCGCCCGCCCCCAGCTGCGGCCGTAGCGGCGCGCGCCGCTGGCGATGGCCTCGACGAGGTCGTCGTACTCGATCTCCGGCCAGTCGACGGGCCCGGGGACCAGGTGCAGGATCTCGCCGTCGCGCACCTGCTGCGCGGCGAGCGTCTGCTGGCCGTCGAGCCGCTCGCCGGTGGGGCGCCGCAACGACCAGCCGCCGTGCTGCTCACCGGTGTCCGGCGCGTCCTCGCCCGCGTGCCGCAGGATGTACGGGAGCAGCTCGGCGACCGGCACGTTCTCGGGGAGCGCGACGTCGATCCCCCGTTTCGGGGTCGTGATGCTCACCTTCGCGAGGGTCGTGCCCATCGCCGACGTCATGCTCGCCCTACCTCCAAATTGGACCCCGAGACCGGCTGGGAGAGTATCCATTAAATCGCGACACTAGGCTGGCGGGAAGCTCTATGCTGGCGCACCCGGGCGCTCGGGAGGTTTTCGGTCTTGGGAACGATCATAGTCAAGCGGCCACTCCGGCGGCCCGCGCCCGATCTGCCGTCAGGCGACGTGGTGCTGGATCCGCCTCCGGAGAACCCGCCACCGGCGGGCAAGAACTGGACGCGGGTACTGATGATCCTGCCCATGCTCGCCGGCACCGGCGGCATGGCGCTGCTGATCGGTGCGGGGCGCTCGGGCCCGCTGATGTACGTCGCCGGTGGTCTGTACGGCGTCGCGGTGCTGGGCATGATCCTGTTCCAGATCATCAACCAGGGCGGACAGGGCGCGAGCAAGCAGGAGATGATCGCCAACCGCCGCCGGTACATGCGGCGGCTGTCCCAGCTGCGCGCGCAGGTGCGCGACACCATCGACCAGCAGCGCAAGGCGATGTCCTACCGCCACCCGGATCCGACCCGGCTGTGGTCGACCGCGCAGAGCGCGCGGGTGTGGGAACGCAGGCCGGGTGACTGGGACTTCACCGTCATCCGGATCGGGCTGGGCTCGCAGGAGCTGGCCACGCCGCTGGTGCCGCCGGACACCAAACCGATCGACGAGCTGGAGCCGCTGTGCGCGATGGCGCTGCGCCGGTTCGTCACCACCTACTCCACCGTGCCGGACCTGCCGGTCGCGGTCGCGCTGCGCGGGTTCTCCCGCATCTACCTCACCGGTGACGACGACCGCAAACGCGCGCTGGCCCGCGCGCTCGTGGCGCAGCTGGGCACGTTCCACTCGCCCACCGACGTGCTGACCGCGTTCTGCGTGCGCGAGCGGGAGCCGTGGGACTGGGCCAAATGGCTGCCGCACGCGCTGCACCCGGCGAAGACGGACGCGGTCGGCCAGATCCGGCTCGTCGCGCCGAGCGTCACCGCGCTCGAGGCGATGCTCGACGACGTGCTCACCAACCGGCCGCGGTTCAACCCGGGCACCGCCCCGATCGAGGGGTCGACGCACGTGGTGGTGTTCGTCGACGGCGGTGACACGGGCGGCTCCGAGCACCTGATGATCGAGGGCGGTGTCGAGGGCGTCACCGTCGTCGACCTCTCCGGCGAGCCGCCGCGCCTGCTCGACTCGGCCACCCTGGTCCTCGACGTGTCCGCCGACGGCGCGCTGACCAGCCGCACGATGGACGGCGCGGGCAACATCGGCACCGCCGACGCGCTGGACGTCACGCAGATGCGCGGCCTCGCGCGCACGCTGTCCCCGCTGCGGCTGTCCGCGCTCACCGCGAGCGAGCAGCCGCTGTCCGGTTCGCTGGAGCTCACCGACCTGCTCGGTCTCGGCGACCCGTACGAGTTCGACCTCGCGAAGAGCTGGGAGGCGCGGTCCAACCGCGACCGGCTGCGCGTGCCGATCGGCATCACCGCCGACGGCCGTCCGATGGAGCTGGACCTCAAGGAGTCCGCACAGGACGGCATGGGTCCGCACGGCCTGCTCGTCGGCGCCACCGGTTCGGGCAAGTCGGAGCTGCTGCGCACGCTCGTGCTGGCGCTGGCCGTCACGCACGATTCGGAGATCCTCAACTTCGTGCTGGTGGACTTCAAGGGTGGCGCCACGTTCACCAAGCTCGACCGGCTGCCGCACACCAGCGCGGTGATCACCAACCTCGCCGACGAGCTGCACCTGGTGGACCGCATGCTCGACGCGATCGGCGGCGAGCTGGTGCGCAGGCAGGAACTGCTGCGCAAGGCGGGCAACTACGGCTCGCAGCGCGACTACGAGAAGGCCCGCATCGCGGGCGCCCCGCTCGACCCGCTGCCCGCGCTGCTGATCGTGGTCGACGAGTTCTCCGAGCTGCTCACCGCGCGCCCCGACTTCATCGACATGTTCGTCCAGATCGGACGCGTCGGCCGGTCGCTCGGCGTGCACCTGCTGCTCGCCTCGCAGCGGCTGGAGGAGGGCAGGTTGCGCGGCCTGGACTCGCACCTGTCCTACCGCATCGCGCTGCGGACGTTCTCCGCGATGGAAAGCCGGGTCGTGCTCGGCACGCCGGACGCGTTCCAGCTGCCCCGCTCCCCCGGCAACGGCTTCCTCAAGACCGGTGTCGACGAGCTGACCCGGTTCAAGGCCGCCTACGTCTCCGGTGTGCACCGGCGCGGCACGGTCCAGCGGACCGACGACGAGGGCCGCCAGATCGACCCGGTGCAGGACTACTCCACCGCCTACCTGCGGCCGCGCCTGGCGGAGAAACCGGTGGAGCAGCCCAGGGCCGACGAGTCCGACGACCTCGGCGAGACGCTGATGGACGTGCTGGTCGAACGGCTGGAGGGCAAGGGCGTGCCCGCTCACCAGGTGTGGCTGCCGCCGCTGGCGGAGCCGCCGTCGCTGGACACGCTGCTCGAACCGCTCGTGCACGACCCGCAGCGCGGGCTCACCACCGGTCAGAAGGACTACGTCGGGGCGTTGCGGGCCGCGGCGGGCGTCATCGACCGCCCGGCCGACCAGCGCCGCGACGTGTGCTGGCTCGACCTCGCCGGCGCGGGCGGCAACGTCGCCGTCGTCGGTGGCGCGCAGAGCGGCAAGAGCACGGTGCTCCGCACAGTCGTCGGCAGCCTCGCGCTCACCCACACACCGGCCGAGGTGCAGTTCTTCTGCCTCGACTTCGGTGGTGGCGGCCTCACCGCGATGCGGGACCTCGCCCACGTCGGCGGTGTCGCGACGCGCCGCGAGATCGACCGGGTGCGGCGCACCATCGCCGAGGCGCGCACGCTGCTCGCCGAGCGTGAGCAGCGGTTCGCCGAGCTTGGTATCGACAGCATGGCGACCTACCGCAGGATGCTGCGGGAAGGCCGGTTCCCGGAGGACCGCTTCGGCGACCTGTTCCTGGTGGTCGACGGCTGGGGCACCATCCGGGCGGAGTTCGAGGACCTCGAACCGGGTGTCCACGAGCTGCTCAACCGCGGTCTGGCGTTCGGCATCCACATCCTCGCGAGCGCGAACCGCTGGATGGACCTGCGGATGAACGTCCGGGACATGTTCGGCAGCCGGATCGAGCTGCGGCTGGGTGACCCGACGGACTCGGTGATCGGCCGCCGTCAGGCCGCGGGTGTGCCGGAACAGGCCCCCGGCCGCGGTCTGTCCCCGGACGGCATGCACTTCCTGTCCGGGGTGCCGCGGATCGACGGCAAGGAGACCGCGGCCGAGCTCGCCGACGGGGTCGCGCACCTGGTGGAGACGGTCAGCGGACTCTGGACCGGACCGCGTGCCCCGCAGGTCCGGCTGCTTCCGCCCGAGCTGCCGTACGCCGAGCTGCCCGCCCCGGACGGCAAGGGCATCCCGATCGGCATCTCGGAGACCGATCTGCAGCCGGTCAGCCTGAACTTCGCCGCCGAACCGCACCTGATCCTGTTCGGTGACGTGGAGTCCGGGAAGAGCACCTTCCTGCGGGCGCTCGCCACGAGCATCATGACCCGCTACAGCCCGGACGAGGCGCAGATCGCCCTCATCGACTTCCGGCGCAGCATGCTCGGCCTGGTCCCGGACGAGTACTTGATCGGTTATGCGACCACGAGCGGAACCGTTCAGGAAATGGTGCGTCTCACCATCGACGCGATGCAGAAGCGACTGCCGGGAGGTGACATCACGCCGGAGCAGCTCCGCAGCCGCAGCTGGTGGAGCGGTCCGGAACTGTTCATCCTGGTGGACGACTACGACCTGGTCGCGCCCAACCCGCACGACAACCCGCTGACCCACCTGCTGGAGTTCATGACCCAGGGGCGGGACATCGGGCTCCACCTGATCGTCACCCGGCGTATCGGTGGCGCGGCGCGGGCGATGTTCGACCCGGTGATCGCCCGCATCCGGGACCTGGCTTCGCCGGGGATCCTGATGTCGGGCAGCCGGGAAGAGGGGCCGCTGCTGGGCAACATCAAGCCCCAGCCGCTGCCCCCGGGGCGCGGCTGGCTCATCACGCGCTCGGCCGGGGCGCGGCTCGTCCAGCTCGCACACCTGCCCGCGGATGAGTAGGACACGATCTCAGCGGGGTTGACAGCGGGTGGTTACCTCAGGGAAGCGGGTGCCGCCCGCCCCCTACCCCCGGGCGGCACCCGCTGCCCAGCTCGCCAGGCATCACCAGGTCAGGGAGGGACACGATGGCGCCGATACCCGATCCGGGACCGAGCACGCCACTCGCCAGCTGGGTGAACGATGGCGAACCGCTGGAGATGGAGCCCACCTCGTTCCGGGGCTACGGCCAGAACATCGCGACGCTGCGGGGCAACCTCCAGGACGACAACCTGACGGCCACCACCTCACTGCAGGGCGTGGGCAAGGACATGTCGATGAGCACCGGCGGTTTCCCCGCAGGCACGCAGATGCAGCAGCTGGCGCAGCGCAACGCGGGTGAGATCGCGCAGTTCCTGCCCGCCATCGGCCAGAACTGCACGGCGATCGCCTCGGTCGCCCTGATCATGGCGGACGTGTTCGAGGGCATGGACGGCGAGAACGCCGCGATGCTCAACGCGATCCAGTGGGCGCTGAACATGCCGGGGGCGGAGAAGCCGGCGAACGCCCCGTTCTACCTGAACGAAAAAGAAACCCTGTCCAAGATGGCCGAGGAGCAGGAGAAGAAGTCCGCCGATCCGGGCGAGGACGAGTTCGTCAGCACCTACACCTTCCCCGGCGGGGCCGTGCACGTCTACCGGACCGCCGACGGGGGGACGCGCACCGTGAGCCGGTCGGCGTACGGCGTCATGGAGACCCTCACGGACAAGGACGGCAACAAGCTCTACGAGACCGAGACCACACCGGCCGGTGTGACGACGACCACCACCTACGCGAACGGCAAAGAAGCGGGAACGACCAAGGTCGAGACCGACAAGCACAAGAAGGGCAACGCGGTCGACGAGGTCACGACCATCACGAAGACCGACCCCAAGGGCGAAGAGCACGTCACGCAGGAACACGCGGTCACCACGACGTTCCAGGACGGCTCACACACCCGCGACTACTACACGGTCGACGAGAACGGGAACAAGTCCGAGACCCGGCACATCGGCATCCAGGGTGATCCGGTCACCGGGCAGGACTGGGTCGACCTCGCCGAGAAGCGCACCGAACAGGCGCGGCGGATGGCCGGGGGGCTGTGACCATGGCGGACGAGGACGACCCGTACTTCGGGTTCAACCGGAACACGCTGGAGCCGGGCTACGTCGCGCCTCCGCTCCTGACGAACCCCCACAGCAGCTGGCACCCGCCGATGGTCGGCCCGAAGCCGTTCTACTACAGCGACCTCGACGACAACGGGCAGACCGGCCAGGGCGACGGTGGCGGTCAGGACTCCGCGTCCGCGGTCGAGGGCGCCGACATCGAGGTCATCAACAAGTGGATCATGGGCGAGCAGCCGGGCACCACCGCCGATCGCGGCCGGCAGTGGATGAACATCTCCCAGCTGCTGCAGAACGCCGCCGATGCGCTGCGGGAGCAGACCCAGACCCTCGCCGAGCACTGGAAGTCGCCGGGCGCCAAGGAGGTGTTCCTGAGCAAGGTCGGCGAGACACTGGCCTACCTGCGCGTGTGGCAGGACGCGGCGATCAAGAACTCGGTCGCGCTCAACGGGTTGTCGGGCGTCATGTACGAGGCGCAGGCCGAGATGAGGAAGCTCTACAACGAGTACGCGCTGGTCGTCGGCGGTCTGCAGTACCTGGCCGACCAGCCTCCCGCCGTTGCGCCGAACGGGCAGGCCGTCAAGGTCATGCCCCAGCGGAACGTGGAGGACAAGCGGGAGGAGTACACCAAGAAGGCGCGCACGCTCGCCAACAAGTACATCGGTGAGTACGCCCCTTACATCTCCACGCTCGACGCGGGCCGGGCGAAGGCCCTCAACCCGCCGCTGGACGCCATCGCGCACCCCGGTGCGCTCGGTCTGGACATCCCGAAGATGCCGCCCGCGCCCCCCGGCGCGCCGGGTGCGCCCGGCGCGCCGGGCGCACCGAACGTCGCGCCCCCGGGCTCGCCGAACGCCACGCCACCCGGCAACTTCGCCGCGCGGCCGCCCGCGAACGCTCCCGGGGCGCCCAACGCCATGCCACCGGCGGCGGCACCACCGGCCGCGCCCCAGCTCGCTCCGCCCGGCGCCCCGCCCGCGACACCGCCGGGCGCGCCGAACGTGACCCCGCCCGGCACGCCACCGGCGACGCCGCCGCCTGCGTTCGGCGGCGTGCCACCCATGGTGGCGCCGTTGGGGCTCAACGGCGGGTCCAGGGTCCCGCCGGGCGCGTTCTCCGGCAACAACGTTCCGTCGAACCTGTTCTCCGGCGCGAAGACCCCGCCCGCCACGCCACCGACGCTCGGCGACCTGTCGCGCAACGGTGCCGGTGCGCCACCTGGCGGGCTGCCGCCGTCGATGTCGCAGAACAGCCTGTACCCGCCGGGGACGATCACACCGCCGCCGGGTGCCCAGGCGCCCCAGGCTCCACAGCAGAAGAACCCGGGCGAGAAACCGCCGGGCATCCCGTCGTACGGTGAGCAATCCTTCGACGCCCACCTGGACGTGGAGGCGAAAGCCCTCGCACAGCAGGCGTCTGCCGCCTCGCCGCCGCCTCCGTTGCCGCCGGGCGCGTCGGTGCCCAACACCCGTGGCGTGGACAAGAACGCCCCTGCGGGCGGCGTCGCGAACGGGGGGTACACGGAGCGAGCTTCGGCGTTCCAGCCGCCGCCGACCACCGCTCCCCCGGTGCTGGGCAACGACAGCAAGCGCACCCGGCGGGGCGGCGGCACGTCGGAGGCTCCGGCGACACCGCCGGGCGGTCTGGGCACGGGCGCGCCGCCGGTGCTGTCCAACCCGTACCGCAAGGCGCCGCAGAAGACGTTCACCGAGAAGCAGCGCGAGCGTCCGAAGCGGCCGGTGCTGCCCGGCATGCCGGGCTCGGAGTTCGCGGCGAACCTGCCCACCGGTACCACACCCGTGTTCGACGGCCGCTTCTCGGCCGAGGAGTACGTGGCCGCGCCTGCGGGTGAGATCCCGAACGTCCTGCAGGCGCCGACGCCCGTCGTCGCCGCGCCGGATCGCCACGCCAAGCCTGTGGTGCAAGCCGATCAGGCGAAACGTGTCACCCGTACGGAGGAAAAAACTCCGATCACGGACGAGAGCGTGTTCGAGGTCGAGACGCCGGGTGGTCCCGTGCTCGCGCGGAGTGAGGAGAACAAGCGCTACCGGCCCGCCGAGCCTTCCGCATTGGACGGACGAAACTGACGAAGTGCCGATGCGTAGGATCCACAAAGTACGCGTCCACGTACGAAGTGGACTTCACACCGGAAAGTGAGCTCACATGAAGATGACCCGTTTCGCCGTCCTGCCCGTCCTGGCGTCGGCGGCTCTTGCGCTGTCGGCCTGCGGTGGGGACGAGGAGCCGTCCTCGCCCGCCACCAGCGAGGCGGGCCCGACGTCGGCCTCGCAGGAGATGCCGTCCAGCTCCGCCTCGGAGGCGGCGCCGGTCGACGCGGGTGAGAAGACGGCCCCCGGCACCAAGCTCAAGGTCGGCGAGCGGGCGGTCATCCCGTGGGACAAGGGCACCGCGGCGATCACCGTCACCGCCGTCGAGCCCGGCGACAAGGCCGAGATGGGGCAGAAGTACGGCGAGCGCGCCCAGGGCCTCACGCCGTACTACATCCGGTTCACCGTGGAGAACGTCGACGGCCAGGACCACGCCCACGCCTCGGCGCCGAACTTCAACCTCGCGATGGCCGACGGCCGCGGCTCCGGCGTGGTGATCACCGGATCGCTGGGCACCTGCAAGAGCGAAAGCGCGCCGAAGGACTTCACCACCGCGGGTGCGAAGTTCGAAAGCTGCAAGCTGTCCGCCGCCCAGGACGGTGCCGAGGTCGCCGGCGCCGAGTACAGCCAGGACGACTACAAGGACGAGTCGCTGATCTGGACCAAGTGATCCGAGCCCGCCGGGCGGTCGCCCATCCGGGGGGTGGACGACCGCGCGGTGGTGTCCGGTGGAACCGGGCGGGAAGACCGGCAGGCGGTTCGGTCTCCCCGCCCGGCGTTCAGTAGCGGCCGGGTCGTCCCAGCCGGTCCCGCTCGGCCGGCGCCGGGTCCACCCACACGTAGTGGTTGGTCTCCCCGGCGAGCACGGCGAGCATGTCGTCGCGCAGCATCTGCAGCTGCTGCGACGTGCGCTGGGTCAGCCGCAGCGCGGGTGCGAGCAGCGAGGCCTCGTTGGGCGTGAGGCGCTGCATCAGCACGAAGTCCGAACCCGGCATCGACCCGACCCGCTCCGGTGTGAGGCGCCGGTGCAGCAGGACGCGCGTCTGCCACGCCTCCGGCTCGCTCGGCGACTGCGGCGCGTCGTGCAGGCACAGCACCGGAGCGTCGGCGCTCGCGGTCACCCCGGGCGGCGCGCCGGGCGCCACCACCGCGACCCGGTCGGTGCGGCCGGTCGCGGACTGTCCGAGCTGGACCCAGTCGGACGGGTGCTGCGAGAACACCAGCAACCGCGCCCCCGCCCGCAACGCGCGATAGGCCATCAGGCGCGCGGCCCAGGCGCCGCCGATCAGGCTCACCGAGACCGGCTCGGGACGGAACAGTGTCAGCGCCACGGGGAAGCCGTCGTGGTCCTTGCCCAGTGGCAGGCCGACTGACGACGCCGACACCTGCAACAGGTCCAGCGCCTCGTCGGTGGCGTGGTGCGCCCCGATCCGCAAGCGCGGGATGGACCGGTGTCGCCGGGTGCGCCAGTCCCGCTGGTCCCGCACCGCGACCGGAGCGTGCCCGGCCGGGCCGGGCCCCGGCGGACCGGGCGGCACCGGAGTCGGAACGCCGACCGCCAGCGCGGGCCGGGCGACCTGCACGGTGGCCGCGGCGGCAGCGGCCGATCCCGCCTGCTGAGCCTGTTGCCCCTGCTGAGCTTGGTGCGCTTGCTGGGCCTGTGGCGTCGCCTGCTGAGGTGGGGCGCCGACGTTCATCACGGCGGGCGTGCGCGGCGCGGGCGCACCGAGTACCGCCTGCCCCGGCGGGATGTGCTGTTGTTGTTCCTGGTTCGGGGCGTGCTGGGGTGCCTGCTGCGCCGGCGGCACCGGTCGCGGCATCGCCTGCGCGGGCGGCCGCTGCCCGGGCGGCGGCGGATACTGTCCGGCGTTCATCGTGCACCTCCCCCGCTCGGTGCCGAAGCATACACGGCGGGCCCGTGTTGACCGTCCAAACGGGACACGCGAGCACCGTTCCGCTCCGCCAGAGTGCGCACGAGGTCGCCCACGTGCCCGTAGCGCTGCGGCGACGTCGCGATGCGCACCAGGCAGCGCAGCGTCGTACCGTCGTAGGACGGTTCGAGGAGCAGCGCGGTGCTGACCAGGTCGGCGGGCAGCTCGGCCAGCCCGGCGAGCAGGACGGTGCCACGGTCGGGGTCCGGCCAGGACTGGACCCAGAAGCAACCGTGCCGCAGCCGCTGGGAGTGCCAGGCGTCCCAGGTTTCGTGCACGCGCGCGCCCCCGGCGCCGGGCAGCAGATCGCACGAGCGGGCGAGCGCGTCCACGGCCTCGTCGGCGGTGAGCATCCGTGCCTGCAGGCCGCGCCGTCGCAGCACGCGCTCGGCGCGACGGGTGATCTCGGCCAGCACCGCGGGCACGTCGAGCCGTTCGGCGGGCGAGTCGATCATGGAGTCGGCGACGGCCTTGGCGTCCAGGCGCACCGCGACCCACAGCGTTCGGTCGCGGGTGCCCGGCTCCCGGCCGGGCACCGAGTGGGTCACCACCTGCATCACGACACCGGCCTGCTCGGCCTCCGCGGCGGTGCGGGCGAGCGCGGACAGCGGCACCGGCGGGGTGGGAACGCCGCTGCTGCCGCCCGCGACCTGCAGAACGGTGAACCAGCCCGCCTCGTCGCTGCCCATGCCGAGCTTGCTCTCGCCGGGGCCGGCGATGTCCTCCACGACGAGGTCGGGCGCCAGTTCGCACAGGGCGGCCAGCCGCGGGTCGTTCCGCTTCTCACCCGCGGTGCCGCGGCGCGAGCGGAAGCCCATCCACAACATCAGGCTCTCGGTCCACCAGCGGCCCTTCGAGCGGCCGAACATCAGCACGATCACCGCGAGGCCGATGACCCCCGCGGCGATGAGGGCCCACAGCCGCTGCACACCGACCGCGGCCACGATCACCAGGACGATCTCGAACGCCAGCAGCCGCGCGAGGCTGACCACCCCGAGCCGTCCGCGCCCGCGCACGGGCCGGAACCACGCCTGCCCCTTGGACTGGGCGCGCAGCTCCGCGGAACCGCCGCCACGCGCGTCGAACTGCGCGGCGGCCTGCGGCTGCCGGCCAGTCGTGATCACCTGCGGAGTCCCTTCCACCAGCCAACGATATCCCCGGATCCGGCCATGATCACCGTGCGAAATCCGGCGGTGACCACGGCGGTCCCGTAGCCGACCCGCACCGTACCGCACCGGCGCGCGGGCGGGTTCGTGATGACCTGGCGTTTTTCACTTCGACGCGCGCCGACGCGGTGTCGGTTCCGTGCCAGGGGCTTCGTCCACCCTGGTAGGGGTAGCAGAACTCCCTGGCTTGTCGGAGGCAACGGCAGGTGATCCCACCGCTTCACGAGCCGGTCGATCCGGTCCGCGCGTACCTCAACGGCATCAGCCGGTCCGAACTCCTCACGCTGGAGGAGGAGGTCACGCTCGCGAAACGGATCGAGGCCGGGCTCTACGCCCAGCACGTCCTCGCGGCCACCGACGTCGCCGACCCGGCGCGGCGCGCCGACCTGCTCACGATCGCCCGAGAGGGCCGCACCGCGAAGAACCGGTTGCTGGAGGCGAACCTGCGGCTGGTCGTCAGCATCGCCAAGCGCTACGTCGGCCGCGGGATGTCGCTGCTCGACCTGATCCAGGAGGGCAACCTCGGCCTGATCCGCGCGGTGGAGAAGTACGACTACACCCCGGGCTTCAAGTTCTCCACCTACGCGACCTGGTGGATCCGGCAGGCGATCAGTCGTGCGCTGGCCGACCAGTCACGCACCATCCGCATCCCGGTGCACCTGGCCGAGCAGGTCAACCGCGTGCTGGCGGCGCGCCGGAACCTAGCGGCGAAGCTGGGGCGCGAACCGGGGCACGAGGACATCGCCGCCGAGCTGAGCCTGACGCCGTTCCAGGTGATCGAGCTGTTGTCCTACAACGAGGAGCCGATCAGCCTGGACCAGACGGTCGGCACCGACGGCAGCAGCGTGCTCGCCGATCTGCTGTGCCACCCGGCCCGGCCGGGAGTGCCGCCGTCCTACCCCGTGTTGCGTCGCGAGATCGACGAGCTGCTGGGCACGCTGAAACCCCGTGAGCAGCAGGTGATCCGGCTGCGCTGCGGGCTGGACGACGGCAGGCAGCGCACGTTGGAGGAGGTCGGCCGCGAACTCGGCGTGACGCGCGAGCGGATCCGCCAGATCGAGCGGCGCACGCTGGGCAAACTCCGCGAGGAGTGCCGCACGTCCCGGCTCCAGGCCTTCGTGTCCTAGCCCCGCCCGCACCCGCAGTGGCCGCAGTGCCCGCCCCGTATCGACCCGGGCGACCTGCGCTTTCCCGCTTTCCGACGGGCCAGCGTCGCGCAGCCGATCCGCCAGCGGGTGCGCGCACACTCGGTCGTGGCAGCAAACCGTCGAGGGGGAAGATGGGCAGGCTGACGCATGGCTGAGACGAGCACCCTTTGCCGGACCTGCGGGGACTCCGGTGGCTGGATCCTGGAGACCGACGTCGACCCGGCGACCGGTCTGGTCACCTCGCGAGAGGCGCCGTGCCCGCGGTGCAGTCCGGCTTCCCCGCCGCGGGACAACCGCTTTATTTGACATTCGGCGCCGATCTGTCACAACCGTCTTGCAGGATCGTTCAACAATTCAGTACGGTCTGGGCATCCCGATCAACCGGAGTTGCCATGGCCGTCGTGCTCGAGGTCCTTGACAGCGGGCCGCTGTCGACGATCCAGGACCTGGGCCGTCCCGGGTACGCCGACGTCGGGGTGACGCGCTCGGGTGCCGCTGACCGAGCCTCCCTGAGACTGGCGAACCGGTTGGCGGGCAACGATGATTGCGCGGCGGGCGTCGAGGTGACGTTCGGCGGGTTCGCGGCGCGCGCCACCGCGGACATCACGATCGCGGTGACCGGCGCGCCGTGCCCGGTCACGGTCGGCCGCTTGGACGCGCCGGCGAACGCGCCGGTGCGGGTGCCCGCCGGGACGGAGTTCCGCCTGGGCCGGCCCGCCACCGGGTTGCGCAGTTATGTCGCGATCCGGGGTGGGATCGCGACGGAGCCGGTGCTCGGTTCGCGCTCCACCGACCTGTTGTCCGGACTGGGGCCGGAGCCGCTGCGGCGCGGTACGACGGTGCCGCTCGGGCCGGCCCCGGTCCCGTTGCGGGCGGCCGGTTTCCCGCCGGTGGCCGCACCGCCCGCGGACGAGTTGCCGCTGCGGGTTCTGCCAGGGCCGCGCGAGGACTGGTTCACCGACTCGGCGCTGGCGAGGTTGCTCGCGCATCCGTACGCGGTGACGTCGGAGAGCAACCGGATCGGGATCCGGCTGGACGGGCCGGTTCTGCCGCGCGCGCGGCACGGCGAGCTGGTCAGCGAGGGGATGGTGGCGGGTGCGCTGCAGGTGCCGCCGTCCGGGAAGCCGACGTTGTTCCTCGCCGATCACCCCGTCACCGGCGGTTATCCGGTGATCGCGGTGGTGGTGGCCGACGACGTCGACAAGGCGGCGCAGGCCCGGCCTGGTCTGCGGGTGCGGTTCGATCTCGCCGCTGTGTGATCGCGCACGATCGGGTGTATATCGTTTTGTGATCCGGCGAGTGGGAAATCGGTGCGGGTTCCGGGCCCCGAGCCGGAACTTCCATCAGAAGCACGACCTCTTCCCCGAAGGAGGTTCATCTGTGCACACTCGCATTCGCGGATTCCTCGTCGTCCCGGTCGCCTGCGCGGTCGCGGTGGCCGGACTGCTGGGGCTGGGTTTGGCCGCTCCGGCAGGCGCGGCGCAGGTCGGCACGGGCGACCGCATCGTCGACGCGGCTGCGGCCCAGTCCGGGGCACCGTACCGGTCGGGTGGCACGTCGCCCGGCGGTTTCGACTGCTCCGGCTTGACCCAGTACGCGCACGGGCAGGTGGGCATCGAGTTGCCGCGCACGTCCCGCGACCAGGCCGCGGCCGTCCGGGACGTGCCGAAGAACGAGATGCGCCCGGGCGACCTGGTGTTCTTCGCCGACGGCGGCAGTGTCTACCACGTGGGCGTCTTCGCCGGGGGCAACACGATCTGGGCGGCCCCCGAACCCGGCGACGTCGTCCGCCTGCAGACGATCTGGACCGATTCCTACACGGTCGGCCGCGCCTGGTGACGCGGTGGGGCCGGTTGCGGGGCGCTGCCGGATTTCCCGCCCGGCAGCGCCCCGTTCTCGCATGAGCCCCCATCGCCCGGCATGGCTCCCGCACACTCGGCACATCACCGGCCACGCACCCCGCACTCGCCGCCGCCCCAACGCGCGCTCGCCGCCGCGCCCCGCGCTCGTCGCCTTGCCGCACCCCACCTCGTCGCCTGCCGCGCCCCGCGCTCGTCGCCTTGCCGCACCCCACCTCGTCGCCTTGCCGCCTCGCTCGGCGGTCGTCACCCGGAACCAGCCGGGCCCGCGCCTCTGCCACCGGGCACGCTCGTCACCGTGCCGCGAGTCCGCGCGCACTCGGCACCCGTGATCAGCCCCGGCCCGGCGCCGGCCGCGCAGTCTCGCCGCGCAGCGGCCATTCCGGCGCGCCACCACTGCCGCACCCACTCAGCACTTGTGATCAAGCCCCCCTCCCCGGGACCGGGACCGGGACCGGGACCGGGACCGGGACCG
>Ga0164243_10002267_pt1 | contig 32024 bp, 34 predicted proteins | sample OricompcompostOP_FD_108781 | JGI IMG/M metagenome (GOLD analysis project Ga0164243, IMG submission 108781) | Organic Plus compost microbial communities from Emeryville, California, USA - Original compost - Organic plus compost (OP) | ecosystem: Engineered > Solid waste > Mixed feedstock >... | reverse complement strand
CTCTCGCGCTCTCGCGCTCTCGCGCTCTCGCGCTCTCGCGCTCTCGCGCTCTCGCGCTCTCGCGCTCTCGCGCTCTCGCGCTCTCGCGCTCTCGCGCTCTCGCGCTCTCGCGCTCTCGCGCTCCCGCGCTCCCGCGCTCCCGCGCTCCCGCGCTCCCGCGCTCCCGCGCTCCCGCGCTCCCGCGCTCCCGCGCGTAAAGGCCTCGCTTCGCGAGACTGATTTTTTGCGCGTGGGGCCGCCGTGCGTGGCGGGGCGCCGTTTGCGAGGTGCGGGCAGGATTCCGGGCGGGGTCCTGTGCAGATTCTTGGCACGGGGGCGTTGTGGTACTTCCAGGGTGCAGAGCCGAAGAGCATGCGCTTCGCGCAGCCACGCGCGGGGTTGATGCCCGCCGCAGGCGACGCCTGGAATCCTGGCGGTACAACAACGCCCCCGTGCCTGGAATCTGCACGGGCGGAGAGTGCAGGTTCTTGGCCACGCCGTTGAGGTACCGCCAGGGTTCAAAGCGTCGCCTGCGGCGGGCATCCAACTCGCACTTCGCAAACGGCGCCCGGCCTCGACGGCGGCCGCACGCGCTAATGAATCAGTCTCGCGAAGCGAGGCCTTTTCGCGCGGGGAGCGCGCGAAGCGCAGGGATCGGGGTGCGGGCTTGTCCGGGTGGGGCGAGCCCCCTAGCCAGCCCAGGAACCCCCCGCTCACCCCGTGAAGATCGTCCGGTGCCACTCCTTACGGGCGACCCCGGTGATCTCCGACATGACGTGTTTCACGTTCGTGTACTCCTCCAAGGAGTACATCGACATGTCTTTGCCGAAGCCTGACGCCTTGTATCCGCCGTGCGGCATCTCGCTGATGATCGGGATGTGGTCGTTGATCCATACGCAGCCGGCGCGGATCTCCCGCGACGCGCGCTGTGCGCGCATGACGTCGCGGCTCCACGCGGACGCGGCCAGGCCGTACGGTGTGTCGTTGGCCAGCGCGATGCCCTCGTCGTCGCCGTCGAACGGCAGTGCCACCAGCACAGGGCCGAAGATCTCCTCGCGGACCACCTCGGCGTCCTGGCCCACCCCGGTGATCAGCGTCGGTTCGTAGTACGCGCCGCGGGCCAGCGGGCCGCCGGGGGCCCGCCCGCCGCAGACCACGCGCGCGCCGCCGTCGCGCGCCCGGTCCACGAAACCCGCCACCCGGTCGCGCTGCTCGTAGGAGATCAGCGAGCCCAGGTCGGTCGCCTCGTCGAGGACGTCGCCGAGCCGGACGGTGGCCATGATCTCCGCGACCCGCGCCACGAACGCGTCGTACAGCGGCCGCTGCACGTACGCGCGGGTGGCGGCCGTGCAGTCCTGGCCGGTGTTGATCAGCGCCCCGGCCACCGCGCCCTGGGCGGCGGCCTCCACGTCGGCGTCGTCGAACACCAGGAACGGTGCCTTGCCGCCGAGCTCCAGGTGCACGCGCTTGACCGCGCCCGCGGCCAGCGCCGCGACCCGCCGGCCGACGCGGGTGGAGCCGGTGAACGACACCATCGCCACGTCGGGGTGGCCCACCAGCGCCTCGCCGGCGACCGGGCCGGTGCCGGTCACCACGTTGACCACGCCCGCGGGGATGCCCGCCTCGACGGCCGTCTCGGCGAACGTCAGCGCGGTCAGCGGGGTCAGCTCGGACGGCTTCAGCACGATGGTGTTCCCGGCCGCGACCGCCGGCAGCACCTTCCACGCGGCCATCTGCAGCGGGTAGTTCCACGGCGCGACCGACCCGACCACGCCCACCGGCTCGCGGCGGATCGACGACGTGTGCTCCGCGGAGTACTCCCCGGACGCCCGGCCCTCCAGGACCCGCGCGGCGCCGGCGAAGAACGCCACGTTGTCGATCGACCCGGGCACGTCGAACTCGCGGGACAGCCGGATCGGCTTGCCGCCCTGCCGCGTCTCGGTCCGCGCCAGCTCCTCCGCGCGGTCGCGCAGCAGCGCCGCCCACCGGTGCATCGCGTCGGACCGGTCGGCTGGTGTGGCCCGCGACCACTCACCGAACGCGTCGCCCGCGGCGGCCACGGCCGCGTCCACGTCGGCGCCGCCGGCGAGCCGGGCGGTCTCGACCGTCTCGCCGGTCGAGGGGTCGATGATCGGCAGGTCGTCGGACGAGGAGCCGGTACGGCGCTTGCCACCGATGAATTGGTGCGTCACCCGGGCGAGACTAATCCACGGATTCCGCCGGTTCCAGACCCGCGAAGCACGCGGAAAACACCGCGGTGAGCCGTTCGACGGCGGAATCCGTGCCCGCGGACGCCAGGACGTCCGGCCCGAGCAACTGCCGTACGGACTGCGCGCCGCTCACGATCGCCGTCACGATTCCGGCCACGGCCTCGGCCTCCGGGCCGTCCAGACGCGCGGCCATCGGCTCGTACAGGATCGTCCGCATCCGCTCGGCCAGGATCAGCCGTACCTCGGGGCTGTTGGACGAGCGCAGCAGCGCGCGCACGGCCGGGCTGGGCTCGTCGGCGCCGGTCGCGCGGCCCACGACGTACTTGGCCAGCCGCTCCGGCAGCGTGGCGAAGTCGCCGCCGACGAGGTCGGGGAAGACCGCGGAGGCGTTCAGCACCTCGTGGAACAGCTCGCGCTTGGACCCGAAGTACCGGTTGATCAGCGCGAGGTTCACGCCGGCCCGCTCGGCGATGGCCCGGACGCTGACGTGGTCGTAGCCGTCCTCGGCGAACAGGTCCTGCGCGGCGTCCATGATCCGCTGGCGGGTTCCGGCCGGCCCGCGCGGGGTGGCCGGGGCCTCTGGTGACGTCATCGGCACGTCCCCCTCCGTACGGCTGGCTCCAGTATCCGGGAATGCGCGCGCGTAAACGCGCGTTTACCAATTTGCGTGTACGATACAGCTAACCTTACGAAGACCTTCCCGAGGTGAACCTTTGACCGCAAGCACATCCACGGCCGCGGGGCCCGCCGGAGCCCCAACGGTGCCGCGTTACACGCACCGGCAGATCCTGGAGATCCTCGGCGGCCTGATGCTGGCGATGCTGACGTCGATGCTGTCGTCGACGGTGGTCAGCACCGCGCTGCCGACGATCGTCGGCGACCTCGGGGGCCAGGAGCACTACTCGTGGGTGGCCAGCGCGACGCTGCTCACCCTGACCGCCTCCACCCCGCTGTGGGGCAAGGTCTCCGACATCCTCGGCCGCAAGCTGATGTTCCAGACCGCGCTGGGCATCTTCGTGGCCGCGTCGATGGTCGCCGGGTTCTCCCAGAACATGTGGATGCTGATCGCCGCGCGGGCCGTGCAGGGCATCGGCGCCGGCGGTCTGTCCACGCTGACCCAGACCATCCTCGGCGACGTCGTCGAACCCCGGGAACGCGGCCGGTACTCCGGCTACCTCGGCGCGGTCTTCGGCGTGGCCACCGTCGCCGGCCCGCTGGTCGGCGGCTTCCTGGTCGACCACGGCGGCTGGCGCTGGTGCTTCTTCGTCGGCGTGCCGCTCGCGGTGATCGCCTTCCTGGTGATCCAGAAGGTGCTGAAGCTCCCGCACGTGCAGCGCGACACCACGATCGACGGGTACGGCGCGTTCACGATCACGGCCGCGGCCGCGGCGCTGATGGTGCTGCTGTCCTTCGGCGGCCAGCAGTGGGCGTGGAACTCCTGGCAGACCTGGGTGCTGGGCGGCGGCGCCGTGCTGATGGTGCTGCTGGCCATCCCGTCGGAGATCAAGGCCAAGGACCCGATCCTCGCGCCGCGGCTGTTCAAGAACCGCACGTTCGTGCTGACCTCGCTGGCGTCGCTGTTCGTCGGCATGGCGATGTTCGGCGGCCTCATCTACCTCCCGCAGTACCTGCAGACGGCGAAGGGCCTGAGCCCGACGGCGTCCGGCCTGATGATGCTGCCGATGGTCGTCGGCATGTTCACCGCCTCGATCATCACCGGGCAGGTCGTCACCCGTACGGGCCGCTGGAAGGCGTTCCCCGCGATCGGCCTGCTCGTCGTCGCCGGCGGGCTGTTCCTGATGCACGGCTTCGAGCTGGACACGAGCAAGCCGGTGATCGGCCTGTACGTCGCGGTGATGGGCGTCGGCCTCGGCATGACCATGCAGACGCTGATCCTCGCCGCGCAGAACGCCGTGGACCGGTCCGACATGGCCGCCACCACCTCGGGCGTGTCGTTCTTCCGCAACCTCGGCGGCGCCGTGGGCGTGGCCGCGTTCGGCGCGATCCTGCAGAACAAGGTCAAGGACGAGATCACCGACAAGCTCGCCGCCATGCACATCAGGACCGGCGGCGGCAGCGTCAAGCTCGGTACGCCGGACGCGATCCAGCACCTGCCCGGCCCGATCAAGAACATCGTGGTCGATGCGTACGTGCACGGCATCCAGACCGTCTTCCTCTGGGCGGTGCCGGTCGCGGTCATCGGGTTCCTGTGCATCCTGTTCCTGCGCGAGCTGAAGCTGCGCGGGTCGCGCGGCGCCGAGGAGAGCGCGCCGTCCGCCGCCGCCCGGCAGCCGCTGACCGGCCCGCGCACCACCCAGGACGCGCTGGTCACCGGCCTGCTGCTGGAGCTGATCGCGGCCCGCGTGCAGGCCGACCCGGACCCGTCGAAGGCGCTGACCCGTACGGTCGCGCGGCTGGACGACGCGGACGGCGACGACGCGATGCGCGCCCGCCGTGCCGCCGACCGCGTACTGCGGCCGCTGGCGCTGGACCTGCTGCGCCAGGCGGCGAGCAGCGCCACGCGGCCGGTTCCGGAATCCCCCACCGTTCAGGGAGGCGTATCCCGATGATTCGCCGGTTCGTCGGCGCCGTCGGCGCCGCGCTCGGGCTCGTGGCGGGCCTGTGGCTGATGCTGGCGCCCGTCGCGCTCGGCACCCAGGCCGCCGGCCTGGACAGCGACTGGAGCGACCCCACCATCACCGAGTTCGTCAGCGGTGCGGTCCTCGCGGTGGTCGGCTTGATCGGGCTGATCGCGTTCGCGCTGGCCATCCGGGACGAGGCGGTCCGGCGCGGCCTGGTCGCCGGTACGCGGGAGGTGCCGGACCCCGAGGCCGGCGCCGCGCCCGTGGAGCCCGCCGTACGGGACGTCGCGGCGTCGGAGGACGAGCGCGTGGCGGATCTGCTGACGCCGCTCGTACGGGCGCTCGCCGAGGACCTGAACGGGCCGCGTAACGGCGCGCATCAGCGAGGAGGGGAGTACCGATGAGCGGACGTACCAAGCTGGGCGTGACGTGCCTGGTCGTGCTGCTGCTCGGCGGCATGTGGCTGGTGGCGGCGCCCTTCGTGGTCGGGTACCAGCCGCTGGACAAGCCGTGGAGCGACGCCATCCGCAACGACGTGATCACCGGCGCGACGCTGGCCGGCATTTCGTTCGTGGCGCTGGCCGTGTACACCGGGGACCTGCTGCGCGAGCTGACCCGCCGCGGCAAGGAGCGCTGAGCCGTACGACAGATGCCGGTGGCCCACCGCCTGAGCGGTGGGCCACCGGCATCTTCACGTCCCTGAGCCCCTGGGGGGCGGTGCCGGGGCGGCTCCCCGAAGAACGCCGCCGGCACCGGTGGGCCCCTCTCGTTCGATCAGTTGTGGATGATGCGGACGCTCTCCTCGAAGTCCTCGTCGTCCGCCGGCTTGACCTGCGGCCGCCCCTCGTCGGCGCCCGGTTCGGCGGTGTCCGTCTCGTCGCTGACGATCGGGATCTGGCGGGTCTCGTTGATGTCGTCCGTCTCGTCGCCGGCGGTGGCCACGGGGCTTTCGTCCGCGGTCTCGTCGGTGGCGTACGGCTCCGGCTCGTGCTCCGGCTCAGGCGCCGCGTGGTCCTGCTCGATGACCGGTGCGGCCTCCTGGGCCTCGGCTTCGTGCGCCTCGACCGTGGTGGCCGTGGCGGGCCCGCCGATCTCCTCGAACGGCCCGGCGGCCTCGTCGGAGCGCAGCAGGTTGCCGAGCACGTCGTGGACCTCGTTGAGCCGGCGGATCGCCTCGGTGTGCGTGGCGGTCAGGCTCTCCAGGCGACGGCTGGCGCCGTCGTTGATCGTCGACGCGCGCCGCTCGGCGTCGCCGAGCAGGGCCTCGGCACGGCCGCGGGCCTCCTCGACCGTACGCTCGGCCTGCTCCTTGGAGCCGGTGATCAGGCGGTCGGCCTCGGTGTTGGCCGCGGACACCGTCTGCTCGGCCTGGGCCTGCGCGGAGGAACGGATGTTGTCGGCTTCGTCGGTGGCCTCCTGGACCAGCCGCTTCGCCTCCTCTTCCGCCTCGTTGCGCACCCGGAGGATCTCCTCGTCGGCGGAGGTGCGCTTCTGCGCCGCCTCCTCCTCGGCCAGCGCAAGGATCTGCGCCATCCGTTCGCTGAGCTCCTCGTGCTGCGGCTTGGCCGGCGCGGACTGGGTCCGCATTTCGGCGACCTCGCGGCGCACCTGCTCGACCTCGTCGAGGGCGCGGGCGAGCCGCTCCTCGAGATCGCGGATCTGGTTTCGGCTTCGGGTTACGTAGTCATCGACCTGGCGGCGGTTGTAGCCGCGCATGACGACCTCGAACGGGTCCTCACGCATCAGGTTCGGCAGGATCTCTGTCTCGTTACTCATGGGCATCAGGGGTGGTCGGCGATGGGACGTTGACACACCGGTCGCGCGCGACGGTGCATGGGATGACTCTCGTCCGATCCACCCGCTCACGCAACCGGAACGGCACACTGGCGTGTTTTATCCCGAAGCTTACGGCCACGATCCCCTCCTCTGCGTGTCGTAGCGGCGAATAAGATCCGCATACCCGACAACGAACCGGCTCAGCCGATCAATCCCACATCCTGGGGATCACGAATCTCGTCCCGAGGATGGGGAAGACACACCATGAGGATGACCCGGGAATGGTCCCGATGGGTCATGGTCCGGGCCGGGATCCCGCTCGTAATCTGAACGCAGGGTGGCGAGGCATGACGACAGCGGGAGGAGGAGCACGTTGGGCGAGTATGTGGACGTGCGGCTCCATGACCGTGTCGCGTTGGACGAGATCGAGCTGTACACCGAGGTGTTGAGCGCCGTGGCGGCCAGCGATCACCCGCTGACCGACGACGAGCTCGACGAAGTACTCGGTCTCGGCCGCACGCACCTCGGTGCGGCGGGCGAACGCAACGCTACGCGGCAGGTAGAGCGGTGCCGTTGATCGCGGCACACGTATGACGGCCGCTGGTTCTTGGGCTTCGGGGGCCAAGGACCAGCGGCCGTCATAGGTTCCCGGCGCGCGCCCCGGTGTCAGGAGCGGACGAGGCGGGCGATCGCCGCCGACGCCTCCTTGACCTTCTCCTCGGCCTCCGGGCCGCCCTTCTCGACCGCCTCGGCGACGCAGTGCGCGAGATGGTCCTCGAGCAGCCCCAGCGCCACGGACTGCAGCGCGCGGGTGGCCGCCGACACCTGGGTCAGCACGTCGATGCAGTAGACGTCCTCGTCGACCATGCGCTGCAGGCCGCGGACCTGTCCCTCGATCCGGCGCAGGCGTGTGAGGTACGCCTCTTTGTCGTTGGTGTATCCGTGCACGTCAACGATTCTATACCCGCACCGGGTATCGCGACCAAGATCAAATTTGGGTCGAAATGCGTGACACCTACCCATAGTGCGAAGATGGGCCGCGCACTTGCCGTCGAACGCCAGTCGCCCGCGTGTCGGGCCACTGATCGCCCCCCGATCCGACCACGATGGAGGAGTGCTCCAAGGCCCGGGGTGGCCCGCGGTCGCCCGCACCGCGTACAGCCACCCGTCGTAACATCCCTTGCGGACCGTTTCCGCACTTCAGGAGATCGTCGTGCGATTCCGCCTGACACCACGCGAGGACAGCTACTACGACATGTTCGCCGACGCGGCGAACAACCTCGTTACAGCCGCGCGTCTTCTCGTGGAAATGCTCAGCGACGGCGCTGACCGAGAGGACATCGCCGAGAAGATGCGCGCGTGCGAGCACGCGGGGGACGAGAGCACCCACGCGATCATGCGCCGCCTCAACGAGACCTTCATCACGCCCTTCGACCGGGAGGACATCTACCGGCTGGCCTCCACGCTCGACGACGCGATGGACTTCATGGAGGCGGCCGCGGACCTCGTCGTCCTCTACCGGCTCGACACGCTGCCGAAGGAGATCGTGCGCCAGGTCGAGGTGCTGGAACGGGCGGCCGAGCTGACCGCGGAGGCCATGCCGCGGCTGCGGTCGATGAAGGACCTCAGCGAGTACTGGATCGAGATCAACCGGCTGGAGAACCAGGCCGACCAGATCTACCGCCGGCTGCTGGCCAAGCTGTTCGGCGGCGAGTACGAGGCGCTGACCGTGCTGAAGCTCAAGGAGGTCATCGACCAGCTGGAGTTCGCCGCCGACGCCTTCGAGCACGTGGCGAACACCGTCGAGGCCATCGCCGTCAAGGAGTCCTGAGCACCGGCATGGAACTCGTCGCCCTCGTCGTCGTCATCGGCGTCGCCCTGTTCTTCAACTACACCAACGGCTTCCACGACGCGGCGAACGCGATCGCCACGTCGGTGTCCACCCGCGCGCTGACCCCGCGGGCCGCGCTGGCCATGGCCGCCGTGATGAACCTCGTCGGCTCGCTGCTCGGCACCGGGGTGGCCAAGACCGTCGGCGAGGGCATCATCGAGACCCCGTCCGGCATGCACGGCCTCACCGTGGTCTTCGCGGCGCTCATCGGCGCCATCGCCTGGAACCTGGTCACCTGGTACTTCGGCCTGCCGTCGTCGTCCTCCCACGCGCTGATCGGCGGCATGGTCGGCGCCGCGCTGGCCTCGGCCGGCACCGTGTTCTGGTCCGGCGTACTGGAGAAGGTCGTCGTCCCGATGATCGTGTCGCCGGTCGTCGGCCTGGTGCTCGGCTTCCTGGTGATGGTCGGCCTGCTGTGGCTGTTCCGCCGGGCCAACCCGGGCAAGGTCAGCCGCGGCTTCCGGCTCGCGCAGTCGCTGTCCGCGGCCGCCATGGCGCTCGGGCACGGCCTGCAGGACGCCCAGAAGACCATGGGCATCATCGTGCTGGCGCTGGTCACCACCGGGTACAGCAACAGCTTCGACGTGCCGCTGTGGGTCATCCTGATGTGCGCCGCGGTGCTGTCGCTCGGCACGTACTCCGGCGGCTGGCGGATCATGCGGACGCTCGGCCGGCGCATCATCGAGCTGGACCCGCCGAAGGGCTTCGCCGCCGAGATGACCGCGTCCGCGGTGCTCTACACCACCGCGTTCGTGTGGCAGGCGCCGATCTCCACGACGCACACGATCACCGCCGCGATCATGGGCGTGGGCGCCACGAAGCGGGTGTCCGCGGTGCGCTGGGGCGTCGCCGGCAACATCGTGTTCGCCTGGATCGTCACCATGCCCGCCGCCGCCCTCGTCTCCGCGATCGTGTACTGGATCGCGCACCTGATCATCGGGACCTGACGGCGGCGGGGCGGGCCCGTCAGCCGAAGCGGCCGGAGATGTAGTCCTCGGTGGCCTTCTCGTCGGGCTTGGTGAAGATCTTCTTCGTGTCGCCCTTCTCCACGAGGCGGCCCGGCTGCCCGGGGCCGGAGATCGTGAAGAACGCCGTCACGTCGCTGACCCGGGCGGCCTGCTGCATGTTGTGCGTGACGATGACGATCGTGTAGTTCTCCTTGAGCCGTTCGATCAGGTCCTCGATCGCCAGCGTGGAGATCGGGTCGAGCGCGGAGCACGGCTCGTCCATCAGCAGCACGTCGGGCTCGACGGCGATGGCCCGCGCGATGCACAGCCGCTGCTGCTGCCCGCCGGACAGCCCGGCGCCCGGCTTGCTCAGCCGGTCCTTGACCTCGTTCCACAGTCCCGCCCCCGTGAGGGACCGCTCCACGACCTCGTCCAGCTGCTTGCGCGAACGGTGGCCCAGCAGCTTCAGGCCGGCCGCCACGTTGTCGTAGATCGACATCGTGGGGAACGGGTTGGGCCGCTGGAACACCATGCCGATGCTGCGCCGTACGGCCACCGGGTCGACGCCCGGGGCGTACAGGTCCTTGCCGTCGAGCATCACCTTGCCCTCGACCGTGCCGCCGGGGGACAGCTCGTGCATGCGGTTCAGCGTGCGCAGCAGCGTGGACTTGCCGCAGCCTGAGGGGCCGATGAACGCCGTCACCTCGCGCGGCTCGATCGCAAGGGAGACGTCGGCGACGGCCGTCGTGCCGCCGTACCGGGCGTTCAGCCCGCCGATCTCGATCCGCTTGGCCATGAGATTTCCGGTCCTTGTCTTGTTACGTGCTCGGCTACCGGCTCCGGGCGGGGGCCTTCCACCACGCGATGGCCCGGCCGATGAGGTTCAGCAGCATGACGATGATGATCAGCGTGAGCGCGCCGGTCCACGCCCGGTCGATGGCCGTGGGGTCCGGCTTCCCGGCCTGCTGGAAGATGAACTGCGGCAGCCCCACCTGCGGCCCGGCGAACGGGTTGGAGTTGATGGAGTCGGTGAAGAAGCAGACCAGCAGCAGCGGCGCCGTCTCGCCGGCGATGCGGGCGATGGCCAGGATGACCCCGGTGATGATGCCGGGCAGCGCCGTCGGCACCACCACGCGCATGATCGTCCGCCACTTCGGCACGCCCAGCGCCAGGCTGGCCTCGCGCAGGTCGGTCGGGACGAGCCGGATCATCTCCTCGGTGCTGCGCACCACCACCGGCATCATCAGGATCGACAGGGACAGCGCCCCGGCGAACCCGGAGAAGCCGAAGCCCAGCACCAGGATCCACGCGGACAGGATGAACAGGCCGGACACGATGGACGGCAGGCCGGTCATCACGTCCACGAAGAAGCTGATCGTCCGGGAGAGCCGGTTCCGCTGCCCGTACTCGGTCAGGTAGATCGCGGTCAGGATGCCGATCGGCAGCGCGATGAGGCTGGCCAGCACCACCATCTCCAGCGTGCCGAGGATGGCGTGGTACGCGCCGCCGCCGGCGTCGGTGGAGTCGATGTTGCGCATCGAGTGCGTGAAGAACTCCGCGTCGAACCGCGCCACACCGTTCTTGACGACCAGCCAGAGCACCGAGACCAGCGGTACGACCGCGATCACGAAGGCCAGGCAGACCAGGATCAGGAACGCCTTGTCCTTGATCCGCCGGGCGAGGCTGATGCCGTTCACGCGTCACCCCTGTTCCGTACGACGACCAGCCGCGCGGCCATGTTGACCACCAGCGTGATGACGAACAGCACCAGGCCGGAGGCGATCAGCGCGCCCCGGCCGTTCTCGGCGGCCTCCGCGAAGGTGTTCGCGATGTTCGCCGCAATGCTGTTGCCGTTGGTGTTCAGCAGCTGGAAGCTCACCGTGAACGCCGCGGGCAGCACCATGGCGACGGCGATCGTCTCGCCCAGCGCCCGGCCCAGGCCGAGCATCGCCGCGCTGACCACGCCGGACTTGCCGAACGGGAGCACGGTCATCCGGATCATCTCCCACCGGGTGGCGCCGAGCCCGAGCGCCGCCTCCTGCAGCGACGTCGGCGCCTGGAGGAACACCTCACGGGAGACCGCCGCGATGATCGGCAGGATCATGATCGCCAGTACCAGCGAGCCGGTGAGCACGGACTTCCCGGCCACCTGGTCGGCGCTGAACAGGGGGATGAAGCCGAGGGTGTCGTGGATCCACTGCCACGCCGGCTGGACCACCGGCACCAGGAAGATCAGGCCCCACAGGCCGTACACGACGCTGGGCACCGCGGCCAGCAGGTCCACGACGTAGCCGAGGAACGCGGCCAGGCGCCGCGGTGCGTAGTGGGAAATGAACAGCGCCACGCCGACGGCGACCGGCGTGGCGATGATCAGCGCGATGAGTGAGGTGAGGACGGTGCCGAAGGCGAGCGCCGCGATTCCGAAGACCGACGGCTCGCCGTCGGGGTTCCAGGTGGTCGTGGTGAAGAAGTTCGCCTTGTTCCCCTGGAGCGCCGGGATCGCCTCCGCGATCAGGAAGGCGGCGATCGCCGCCATGATCAGCAGGAGGAGGATCCCGGCGCCGGCGGACATGCCCCGGAAGACCCGGTCGCCGATGTGTCCTCCGGAGGGCGCCGGACGCGCTCGGGCGTCCGGGCCCCCCTGCTCAATGATCTCGGTCGAGCTGGACATCGATCAGGCGATGCCCTTCACGACGTCCTGCACCTTGGTCTGGATGGACTTCGGCAGCGGGGCGTAGCCCAGCTTGGTGAGCCCGCTCTGGCCGTTGTCGCTGGCCGTGTAGGTCAGGAACGACTTGACCAGCTTGGACTGGTCGGCCGGCAGCCCCTTGGTGCAGGTGATCTCGTACGTGGTCAGCACGATCGGGTACGCACCGTCGGCCTTGGTGTTGTAGTCGATCTCCAGCGAGAGGTCCTGGCCCTTGCCGACGACCTTCGCGGCCTCGACGCCCTTGGACGCGGAGTCCGTCGTCAGCTGCACGAACTTGCCGCTGCCGTTGGCGACCTTGGCGGTCTGCAGCTTGCCGTTCTGGGCGTAGGAGTACTCGTCGTAGGCGATCGTGCCGGTGCCCTGCTTCACGGCCGCCGCGACGCCGTCGGAGCCCTTGGCGCCCTGGCCGCCCGGCGCCACCCACTTCTTGCCGGGCTCGTACTTCCACACGCTCGGCGCGGTGGCCTGCAGGAACTTGGTGAAGTTGTCGCTGGTGCCGGACTCGTCCGCGCGGTGGATCGTGGAGATCGCGGTGGACGGCAGCTTGGCGCTGGGGTTGTCCTTCTTGATCGCCGGGTCGTCCCACTTCTTGATCTTGCCGGCGAAGATCCCGGCGATCGTCTTGGGGGAGAGCTGCAGGTCGTTGACGCCCTCGAGGTTGTAGACCACGGCGATCGGGCCGACGACCATCGGGAGGTCCACGGCCTCGCCGGACTTGCAGCGCGCGTCGGCCTTCGGCTTCTCTTCGGGCTTCAGCGCGGAGTCCGAACCGGCGAACGCGGTCGAGCCCTGGATGAACTGCTCGACGCCCGCACCGGAGCCGTTGCCGTTGTAGTTGAGGTTCGCACCCGAGCAGGCCTGCTGGTACGCCTTCCGCCAGGTGTCCATGGCGTTGGCCTGGGCCGTGGAGCCGGACGCGTTCAGGGTGCCCTTCTGGCAGTCCTTGATGCTGGCCGCCTGCTTGTTGGCCTGCGGGTTGGCACCGCTGTTGTTGTCGGTGCCGCAGGCCGTGAGCGCCATGGCTCCGGCGACGACCACGCCGGCGATTCCGGCGTAACGCTGGAACTTCACGTGTCCCAGTCCTTCCTCAGATTCCTCCGTTGTCGTCGCCGAACGTAGGAAAGGGAAGTGACCAGCCAGAACGGGTGAGGTGAACGAGCGGTGAACGACGTTTGTCGTTTTCGGGAAGGATGCCGGGCGCTACGCCGTACGTACGGTTAACCACCCCATGTAGCGGCAGTTCAGCGCCGGTACATCACGTCCGCGTCCCAGCGGGTGAACTCCAGGGACTCGTACAGCCGGACCGCCGCGGCGTTCGTCTCCTCGACGTACAGCAGCACCTGGGACAGCCCGAGCCCGCGCAGGTACTGCAGGCCCGCGACGGTCAGCGCGCGGCCGAGACCGCCGCCCTGGGAGCCGGGGGCGACGCCCACCGCGTACACCTCGCCGATCGGGTCGTTGCCGTCGCCGCCGCCGTTGTCGTGCACCTTCGTCCAGTGGAAGCCGACGAGCTCGCCGCCGCGCTCGGCCAGGAAGAAGCCGGACGGGTCGAACCACGGCTCGGCCTCGCGCTGCCGCAGGTCGTCCAGGGTCATGTCGCCCTGCTCGGGGTGCCACTGGAACGCCGCCGCGTTGACCGCGAGCCACGCCTTCTCGTCGGCGTCGACCCGGAACGTACGGACGTGCACGTCGCCGGGGAACACCGGGCTCGGCACCGGGGCGTACAGCGAGCGGCGCATCTGCAGCAGCGTGCGCACCTTGTCGAAGCCGAGCGTGGCGGCAAGCCGCTCGGCGTGCGGATGCTGGCCGTGCGACCAGATCCGCAGGTGCCCGCTCGGCGCGGCGGCCAGCAGCGCCTGCGCCAGCGCCCGGCCGTGGCCGCGGCCGCGGCGCGCCGGGTCGACCGCCATCTCGGCGACCGCGTCCTCGTCCGGCTCGCTGACGTCGAGCTGGCCGTACCCGACGAGCTCGTCGCCCTCATGAACCAGCACGTGCCGCCGCTGCGCGCCGTCGCCGTACCGCAGGCCGAGCATCACGTGCTCGCCCACCGGGGCCACCCGGTCGGTGACCGTCGCGTCGTCGACGATTCGCGTCACGGCCTGGACCTCGTCCGGCTCCAGCCGTCCCTTGACCACCTCGCGCCGCTCAGCCATACGAGGAGCCTACTTCGGAGATCGCCGTACGGGCCGTACGGTCAGCGCGTCGGCGTGCGGGACGACTCGGGCGCGTCCTCGTTCGCGGACGGTACGAAGCGGTAGCCGACGTTGCGGACCGTCCCGATCAGCGCTTCGTACTCGGCGCCGAGCTTGGCGCGCAGCCGCCGGACGTGCACGTCGATGGTGCGGGTGCCGCCGAAGTAGTCGTACCCCCACACCTCCTGGAGGAGCTGCGCGCGGGTGAACACCCGGCCGGGGTGCTGCGCGAGGAACTTCAGCAGCTCGAACTCCTTGAACGTGAGGTCGAGCGCGCGGCCGCGGAGCCGGGCGGTGTACGTGCCCTCGTCGATGGTCAGCTCGCCGTTGCGGATCTCCTCGGGCGCGGCCTCCGCGTCCGCGCGGCGGCCGATGGCCAGCCGCAGGCGCGCCTCGACCTCCGCCGGGCCCGCCGTGACGAGGATCACGTCGTCGATGCCCCACTCGGCGCTCACCGCGGTCAGCCCGCCCTCCGTCACCAGCGCGATGAGCGGCGCGTCCAGGCCGGTGGTGGTCAGCACCCGGCACAGGCTCTTGGCGTGCACGAGGTCGGTACGGGCGTCGACCAGCACCACGTCGGCCGCCGGGGTGTCCAGCAGCGCCGACGCCTCGGCGGGCGCCACCCGTACTCCGTGCAGCAGAAGCCCGAGCGCCGGTACGACTTCGGCGACGGGTTCGAGTGCGTTGGTCAAGACGAGGAGTTCGCTCACGCCGGTGGCCCCCTGCGGTTTAACAAGACGGAAACATCCGCCCGTAAACGACAACAGGACCCGGAGGCGTCGTTGCCTGGGTCCCTCGTGGGACAGGATATAACACGTGGCCATTGGGACTCTGAGGTACTGGGCCGCCGCGAAGGAAGCGGCAGGCAGCGCGGAGGAAACGTACGACGCGGAGACGCTGGAGGAGGCGCTCGCCGCGGCCCGGGAACGGCATGCCGGCCGGCCCCGGTTCGCCGAGGTGCTCGCGCGCAGCTCGTTCCTCGTCGACGGAGCGCCGGTGGGCGTGCGCGACCACGCGTCGGTCGCGCTGGCCGACGGCAACGTCGTCGAGGTGCTGCCGCCGTTCGCGGGCGGGTGACTCATCCGCGTTCGGGGAACTTCGCACGTCTCCGCCCGGTAAGGTGATCTCCCACCTCGACGTCCACCGACTGGATGAGGTATGCGGAAGCTGATCATCTTCCTGGTCGTACTGATCGTGATCGTCATCGCCGCCGACCGCGGTGCGAAGTACGCGGCGGAGTCGGCGGTCTCCAAGCAGCTGGCGGCCAGCTACGACCTGTCGCCGGCGCCCGACGTGAGCGTCACCGGGTTCCCGTTCCTCACGCAGGCGATCAGCGGCAACTACGACCAGATCGACGTGAAGATGGCCGAGGTCAGCCGGGACGACCTCACGGTGCAGAACGTCAACGCGCACCTGTACGGGGTGAACGCGCCGATCTCCGAGGTGATCAACAACGCGCGGAACATCACCGCGTCCCGCGCCGACGGCACCGCGCTGGTCCCGTACTCGCTGGTGAAGAAGCGGCTGCCGGACGGCTTCACCGTCAAGCCGGACGGTTCGAAGCTGAAGGTGTCCGGCAAGGCCCAGGCGCTCGGCGTCAGCGTGCCGGTGACGGCCACGGTGAAGCTGTCGGTCGGCCAGGAGGGCGTGGTCGCCAAGCCCTCGAACATCACCGTTGCGGGCGGCCGGGTGCCCGGTTCCGTGGTGGCCAACCAGATCGGCTTCGTCGTGCCGGTGCAGGACCTGCCGATGCACCTGAAGATCCAGGACGTCCAGGTGAAGCCGAACGGCCTCCAGGTGTCCGCCGAGGCCGACGACGTGAAGTTCACCCAGTCCTGAGGATTTCGCCCGTACGGGAATGCCATCGGCGGGCGCGCCGCTGTACCCGTACATGACCGGACTCGTGGTGTGCGTCGCGGCACTGGCCGTGGCCACGGCTGGCGGCCTGGTGTGGCGACGGCGGAGCGGAGCGATGACGAGCGGTGCGGCGAAGCGTGACGGTGCGGTGCTGACGTCCGACGACGTCGGCGCGCCGCTCGGTGACCGCGCCACGCTGGTGCAGTTCTCCTCCGCCTTCTGCCAGCCGTGCCGGGCCACCCGCCGGGTGCTCGACGACGTCACCGGAATGGTCGACGGCGTGGCGCACGTGGAGGTCGACGCCGAGGCGAACCTGGACCTCGTCCGGCGGCTGAACGTCCTCCGTACCCCGACCGTCCTTGTGCTGGACGCAAAGGGGCAGGTCGTACGCCGGGCCAGCGGCGCACCCCGTAAGGCGGACGTGATCGCGGCACTCGGAGTAGCCATCCCGGATCCCGATGGTGACAGCGATGTCCGGGCCACCTAACATCGTGTGCGTGCATCCAGGTACGGCCCAACTCCTCACCCGGCGCCGCGCGGTCGACTTCTGCCGTGTGGCCACCGCGCTGTGTCGCGCCTGACCAGCGTCCGCGGATAGGAGCAAGCGAGCAGACGCGTACGCGTCCCGCACGTCCTGGACACCCAATCGCTCGGTAGGAGCGCCCCATGAAGGTCGATCCGCGTGGTCAGCGCATGGCCGCCGCGGTCACCACGATCGTCTTGGCCATCGTCCTCATCACCGGCAGCGTCTGGCTGCTCGCGGCTCAGGCCGTGGTCTTCGCCGCCGGTGCACTGCTCGGGTTGCGGTTCGCGCCGTACGGGGTGCTGTACGCGTACCTGGTGCGCCCCCGGATCGGGCCGCCGGCCGAGCTCGAGGACGCCGCGCCCCCGCGCTTCGCGCAGGGTGTCGGCCTGGCGTTCGCGCTGGTGGGGCTGGTGGGATATGCCACAGGCCTGGACTGGCTGGGGATGACCGCCACCGCCTGCGCGCTGGCGGCCGCGTTCCTGAACGCCGTGTTCGGGCTGTGTCTCGGCTGCGAGACGTACCTGCTGATGCTTCGCGCGCTCCACCGCGGCGCGTCCCGTGCCAGCTAACCGACAAACGAACGCTCCGAAAAGGGAGGCCCCATGAGCCGCGCCGACGTCCTGGTGGACGCGGATTGGGTGGACGCGCACATCGACGACCCCGGCCTGGTACTGGTCGAGGTCGACGAGGACACCGCCGCCTATGACAAGGGCCACATCCGTGGCGCCGTCAAGATCGACTGGAAGACCGAGCTGCAGGACCCGGTACGCCGCGACTTCGTGGACAAGACCGGGTTCGAGAAGCTGCTGTCCGCGAAGGGCATCGCCAACGACGACCTGGTGGTGCTGTACGGCGGAAACAACAACTGGTTCGCCGCGTACGCGTACTGGTACTTCAAGCTGTACGGGCACCAGAACGTGAAGCTGCTCGACGGCGGCCGCAAGAAGTGGGAGCTGGACTCCCGCGAGCTGGTCGAGGACGTCCCGTCGCGTCCGGCCACGAACTACGTCGCCAAGGAGCAGGACACCGCGATCCGCGCCTTCCGCGACGACGTGGTCAACGCCATCGGCGCGCAGAACCTGGTGGACGTCCGCTCGCCGGACGAGTTCACCGGCAAGCTGCTCGCCCCGGCCCACCTGCCGCAGGAGTCGGCGCAGCGGCCCGGCCACGTGCCGACCGCGGCGAACATCCCGTGGGCGAAGGCGGCCAACGACGACGGCACGTTCAAGTCCGACGACGAGCTGCGCACGCTGTACTCCGAGGCGGGCGTGGACTTCTCCAAGGACACCATCGCGTACTGCCGCATCGGCGAGCGCTCCTCGCACACCTGGTTCGCGCTGCACGAGCTGCTCGGCCAGCCGAACGTGAAGAACTACGACGGCTCCTGGACGGAGTACGGCTCGCTGGTCGGCGTGCCGATCGAGCTGGGGGAGGGCAAGTGAGCGACGGCTGCGGCGCACCCGCCGGCGGTGTCACCGGCACCGTGGACTACGACACCCAGGCCGTGGTGCAGGGCCGCGTCGTCAAGGACGGCGCCCCCGTGACCACCGGCTACGCGCGGCTGCTCAACCCCGACGGTGACTTCACCGCCGAGGTGCCGCTCGGCGAGGACGGCGGCTTCCGCTTCTTCGCCGCGCCCGGCTCGTGGACCGTCCGCGTGCTCGCCCCCGGCGGCGTGACCGTGGACACCGGCGCGGAGGCCGCGTACGGCGGCCCGGCCAACCTCGAGGTGGCCATCTAGGTATCGACGGCGCACCCCCGGCGGCCCCCGCGAACGCGGGCGGGCGCCGGGGGTGATCGCTGGTACGGGCCCCGGACGTCCCCAGGGCTCGTTACGATGCACCGTGATGCGCGTTTTCTCCGCCGAGTCACCGCTGAGCCTGCCGTGGACCACCCTGCGGCTGGCCGGCCGGTATTTCCTGCCCCTCGCCGCCTGCTTCGCCGGCGGGCAGGCGCTCCGCTGGGCGGTCATCTGGCTCGGCGTGACCATCGGCCCCGGTGACAAGTCCAGCCACCAGTGGCACGTGGCCGCGACGCTGACGCTGCTCGTGCTGCTGGTCATGCTCACCGTCACCGTGCCGATCCTCATGCTGCACAGCGTGCGCCGCGGCATCCTCGACGGCGAGCTCGAGGACCGCGGGATCATCACGTCGCTCAGCCGGTCGATCTTCCCGTTCGTGATCATCTACTTCGCGTGGAACATGATCGGCACCGACGCGGCGGAGTTCGCGCGGGCGGACATCGAGCAGAACGCGTCGCGGTACTACACCCAGCCGTTCCAGACCGACCCGTCGCTGAACCCGGGCGGCCTGCTGCTCGGCATCGGCTTCCTGCTCGCGCTGATCATCGCGATCGCCTCGTACTACATCCGCGCGACGTTCGAGTACCTGGCGAACCGTAAGGAGAACCGCGCGTACCCGATCATCGCCGCGTTCTTCGAGGCCGCGTTCAACGTCTTCGGCCTGATGTCGATCGTGCAGGCGCTCAACGCCGCCGCGAACTGGTGGCAGGAACGCCGGGTCGGCGCGATGGCCGGCGACCTGTGGTCCTCGCTGCTCCAGGCGCCCGTCATCAGCTCGTTCCTGAACATGATGGGCGACGTCTGGCCGAACCTCATCGGCGGCGTGTTCCTGCCGCTGCTGTGGCTGACGATCGCCGCCGCGGTGTACGGGCGCGGCCTGCACGAGGAGGGCGAGGCCGCGCGCGGCACCCGGCTGCAGAAGCTGACCGACCGGGTCGACGCGGCGTCGAACTTCCGCCGCTGGGCGGTGGCGCACGTCGGGACGAGCCGCCGCGAGCAGTGGGTGCCGATCGGCGGCGCGTTCCGGATGGCGCTGCGCGCCGGCGCGATCGCCGTCGGCGTGTTCTGCCTCTGCTTCATCGGCATCGACGCCGTCACCCAGCTCGCCGCGCGCGGCGTGGTGCAGCTCATCGGCTGGCAGCAGGACCAGGCCGTGTGGGGGCCGATCATGGTGCCCATCGAGTTCGTCCGCGACCTGCTGCGTACCGTGCTGCAGATGTGCCTGCTGGCCGCCATGTTCGACCTGGCCGTACGGCACGAGCGGCGGCGCGAGGCCGAGGCGGCCGCCCCCGCGCCGGTCAGCGCTGGAACACCAGCGCCGGTTCCCGGACCACCTGCGTCGGATCGTCCGTCGCCTCAAGCTGCTGCTTCGGCCGCACCACCGGCTGCACCGTACCCGCCACGCTCTTCGGAACGAGGGCCTGAAGCTCCACCTTGGTGATCTTGCCCGGGCCGGTGATGCCGGACGGGCTCTCGCGGGCCGTCCACGTGCGGCCCTGGCCGTCGCGGAAGACGTACTCCAGGTAGCTCATCCGGTCCAGCGTCTGCTGGGTCGGCGACTTGTAGTAGATGTCGGCCTGCACGGCCGCGGTGCCGGCCGGGGCCTTGTACGTCAGGTAGGAGTCGCCGGGGCCGATCGCGGCCAGTACGAAGCGGGTGCCCGCGATCGCGCCGGCCTTCCGCTTCGGCACGGTGGTGTAGGAGACGGAGACCTTCTTGGCCTTCTCGTAGTCGGCCAGCTTCTCGCGGAACGGCAGGCCCACGGCCACGCCGGCGCCGACGACCAGCACGACCGCCGAGACGACGATCCGCCAGGGGCGGCTCAGCCGGATGATCTTCCGCGGCTCCTGGAAGCCGGCCTGCTCCTCCTCCTGGCGGCGGTAGCCGTCGGGGAGCGCGTACCCGGCCTCGCCCCAGCCCTCCTCGGGGCGGTAGATGTGCGGCTGGTCCTGGTACCCGTCCGGGAGGGCGAAGCCCGGGCCGCCGGTGTGCAGCGGCGGCGGCCGGCCGGGTCCGGCACTCTGCGGCGGGTACTGCGGGCCCGAGCCGTACGGCGGGGCCGGTTGGCCACCCTGCGGCGCGCCCGGGTACGGGCGACCGCCCTGCGGCTGGCCCTGCGGCGGACGCTGCTGCGGACCTTGCGGCGGCGGTGGTGGGGCCTGGCCGGAACCGGCCGGGCCCTGCGGGCGGGGCGGGGCGCCGTACGGGTGCTGGGCGCGCGGGTCACCGGGCGGCGGGCCGCCGGGCGCCGGGCCGGGCTGCCGGGGGTCGCGCCACCTCGGGTCCTGCGGCGGGCGCTGGGCGTACGGATCCTGCCCGCGCGGCGGCTGCGCGCGCGGCTCCTGCGCGTACGGGTCCTGCGCGTACGGGTCCTGCGCGTACGGGTCCTGCGCGTACGGGTCCTGCGCGTACGGGTCCTCGCCCTGCGGGCGGCCGTGGCGGGGCGCGGGCCGGTCGTTCCGGTCGTCGTCGGTCATTCCTGCGGCTCCCGGTAGCCGGCCTTCTCGGGGGCGTTGGCGATCAGCGACGCGGCCTTGTCACCGTCGATGCCCAGGTCGACGTCGGCGCCCGGATTGAACTCGAATCCCAGGTGCGGGAACGTCTCGTGCGGCACGTCGTTCTCCGTCTGGTTGCCGACCTGCAGGTGCAGCCCGGCCACGGCGCTGCGCGGTACCTCGAACAGCCACGCGCCGGCGATCCAGTAGCCGGGCTGGGCGACGCTGTCGGTGAACTTGTCGCTGGTGCCCTTGCCGGACAGCCCGTACTGCGTGCCGTCGCTGCCGCGCAGCACGACGTTGGACAGCTTCGTGCCGTCCTTCGTGGCCATCTCGCGGCCGTCGACGACCACGAAGATCGCGTTGGGCGCGGTGCGCAGCGGCGGCACGACGTTGCCGTACGCGGCCTCCGTCACGGACTTGGCGATCGTCACCTTGTCCACCCGAATGCTGAACGGCCCCGCGTTGACGTCCTGGCCGACCGAGCCGTACGTCATCAGCGGCGCGTACGCCTTGTCGTAGTCGCGCTCGTGCATCGAGTACACCAGCATCGCGGCGGCCAGCAGCGCGATCATCACCGCGACGGAGGCGACGCGCCGGGCGAGTGCGGTCGCCGACATCACGAACCGCCCTTCAACGGAATGTTCACCTGCGCGACGACGCCCGTCGGGTCGAACACCTTCGCCTTCCGCGCGGCCGCGCCCTGCTGGTTCAGCCGGTGCGCCTTCTGCCGGATCTGCGCCGGGGACAGGCCGGGCGCGGTGATGTCCTTCGGGCCGACCATCTCGCGCGGGTCGAACGTCGCCCAGTTGTCGCACTCGGGCACCCAGACCTGGTGACCGCTGTAGTAGAAGTCCGACCGGTGCTCGTAGGTGCAGAACCGCAGGCTGAGCTGCTTGGCGTGCTCCTCACCGGTGTTCGGGGTGTACTGCACCACCACGTCGGTCGGGATGCCCGGCGTCAGCTCGTCGGTCTCCGTGCCGCCGGTGTACGCCTTGGCCTGCGCGGCGAGCAGCGCGCCGCCCCACGCCTGGAGCGGGATCACCGACTTGGTGTACTCGATCAGCGTGGCCGGGCGGTCACCGGTGTTGGTGACGCGCAGCCGCGCGGACATGTTCCGGTACGTGTGCTTGCCGAGCTTCTCCGTCGTCCAGGACCCGCCGAGCACCTTCGAGGTGAAGTGCACCTGGTCGATGCTCGCGCCCAGCGGCGTCTGCTGCGGCCCGGACCCGGCGGACGCGAACCCGCCGGTGGCCGCGGTGACCGCGACGGCCACGCTGACGACGCCGACGGCGATCCCGGCGATCAGCATCCTGCTACGGGACGACAGCCCTCCGCGGCCGCCGCGGTGCGCCGCCCGCGCGGGGCCGGTGCCGGCCCGGCCGCGGAGCGTACGGCGCCGGCCGCCCTCCGGGGGCTGTACTGGTGGTCCTGGCGAATGCATCAATAGGCGATGCTAACCGGACGCCGCCCGTGAGGTGGCTCGATGTCCGGATTGTGGACCATCGAGGCGCGTGGCCGCGTTCGGGGCGCATCTGGACAGCCGGAAGCGCCCCCTGGGAACCTTGACCGCGTCATGTCAATGGACGGTGGAGCGAGTCGAGAACGCGGCCCCCGGCGGGCTCGATACCTCATCCCGAAGGGCACGCCGCGCCGCGCGCAGATCGTCGCGGCGCTCGGCACCGTGCTGGTGCTCGCGCACCTGCTGGCGGCCCAGCTGACCGGGGTCGTCGCGATCGTGCTGTACCTGCTCACCTGGCTGAGCCGGTGGCGGCGGTCCTGGCTGTGGGCGCCGGCCGCACTCGGCGCGCTGCTGGCGCTGGCCACGGGCCCGGGCGCGGCGCTGGCCGCGTACGTGGCCGGGCCGCGGCAGGTGCTCGGCTTCATCGGCGGCGTCGGCACCGGCGCGGAGCCCGGCCGGTTGTGGCATCTCGGCGACGCGTTCACCGGCATCGGCACGTGGCTGCCGGGCCAGCTGCCGGTGGCGCTGGTCGTGGGATCCGCCGAGGCGGCGGTCGCGTGCTGGCTGCACTGGCTGCACACCGACGAGTGGCGGCTCCCGGAGCCGCGGCCCGGGCTGATCGTGCTGCTCCGCCGGATCGTCGTGACCCGGCGCGTACACGCGGGCGGCGTCGTCACCAAGGACGGCGCGACGCTCGGCGTCGTCCGCGCCACCGGCCGCCGCGCCGCGCTGAGCTGGGCGGAGGCCGAGCACGGCGTACTGATCACCGGCGTGCGCGGCTCCGGTAAGACCACCACGGCGTTCCAGCTGGCGCACGCGGCGATTCGCCGCCGCAAGCCGGTGATCGCGGTGGACCTGACCGGCTCGCCGGAGCTGATCGCCCGCACCCGGGACGCCTGCGCGGCCACCGGCACGCCGTTCCACCTGTTCACCGCGGACGGGCCCGGCTGGTACGAGCCGCTGCGCACCGGCGACCCGGCGCGCCGGGCGGCGCTGGTGAGCGGCATGGTCAACTGGACCGGCACCGGCGAGCAGTACCGGCGTACCTGCACGAACTACCTCCAGGACCTGCTGAGCGTGGTGGAGGCGGCGCCGGGCGACTCCCGTACGTCCGTGCTCGACGAGATCACCCACCTGCTCGACCCGGAGACGCTGAAGGCGCGGGCGGCCCGCGTACCGGAGTACCAGCCGGGGCGGCAGGCGCTGCTCGACCGCGTCGGCGTGTCGGCCAGCGCGGTCGCCGCCGACCCGCAGGCCACCGCGCAGCTGCGCGCGGAGCTGACCGAGCTGCACGGCTCGCCGGCCGGCCGGCGGCTGCGGCCCGACCCGTACGGCACGGGCGAGGACGACATCGACCTGAGCCACGTCGTGCACGAGCGCGGCGTGGTGCTGTTCTCCCTGGAGTCGGCGGTGGCCGGGCACGCCGCGGCCGCGGTGGCCGGGCTGGTCGCGCAGGACGTGCTGGCGCTGGGGCAGGAGCTGCGGCGGATCGGGGTGGCCGGAGACGGCCTGGTGTGGCTGGACGAGGCCGAGCCGGTCGGCGCGGACGTGCTGGCCGAGCTGGCCGGCCGCGGCCGCGACGCCGGGCTCGCCGCCGTGCTGACCACGTCCGCGGTGCCGCCGGACAAGCTGGTCGACTCGGTGGGCACGCACATCGTGCACCGCACCGCGGACCGCGGCCTGGCGCAGCGGTTCGCGGCCATGTCCGGCGAGCGGCTGGTGCCGGGCGGCCCGTCGCCCGACCCCGAGCCGACCGGCTACGCGGCCGCGGTCCCGCCGCCCGCGCAGTCCGGCCCGATGCCGCAGCCCGGGTTCACCCGCCGGCCGATGATCACCCCGGAGGAGTTCGCGGACCGCGCGCCGGGGGAGTTCACCCTGATGGTGGCCGCGCCCCGGCGGCGGCTCGTAGCGCTGGCCCGTACGGTCCGGTCGCGCATCGGTCCGGCCGCCAAGGCGGCCGCGGACCCGGCGCCGGATCCGGCCGCGGACGCACCGCGGGTGCCACCGCCGCCCGGTGCGGCCGTGACGGCACCGGCCGCGGAGCCCGTACGGCCGCCGTCGCCGCCCGCCGAGCGGCCCACCCCGCCGCCGGCCCCCGCACCGCCCGGGCCCGGACGCGACCCGCGGGACGCGCCGCCGATGCCGCCGTCCGCGGGGCGGCGGTCCGGCCCGACGCCGCCCTCCGGGCCCGCGGGGCACCACCGGAAGCCGTGACACCGGTGGCGCCCCAACGTGGGCCGGAGCCGGAAGGCTGGCCCGCCTGTCCCCGGTTCGATACCGTCATCGCCGGAGAACTCTTAATCTGTCCCGGTAGGACTGTCCGCGTGCAGTGAGGTCTTGACGTGTCCGACGTTTCCGACGTACGAGCTGGGGGCGCCGCCCAGCATCCGGGGGAGCGCCAGGGCCATCGTGGGCAGGTGATGAAGCGCGACCGGGTCTACGTCGGCTGGCAGTACGCGCTGCTGCACCCCGATCCCGGCCCGCCGCCGCGCCGCCCCACGCCGAAGGACTCCCGTCATGTGGACCCGGGCTGGGTGGCCGCGCAGCGGCGCGAGGAGAGCCTGCTGAACCGCCCGCTGAAGTGGGCGTTCATCGCCTCGCTCGGGCTTGCCGTGGTGTTCGGCATCCTGTGGGCGGTGGGCGTGCTGTCCGCGCTGTTCGCCATCGTCGTGCTGGTGGCCACCGTCCTCGTCGCGGGGATCACCGGGTACGCCGTGTGGCAGGGCGAGCAGGCCCTCCAATCGCGCATCGCCGAGGAGCGGAACCGGCTGGAGAAGCTGCGCGGCGACGCCGAGCGGAAGCTGTTCGCCGAGCAGGAGGACCACAAGCGCAAGTACCAGGCGTGGCAGAGCCGGCGGAGCGCGTTCGAGCAGCAGCTCGAGTGGTACGCGGTCACGCTGCCGCGCGACGTCGACCGGGTGGACGTGGCCGGCGGCACGGTGACCGGGTGGCAGGCGCTGACCACCATGGTCGGGCTGACCCGGCTGAACGCCGGCGGCGAGCTGACCGTCGTGGACCTCTCCGAGGGCGCGGTGGCCGGCGACCTGGTGAACCTGGTCCGGCGGCGCGGCGTCGACCCGCAGGTGTGGATCCTGCCCGGCGACCTGCCGCGGCTCGACCTCGGCCTCGGCCTGGGGCGCGAGGCCATCGCCGACGTGCTGGCGCTGACCGTGAGCGTCAGCGAGGAGCAGTCCACGACGCGGGACCTCTCGTTCGACAACTCCATCCTGGAGCGGGTCCTCGAGGTGCTGGACGCCGGCGAGGGCACGGTGTCGATCGCCCGCCTGAACGCCGCGCTGCGCGCGCTGGCCCAGGTCGGCGACCCGCGCGACGACCTGCGCGCCGGGCTGATCGACGCGGACCAGCTCGAGCGGATCGGCACGATGTTCGGCCGCGGCGCCACCGACCGGGTGGTGCTGGAGCGGGCGTGGGCGCTGGAGTCGCAGCTGCGCAAGCTGGAGAAGCTGGGCACCGACACGCCGGACCTCCCGCGCTCCCAGCTGCGCGTGCTGGCCACCGACCGGCGCGCCGGGGTGTTCGGCAACAAGGTGCTCGGCACGTACGCCATCACGGCGCTGACCCACGTCCTGCGGATGTCCCCGGCGCGTGAGCCGTGGGAGCACACGGTGCTCGTGTACGGCGCGGAGAAGCTGCGCGGCGACGTCCTCGACCGGCTGATCGACGCCTGCGAGAGCACCGGCACCGGGCTGATGATCGCGTACCGGGCGCTGCCGCAGCATGCGAAGGAGCGGCTGGGGCGGGGCAACGCGGCGGTCGGGTTCATGCGGCTGGGCAACGCGGAGGACGCCAAGGCCGCCAGCGAGCACATCGGCACGGAGCACAAGTTCGTGCTATCCCAGCTGACCGAGACGGTCGGTTCGTCGATCACCGACACCACCGGGGACTCCTACACCTCGACGGTCGGCACCAGCGACTCGACGAGCACGTCCACCGGCACGTCGGAGACGACCGGCAGCAGCCGCAGCAAGGGCCGTACGGACGACGCCTGGCTCGGGCTCGGCGACAGCACGTGGAGCCGCGGCAAGGACAGCAGCACGTCGTACGGCACGAACGACTCCGAGTCCTTCACCGAGAGCGTCAACGAGTCGACGAGCTGGGGGAAGAACACCTCGACGGCGGTCGGCACGAACGAGTCGACGGCCCGTACCATGCAGCGCTCCCGGGAGTTCCTGGTCGAGCAGAACGAGCTCCAGCAGCTCCCGGTCACCGCGATGATCATGACGCACGCCACCCGCTCCGGTCGCCGCATCGTCCTCACCGACGCCAACCCCGGCATCCTCGGCTTGCCCACCTCCACGGTCGCCGAACTGGAAGAGGCCCGCCAAGTCAACGCCATGCCCCCCACCACGATGCCCGCCCCGTCCCGCTCCCCCGCGGACGAGACCGAACCGCCGCCCAACCTGGGCGCACCCCCGGAACGCCTGGACTGGCGTTAGCGCGGTGCCGCCGCCCTACGGGGTCAGCTGCTCGCGGGCGTCGGCCGGTTCCGGTCTGCTGATCTCGGCCCAGACCGCGTCCAGGGAGAGGCCGAGGACGTCGGCGATCGCCGCGATGGTGGAGAAGGCGGGGGTGGCCACGCGGCCCGACTCGATCTTCCGGAGGGTCTCGGGGGAGACGCGTGCGTCGAGTGCGATGTCGAGCATCGAGCGCTCGCCCCGGGCCCGGCGCAGGAGGGCGCCCAGGCGCTGTCCGCGTTCGACGTCCGCGGGAGTGAGCGGCAACCTGACCATGACTCCGATTCTAATACCGGTATAGTATGGCCGGTATAGTTATTGGTTGCGTGAAGAGGGCGTCGCATGATCGAGATCCTGGAACCCACCCGGCTGGCCCAAGCGAAGGACACCGGCGCCCTGGTGGCGGACATCCTGCAGACGCTGAAGAGCCGTACTGAGATCGGCACGAACCTGCTGGAGATCGACCGCTGGACCGCGACCATGATCGCCGACGCGGGCGCGCAGTCCTGCTATGTCGACTACGAGCCGTCCTTCGGCCGCGGCCCCTTCGGCCACTACATCTGCACGGCCGTCAACGACGCCGTACTGCACGGCCTGCCGTACGACTACGCGCTCGCCGACGGCGACCTGCTGACCCTCGACCTCGCCGTCTCCAAGGGCGGCGTCGCCGCGGACGCGGCCATCAGCTTCATCGTCGGTGACACCCGCCCGCCGGAGAGCGTCGCGATGATCGGCGCCACCGAGCGCGCCCTCGCCGCGGGGATCGCCGCCGCCCGCCCCGGCGCGCGCATCGGCGACCTCTCCCACGCCATCGGCACGGTCCTCTCCGAGGCGGGGTACCCGATCAACACCGAGTTCGGCGGCCACGGCATCGGCTCGACCATGCACCAGGACCCGCACGTCGCGAACACCGGACGCCCCGGCCGCGGATACAAGCTGCGCCCCGGCCTGCTGCTGGCGCTGGAACCGTGGATCATGGCGGACACCGCCGACCTCGTCATCGACCCCGACGGCTGGACGCTGCGCAGCGCGACCGGCTGCCGTACGGCGCACAGCGAGCACACCATCGCCATCACCGGCGACGGGGCGGAGATCCTCACCCTTCCGGAGCACGCGCGGCCCTGAGGCCCGGGAATGGATGACGGGGCCGGGCCGTTGTGCGTGATATCGTGCAGGCGAAGCCGAGCGTGATCCAGGCTTCGTCTCCCGGCCGGCCTCGCGTGACATTCCGCGATGCGGCCCTCATCTGCGAACGCCGCCGCTGACGGCGCGTCATTTCCGCGCTCATCCAGGCGGACCCGTCGTACGTGACCGGTTCCGTACGCGTACCGTCCCGGCCGCGGCGTTCCCTCCGAAGGGATCCCCATGACCGAATCCACACCCACCCAGGCGGCACCCCATGCCGTCACCGGCATCCTGGACGTCCACGACCGGGACGCCTTCATCCGCGTCCGCGGCTACGGACCGTCCGACGACGACGTCCGGCTCGGCCCGGACCAGGTGCGCCGGCACCATCTGCGTCCCGGCGACCACATCAGCGGCCTGGTCGCCGACAACGGCAGGAAGCGCGGCACGCTGACCGCCGTCCACGAGGTGAACGGCGCCGCCCCCGGCAAGCGCCCCGCGTTCGCCGACCTGGTGCCGCTGTTCCCCAGCCGGCGCCTGTACATGGAGACCGCCGCCGACGAGCCGATCGGCCGCGTCGTCGACCTGGTGGCGCCCGTCGGCAAGGGCCAGCGCGGCCTCATCGTCGCCCGCCCGAACACCGGCAAGACGACGATCATGAAGACGCTCGCCCGCGCCGTCGCCACCAACCACCCCGAGTGCCACCTGATGCTCGTCCTCATCGACGAGCGGCCCGAGGAGGTCACCGAGATGCGCCGCGCGGTCCGCGGTGCCGAGATCGTGGCCTCGACGTTCGACCACGCGCCGAAGCGGCACACCGCGGTCGCCGAGCTGGCCATCGAGCGCGCCAAGCGGCTCGTGGAGTCCGGCCGCGACGTGGTGGTGATCCTCGACTCGCTCACCCGCCTGGCCCGCGCGTACAACCTGGCGTCCCCCGGCGGCGGCCGCGTCCTCACCGGCGGCCTCGACGCCGCCGCGCTGTACCCCCCGAAGAAGTTCCTCGGCGCCGCCCGCGCCATCGAGCACGGCGGCTCCCTCACGATCCTCGCCAGCGCCCTCATCGACACCGGCTCCCGCCTCGACGAGGTCATCTTCGAGGAGTTCAAAGGCACCGGCAACCTGGAACTACGCCTGGACCGCGCGCTGTCCGACCACCGCGTCTACCCGGCCGTCGACATCCAGGCCTCCGGCACCCGCCGCGAAGACCTCCTCTTCACCCCCGAGGAACTCCGCGCCACCAGCCTCCTCCGCCGCGCCCTGTCGTCCCTGGACACCCAGTCGGCCATGGAACAACTCCTCAGCCGCCTGAAGGAGACCCCGTCCAACGCCGCGTTCCTGAACCAGGGCGCCACCGCGCGCAAGGCGGCGTGAGGACCCGGCCCTACTTCTTCCCCTGGTTCGCGACCGCCTCGATCGCGGCGGCGGCCGCGTCCGGGTCCAGGTACTCGCCGCCGGTCTTGCGCGGCTTGAAGTCCTCGTCGAGGTCGTACAGGAGCGGGATGCCGGTGGGGATGTTGAGCTTGGAGATGGTGGCGTCGTCGATGCCGTCCAGGTGCTTGACCAGGGCGCGCAGGGAGTTGCCGTGGGCGGCCACCAGTACCGTGCGGCCGGCGGCGAGGTCGGGGACGATCGCGTCGTACCAGTACGGGAGCAGGCGGGCGACGACGTCGGCCAGGCACTCCGTGCGGGGCATCAGCTCAGACGGGAGCTGGGCGTAGCGCGGGTCGCCGACCTGGGACAGCGGGTCGTCGTCGGCCAGCGGCGGCGGGGGGACGTCGTAGGAGCGGCGCCACAGCATGAACTGCTCCTCGCCGAACTCCTCGCGCGTCTGCGCCTTGTTCTTGCCCTGCAGCGCGCCGTAGTGGCGCTCGTTCAGCCGCCACGACCGGCGTACGGGGAGCCACAGCAGGTCCGCGATGTCGAGCGCGATGTCGGCCGTGCGGATCGCCCGCTTGAGCACGGACGTGTGCACGATGTCCGGCTTCAGCCCGGCGTCGTCGAGGAGCTCGCCGCCCTTCGTGGCCTCGTCCTCGCCCGCCTGCGAGAGGTCCACGTCCACCCAGCCGGTGAACAGGCCCTCCGCGTTCCAGACGCTTTCGCCGTGCCGCAGCAGTACCAAGGTCGCCATGGTCGGAAGCCTAGCGGCGGTGCTCGGGCGCGGCGAAGCGGGCGAACGCCTGGAGATTCGCCAGGCTCTCCCCGCGCTTGACCCGCCAGTCCCATTCCTTACGGATGGAGCTGGCGAACCCCAGTTCCAGCGCCTTGTCGAAGTTGTCGTCGGAGTACGTCAGCACGCAGCCGAGGATGCGGTCGATCTCATCGGCGTCCAGCGCGGTCAGCGGGACGCGGCCGACGAGGTACACGTCGCCGACGGAGTCCAGCGTGAACGCGACCGCGTACATCGAGCCGTTGCGCTCCAGCAGGTACCGGTAGAACTCCGCGTGGTTCTCGTCCGGCTGGCGGCAGAAGAACGCCTCGATGTGCAGGCTGTGGTCGCCGACGATGAGCCACGTCATCGTGGCGAGCTTGTGGTGCCCGGGCAGCCGGACCAGGTACGCGCCGGGGCGCGGCCGCTCGTACGTCAGCTCGGCCGCGTCGAGCGTGTCCTTGATCATGGCGTCGAGGTCGATGGCAACCTCCTCGGGTTCAGCGGCCCACGGCCGCGGACAGGCCCGCCGGGCCGGTCAGGGCGGCGGTGTAGGCGTCGAGCAGCCCGTCAATGGTCGCATCCCAGCCGAAGTCGCGGGTGTGCCGCACCGCGGAGGCGCCGAAGATCGCGCGCCGCCCGGGCGCGTCCACGATCGAGGCGAGCGCGCCGGCGTACGCGGCGGGGTCGTGCCCGTCGACCAGCCAGCCGGTCTCGCCGTGCCGGACGATCGTACGGAGCCCGCCCACGTTGGCCGCCACCACCGGCGTGCCGCAGGCCTGCGACTCCGCGGCGACCAGGCCGAAGGACTCGCTGCGCGACGGTACGACGGTGGCGGTCGCGGCGCGGTACCAGTCGGCGAGCCGCGGCTGCGGGCACGGCGGCACCATGCGCAGCAGGCCGGCGACGCCGAGCGTGTCGGCCAGGCCGTGCAGCTCGTCGCGGCGCTCGGACGTGTCACCGGCCAGCCCGCCCACCACGGCCACGACCAGGCGGTCGGCCAGTGAAGGGTCGCGGCGGACCAGCTCGGCGGCGGCGCGCAGCAGCATGTCCGGCGCCTTGTGCGGCTGGACGCGGCCCACGAACAGCAGCACCACGGCGTCCCGGGGCAGGCCGAGTCGGGCGCGCGCCACGGCCGGGTCGCCGGGCCGGAAGGTGTCCAGGTCGACGCCCGGGTGCACGATGTCGACGCGGGACGGCTCGGCGTCGTACAGCGTGATCAGCTCGCGGGCCTCGGTGTGCGTGTTCGCGACCAGCCGGTCGGCGTCGGCGACGACGTGCTGCTCGGCGGTCACCCGCTCGGGCGGCTCGGGCTTGTCGCCGGCGGCCAGCGCGGCGTTCTTCACCCGGGCCATGGTGTGCATGGTGTGCACGAGCGGTACGCCCCAGCGGCGCGCGATCGGCCGCCCGACCTGCCCGGCGAGCCAGTAGTGGGAGTGCACGAGGTCGTAGTGGCCGGGCTCGTTGGCGGCCTCCGCGCGCAGCACGCCGAAGGTGAACGGGCACAGCTGCTTGGTCAGCTCGGCGCGGTCCAGCGCCTCGAACGGGCCGGCCTGGATGTTGCGCACGGTCACCCCGGGCGCGAGGCGGGCCACCGGCGGCTGGTCCTGGCCGGTGGCCCGGGTGTACACGTCGACGGCGACGCCGCGCTCGGCCAGCCGCCGCGCCGACTCGGCGATGTAGACGTTCATCCCGCCCGCGTGCCCGGTGCCCGGCTGGTCCAGCGGCGACGTGTGCACGGTCAGCACCGCGACGCGTCGCGGCCGCGCATCGTCCGACTGGCTCACGTCCCACCTCCAACACCTGCGAACAGGCAGAAGTGTGCCGTCATTCCCAAACCGGTCCGGGGG
>Ga0164243_10002266_pt1 | contig 32030 bp, 28 predicted proteins | sample OricompcompostOP_FD_108781 | JGI IMG/M metagenome (GOLD analysis project Ga0164243, IMG submission 108781) | Organic Plus compost microbial communities from Emeryville, California, USA - Original compost - Organic plus compost (OP) | ecosystem: Engineered > Solid waste > Mixed feedstock >... | reverse complement strand
GACGAGGGTGTCTCGTCGAACGCTTCTGGACAGCCTGCCGCTACGCGTCGTCGCACTGCGGCGCCGCGCAAGCAGGCTGGATGAAGGAAGAATCCCCGCCCTTCTGGCCTGGGGAGTGTCAATCTTAATGATCTACTACAAGGTAATGCGGATGACGCTGTCAGGCCCAGGCTGCTCAGTAGCGTGCCACCCGATGCCGAGCTTGTCTTTCGCTCGGCCCATCATGACAGCCGCCTGATCATGCCCGGCGACCTCTTTATTGCTCGCAAAGGAGCAAACAGTGACGGGCACCACTTCATTTCTGCTGCTGCTCGTGCAGGCGCGCTGGCCGCTCTTTGCAGTGCACCAGCCAGTGACGTGCCTCCTGATTTCCTACAGATCATCGTTCCCGACGTTCTTTCTGCCCTTCACGCCACAGCTCGCGCACGTACCCAACGTCAGGAAGACACCATCCGCATAGGTATTACCGGGAGCAATGGTAAAACAAGCACAAAAGATGCGGTAGCCGCCGTGCTTAGCCATAAAGCTCCCACCTTGAAAACCTATGCATCATATAACCACGAGCTTGGCTATCCCATCACGCTCCTCCGCCTGGAGCCACAACACCGCTATGCTGTGCTGGAGATGGGAGCTCAACGGGTCGGCGAGCTAACCTGGCTCTGCAATTCCATCGCCAGCCCCCACTGGTCTATCATTACCACTGTCGGCGCCGCTCATCTTGAATACTTTGGCACACAGGAACGCGTCGCCATCGCCAAAAGCGAGTTGGTGCAGGTTCTCACCCCTGACGGTTTCGCCATTCTTAACTATGATGATGAACTTGTTCGCGCTATGGCGGCGAAAACGCAAGCACACATTCTCTACTATGGCACAGGTGAAGGGGCTACAGTACGTGCCAGTAACATAGGCGGTGATACCCTCTTCGGGCATAGCTTCACGCTGCACTATCATGATCAACAGCGGCCCGTTCAGCTTCGTCTTCCTGGAGAACACGGTGTCACCATCGCCCTCGCAGCGGCAGCAGCTGGCTGCGCGGCAGAGATGTCATTGGACGATATCGCCTCGGCCCTGGAAGATCTCTCACCTGCACCAGGACGCTGCGAAATCAAGCCCGGTCCCAACAACAGTATCCTCATCGATGATAGCTATAACGCTAATCGTCAGTCGATCATCGCCATTGCCAGTGCTATGTACAATACAAGCCAGGCTCCTAAGGGGAAGCGTTGGGCCATTCTGGGCGATATCTTCCAGCTAGGTACCTATGCACACACCGAGCACTCCGCTTGCGGCTCCTCCCTGGCTGGTCTTGTGGACTATCTAATTGCCATTGGTGATCAGGCCCGTTTCTATGTTGAGGGCGCTATCTCCTCGGGTATGCCAGAAAAGAACGCCTACTACTTTAGCGCTGACGTAAACAATAGTGCGGAATTAGAAGCTGCCAAACGTACCGCCGCCGATTTCCTTAAACATGAGGTACGACCAGGTGATTTCGTACTCCTTAAAGGATCACGCGGCATGAGGATGGAAACTATGCTTGCAATGCTCTCGTCTGAGTAGAGAGAAAGGATCCTGCTCATATCACAGGAACAGAGCCGTGCTTTTCTCCTCTCTAAGCGTTGAACAAGAATGCCTGTAGGAGCAGGAGGTTTTGTAAGATGGGACAAGAGATGGGGATGTGTCCATTATAACATGTCAATGGTAAAAGGCAGAGGCCAAATGGCGTGTGTCTCAACAGGTACTTCCTGGGAGGAGAAAGCGTCTGGCAAAGCACCTGACAACATGGGGGATCGTTTATAAGATGAGCGTAAGTACCCATGAGAGAAAGGAAGTCCTGGTAGGAGAGGCGTGACAGTGTATTTGGCTCTCTGCTTCTCCTCCTGGAGCGGTGCACCATTCCCGCATTGTTCGTCCAAGAGGAGAGCCATAGTCTGAGTTTGGTTGCTGTATGAGTGGCGTTGGAGGCCCAGGGAAAACTGTATGAAGCATCACTCCTACCGGTTTTGCCACGCAGAATATTTACTCTGCTATATCTCAAACACCCTGACATTTTATACTATGATATTCAGCATTTTTTATTTTGTTTTTGTCTGTTCTATCCAGAAGAAAGTGGTATAGCGAGAAGCTTGAGTTTTGTTACCCTCTGGCATACTGAGAGAAATGAATGATATAGAAACCGCGACGGATGATACAGAGCAAAAATGTGGCATGAGCTCAAGCTAGATATGCAATAGCCACAACATGATTGGGAGGATTTAGCTGAATTTGTGGCTAAAATGAAGCGTATCATTCAACAGGCTTTTGTTTAGCAAGTTTATATTGGCTCGGATAAGCAGTGGTTGAATGATCACGGATTTGCCTCCGGATAGACCGGGTGTAAAGAGGCAGATGACGCGATGGTGAATGACGAGAACCGGGCGAAAGCTGGTTATTGGCTGGTGGGGCTGACGGCATTGATACTGCGGGAAGCGAAGCGTGTGGAAAGAAGATGAGAGATCGCGTGTAGGGGTTTGGAGAACAGCCGGTTTGTTTCGGGATATGAGAGGGATGGTATAAGTTGGCATCCCTCTGCTTCCTGCCGAGCAGGATGTGTTGTGAGAACAGCAGTTTTTCTGGCAGAAGTACTGCTGACCTCGTGGATGAAAGCCTCGCCTCCTTGGTTGCCCTCCTGCCCTGTGTCACTGAGGTGAGCACAATGGCTCAAATCCATCTCAGTGGTCTCCTGAACTAACAACAGCACCACGGGATACTGCTGGATCTGCCAGGGAGTGTCAGCAGAGATTGATTGTATCCAGCGATCCTGCCAATTTTGCGGGCGTTGCATAATGTAGCGGATTGCAAGGCTCTGGATTCAAGCGCACAGACGGGACCTCGTTCTTCTGGATCGGAGTTGTGGTAGCGCTAAGGGGACAGGAAACCAGTGGTATTTCGTAGAAGCAGAGGAAGTATGGTATTGTTTTCCACCTTTGCCACTGCTCGGTTTCCCTCAAACATTGATGGTGTGATTATATTTCCTCCTGGACTGGCTAGAGAAGATCAAGCTGGCGTGCTCGTTCACAGGCCTCGAAGCGGCTCTTGACGTGCATTTTCTGATAGATGTTCTTGATGTGCGTTTTGACGGTATTAATTGTAATTACTAGCATTTTGGCTATCTCCTGCCTGGAGTATCCTTCAGATAGCAGACGAAGAACTTGAATTTCCTGTAGTGACAGTTGCTCGGTCAGTGGGGAACGATCAGGGGTGGTAGAGCGCAGCCGCCGGGCCTGGACGGCAAATAGCTTCAGCAGATGTTGAAGATAGCTCTGAAGATGCTTCCCGCGGATACGAGAGACAAGCGGTCGCAACAAGGTGAGTAGCGTTTCGCCCTCGTCGAGAAAGAGCCGTATATATCCCTCTGGAGCTGCCAGGGTGATAACATGACGCAAGAGCGATCTTGTGCTTGCCCCCTGTTTGAGTTGGTGATATGCCAGGCTTCTCAGCAATTGTATCTCCAGCCAGTGCCGGCGCTGTCCGGAGTCCCTGGTTTCTTTTTCCCAGGGATCGAGTAGCGTCAGGGCCTCCATAGCGTTTCCCTGTGCGAGCAGCCAGCGGGCCTTCAGTAATATCTCCTGGAGAGGATACTGCCGGGGGATCTCCTCTTCCTGTTCCGTGTGTGGAGGAATCCAGTGCAAAGGTTCGGCAAGGGGAGTGAGAGCCTGGTACAGACGTGCCTGCGCAAGCTGAATCATTCGAGAAAGATGTGGAGGGCGCTCTGAGTACATGCGGGCAAGTAGCGACGTCAGCAAATCCTGCGCCTGGTGGAGCTTGCCACGAGCGTGGAAGATCCGCGCCAGGAGAAGCGTCGGTCGTACCTGAAGCGGCTCATCTGCCAGTTGTATCCCCAGATCAAGTGCTTTTCGCGCCTCCTGCTCAGCGCGTTCCAGATCATTCCACTCATATGAGAGTTCTGCCAGACCTGCGAGTGCTTTGCTCAGATCTGAGATGTCCTCGTCTGCTTGCTCTATTACCTGCCTGAAAAACATGGCGGCTTGCCGTAATTCGCCTGCCTCGTTGCACACTTCGCCCAGGGAGAGGAGCGCAACCCGTTGCCCGGGCCGGTTATTCATCGCCTCGCAAAGGGTGAGGGTCTCCTGGTAGCATGCTCGTGCAGTGGCAAGCTGTCCTGCCTGCTGTGCCGTCCCTCCTATTACACCCAGGCAGATAGCTCGCCATACAGACTGTTCGTCGGAAAGCCCGGCCAACGCCTGCCTGGCGAGATTCGCAGCTTCAGTGAAGCAGTACAGTCGTGCAGCGAGGAGCGCACGAAACGCGATAACTTCACTTAGCTTGGGGGTCAGCTCGGCCTGCCTCCATCCCCGTTCTGCTCCATCTAAAAAGGTTTGGATGCGAACCCGGGTTGTTGGCGTGAGGTAGTCAGAGGCAGAGAGGAAGGTGAGGGCTTGTGCGTTGATGAAGCTCAAGGCCGGGTGGGCCAACACCAGCGTTTCAGGAAGTTGCTGCAACCAGCTCTGCATTGCGTATATGTTATGACGCTCGGTATCGTGCTGCTCTTGCCCCATGTAGCGTTCAAGAAGCGCGACTGCCTGTGGATAGGCATGAGCCTGCAAAGAGACTTCGATTGCTTCCGACAAGAGGCCATGTTGCTCATACCAGGCCGCTGCACGCATCAAGCACCTGGTATAGGTATCGTGTGTGAGACGTTTCCTGGCCTCAGCTTGCATTGCTTCAGCGAAAAGCGCGTGATAGCGGTACCACTGCCCGTCACCTCCAATTGGCTGGAGGAAAAGGTCTGCATGCTCGATTGCTTCCAGGATGGCCTGGCTGTCGTTTCGTTCTGTGACAGCATCGCAGAGAGAAGCGGTCAGGCGTTTGAGAAAACTCGTTTGCAAAAGAAATGTTTGGAGTGTTTTCGGCTGGGCATCGAGCACCTGACTGACAAAGTAATCGAGCACATAGGTATGGCTACCTCTGAAGGTGGCTGGGAGATCGAGGGGCTCCTGCGAGGAGTGCTCTTTCTGCATAATCAGCGCCAGCAGACGCAGCCCGGTAATCCATCCTTCCAGATACGTGTTGAGATGCGTGATCGTCGAACTCTCTAATGGAACAGGTAGTACCTGTTGCAGAAAGAACTGAGTCTCCTGAGAGGTAAAGCGGAGATCACTGGCATGAAGCTCCACAAGCTCGTCTCGTGCACGCAAGACCGTGAGCGGGAACGGCGGCTCGACCCGGGATACTATGATGATATGAAGGGTGAAGGGCAGGTGCGTGAGCAAGAACATCATCATCTCATGAATGGTCTGAACTGTAATAACCTGGTAATCCTCCAGAATCAGGATGCCAGGCTTTCGCTTCTGAGTGAGGTCGTTCAGAAAGAGGATCAAGGCCCTCTTCAACAATGGGGACGAGAAGGGGAGCGTTTCTTCTCGCTCCAGAAGGGAGAGTGCGGCGCGCCCAATATCGGCATGGAATGCCTGACAGGCTGTCAAGAGATAGCGCCAGAAGCGGATGGGATTGTTGTCACCCTCGTCCAGGGAAAGCCAGGCAACGGGGGGAAAGTCGTTGCGTGAACGCCGCTCACTCACCCAGTGACTCATCAGCGTTGTTTTCCCGGAACCTGCCGGGGCGGTGATTAGCACCAACTTATGCTTCAGGCTCGCGTCGAGTTGATTGAGCAGACGCTCACGTGCAACGAGCGAGGAGGGTAAACGCGGCGGACATAATTTCGGTACCAACAGCAGGTCTTTTTCGCCCCGTCCCTCCTCTACAGGGACACGGCGGTCTCGCTCGGGGATCAGTTCCGCTTTCTCTGTCATCTTGCTTGCTTGCCCGCGTTCTTGTGGGAGATCAGCAGTTGCAAGCTGTGTTGTGTTGCCTCTGCGGGTATCGTTTCCCAGGGTACAAGCGGCGGCCTCCAGGCGAGTCATGGAAAGTGCGCTGCTTTTGCCAAGATATGTTTTCACCATCTGCCTGCCCTGACGACGATAGCCATACCAATAGGTATTCTGACTATGGCTGCGTCGCTCTTTTTGAAGAAAGAAAGAACCGCTTCTGCCCCGGAAGGAGAGCGCATGGTGTGTAGCCAGCCAGGCAAACCAGGCGTCGGTGTCGCCTTGCAGCAGTGGATGCTCCTGATCGTCCCGGGTATAGAGTTCATAGTGATCGTTTTCTGGGGACCAGAGCAGTATATAGGTGCTCGTCTTTGGCATACACAATCTTCTCCATTTGCTGTTTTGATGATACCCAACATTTCCCTTTTAGGTGATTGTAGCTGCTCGTCGGGGAATATGCAAGTGATACCCAGGGCCTGATCAGGCTCAAATTGTGCAAGATAATCCATGAAAGTGGGGCGAAAATCACCCCTGTGGGTGAGCAAGCCTACACCTTTTCTCCTGTATATTCTCAGGTGTCAGTTATGTCTTTTCCTCACTGGAAGCCTTTTACCTGCAATGGAAGGACAGATGACCAGAAAAACTGTCGTGATTACTTCTAACAAAGAGACATGGAAGGTGTCAACATGAATACAGGAATACCGCATGCAACCTTTGATGAAACCACACCAGTGCTTATTGTGGGAGGTAGCCTGGTTGGCCTCTCTACTGCGCTGTTTCTCCGATGGCGTGGCATTCCATCCCTGGTGGTCGAGCGTCATCCAGCGCCTGCCCGTCTTCCACGGGCACGAGCCATCAATCCACGCACTATGGAATTGTTCCGAGCTCTTGACCTCGAATCAACCATCCGTGCAGCTAGCTCACCTATCAGCGGCAATAACGAGATCTTGCGCGTTGAATCGCTGGCAGGCCGCGAGATTGAGCGGCTTGTTGAAGGGGGAGCAGACGATCTGAAGGCCGCTTCACCTACATCCTGGGGTAGTATAGATCAGGACCAACTGGAAGTCATCTTGCTGACTCGGCTACAGAGCATGGGTGCTGATATTCGCTTCAACACCGAACTCCTCTCGCTTGAGCAGGATGAGCAGGGTGTCTCTGCGCTTATTCGCGAGCGAGCAAGTGGCAACACACGGCAGGTACGGGCAAACTACCTGGTGGGTGCAGATGGCAACCATAGCACAGTACGTGATGCACTCGGTTTCTCAAGGCTGGGGCCCGGTACGATTTCCCATGCAACGAATATCATCTTTGAGGCTGATCTGGGTGAGGTTCTCCGGGGGCGACAGATCATGCTCTGCTACATCAGCAACCCACTCTTGCCCGATGGGCAGGGCTTTCTGATGCCCATCGACAATAAGCGGCGCTGGATGTTTAGCTCATCACTGCATCCCGAGCGCGGTGAACGGCGTGAGGATCTGACCGATGAATGCTGCATTGAGCAGATTCGTATCGCCGTTGGAGTACCTGATCTTGAGATCAAGATTTTGCCCGCTTACCCATGGGATACTGTCAAGGTGGGGATGTGGGAGCTGACCGCTCTTTATGCCGAGCAGTATCAGCGGGGCCGTGTCTTCCTGGCAGGCGATGCGGCTCATGCGATCCTGCCTACTGGCGCGCTGGGGGCTAGCACTGGTATCCAGGATGCTTTCAATCTTGCCTGGAAGATGGCTCTGATCCTCAAGGGTCAGGCGGCTCCTTCTCTGCTTGCTTCCTACGAAGAGGAGCGATTCCCGGTTGGTAAGTTGATGGTGGAACAGACGATGCAGCGTTTCTTCTATCGTACCGGCAGCGGTTCCAGTTCCCTGATAGATGATGCCTCGCTGATTTTCGGCTACCGCTACCAGCGGGGGGCAATTGTGGCCGAATTAGACTCGGCTGAAGCTCCCCTGGCACAGCATCCGAGCACGTTGAGCGGTGAGCCAGGAACGCGTGCTCCCCATATTGTGCTTCAGCGTGCTAGAGAGCGTCTCTCGACGATAGATCTGTTCGGACGTAACTTTGTGTTATTGGCCGGTGAGGAAGGAACTCCCTGGATGACTGCGGCACGCACGGTAGCCGATCGTCTGGGTATTGCGCTGGATGTATGGCAGATAGGCCCTGAGGGGTTATGCGATGTTGAAGGACGCTGGTATACGACCTATGGTGTGAGCACAACCGGAACGATCCTGGTGCGCCCTGATGGTTTCGTCGCCTGGCGTTCCTCCGAGCTCAGGGAGCAACCAGAGCAGGTGCTGTTGGATGTCTTGACTCGCATACTTGGGAAATGAAGCGAGATCAAGGTGAGATAGGGGCTGGACTTCAGGGGAAATGTCCCTCTTCTCCCTATCTCATCCTGCCTCGCAAGGAAAAATCTGGGGTGTAATGCTTGCGATGGTCTGGCTCCTGGCTTCACTTTGTGCCACTGATACTACGATGTGAGTGCAGCAGAGAACACTTGTACGCACGCATCAGCCGTATAAGCATGGAACGTATCGATGTTGTGCCATCGCATCAAGCTTGTAGGAGAAGAGCATTGCTACCCCACCACTGCAGACATCTTTGTCGTGATCTGCTGAAAAAAAGCGTCATCTTTTTTCTTCGGTTGGCTGTCCTGGAGAACAGGACACCAAAGAAGTCAACGAGATTATGTTGTCGGAGTCTTTCAAAAGTTGCCTGCCAGGCCAGAGCATTCTGAGGATGAGCACAAAAATGATGACGTTGGTGAGCAACATTGATAAAGGACTGTGTTCTCTTCCTCATGGGAAAGAAGTCTATCAAGCACCTTCTGATGGGCTGCTCTTCAATCAAGCGCAGGCAGGGAAGACAGGAGTGCGTTGACGCAAAGGTCGTTGAACTCTCTGTTGCCAGCCAACATCGGTAGCAAGTATGAGTGCTCTTGCAAACAAAGAAAGGGAATTAGTTTAACCATGTGAGGTATCTGCCTGTTGGGGAACACTTGTTTTTTGATACGCATCGTTGTATACTCATTCACACTGAGTGTTGGGGGACAAAAGAGAGAAAGGAGTATCTGTCTCTGCCAAAGCGCGCACAATACCTGATACAACGGTCTGGGAAGCAGGAACATTCTCTGCTCATCACACAGGGAAATGCTACCTCCTGCCAGCTCTCGGAGGAAGGAGGAGCATGGCAGGCATGGCTTGAGGAACACCGCGCATTTGCTTTTCAAGGCCATGATGGGCGAATCAGTCTCCTCAAAGAAAAGCGTCGTCGTGGCAGCGAGGGCTATTGGTACGCCTATCAGCGCCACAAGGGGCGGGTGCTCAAGTGCTACGTCGGACGGAGTGCGCGATTGAGCCTGGAGCGGCTGGAGGAGATCGCGGCTAAACTCTCGTCTGAGGGTGCTGCCTTGCCTCCACAGTCGCAGCATTCCCAACAGCAGACACCACAAGCGGAACGTGCAATCTCGCCTTTTGCTTCGCCATCCCTTGAACCGTTGCTGCTTCCAAAGCTCCAGCTACCGCGCTACCAGCCCTCGTTACTTCAGCGTGATCATCTGCTCACGCTGCTGAATCAGGGGCTGGAATACAAAGTGACCCTCATCTCAGCGGCCGCTGGCTATGGCAAAACTACATTGGTCAGCCAATGGCTGACCACACGATCCCAACGCCCGGATTCTCCGCACGCGGCCTATATTACTTTCGATGAAGGTGATAACGATCCCGTTCGCTTCTGGCGCTATCTGATCGCCGCCTGCCAACAATTACAACCCGACCTCGGAAAGGGTGCGCTGGATCTGCTCCACGCACACCTGCTGCCATCATTCAAACCACTGGACGCGATGCTTATTGCGTTGCTCAACGATGTGAGTCATCTTAAGCATCCTGGCATGCTCATCCTGGACAATCTGCACGTCATCACCTCGCCCCAGATCGCCGCTACACTTAGTTTCTTCCTTGAGCACCTGCCTGCATCACTCCATCTGGTTCTGCTCGTACGCGGCGATCCTCCTTTCTCCCTGGCTCGCCTGCACGCGCGTAATGAGATGCTGGACATCTCTCCACTCTTGATGCGCTTTTCTTTAGAAGAAACTAGCGCCTTTCTCGCCCAGGAGCTTTCCTTTACGCTCTCACCCAGGACTGTTCACCAGATCCATGAGAGGCTGGAAGGGTGGCCTGTAGGCTTGCGCTTCCTGGTAGAAATGCTCCGCTGGGCCACACACGAGCAGGAGATTGAACCCATTCTTTCTGCCTTCTCTGGCGGTATGGAGCATTCCCTATCACGTCAGGCATTGAACATCCGTGACTACTTCCTCCATGAGATTTTTCATACCTTGCCAGAGGAGATGCAAACCTTTCTGCTGCATACCTGCATGCTTCCACGTCTCACAGCCTCCCTCTGTGACGCTCTCACTGAACGTGATGATAGTGCACGCCTGCTGACCATGCTACGGAAAGGTGACTGCTTTCTGATGCCGTTAAACTGGGAAGGAACATGGGCGCGTTATTATCCTCTCTTCGCCGAGGCTATGCAGCAGGAGGCGCGCAGAAGGCTGGGTGAGGAACGCATCCGTGCACTGGCACTCCGCGCGAGCGCCTGGTATGAGGCCCATGGACTGCTTCCAGAAGCTATCGAAACCTCTTTTACCGCCGCAGCCTACCATCGTGCCACTCGCTTGATTGCACTATCCCTTGAACAGTATCAGCAGATCAACGAACCTGGTACCACCGAATGGTATCGCCTGAAGCGCTGGCTAGAACGCTTACCGGAAGCAGACCTTGAACACCATCCTGATCTGTGTCTCTATGCTGCTCGCAACCTGCTCTTCCATTCACTGGGAGAGCCATCTTGCAAAGAGCGCATCCATCATCTACTCCAGGTGGCAGAGCAGCAGTGGCGAGAGACGAACACGACCACAAAGCTGGCCGAGGTCTTCGCCTTCCATGCTCTGCTAGCTCGTCAAGAGGGAAAGATCCTCCAGTCCGTCTCATGGGCTACTCAGGCGCTGGCCTGGCTTCCCCGGGAAGCCGTAACCTGGCGTATCCTGGCTCTGACCGCTGTAGGAATCGGCGAGCTTCACAACGGGACTGTAGCGACAGCACGCGAACACTTTCTTGCAGCCCTGCCCCTTAACGAGCAGCAAGGTAGTCCTACCGGCACACGTGCCACCAGGAGCAGGCTCTGCCGTGTGAGCTTTGAGATGGGCGAGCTACGCCAGGCAGCAGAGCAGTTGCGACAGCTTCAGGCCGAGGCCAGGAGTGTGTCGGATCATGACGATATCGCTCGGACCCAGGGAGAACTGGCGCAAATTTTCTATCAGTGGAACGATCTGCCCGCAGCGGAACAGGCCGCACAGGAGGCTCTTGCGCTTGGGGAGCAGATGAACATCGAAGAGGTGCAGGCCCGCGCTTCGGTGCTCCTGGCCCACATTGAATACAGACACGGCCAGGCAGCACAGGCACAGCAGCGCCTGACCGCCTGGTTAGCGTGCAGACAGACAACCGCCTCTCTCCATACCTCACGGGAAGTCCAGGCCCAGCTTGTGCGTATTCAACTTGCCAATGGCGATCTGGCATCAGTGAGACGTTGGATGGCATCTCATCAGAACAATGAGGAGAGAGTGCCTCGCTATCAGCGCCAATGCGAGCAATTACTGCGAGCACGCTTTTTGCTGGCGAAGGCAGAAACCATCGCGGCAATAGAACTGCTAGAGCAGCTCTGTACTGCCACGTTGCGAACTGGCCATCTGCACTTCAGACTAGAAGTTCAGGTGGTGCTGGCTCTGGCGTATGCAAGGCTTCAGGCGTATGAGAAGGCGCGAGAGCAACTCGTGGAGGTGCTCGAAACGGCACGCAGTGAAGGCTACCTGCGCCTCTTCCTCGATGAAGGGAAGGAACTGGCTCACCTGCTGCGCGCGTTGCTGCCCTCTCTGCATGAGAAAGCACTGCTTGTTTACATGCGGCAGATCCTGAGTGCTTTTGCTCAGGAAAGCGGTACATCTGATGGGCAGGCTGGTGGTGGCTCAACGTTCCTGCCAGAACCCCTGAGTCCACAGGAACAGAACGTCCTGCGCCTGCTGATCGCGGGCAATTCCAACGCTGAGATGGCAAGCGCCCTCGTGGTCTCAATCAATACGATACGTACCCATGTTCAGAGCATCTATCGCAAGCTGGGTGTCCATAACCGTCTCGCAGCGAGTGCTGTTGCAACTCAGCTGAAACTCGTCTAAAGCATTTTCTCCCGCCTCCACATGCCCGTATGAAACGACAGTATCGTACATCATCCGACGAATCATGCGCTCGGATGAGGCTGGCTCATCCTCCTGAGAAGTATCGTAGAGGCAACCTGAGAAGCGGTAGCAACCGGTGTTTCACCTGTGCTTAAAAAAGATGCGAACCGTCTTTCAGCGAATACTGAACGTTCTCAAAACGAGGAGATTGATTTATGAGCACATCAGGACCTCTTACCTCTCAGACAGGATCATCCGGCGACAAGATGTCCAGACCTTCCCGCAAGGCCATCTTCTTTCTCGCGGTGGTTGCATTTCTCAATTCTATGGGGATGACCATTATCAGCCCTGTGGTCCCCTTTATGACCCAACGTTATCTGAACAATTCAGGTAATCTTGCACTGGTCGTGGCCGTGCTTACCTCGATCTATGGCATTTGCCAACTTCTCGCTGCCCCCGGATTAGGTTTGCTGAGTGATCGCTTTGGACGACGCCCGATCTTGTTTGTATGCTTGCTTGGCTCAGCAATTGGCTACCTGTTTTTCGGCCTGGGTGGAGCGCTCTGGTTGCTCTTCCTGGGCCGCATCATCGATGGGTTGACCGGGGGCAACGTTGGCGTCCTCTTCGCCTATGTTGCCGACATTACCAGGCCAGAGGAGCGCGGAAAGTACTTCGGACTCGTGGGAAGCTTCTCCGGGGTCGGCTTTCTTGTTGGCCCTGGTGTCGGTGGCCTCTTAGCGACGTTCAACTTGAGTACTCCCTTTCTGGTCGCGGTAGCCGTCATTCTGCTTGCGCTCGTGTGGGGTTTCTTCTTTCTGCCAGAGAGCCTGCACAAAGCACACCGCATCAGCGCGATTAGCCTCCGCGCCCTCAATCCTTTCAAACAACTCGGTGGCCTGTTTTCCCATACGCATCAGCGCTGGCTCTTGCTGGCTGTTTTCCTCTATTACTTGCCGCTCCCGAGTATGGGAGCAAACCTGACCATTTTGTTAAAGGATAGTCTGGGATGGAATGCCGCTGCTGCGGGTATGGTCACGACGGTAGTTGGAGTGGTCGATATTGTGGTTCAGGGCGTACTGGTGGGCAAGCTGCTCTCAGCGGTGAGCGAGGTAACACTGAGCATCAGTTCGCTGATACTGATCGCGGTGAGCTATTTTCTGGTGGGATTGATTGCGCTGATCGCTTCGCCGTTTCTGCTGCTCGGGGGGGTATTGCTCGGTGCTGGTGCGAGTGGTCTGGTGGAGAACGCGTTACGCGGTCTGCTGTCACGTCTGGCCGGACCGCGCCAGCAAGGTCTGATTGGCAGTGCCAGTCAGTCGATGCAATCACTCGCCATGATCCTGGGTTCGTTGTTCAGTGGTTTGCTCTACGTTGAGTTCGGTCACGCCACACCGTATTGGTCTGGAGCACTGATCATCGCTCTGGCTATTGGCTCGATCTTGCTGGCTGTTCCTGCTCTGCACGCACACCAGACGGAGGCTGAGCACAAAGCAGAATGATGGTGACAGCCACCAGGACGGAGAAAGGAGGGAAGCATGACCGGTATCGTGATGGAACAGTCGTCGTCCACACCTCATCGGAGTCTGTTCCCTTCTTCAGGTATGTTTGCTAATGCGGTTTCGTCGGACCAAACGAACCTATTCGCTAATACTCTCCAATTAGAGATATTTTGTTGCTCGTTCATTTGGTACCTCCCTGAATCAAGAGAAAAACTTGTTCTAATACGTAGTATGTAACATATGTTAAAGGCCGAAAGCTAGTTTTAACAGTTCTAACTCTATATTAATATGTAAACACTACTCATAAAGCCTCTCTCTGACACGGCCTTATTGCCGCAGGGGCAGCACCTCCACATGGCCTGTTCCCTTGCTTACGACAAGTGCCCGTGATCCTACGCATTTTCTTTCAGCCCGTTTTAAAGCGAATTATCCTACCAAGCTGAAAAAAACGCGGAGGCTGGAATAATCCGGCGCCATCTTGTAGGATTCACCTTGATCGTCGTGAACCCTACAAGCTATCCTGCCTGCATGCCACTCAGACACACGCGATAATCCTGTGTCTCCTGCATAATGACCTGTCTCACCAGCTCTCGGTCATGCAAACGGGAGACAATCCGATGGTCTCTCCCTTCTAACGCCATCCGATTCGAGGTGATCACCGTCGGCAACATCGCGTTGTAGCGATGATGAAGCAACTGAAAGAGCTTCTCATTGGCCCAGGGCGTCCGCTGCTCCGCGCCCAGATCATCCAGCACCAGCAACTCCACCTCTCCGGACGCACGCAAACAGCTCATCATAGGTCGTCGGCGCATTGGGCACAAATGCCGAGCGCAAATGATCCGGCACCGTCGTAGATCTTTTGCTGTATCTTCATTTTTTCCCCTAAGAGATAGTCCAGTTTGTCCAGCCCTTTTCTTAGTATAATAGCAATTGTGTAAAAAAACAACAAGAAAAATAGCTTATGTATTAAAATTCTATAAAGATTTGAAAGTTTCCTTGCAGGGCGTGTACATTCTGTTTATAATAATTTTGCAGCTCAATTCATTTGAGTAATTGCTGCTGCTTCTACTGCAACGCCTCTCTATTCTGATTCTCTTGTGATTCTGGTCAATAGTATGGAGGTCGTATGAATAAAGAAGAAATTCGTGCTCTCAGACAGGAACGTGGTCAAACACAGGCAAAGTTTGCAGAGGAACTGGGGGTTTCTCCAAGAACCGTGATGCGGTGGGAGAACGGAGAGAGCCGCCCCCGTTCCTATGCATTACAAAAGCTGAGTCAGCTTCGTATGAGTGCTCTCGCAGAGAAGCAGGCTGATGGAGAGACACTGGTGCGGTTGCTTCGCCGGTTGTCCTGGGTGAGAGAAAGAGCATGGAGGAGATGACACGACGTGAATTTGACCTGGCAACAGCTTATCTGCAAGTAAGGTCAACAATATCTAAAGTGAGCCGGTGTGAGCCGCAAGCGGGGCCCTATGTGCTTCGGGTACGTACCACTTTCTTTGATCCGCTGACGGCTACATCAAGCGATGGGTTGGAACTCGCTGTATGGAAAGGGACACATCTCAGACTCAGCGTTGGGTTCCTTTCGATCCACCATCATGGGGCAATTGAACATTTTGGGAGATTTCTATGCACATGTCACACCAAACGATTCTGGGCCTCATTGCGGCCTGGATATTGGGATGAGCGGCATGAGCTCTTGCAAAAGGGGCTTACCTGGATAGCTGCATGTGGAGAAGCATGGCCAGATCCTCTGTTCCCAGGAAAGGGGCTTGTCTTAGCGAACGCGAAGCATGCTTGGGAGGAGTGTATCTGTTTTTGCAACACAGTGGGCCGTGCTCCCAGGGGCCAAAAACACACAAAGACCGGTGGAACTGTCTCATGACGGCTTACCGTATAAACTGATGCAACGGGAGCCGCTTCGGCAAAGCAGGCCGAAGCGGTCTCCGTTTAACGGAAGGGCTCAATTGGCTCTCGGGTGCAGAGCTGGTTTCCTCGGCGTTCGAGGATCGTGCCGAGGGGGACGCTCGCTGCGATGCGCAGCAGTTCGGCGCATCTCTCATCGAGAAATGCCTCGAACTCTGCTGTGGTGAGACCAATGAGATGCTGTGTCCAGTAGAAGCGAAGCAAGGAGCGCAAATGCTCTTCGCCTGCTGGGACCGCTGCAACATGCATGGTGGTGGTTCTCTGTCCGCTGATGAGGCCGACAAAGGTGAGTTCATCAGGGTCACAGTCGTTCAACGGGAGATCCACCGGTCCACCTGCCAGGGCGTCACAGCAGTCTGATGGCCGCATCCCCTGGCTCAGGCGAGTGGCGAGCAGGATTGGTGTTCGAGACATACGTTTTTCTCCTTTTGCAGGTAAAATGGTAAGACATGTGAAACGGGAACGATGGAGACACATAGGAGAAGCTAGAAGGAGGGATCAAGAGCTATCTGCTTGGACTCCGTCTGCGGAGAGCACGTTGGCGAGCAGTAGCCCTGGTTCCATCCACATCTACAACCTACTATTACTGTCCTGTTCGATCCACCATTCCACCTGGAGAAGCAAACGGTTTACGGGCAACCAGGTCTTCTTGAAAGAGCTTGCGGAGTGCTTCCACAGTGGGCTGATCGAGAGCGGCAAGAAAGCGGGACAGAGTCGAGCGATGGGGCAACTGGTTTCTCCCAAACAGGGCGTGAACGGCTCAGCAAATGGTAATAGTCGTTCATAAAAGGCCACAAGCGTGGATTCGCCAGAAACTACATAAACGATCAGAACGGCAACAAAATCGATCAGATCGTATTGGCCACAGCGCGCACAGGCGAAGCGCACTCGCTCCTGGACGGCATTGAGGATGTCCACACGGGTAAGGACCTGAGCGAAGGCAGCCACTTTTCCCATCCAGGAAGGCATGAGTTTCGATTCCGCTGTGATCTGGATCGTGACGGAAGCAGATATCATATAACGAATGCGCTCTTCTTAATTAGAAAAAAGGCTCATTGTTTGATGGCCTCATACACCTCAAAGGGATAGAAACCAGGCAGTGTTTTAGAATTGACGTTGTGTAAGGCTCCACGCGAGGAGGCAGACTAACCAAGTTGCGCAGCCAGCAATCAGGGCAGAAAGATGCAAACCTTGCACGAAATTGCTTTGTACCTGGATCAACGAGCCAAAGAGGGCAATGCCCAGCACACCCCCGACTTGCCGACAGGCGTTCAATACCCCCGACGCCACACCCGAGTGCTCTGTAGCCACGGCTCCCAGCAATATCATGGTGAGTGGCGGGATGGTCAAGCCAATGCCCATGCCAATAGCAAAGAGGCCAAAACAGGCAACCAGATAGGGACTAGCGGCATCGAGCAGGAGTAGAGAGAAAAAGCCCGAACCACCGAGAGCCAAACCAACACACATCAACATGCGTGGACCAATACGACTGGTTAAAAGACCTGTTAACGCATTGGCAACGATGACACTTCCAGTCATGGGAAGAAAGGCCAAGCCAGCTACGAGAGCACTGCTGTGCTGTACATCTTGAAAGAAGAGGCTCAACAGAAAGATAAAGCCATAGAAGCCGAAATTCTCCACTGCCCCAATAATCATCCCCACCGAAAAAGTAAGGATGGCAAACAAGTGGAGTGGCAGCATCGGACTACGTCCGCGTGCCTCGCAGATGAGAAAGATGATCCCCGTCACGATAAAAAGCGCGAGGCATGTGAGAATAGGCCACGAGAGCCAGCCTATGCGTCCACCCTCGATCAAGACCATGGTGAGCGATGCCAGTCCTACCACCGCCATCACCTGAGCAGTCAGATCCAGACCGCGCTCATCCAGGTGCCTGATAGTCTCAGGGATGCGATGTGGAGGAAGCGAGATCAACAGAGCCACAATGCCAATCGGGACATTGAGAAAAAAGATACTGCGCCAGTGAAGCAGGCTTACCAGAAGTCCGCCCACAACGGGTCCTACTGCTAAGGCCACTGCACCAATCACTGCCCAGAAGGCCACCGCTCTGGCCCGCTGCTCAGAACGAGGGAAGAGGGTATGAATCAAAGCCAGGATATTGGGAACCATGAGCGCTGCCCCCCCTCCCTGGAGGAGACGAGCTGACAGCAGCATCCAATACGTTGGAGCCAGACCACATAGCCCCGATGAAAGTGTGAAGGTCGCTAACCCAATCAGATACATGCGCTTTCGCCCCAGGCGGTCCCCCAGACCGCCTGCCGTCAAGAGGAGACTGGCAAAGATGAGGGCATAGCCATCCACTGCCCACTGCAAACCGGTAATATCAGTCTGCAAATCTTCACCGATATTCTTTAATGCAAGATTAACGACGGTGGTGTCAAGCGCAGACATAAACCACCCCAGGCAAATGACGACCAGCAAGAGCCACTGATTCCCTTGCGGGATCTCTTTCTCCAGGATTTCCTGCGGGGTCGTTGTTTCAAGACAAACCTCTACATGAGGAACAGGAGTTGATATATTTCTTTGTTTGGGCATAAAGTAATCATCCTTTGCTAGTTTGCTGGAGAGTATGAATCTGCCTCCTTCGCTTTGTACCTGGCTTCGTGATAATGGCATAATAGAGAGACCGCACAGGGTTTCTAGTAATACGTAGGAATGCCTCCCAGGAAGCCGGTGGAGGGAGCGCAGGGATTCCTCATGAGGATAGTATGCTATCGAAGCTGTTTCTGGAGCCAGATAACCGTTTTCCTATGAATGGTATTACCAGGATAGAGAAAGGAGAAAGATGTGACAGTAGGAACAGATGAAACACGGCGGATGTTACTGGCCGATTTTTTACGAAGCAGGCGTGCTCGCCTTGCTCCATCGGATATTGGTTTGCCTCCGGGAGGACGCCGCCGCACACCTGGCTTGCGCCGTGAAGAGGTTGCAGCAGCCGCTCATATCAGCGTAGCGTACTACACCTGGCTGGAGCAAGGTCGTGATTTGCATGTATCACGCCAGGTTTTAGAAAGTATTGCTGACGCGTTGTTGCTTTCAGTTGATGAACGGCTGCACCTCTTTCAACTGGCAAATCAGGCCTATGTGCCTGATGACTTCAAGCATAAAGACCAGCTTGACCCCTTGCTTCAATGTATGCTCGACAATCAGGGGGTAAGTCCTGCCTTCATCTGTGGACCCTATTGTGAGGTTCTGGCCTGGAATCAGGCGGCCTGCGCTGTTTTCGGGGACTTCGGCAAGCTACCAGAGAGCGAGCGCAACATTATCTGGCTGTGTTTTACTGAAAGCACGTTTCGACAGCGTCTGGTGAATTGGGAGCAGTATGCTCAAGAGGCCCTGGCCATTTTTCGCTCGAAATCGGGACGCCTTGCAGATGACACACGCTTTCTCCAACTCATAGACACGCTCACACGCGTCAGTCGAGAATTTCGTCAGTGGTGGCCTCAGCATGAGGTACGCCAGACGGCCTCTTCTAATCAGGAGGTTGAACATCCCCTGATTGGGCATCTCGTGTTCGGCTATGTGACGTTTCAGATCAATTCCTCGCCAGATCTGAAACTGTGTGTCTTTTTACCTGATCCGGCATCAAAGACGGCACAGAGGCTTGAGGCTCTGCTTGTCAAGAAAGCGGGATGGATAAACCCATGAGAGATTGATAATGGATCGATAGGAAACCGAAAGTAGTTTGGTTTGTAACATCACTCGTCTCTCTCCTTTGCCCAGATCTTATTCGTCGTTTTGTTCTCTCTTTATCTCGTTGCACAACCCGTGGGGTGAGGCCTTCCAAGATAACCTTGCTCCTTCTGGGTCTCTCTGTGGCTCTTCCTGGTGCTTGGGAGTCCCTAAAAGAGGCGACGCGTGTTGCAGGTGTGTCCCTTGCTCTGGAGGAAGGTTGGGGTGCGTTTGTACAAAACGATGAGCGGTTGCTGCGAGTTGGTGCTGCTGTCGGTAATGTGCCACAACCTGCGCTGCTCGGAGTTGAGAAAAGAGAGCATCAAAAGGGCGCACCCGGTTGTCTGTCCCAGGATGCAGTACGCAACCACATGCGAGAAAGAGGGGTCTAGCCGGCTCCTTCCGCTGTGCTGCTTGTGTCGGTCTCTTGATCCTCGAATAACCAGATAAAAGTAATCCTGGGCGACAAGTCGAGCGAAGAGGTTTTGAAGCTCTCCTCCTGTGATCTCCTGGTCCCGTGGGTGCTGTAGAGCAGCGAGAAGGAAGGCGACAAACTTCCATGCCTCTCTTTCGATGCGTTCTTTTGTGCCCTTGATCTCGGGATGTGCTTCGCTGGCTTGGAGGCGGAGCGTTGATTCTGTGATTTCACTGACCAGGGGCATCCATTGCAGGGGAAATGGTTCCTGAGGATGCAGGAGGATGGCGACAAGGGCGAGGAACTCTTCTTGCAGGGTTGCTGAACCCTGGGAGAGCCAGAAGCTGGTTCAGATGATATGGCGTAGCTCTTTTTGTGTCAGCATCGTCTGTTTGCTCCTTTTTGGCATGCGCTGCTGTTTTGCCCGTTTTGAGGGGGCGTGACGTGCTGGTTCCTCCTGCGCGTTGGGGGAAGCGGCAGGGGCCTTCTCTGGAGACGGAGCCACTGGGTGCGCCTCTTGCTGTGAGGCGTTCTGCTCTCTGGGTGGAGGCGACGCGCTGGGTTGCGTTGCCTCTTCTTCCACTGTGAGGGCTTTCAGGTTTCCAGACCGGAGCGCGGGGGCTGCTATTGCAGGCCTGGGTGTTGGGGGCTGTCGCCTCGTCGGGCACGATAATCGACCGAGGCTGTGGGCACTGTTGCCAGACGGGCGGCCTTTCCTGGCTGGCAAACAGGAGCAGGCGCTTGGGGAGATGCTCCTGCGCCCGAGCCAGGAACGGCCCCGCTGCAAGGCCTCGTGTTCTCCTTCTGCGACGTTCGAGCACAGCGGGCTGCCATTCTCGGCCAAATGTGCGGGACTGCGAATGCGAGACGATGGCAATCACCGCAGGGGCATCGCTTGTGGCACAGCGTTCGAGCCAGCGGAGGATATCGCGCCAGCGCTCGATGAGGACCGTTTCTGCTTGTGGCCAGGCTGCCTTGATCTCTTTCTCAAACTCTTTCGTGACCTTCTTCGGTGTGCTGATCAGGGCAGGGAAGGCCCTGGGGCCAGCCTCTTCTGGGAGCAGAAGGCGCCCGGTGGAACGATGCCGATAGGCCACGATGTGCCGGGAGGTGGTGTCCTCACGGATGACGGCCTGTCCCTGCTGCTGCTGCAAGCGCTGCCCAAAGACAGGCTCCAGGTCGAGCATGGCGAGCGTACGAGGGTTTTTGAGCCAGCGGCGACGGAGCTGCCGGATCCAGTCGGGTTGTTGTTGGGGCGCACGCATCGTGTTTCGATACCGCCAGAGGTAGGCTTGCCGGGCGACAACGGCGGTTGTGATGCGGGTTTTGCCAGTTCCCGGTTCTCCCTGGATGGCTCCCCGGCGCCGGATATCAAGCAGTCTCGCGTGGGCGATGACACGGTGTATCTGGGCTGGTGCGAGGCCTGGGAGGGAAGCGTTGGGGAGTTGCCTGTCCCGGCCGAACTGTGAGATGACCGCGAGTTCCCAGTCCTCTGGTTGCAGTTGATACAGGGGCTGCCGTTGGGAGAGCATGCGCTCAGCGAGGCGAGGAATCCAGGGTTGGAGAAAGTCGAAGACCTGATGATCCGTATAGTAGGTCACCTGGCCAGTCGTCAGGTCGAGGACGCCCAGGACCGGATAGTCCTGGCTCTGGCTTGCTTGCGCTCGTGTCACCCCTTGCTGGGTGAGGGCCTCTTCTGTCTCTTTGTCCAGCGGCAGATCCACCCAGGTGGTGCTGACAAAGGCGGTGAAGAGGTATGGTCTTGCTTCTGGGCCCTCCTGCGGGCCGCAGAGCACCTGCCCGCCGAGGATATCTGTCAGAAGTTCGGCGGCGACATGGGCTGGACCGGTATAGGGCATGGCGGGAGGCTGACGCTGCTCCTCTTCAGCGATCCAGCAGGTGGCAGCCTTCCATTCCTGGGTGCGGTGAGCGCCATGCTGCGCCAGCTCTTCCCACATCAGCTGCTCAGAGGCGTGCCGAACCTCCAGGTGGGGGAGGGAGGAGATGGGGGGGAGCTCATAGAGCGGCTCCGGAGCTTCTGGCAGGGCCGGCGGTGGCGTGTGCCCGGCCCATCCCTCCTGACCATGAGCATCTTTGCGCCAGCGATAACCGAGCAGACGCTCTTTCTCGCGCTCGTTTGCTTCCAGCGGCTGTGCTCGCTTGCGCCCGATCACGACGATCTGGGTATACGCCTCGAAGGGGCTTTCTGTTTCCCCTTCGCGGCGGGTAGGGAAACGCCACACCCGGATGTCCTCATACCACTGGCTCCAAAGGGAGGCCATATGGTGGTTCCAGGCGGAGCGGGCCGGAACGATTGCGACGAGAATGCCACCAGGAACCAGGGCCTCTGTGCATGCAACGGCAAAGCGATACTCCGCCCTTTTGCCGTTGACGAGCAGATACGGCGGATTCATGAGGATGCCGCTGAAGCTCTCCTTGGGCAGACGGACGCCCTCGAAGGCAACAGGAAGGATGCTGGTACGAACAGGGAGCCGTTCACGGGCGTGTTGTGCCCGTTGGGCACTAATCTCAATTCCATACAGGTGAAGCTGGGCGAGGTCTCGTTGGTGCAACGGGAGGAGGAGATCACCTTCCCCGCATGCGGGATCAAGGAGCGTCACGTGCCCCTGCTGTGGAGCTGGGAAGGAGAGCAGGTGGCTGATGCGTTCTGCCACCGCAGGCGGCGTCCGCACAAAAGAAGAGTGGGCAAGGTTCGGTAAGGTTCCGTTTGCCATAGAGAAACATCCTTTCCAAAAAAATGGCCCCACTCTGCAGGCACAGAGCAGGGCATGAGCATGAAAAAGAGGTGACCGAAGGATGGATTTAGCGCCAGGGAAGCCAGCCGTCACGAACGCCCTGGCCAATGAGGGCGTTCCAGGCCAGGACGTCTGGCTCAATGCGCCAGGCCCGGATGCCCAGGCTCGGACAGGGGAGAATGAGGCTGCGCCAGAGTCCGCGCTGCCAGAGCTCAGCAGCCCAGTGCTCTTGGAGCTCCGCCTCGCCCCGGTAGAGCACGACGATGCGCATGGCATGCAGATGGCCGAAAAAACTGCTGCTGTGCGGTTCCTCCTCGTCCCAGTTGGCGAAGAGAAACCGCTCTTTGCTGACTGGGACGAGGTGCTCAGCATGGTGGGGGTGTGGGTTCACCGTGGTGGGGGGGTGAAGAAGCCCTTCTTGGATATGCCCGGTGTGGGGCATGGTGATGGTGTGCACCATCTTGCTGGTGGGCAGTGTCGATGTGATGGATGTGTAGGTAAGTTCTTTGCTGCGCTGAACGTGGGGGGATGGGGGCCAGAGGTGTGGCTTGCGGACGGAAAGGGGCAGCTGCTTCCCTTGCCAGAGTTGTGCGAGGACGGCACTGGAGCTCGTGTCTCGCCCGACGAGGCTGAGGAAGATGACCTCATTTGCCTGATTGATTGCGAGGGCGGTGACGAGGACGCATTGTCCATCGGCCTCGATTTCCCCGATGGGTCCGTCAGGCAGAAAAGGGGTAATCTGTTGCTTGCCCGAGAGCGGCGCAGAGAGAACGGTCGGCACCGCATGGGGTGGCGTTGCGACACAACGATGAGCGGGTGTGGTCATGAAAACACCTCCTTCACAATGGTGGGTAGGAAGCAAGAAGCCCGCTCGCGCGAGCGGCAAGCGGGCTCAGAAACAGCAGTGGAACGGACTCAGGCAGATGGAAGCGTGCGGGGCTCCCGCTTGAGAAGCCGGGTGAGATGCTCTCGTTGCGCTTGCGAGAGGTCTTCCAGGCGTGATACCTGATAGGTCTGGCAGATGCGGGCAATGCGATTGGGATCGCGCTCGACAGAGCGAGCGACCCAATCGAGAAATTGGTTGTCCGGGTAGGAGACACTGTGAGGCATCTGCGCTTCTGGCTGCTCCGCATCCGTCGGTGGCGTGGTGACGGGAGACTGCTTTGCGCGAGTCGTGTGTGGCGGGCGGGCAATCTCCTCGACGCTCGCAATGCTCTCAAGCAGGCCAAAGCCGGCGAACGCCAGGGCGCGTCCGAGGGCACTGGTCTCAGCACACTCAAAGGGATGTGTCCCATCGGGCGTGTGCTTGGGCGCCTGCAAGTTGACTTCTGCATTGCCAATATACTGCTGTGTCTCGATGGAGATGACGACCCGCCAGAGAAGGCGGTCGCCAATCGGCACAGGACCACTTTCCAGGATCTGGAAAGGGACCTGATGCTCGTGGAGCAGACGTAAGCGCTCGGCAACGGGGACAGAGGGTTTCCCGTGGAGCAGGATGGTTTGAACGGGATGTTGCTGGTGCGGTGTCATAGAACCTCCTGAAGGTGTGATGCAGAACATGATCGAGCGGGGCGACACCACTGGGGGGACAGCCCCGCAAGCAAGCAAGCAAGCAGATGCACCCGGGAAGGGCGCTAGGGGAGAGCGGCAAGCCTCCAGTGTCCCTCTCGGTACACCAGCGAGGCGGCAGTGCTCTGGACGGACCAGACCCACTCGTCGGGGAGACGATACCGGGCAGGGCAGATGACCTTCCCGGCAAGGGGGGCGCGTTCAAGGACCTGGCGCAGGCACGTTTGCAGCTCTTCCTGCAACTGATGAGCCAGCTCCAGCGCCTCTGTCCCCTTCAAGCGGTCGGGAAAGACGAGGCTCCAGGATCGCTCTCCCCCGAGCCCTCCGAACGCCTGGGCGGCCAAAAAGGTCGCGTAGTAGACGGGCCCGTTGGGATATGGGCGAGTCGTCACATGAACGGCCCATTCGCGCTGGTATTGGTTTCCCAGGGGACGGGCTCGTTCGAGAGGCATGAGGAAAACAGGCGTCAATCTGAGGAACTGGGTGAAGATTTCCAGGGTGCCACACTCAATGGCCTGTGCGGCCAGTTCATGCTTGATTTCCAGGGTCGTTTTTGGTATATTTCCCATAGAAGGATTTTCTCCTTTCTCCACAGGCTCCGTTCCCACGCGTAAAGAAGAGATGAGGGAACGGGGCCTGCGCTTTTGTGATGTGGATACACGGGTCAGGGAGGCAAGCACGCCGGTTTAGCGCGTGCTTGAGAACTCATGAGCAAGCAGCGCATGATACGCGTAGAGCGCGTCGAGGCCATCACGGCCGGCCCGACTCCAGAGCGCACTCCAGTCCTGGCCTTCCGTGTGTGGGAGCGCCAGGACGGCATCATAGCCTGCCTGGCGGAGTTGCTGTTGGAGGCGTTTGGCCGCTGTTTTCCCGCCTGGATCGGAATCGAAGGCCAGCAGAATGGAACTGCCCGCTCGCAGCGGAAGGCGGCCCGGCTCGATTCCTGGCGCGATGCCCACCAGGGAGATCACCTCTTCGGGAGCGAACCCTGCGGAGAGCAGTGCCAGCCGGTCGAAGGGCCCCTCTACCAGGATGAGTGGTATGGGGTGCTGTGCCGGGGTGAACGGCTGCCAGAACCAGCCCGCCGGATTGGTCTTGATCCAGCGCGGTTTCTGTTCGTGGGCCAGCACTTCTTTGTGCTTGCCTTCATGGGGGACGCTCTGCCACCCTGTGAGGAGCCGTCCCGCATAGCCGCGCTGCTCAGGCTGGGTGGGCAGCGCCAGCGGGAAGAGCAGGCGATCCTCCCAGCGTGCAAGGAGCGGCTCCCCATACCGTTTGGCGGCTCCCGGGGCAAGATAGCTCACTCCAGCCCGCTGAGCCACCGCAAGGGGGATATGACGGGCTTCCAGATAGGCCTGGGCATTCCAGGCCTCTTCGCGATCCAGGCGAAGGACGCCGTGGGCTGCGAGTTGCTTGAGCAGGGCTGTTTCCCGGTGCTGCCAGGAGGGGGGCGACGCGGAACGGTGAAGGGCGCTGCGGCCAGCAGAGGCGGCAAGTTCAGGGACGATGACCCGTTCCTGACAGCAGAAGCACCGTCCGCGGCCGCTCGCTTTATGGATCGAAAGGGAGCGTTGATGATCGCTCCCATGAATGGGGCAAAAGGCCCGCAGGTAGGTGCCGGTGTCTCGAATGTCGCGAAGATCGAGCTGTGCGAGTGGAAGAGAAACAACCATCGGATCTCCTTTCTTGTCTAGCGACTTTGTTTCTGGATGAACATTGGGAGGAAGGCGGCCAGGTTCCGTTTGCGCGCGGCCGCTGCTTTGCACGAACGCCAGAGGTCAAGCAGCGCTCCTGCCTGGAGGTCAGGTGTGGCGAGCAGCGCTCCTGCCTGGACATTCCATGCTTGCAAAGGATGTGGTAGCCGAGGGAGAAAGCATTGGAGGATGGTGAAGAGCTGGTAACAGTCATACCAGAACGGTGAGTGGCCAAAGGCATGGCTGGTGGTTGTCACCCTGCGTGCTTGCTCGAAGTCGATGAGCCAGATCTTGCTTCGGTGAAGCAGGATGTTCCTGGAGTGGATATCACCATGCACGAACTGGTGCTGGTGGAGGCTGGCAATGCCCTGCAAAAGCTGTTCTGCCAGGGAGATGGCAAGCGACGAGGACAGCGGGGCCTTGAGCGCCTTCTCCAGCGATGTGCCTGCAATATATTCCATCACCAGGGCAGACTGGTTTTCTTCCAGCTCCAGCGTGTCAAGGACGGCGGGGACGGGGAGGGACGCTTCGTGCAGAAGCTGAAGCACAGACGCTTCGTGGTGTATTTTCTCTGGCGTTGCAACCTTGATGGCAACGCGGGCACGGCGCTGGAGATCACGCGCAAGGAAGACGGTTCCCCCGCATCCTTCTCCGAGAAGCCGAAGCGTGCGATAGCGTGTTGTGGTTTCAAAACAAGACAGAGACAGAGAAGAGACTCCTTTCGCTAGAGAACAGATGGAGCAACGGAAACCAGGACGTGGGTGAGCAAGGTGGAAAAAAAGAACCTGATCGAGGAGGATCAGGTTCAGCGTCCTGCACGAGGCAGCTTAGTGGATGAGTCCACGCAGGGTGGCGCGGGCCTCAAGCCATTTGTGCTTGCAGAAGGACACCTGCTGTTCGGCGAGGCGCACTTCTTCTTGCACCGCTTGGACGATGGGACTCTGATCCCATCGTGCCTGCTGGAGATGCTCGAGCAACTGAATGGCATGGCGCAGAGACATATGGAGTTGTTGCGTCGCTGGACTCTGCGGTGCAGGGGAATGCCTCATGATGAATGAGCGCACCCCAACTGCGTAGTTGAAGAGCCCAAACCAGCGGAGTCGTTCTGCCTCCTGGTGGAAGGCGTACTCATCCATATACTGCTGCTGCTGCAAGCTCTCTTGCAGGAAAGCAATATGCTGTTCCTGCTGCTGGATCATCCTCATGTGATGATACTCAGCTTGCTCGAGGGCTTGTTGCAGTTTGGCGCGCGCAGCTTTATACTGCGCCATTGCCTGCTGGTACTCAGCTTCCCAGAAGTGCACTGCCGCTGCCACGCTTTCAGGGGTGATCCCTTGCGGAGCCGGAGCCGGAGCTTTCATCTCGACGATGATATGGTGTCCGGCAACGGGGACGAGCGCGGCCTCCGGTGCGTTTTGGATGCGTTTCTTTTTCTGGAAACGCGGCTGCTGCGGAACGTTCTGCTCCGCTTGAGCGTTTTGCACGCTCTGTGGTCGCGAGACGTTCTGCTCCGCTTGAGCGTTTTTCACGCTCTGTGGTCGCGAGACGCCCTGCTCCGCTTGAGCGTTTTTCGCGTTCTGTGGCTGTGAAATGGCTTGCTCCTGTGGCCGAGAACTGTGAGCGTCCTGTGGCTGAGAAACGTCCTGTGGCCGAGAACTGCGAGAGTTCTGTGACTGAGAAACGTCCTGCGGAACAAGTTGAGCCTGTGAAACGCTGGAAGGGTGTGCCATGGGGTTTCCTCCTTTGGTGAAGAGATGGAGAAGCAAAGGAGGGTTCGCCCATGAGCCAAAATGCACGCTCAGGGATCACAGGTTCAGTCTTCTGTGCGCGTTACCCTCCTTTCTTTGCTTCAATCGATACGTTCGTCTCTCTCTTGCGGTGAGATGGGTTCTGCAAGAGAGGAGAGATCTCTCTGCCCGGAGAACCTGGGGCAGAACGCAGGCCCCAACCGTACCATCCCGGTGGGCGTGGATCGCGCATCACACTCCTTGCGCGGGAGGAGATCATCTTCTATGAAGAAGCATACCTGGACGATGGGGAGAAGGCAAGTAGGGAAAGAAAACCTCTTTGTCACCCGTTTCTGCTCGTGGGGCTCTTGTGAGGCGAAGGGGCGATGGGCGTGAGAAGCCAGCGGAGGCAGAGGAACATGCTGGAAAAACGATGGTGATAGGACATCGAAAACGAGGAACGAAAATGAGCGAAAATGGGGGAACGGTGTGGTGAGGAGACGCTAAGAAGAAGAGCGCTCCTCAGCGGTGGCATGAGGTGCTGCCTGGATGCTCTTTTCAAGCTGCTCCATTTCTTCAGCCGTCCAGAGTCGCTTCTGATGGCCTGCCGCATACTCGTATTTGTTATCGAGGACGGTTTTGCTGATGATGATATTGCGGCGAGTAAAGGGTTCCAGGGTGCCAGCGGAAGTATAAGGATTGATGACCCAGCGACGAGAAAGGATGTATTCTGGCTGAAAGATCCAGGAGGGATGAGGGAACGCAACCCGATTGCAGAGCTCCTCGACCATCGCGGCACAAAAAGCGGCCCATCGCTGTTGCGTGAGTGTCTGCCCGACTGGTGGAGGGGTTTGGATTAACTCCTGCCGATGGGTGACAGCGAAACACCACCAGTCATGGAGAAAACATTTCACCGCATACCAGGGATCTTCTCCCTGAACGATGAGTTCGGGAATCTGAGACACCGGATGGATGGGATAGGGAAGCAGTGCTTTCATCGGTTGGGGTGATCTCCTTTCTCAGTGTGTCCTTCTCTTCTATTATACCCCAAAAAAAGAGGGAGAGAGCTGCTTCTGGGGAAGCGCTCTCTCTGGTAGCAGCACTGCTTTATTTGGAAAAGCAGCGTTCGATGGCATTGGCTATTTCCTGGGGCCGCATGCTTTGCATGTGAGGAGGAATATAGCGCTGAACCAATTCCCAGGCCTGAGCGTGGGATGAGATGCGCAAGCGTTTGGCGAGGGCCTGGATATCGCGGTCGTCATCTTCTCGACCGGCAAAAAGTTTGAGTGCAAGGATATACTGCTCTTCAGGAATGAGCACGCGGAGATGGGAGAATTGCTTCCAGAGCGAAGGGGATTGCGGTCGTCCGATTTGGTCGATGACAATGGTAACATCATCATTGAACCAGTCAGACGGCAGCCGGTATGTCTGTGCAATAGCGGTAGCAGCGTGCTTGACGGCCCGATAGATGTGTGCCTGATTGGTGGCAATCGAGACATCAATGTCGCGGGTCGTTTTCCGATTTTGCACGACACTAACCATATAAGCGCCTCCTACAAGCAAGATAGAGGCCTTAATTCCCTCTTCTGCCAGTTTGTCATTGAGCAAGGCGAGATGACGTTCAATGGCTTTCTGGTTCATCATCTGTCGTTTCATATCCTTCTTTCCTTTCTGCCAAAAAAGGAGAAGAGGAAAGAAGGGCGGCTAGATGCATTCCCCCGCGTGCCTGAGCGACACGACGTTTGTGCTTTTTCCCTCCTTTCCTCTTCAGACAAGTGGATCGCCAGAGACAGGCGCAGGGGATCCGAGCTGCGCTCCTTCAGAACCGTGAAGGAAACCGGCCATCAGCAGTCCTGATGGGGGACCCGCGTCATCGTCCTCGCGGAAGGACCGCCGTATGCTCCCGTGCGAGGAGGGCTCCTTGAGCGCAAGGAGCAGTGAGAGAACGAGTATAGGAAGAGTATAGGATAGAGGGGAGGGGAAAACAAGAGCAAAAAGAAAGAAAAAAGGCACGAGAAAAGAGGGGGGAGGGGTGGCCCAAGAGGAGCCAGAGCGTGGCTTGTCAAGCGGGAGGAGGATGAAGTTGATGGGAGTGAGAAGGTGGTGCTGAGACATCGAAACACAGGAGCAAACCAGAGAACAATGCGTCGTTGTGCGAGAGGCAGGGTGCAGATGGTCTTTCTCTCTTGAAGGACTGCTTCAGGCAGAAAGGTACTTCGAAGACAAGAGCCTTTCTGCTCACCTCTGAGGCGAACACGTCTGCCAGGATGCAGGTCCAATGAAGCTCGAAAAGGCCATTTTTTCGATGCGCAAACACCATCGAAAAAAGAGCGTGATGTTTGTGGTATGAAAGGGCTTGTCAAGCCGTTTGAGCTTCCAGAAAGTGGTTCGACTCTTTAAGAAGAAGAAGAGAGGAATGGAGCTGGAAGAGGTGAAAAAAAAGATCTTTTTTTTCGCGCGCGTGTTGGCAAAAGGTGAGAGCCAGAGAAGAGACGTTGTTCTCAAGGAAGGGGTCTGGCTTCCAACAACCGGAACAGAGCCGGAACTCGTGCTGTTCGACGTTTGGGGAATGTCTCGTGTTCTGTGTTTCCTGAAACCGTTCCTCACACCTTGCTGCTGCGATCGGCTGCTGGTGTCATTGCGAAGGGCGGGGCTGAGAGATGATGGGGAAGGAGGACGTGTTTGAGCAATCAGTGATCTTACGTCGCTGAGAAGCTGACTCTACAGGGGGATCTGCGCGAGGAGTGGGCAGCCTGTTTTCTCCTTCCGGAAGAGCATTCACGACCACGCCATCCACTTCGATCCAGGCGTGAGATGTCGTTGTGTGTGTATCTGAGAAAAACCGCCTTCATGAGCTCAAAAAGAAAAAAGAGGCTCAACCGGTTGGGCTGTGCCTCGTCTCTCTCGCTTGTCACCGTTTGCGCTGGTGTTTTTGACTAGAAAGCGCATATGGGAGCAGCTCTCTAAGGAGATTTCCCAGGAGCTGGCGCCGGATCTCGCGATAAGACAGGTGAATTGCATCATGAACCCCCTGAATAGTGCTTCACACGGTAATGATAGCTACGAGCAGCAGCAGGTCGCGCAATGGAATGTTTCTCGTAGGCATGAGAGGGACACTGCCTCACGTGCCTCCCTTGAGTGTGTCCCTCACTGGACCTGGGATCACATCGTTGTTCATGTGTGTTCCCCGTTTGCTCCTTGCTCATCCCTTCCCATCCTAAAGGTGGGGGTATCAAAAGGACGTAGAGAAATGCGTCTCCAGGCCTCGGGGGAAAACGGCTGGCCTGGCTGCCCAAGAGAGGGCCCGGAGAAGACGAGAGGAACGTGAGAGGCATACCTCGCATGAGCGTTGAGAATGGAGGCGAAACAACGGACCAATTGCCTGCGTGAGCGGCTGCCCCTTTTGCGCATGTGGCATGCTGATAGGCGCGGATGTGCTATCAAGGACGTGATAGGTCCAATCGAGCGAGCCTTCTGCATCGTGGAGCCGTTGCAACTTCGTCAGGCCACCTTGTGCCAGGGCGATCACTCCCGCCAGCCACAGGCCGTCTTCGACCCGGCTCCTATGACAAAGAAGCGGCCTTGAGCGTCTCGCGTGGGCTCTGCCATAATCACCTCGATGTCGTGCTGCGGCATTATCTCCGCTAACAGTGTGGAAAGATTGTGGATACGCTGTGGATGAAGAGCCGCTCCAGGGGATGATGCAGCATCCCCGACGTGGTCGGGCGCATTTGCGTTATGGCTCTTACCTCCTTCGTTCCTCTTCCTGGCGTATGGCCGCATCTCGAAACCGTCGCGCCAGGCGGTCGAGCGGGGTATCTAAGATGCCCTCAACCCGATCCAGTGGGACATCTTGCCAGGGAGAGTCACAGAAGTCGGCAGGTGTTATGTGGCCGGATTTGAGCTGCTCAACAGAGCGCGATGCGGTTTCTTGGCTCCCCTCATACAGCAGATGAATGGTGCCGATGCCGACAAGGCCAACCGCATAGGTATTTTTTCGGGCAATCAGATAGTATTCTGGCTGCATGCTGTTCTCCTTTCGTTGCGGCTCTCTCAATGTTCAGTATGTCCTTGACTGCAAACACAGGCGTGAACCTGGAAGCAGGGAAAATCGGCTTCCGCCCTTCAACCATGAGGCAAAAACCAGGAATGTCTGAAGCGTTTCAGACATATTCACGTCATCTGCTTGCTGGTAAGGAAGGAAACCAGGAAATCGCTTTACCGCTTTAGCTTCTTACTCGCAAGAGGTTTTCATGGTAAGATGGTGAGCCAGTTTGCCGTCTTCCTGTTTTACCGGGAAGTCGACTTGCTGTCTTCCTGGTAAAGCTCTAAGCTGGTAAATCTCCTTACCTGTAAAACGTCTTCCTGTTTTACCAGCTTCCTTCCAGAGCGTCTTCACAGTTTCCTGTCAAGCTGTCTTATAAATAAAACGCTATACAGGCAAGCAAGCATAGCGTTTTGTCAGCAAACCATCTCCCCTGTGAAACGCTTTACTGGCGTCCTGGTGACGTCCAATATCGTTGTCCTCTCGTCGCGCTCTCCAAGCCATTCCTTTTCAGTTCATCGTCTTTGGCGATGAACGTGTATAGTTTACCGCCTTCGACACCAGGCGGTTTCCTGTGCCGCGTGCACAGCAAGCAAGCAGAAGGAGGAGCAAGAAGGCAGGAACACCAGAAGAGGGAAGAGAGGGAAGGCAGAAGCAAG
>Ga0164243_10002265_pt1 | contig 32036 bp, 30 predicted proteins | sample OricompcompostOP_FD_108781 | JGI IMG/M metagenome (GOLD analysis project Ga0164243, IMG submission 108781) | Organic Plus compost microbial communities from Emeryville, California, USA - Original compost - Organic plus compost (OP) | ecosystem: Engineered > Solid waste > Mixed feedstock >... | reverse complement strand
GCCAAGGTTACAGGCGTATTCCTTTCCAGCGACGAGACGTGGGGCAATCCGCAGACGGGCGAATGGACTCACATGCACGTATTACCTGCGTCGAACATGGTTTTCAGACATAAACGCTTGACCGCTGGTCAGAAAATGGCTGAGTACCGGGAAGATTACAGAATGGTTCAGCAAGCACTCGGCGAATACTCACCGGAAACAGTTCGGAATGCCGTTGCGGTTTTGCGAAGTGAATCATTGTATCGCAGCGAAAAGATACTTGGCGTAGCCGAATGGTTCATGAAGTTGCACGAACATCGCGGAACGTACAAAGACCAGAAACGGCGCGCGAACATTGTTTGGTTGGCAGTTGCGACCGCACCAGTCGGATTCGCGCACGTTCGTAATTCCATGATCGGAACACTCTTGGATGACATCCAATCCGGCACGGTGTTCCGTGAAATTAAACGGCGGTTTGAAGAGAAAATACATCCGCTGAAATACCAACGTCCACAAGCTGCGCCGTCTGCTGGAAACATCGCCCAAGCTGAAAAGATATTCAAAAAGCTGGACCTTTACAAAGCGTTGGATCGCAGATTTGCACGGCTGGAAGAAATCAAAACCATCTGGAAGCCGACTCCTGCACAATGGGAAGCAAAAACAGATGGAGTATTCGCCCATTTGAAACCAAAGGTCAATAAAGATGTTCCGAAGAAAATGGTCATTCCAAGCAAGACGATGACTTGGGAAAAGTTTGCGAAAATGATACTTCCGTACGCTCAATCGATTGAATTCTATGTCAATCGGCACGACAGCTTCACGGCGCTTTTGACCGCTGAACACGAAGACGCTCCGCCGATTTTGCAATGGGACCACGAAGATCGCCGCAATCCTGTTAGCTGGTACGTTTACAACGGCGGTTCATCGGCAAGTCAATGGAACCTGTCGCCGGGATGGACCAAAGTAACAGGCATTACGTACCAGCCGTCCATGTGGTTCGAAGAAAATGAACATCAAGGAAAGGCACTTTTCTTCATCATCGAAGGGGCCAAGGACACGCATATGCAGTACGGCGGTTCCGGAAATGCGCTTTTCCCTGAAATGTTGAAATCCGAACTTCGGGAAGTTCGTTCGACAATCGAAGCGTATTCCAGAAGCGCACACGTTTCCGGGTACGATGAAGCTACGGCGTGTGGGGTTCGTTTGCGGTATGGTTCGGATTGGAGCGTGAACGTTCGTGTAACAACGGAAATGGGCACGTCCGAATACAAATTGGATCGGTGGGACTAAACGATGAAGATGCGGCGCGGCAGCGAAATTTCAACATTCCAAGCGTGTAGGCGAAAGTGGAAATATGAGTGGATCGACAATCTGGTGTTGATCCGCCCGTCCACGCCGAAATTCTTCGGCACGGTTATGCACAAGTTTATCCAAGTCCTGAATGAAACACGGGATTGGGACAACGCATTTGCCACTGGCGAAGAATTGATGCGGGAAAAAGGCAAAGAACTGGACCCGGCAACGTACCAAGAACTTGCCGAACTTTACGCCACACTTACCATCGATTATCATAAGATGTGGGATGATTCGAAACGCAAAACTCTTTTCACCGAATTGACGTTCCGCGTTCGGATCACAGACACTTACCCTACGGATGACTGGTACACTGGGACAGTCGATCACATCTTTCTGGATGAACACGGCATGTTGTGGATCGAAGATCACAAAAACGTCAAGCGCATGGACAGCTACATCACAGCCGCGCAGAATGACGCACAAATTACCCGATACTTGGGTGCTGTCACGTTGTTGCTAAACGGCCAAGGCGAAATCTTGGTCAACGGGAAATGGGAACCATTCACTGGCGGAAACAACCGTATTGAAGGATTGGTTTATAACCTTCTTTCCAAGTCGCCTGCACATCCTCCAAAGAAGCTATCCAAAGGCGGATTGTCGGTTGATAAGTCGCAGCGTACAACGTTCGCACTTTATATCGAAGCGCTGAAAGAACACGGGCTTTTCGGGAACATTCAACCTGATCCCGAACATGAGGGGCATTACCTTATTCCAAGTGACCATCCTTACCACGATTTCCTTGTCATGCTTTCCGAACAAGAGGGGCCGGACGGTAACCGATTCTTCAAACGGATCAAGGCCCGCCGTACGCCGCAAGAGTTGCAAACCGCGTTCAATGAAATGGAAGACATTTTCGATGACATGGACCGGGCAGAACGAGAGCAGCGTTTTTACCGTAACCCGACACACAATTGCAACACTTGCGACATGCGTCACCTTTGCTTTGCAGAAGCATCCGGCGAAAATGCAACGTACATCCGTCAAACGATGTACATGACGAATCCTGATCGCGTGGAGGATGACGAGGATGCCGATACTGAAAGCTCATGAATGTCGGGATATGCCCGAACACATGGCAATTCGATGTGTCGAAGTCTTGACAGGGTTCCCATCATGGCGGCTTGTTGACATGAACGAAGACACGCGTTATGGGATTAAGTTTTGCCCATACTGCGGTCAGAAGTTGGAGGCCGGGGATGAATCCAAATGAAAGAATTATGGCAGTTGCAGTTGCCACTTCTGCGGTCATTGCGATTATCTACATGATTGTTAGACTACTTTGGATATAGGAGGGTAATACGTGGCAAATTTCCTTGGGCCTTCGCCGGAAGAAAGACCAGAAGGCAGACAAGTCGTTCTCTATGGTCCACCGTTCGTCGGCAAAACATCATCGCTGGCCGATCCTGATTTGAAGGTACTGCTTTGCGACATGGACCACAACACAAGTCCGCTCGACAATGCGGACAACGTGACGGTGTATCCGATTGACCATTTCGACACCGACAAAGACGACACGAAGCGTCTTGGCTATGATAACTCCTATATGGAGTTCAAGCGCAGTATCGAGCGCGGATACTTTGTCATCAAAGGCGAGAAGGTTCCGGTACCGAAAGTGGACGTCGTTGCATTCGATGGGTTTACCCGGTTCGAAGAACTGGTGAAATATTGGGTAGCCAACGTATTTGCACCGAATCGTTCCAGAGAAATTCAGGGCAAGTTCGGTGCCCAAACGGATTGGGATGACTTACAAAGAACGGAGGTCGAAGAGATTCGGGATTGGCAGTCCATGACGCGTACCAAAGGATTCTGTTCTATCTGGATGGGACACGACATGGCGATCAACAGCGAGATTACCAAAAAGGCAGCTAGAATCCAGCTTGCTTTGCAGGGCAAATACGCCGGGCCGCGTATTATGTCTGCTGTCGATGCGGTGTTCTACATGGATAAGGTTTTGGACCCTAAAGACAAAGACAAAAAGACATTCGTTCGCGGCGTGTATACCCAACAGTTTGACATTATCCAAGCCGACGCGCGGATGCCGATTGAGAAGCGGGAAAAGTTGCCCAAATTCATCCCTACGGTGCAATGGTCGAAGATTCTGCCGTACATCGGATATCGCAAAGTCGAAGAATCTGCCATAACACCAGATTCTCAAAATTGAATCTTGCACATCTGATATGCAACGTGGTACACTGGCATTACCGATAAATTTGAGGGAGGACAAGGATTATGCCATTCCTGAAACACGATGCTTCACAGGCAGGCGGATTCGAACCGTTGCCAGTAGGCGAGTACGAGTGTATCATTTCGGCTATCAAAATCACCGAATCGCAAGGCGAGAAGACCAAGGGCGCTCCGATGTTGAAGCTGGAATTGACGGTACGCGAAGACGTGGAGCAAGAAGGGGCCAAGCGCAAGCTGTTCGATAACCTGATTGCTTCTGAAAGTACCCAATTCAAGTTCTTCCAGCTTTTCGGCGCGCTTGGTTTCGAAGATGGCCGCGAATTCGATTCTATCGATGAAATCGCCGAAGCCATTGCGTACCAGCCCGTTCGCGTCAAGACGAAGAACGAAGATTACCAAGGCAAGCCGCAAACGAAGGTCAATTTCTACAAGTTGTCCGAACACGCGGTAGACGGTTCGGTTCTCGCAAATGCGGTTGTTGGCCGGGCGAATCCGCTGGACGCTCCGATTGACATTTCGGATGACGATTTGCCGTTCTGAAAGAATTCCGTTTGTAACGGCCAAAGGCCGTACAATAAATAAATCGCCCAAAGGGGCAGAAAGAGGAATAAACATGGCAACCGTACATGAGCAAAACCAGAAAGCATTGCAATCGATTATGAAGGAACTGTCCGCTGCCCGGCGCACGGCGGATAAGCTGCAAGAGAAATTGGATGCAGCGAACGCTAATGTGACAAAACTTTCCGACAAGCTGGCTGCGGCAGCAATCGCGTACAAGAACGGTACGCCGATCAATCTGGAAGTCGATTCCGATGCGGACGGCAACGCCGACGCGGACGGCAACGTCGAATCCGCGTAAGCAGCATCCTTCCGGCAATCGAACAACAGGGGCATTCGCCCCTTTGTAAAGAAACCCATACGGTGAATCGCACCAGTGAACGGTGTACAACTCCCGCCAAGCGGTCGAGAGCATTCCCTTGGGTTTCTTTACAAGAGGGCGAATTTCGGGGACAGGAGGTTGGTCGCGTTGCGCGAAGGTCAGTTCTTTGAAAACTTTTTCACGGATCGTGGTGAAGCATACGAGCCGAATGATGACGGCGAAATTGGCGTATGTTGCCCGTTCCTTCACGACAAGGGTTATGAAACCCGGCCTAGCGCGTGGATAAATGAAAAGAAAAATGTTTTCATTTGCTTCACATGTCAGGCAGAAGGACGGGAAAGCGGCTTTTCGGAAGTAAGTTTCGCGTCCAAGGTACTGAACGTTCCGTACCTAGAAGCCGTAGAACTTATCGGACAAGTTGACGGTATCGCAGGACACAGCCTAAAGCAATGGGAACGTCCTGTTAACATGCTACAAGAGAATAAGACCCTTCTTGACTACCTTTTCAGTAGGGGGATTTCGGCCAAAGTAGCCAAGGAATATCAGCTTGGTTATGCAGGCGGCGGTATCCTCTATCCCATCATCGTATTTGACACTTTGGTAGACGTTCGCGAGTACACGCCGGGCGGAACGCCGAAGATGCGGTCCCAATCTAATGCAAAAGTTTCCTTATTTCCGTTCGACAAATGGCGGCTGGATAAACGTCCGACGATCATTTGTGCAGGAGAAAATGATTGCCTACTTCTCCGATCCAAAGGATTCAATGCAATTACGACAACAGGCGGCGAAGGTCAATTCCCGAAGATATTCGTCAGTTACTTCAAGAATCGTGAGGTTTATATCTGCTACGATTGTGACAAGGCCGGAAGTAAAGGTTCACGGAAAGTCGCACACGCGTTGCGCGAATCAGGCGTAAAACCAAAGTTCATAAACCTTGGATTACCCGGCACTCCTGATTCCAAGGACGTTACAGACTTCTTCACTAAAGTTGGTAAGACAGTTGAAGAATTCGAATCCTTGATGATGGCTGCAACGGATTACAACGAAGACATGTATCTGGAAGATAAAAACAAAATCTATCCTTTGGTTAATCTTTGGCACGTAGCCAATAGTAATAATGAAAACAAAAGACTATCGACAAGAGTTCTGTTTTCCGGCAAGTACGATATGGATATGCGAATACCAAACGTCGTGAATTGGGAATGCCTGCAAAACGCGCCGCCAGATGCCGTGCCGCCGCAATGTATTGGATGCCCATTGTATAAACAACACGGAACATGGTCATTGGGCGACAAAAATCTTAAAGACCTGCTTTATATCGTAGAACAAAACGATGTGAAAGTGGTTAAGGCGATTAGAGAACAGTTCATTGGATTTCCAAAAGATTGTCCGGCTGGTCGTCATAACATTGTAAGTCGAACCAAAGTTCATAAGGCGGTATTTAGTCCAGACGTTGCAACAGAGCAAGATGTTGACGGTTACCAAGCGGCAGAGCAGCAAGCGTATATCATAGGTGACTTGAACATGCAAGAAGGTTCCCGCTATCGTACTTACTTCCGAAGCTGCGCACATCCGTTAGACGGTAACCGCGTTTACATGGTCGTGGATAGAGTTGAAGAATCCGACAACGCCCTCAACACTTTCCGAATGACACCAGAGATTAACCAAAGATTAGCCAAAACGTTCCGGTTGCGGACAGTGGAAGAATCGATGCGTGACCGGGCCAAGCGGATGAAGGAAATCATTAATCAGCCGTTCATGAATCCGGTGCCAATGATCACGCATACGCTCGACTTGGCTATGCACTCACCGCTATCATTCATTTTTGCGAATTCGCCAATCGACAAAGGTTATGGCGAATTTTTGATCATTGGAGAGTCAGGTGTTGGTAAGTCCGAAGCAGCTACGAGTTTCATCAACTATGTTGGAATAGGTAACATTACAGTATTGAAAGAAGCCAGCCGCGCATCTCTGCTTGGCGGTGTCGATAAATTACCTAACGGTTCTCTAAAGGTCAAATGGGGCACCATCCCAAGGAATCACAAAGGCTTCCTCACCTTGGACGAACTTGGAGGGGCCAGCAAGGAAGTGCTTGCTGCACTTACCGACATGCGGTCATCCGGCTTGGCAAGACTTGAAAAGATGGGCACACACGGAAGCACAGCACCAGCAAAGACCCGAATGTTCTGGCTGTCTAACCCAAGAAGTGACGGGAATCGTGAACGGCCAATCGACAGTTATGCGTACGGTACCGACATTGTGCGGGAATTGATCGGCAAGGACGAAGACATTCGACGTTTCGACGCTATACTGATCGTAACCAAGAAGGACACGTTGAACAATGATTGGATGGAGACAGAAGACTGTACACCGCATAGCCGCGAAGATTACCGTAATCTTATATATTGGGTTTGGAGCCGTAAACAGGACCAGATTAAATGGGAAAGCGGGGTAGAGAAATTTGTCAAGCAAACTGCCGATGCCCTGAACGAGAAATACGACACACATATCAAGATTTTCGGACTTGAAGCGTGGAAGAAGATTGCACGTCTTTCCGTAGCCTGCGCCGGGGCAACCTACAGCGCGACCGAAGACGGAGAGTGCATCTTGGTAACCAAAGAGCATGTCGAGTTTGTGAAGAATTACCTATTGAAGTGTTACATTAACCCGACATTTAAGCTGGATAAGTTCGTTGCCATGCACCGTCTATATGAGGAAACCAACGAAGCAACGAACGAATTGGTTGGCCGTCTGATTGTAAGGTTTAAGCCGATAATTCGAACACTAATTGAAAGCCCGGACGGATACTGTTCGTTCAAGCAACTTGAATACTCAGCCCCGGACAAAAAGACAGAAGATGTACGCATGTTGATTTCACACTTATCGCAGAATTACCTAGTCCGTATGACACAAAATAACATCTACCCGACAGCACGATTGCAGAAGGCTTTGGACTACTATCGCGCACATCATGGTGACTTTGAGATGTCACCAGTAACCGATGAAGGAAAGGCGGGAATATAGGTGGACACATTGGTCATGGACTCACCAGTGGCACCAGAAATAATTGTAGTCGCAGACATCGAATACAAAGTTATCTACGTGGACGATCTTTGGGATATTGTGGATGTAGCCAAGAGCAAGACCCTGCGTTGGATCACGTACGATACGGAAACAACGGGCCTGCACTTGAAGAAAGATAAACCATTCTACGCAGCGGTTTGCTTTGATCGGACAGCGTATGTATTCAAGCCGACTAAAACTAACCTTTTAGCGATTGTGGAATTGTCGAAATACGCTAAGAAATTCTATGCACATAACGCAATTTTTGATATGTGTATGACGGCGAATGTTATCGGAGATGAAGCAGTAAAGTCCGTCAAGAATTGGGCCGACTCGATGTGCAATGCAAGGCTTACCTTCGAATCCATCTCCCCGCGTGAAGGTGGAGATTCATTGTCCCTCAAACCGATTGGTAAGAAGTACATCGATCCGAAGGCTGGTCGTTTTGAAGATGCGGTCAAGGATTGGTTGCGGAAGAGAAAGTCGGCCAACAATTCCATTCTTACGGCGCTGCTGCGATCCAAAAAGTACACGCGTAAATGGTTCGATGCCTGCGTAGCCGACAAGATCGAATTACCGCAAGAAGTCGTTGATTTATACGAGCAGTGGAAAAAGGAATACCCTGAACCCACGTACCAAGACGTTCCGCTGGAATTGATGCTGCCTTATCTGGCAGTTGACGTAATTCTATGTGACATTTTGGTTGGCAGATCGTTGCCTGTTATGGTAATGAAAAAGCACATCGAGACATTCGACATGGAATGTAAGCTGCTGCCGAAGGTGTTCAAAATGGTACGCGCAGGATTCACACCGGATCGACCGTACTTGCTGGAAAGCAGGCGGAAGTTGGAAGCGTACATTCGGGAACTTACGATCAAGGCACACGAATTGGCTGGAAGAAAGTTCAAGGTAGGACAGCACAAACTAATCAAGGATATGTACGAAGAACGCACAGGCGTAAGGCCGGATAGTACCGATAAGCCGTATCTTCAAAAACAGGCAAGAGAAGGTGACGAACTTGCTAGAATTATTTCCAAGCTTCGAACGTGCGAAAAGTGGCTCTCCACTTACATTAACCGAATACTCGATGAATCTGAGTTCGACGGTCGTTACTATCCAAGTCTTAACCCTTACAACCCTGTCACCGGACGATTTTCTGGTGATTGCCAACAGATGCCCAAGGATGCGCTGCTAACCATCGAAGGAACTTTGTTCACGGAAGAACATCCAAGCGATCCGATTCCAGAAGAGTATATCCTCTACGATCCAAGGAAATCCATTCTGGTGTCGGGCGGCATCTACAAGAAACTGGCGTTCATCGACGTGTCGCAGTACGAGTTACGTTGGGGCGCACACTACACGCTGAAATTCGGCGGCGACTTGAACCTTTGCCGCGCCTACATGCCGTTCAAGTGTAAGCATTACAAAACAGGCGAGAAGTACGATCCGTACAAACGCGATCACATCTTGCGTTGGAATGAGAAGCAGGAGGACGGGAAAACATCGGCTTGGTTATTGGAAGAGGTTCAATTAGACACTGTGAATGGCGGCGAGTGGGTATGTCCTTGGACACCGACAGACGTTCATAGTTCGACCACTATCAAAGCGTTGCCTGCAATGGGCCACGATCCTTCGGAGATATCCAAAGCGGTGTTCGACTACTGGCGGCAGAAGGGCAAGCGTTACAACTTCTTGAAGTTCTACGGCGGTGGGCCAGCCAAGGCAGCAGAAGCGTTGGAGATTTCGCTGGACAATGCCAAGGCCCTCAATGTTGGTTTTGAAGAAGCATTCCCGATGTTGGTTACGTACAGCGATTGGGTAGTACAGATGATGAACATTGATGGATTCTTGCCTAATCTGTACGGTCGATCTTACCACATTCACAAGAGTTTCAATCACTACAAAGTCGCTAACTACTTGATCCAAGGCGGAACGGCAGATGACTTCAAGCGGAAGATGATCAAAGCAGATGACTTCTTGGAAGAGAATAATTGTCAATCAAGACTTGTCCATCCGATACACGATGAAATCATCATGGACATTGCAGACGGAGAAGATTGGGTTATCGACAAGATCAAAGCGATCATCGAAGATACACCGATCCTGAACGTTCCGATTGTCGCCGAAGCATCAATTTCCACTACAAACTGGAAGGAGAAGAAGAAAGTTGCCTGATCACAAGATCAAGATAGAAATTCCGCCGCTGATCGTGTCGCCTAAAATATACGAATTGATCGAAACCGACGATGAAGTGAGAAAGATTGTCAAAAGTATGGGGTATACTTTACCCCCAAAGAAGGTGAAGAGAAATGGATAAGCCTGAAAACGTAACTGTTGTCTCCGGGCTAACGTGGGCGCTTGCTGTCGATCTTGCCCGCACGCGGAATTCCTACACGCTTGCAGTTTACGGAGCGTTAGCAAACAATCGTCTTATGAGTGGATGGTATGAGGATGAATCCGGCCAGAAGTACCTTTCCATCCAAGGCGAGATGGTATTCCCGGTGCCAGAAGGATACAGCACCGGAAGTTTGCCGGAAATCAAACCGAATCAGCGGATCGCAACGTTTGCAGAACAGTTGACTTATATGAAGCGGGTAAATAATCTCAATGAGGGGGAGGTAGCAGAATGAAAATTCAAGTTTGGAGCGAAGAACGTACCGACAAGGAAGGTAAGGATTGCGCGTATTGGGAGAGGAACATGCTGGCCGCGCTGTGTTGCTTTATGTTGAATGAGTGGGCAGACGAACGCGGTGTGAAGACGAACGCCGGATGGTACATGCACGGCGAATGGCCGGGTTGGAATCGTGTAATTAGCTTTTGGGACGGTGCCGTAACTTTCCACATCCCCGACGACTTCGACGTAGGAGATTTGCCGCGAATCGAGCCGAATTGGGACGGTCACACAACCGAAGAGAAGTGGCGGTATCTTATGGATATGATGGGAATGGAGGTAACAGAGCAATGAACGAATTCAAAGAAATGTTGAAGAAATTTCCAAGCGTACGCATAACAAATGCGGGCAGATCGTATTCGATGCCAAAGATAGACAGGGAGTCGTGGGACATCATTCACATACACAAGCCTTTAGAATTCGAAGAATTCAGGAAAAAAGGGAAAACGCCGGATGCAGCGAAGTACAGATTGTTGGCTGCAATTGACGAATACTTAGCCGATGAAGATATTGTTGAAGTTGTTATTAGGGAGTTCCCTTATATTTCCGAAGACTTCGACATTGCGATTCCATACAACAAATATTATAGAGGTTACGCTAGGCTTTTGAAAATCACCAAGGGGATGATAAACTTATGAAGCTGCTGCTTACCCGGTTGTACAACATGCAGGAGAAGTTGGACGCTGAAATCATCAAGAATCACAGCGTCGAGCATGTCGAAGAACTGTACCATAAAAAGGTCGTCGCCCTGCAAGTCGAGTTGTGTGAACTGGCAAATGAAATGCGTTTCTTCAAATACTGGTCAAACAAGGGGCCAAGCGACCGTGTTCTGGACGAGTACGTAGATGCGCTGCACTTCTTCCTTTCCATCGGAATATTGATCGAAGCACAAGATTTTGTGCCAAGCTATCCGAACGACGATTCCATCGATTTTGACAAGGTTGACAACACGGTAATGTTCGCTGAAATCATGAAGTTGACCAGCAACATGTACTTCGACGTTCGACACTTCGGATTCGCATTCATGGCGTTCCTTGACTTCGGGTACAAGAACGGCCTGAAATGGGACTCAATCATAACGGCCTACGAGAAGAAAAACAAAGAAAACCACCAGCGGCAAGCCAGTGGTTACTGATGGAACCTTTTATACTTCTTGGAGGGCTGATTATCGTTTACATCGGATTAGCATGTGCCTTTTCATTACTGTTTAAGAAATGATCTTCTTCTGAACAACATGAAAGCCAGTAGGTACGTTTAGTTCGTAGGGCCGATACGTGTAAACTAGCATCGTCTTCACCTTCCCGAACCTAGCGAACTGATCTACCTTTTCCTGCATCTTCGGTGTTGAAATGCGGCTACGCTGGTACTCCACTACCGCCGTAGCCCCATTCTTCAACCGAACGTAAGCATCGGGCCTGTATTCCTTCGACATGTCCGGTTCGACCACAAACACAGGCGGCTGTTCCAAGGAAATGTACACGTCAGCGATCCCCAAGAAGTGAAGCAAGCGGCCAGAGGATGGCGGGATGATTGTCGGGTTAGGCATATAAAGGTACGGCTTATCTCTTGGCTGCGGTATCTGTATAATGTAATCATCACGTACCAGTCTTTTTAGAACGCGATTTGCTATTACGAGTGGATTGCGGGATTCTGTGAAAATCATCTGCTCCAAATGCTTGCGGGACAGGACTCGAAACTGCTGCAACTTCTCTACTATCAGTTTGTCGCGGTTCGATAACATAAGGCTTCACCAATTCCTTTGCGAAGTCCGCTGAGATGTAAGGCACTTGGACGGTGTTCGGAAATCCGTCCATGAAGATTGCCCTTCCCTGAATCCGGCCAAGGTGTGCTGCATCCCCGGTGCCTAATATTATCTGCGAGTTAGCTTCATCGGCTGTCGTGAAGGCGAAGCGAGTAACCAAGTTGGCTTTAATTCGGGGCTTGATCGCGCTGGTCGCGTCAGGGCGCTGCGTGGCAATAACCAGATGGATATTTAGGTATCCTGCGGTTTCGGCGATAACTGTAACCATATCTTGTACAGTTTTATCGTCGGCGAATCGACCGTATTCATCAATGATCACAAAGAGGGGTTCTAAATGCCTACCATCAACCTTTCCGGATTTTTTGACCAACTCTTTTCTAATATCGAGTTCAGACGTAACTTTACGCAAAAGTTGTATAGCGTCAGAGACGGTTTCCCCAATCGTGATTTGTGGTATGTTCGTAAACATCATCAAGTCCGTGATCTTGTTGTCGAGAAAGACGAATGCAACCTTACCTTCCGTTTTACGGAGGATATGTGTGACGATCAACCGGAGCAGTACAGTCTTTCCCATTCGTGTCGCGCCACCAATGAGAAGGTGACAACATACTTCATCGGAGAAGTCCATGAAGATAGTCTCACCGAATGGTGTGCAAAGTGGCACGGCGAGTGGCTTCGTGACAAGCATCTCGTCATAAAGGATATCGTCCCCTAATGGCTTTTCTGCAATTTTAATATTGAATATTCTGCCGGAATCGTGTTTAATGGAAATAGGAACCTGCAAAGCCATTTCCAATCCTTCCATCTTCTTATAAAACTGTTCTTTAGTAATGCCCAAGGGAACAAGGATTCTTGCGAATTTGTAAGTGGCTTTCAGTATTCTAGCGTTCTCTAATTTGACGGAAATAAGGTACTTGTTTAGCATACGTCTTGTACGTAAATTCGGTGATAGTATAGGGGCGGAAATTAACGAACTTGCCAACATAGTTGCTCCCACGACACCTAAGATACTCACGTTCTGCCCTCCTAACACGTTGATATATCAGTTTATGTGGGAGGGGTTGTACATTATGAACGTTGTTTTCTCGCACCATTCTTTAGACAGAATTAAGACGCGCAGATTGGACAAGTTGACAGTCGAAAGGCTTGCCAGAAGGATGCCGCTGCAAGATAAAGAAGTACATTGGAGATTTCCAAACGGATATTATCTGGTTACTTCCTACAAAGAAGATATTGACACAATGGTTGTTATAACAGTTGGCAGGAGGAACTATCATGGAAAACGTGTTCGCTATTGATCCATCTGGAAACTACGGATATAGAGAAGGTTTTGGTATTACTGGTTGGGCAATGTTTTCGAACGGAAAACTTACCGATGTAGGCAAGGTTTGTTCGGAAGAATTTAAGTATCAAGAAAATTATTGGCAAGATGTGGCCGAAGAAATGCTAACAGTCCTCCCTAAAATTGTTGTTTGCGAATCCTTCCGTCTGTTTGCACATAAAGCTATGCAACAGTCCGGTTCCTCTATGGATACGCCGCAGCTTATCGGATATTTGCGTATGTGTTTGTGGGACAGGGGCATTCCCATAGTGTTTCAAGACCCGGTAAACAAGTTACGGTTTTCTGATGAAGTAATGGTTCAAATGGGTATCATCGAGAAGAAGGGAAGAAGTCACTACTTCAAAGGAAATATACTTACGATCCACGAACGGGATGCAATCAGGCACGGACTCTACTACATCAAATACGGGAAGAAGTGATATTAATGTCCAGCTACAGCTTTAGCAAAAAGTCGCAGAACGTGCTGTCGATCCGTCTTGTGGCTGGATCAAAGTCTGAGTTAGAACGCAAGAAGCAGATAAAGATAGGGGAAGGGTACAAGGTAGTCAACGAAGGGGTAACGCATATGTACTATTCTTCAAAATACTATGCTATTGTGGAGAAACCGCGCATATAGTAATAAAATGCGCGAAAGGGTTGAATATGTTATGTCACCGGAAGTATTGACTTGGATCATTCTCGTTGCTATTCTCCTGTTCGGTTTCATTAACATCAGGAGAAAGTAAAAGGGAACGTACACTGTACGCTCCCTCTTTCTTTACTCTTTCGGAACTTCGGGCAATCCGCCGATGCTGGTCAGGTAACTGAGTATTCCAGCCAGCAGCGCGGAACTGCCGACAAAAGTCCAGTTGACTTCGTAGAATACTGCCGTTGTCCCAATTGCAGTAATGGCCGCTTGTGCTGCCGTCTTAGCTGCGCGGATCGATGCGGCTTTAAGCCACTTCTTGTCCATGTTACTTCACTCCCTTAATGTATTTATCAAAACGAACCAAGGCGGATGCGAATTCTGCGCGGGTAAGCGGTTGGTTCGGTTTGAACGTTCCATCGGGATAGCCAGCAAGTATTCCTGCTTCGGTCACTCTGATGATGTCATATTTGGCCCAATGCTTGTCGATATCCGAATAGACAGGCTTGTCAGCAGGAACCGGGTTCGTGTTCCAAAAACCCTCATTGCCGTAAGATTCATTCAGGTCAACGCCGTGGTATGCGATCACTTGGCCGTTCTTGTACTGGTATACGTTCGCATGTGCGCTGCGCTTTCCACCGCTCCAAGCATAAGTCTGCCAGAAGTGTCGGCAGGCTTTTCTTTTTGCCATTTCTTCAATAACTGCATACTCAGCGTACACGCCAACTTCATAGCCGGGAACTTCCTTGGCAAAGGCCAGCAAGTATTGTTCAATAGCGTTGTAATCGGCAGCAGTCGTATCCCAGTCGCAGGCAGTATAGATCGCACTACCTAACGGTTGCCCAATAGCGACCGCTTCCTTGTATGCAGCGATTCCGTCTGCTTTACCGTTGGCCGCGCCGCCCTTCGGACGTGCTGCGGACGTTTCGAATACGGACAGGATTTGCATACCCGCTTTGGTGATCGCTTCGGCTTCCAGCCGGATCAGTCGCTTCCACGCGTATTTATCAGGAACCAGATACCGGGCCGCGAACTTGTACCCTTCGGCGGCAATAGCCTGCGCTTTGCTGGCCGTCAGCGGATTGGCGCAATCGATACCTTTCATGGTTATCAGTCCTTTTATTTGAATATTTTTTGCTTAATGTCTCGTACATCGGATTCAATGTTTTGAAGACTTTTGGCTTGCGATTCGATTACGCCGATATAACGCTGTTCGCGTTCTTCATTCTTCCTGAATGCTTCACGGTTTTGTTTGAACGCGTACATCAATAGCCGCCAGAAAGCAAGTGAAACTGCTACTAAGAGGACTAGGTATATGCTGTCCGACAGGCTAAGAGTTTTTGTCAAAACTTCTTCGCCCATCTGGTTATCCTCCTTTCTTGTTACTTCTGGCTGTAATCGAATGGCTTACCGACAAGCATTGCAATGATATTTTTTAAAACATCATCACCACTAGAAGAGTTCAACAGGTCGAACGTTTTCGACACGCCGCCAAACTGATTACTCAGGTATTCCAGAGATGGTCCAAGTCGTGGTGTCGCGTTCGGCGGTACATCCCAATCTATCGGATTTCCAGTAAAGAACTGTTTGTTAAGTGAAAGTTCTGCCAAGTTTTTGACGTATGGGTTCGCCATAGCACCGAAATCTCTGATTGTTTCCAAAGGGTTCATCGATGCGATATCAAGGTCACTCGTAGGCAGGCGGAGCGGTATGCCCATGTCGGTCCCCGGTACGCGCCAATACTGGTCCTGTGCCCATTCCGGTGCATCTTCGGCATCCGTTTCTTCATCCCACAGGTCTTTAACGCGTACATAGTTCTCGTAAATTCGCGTATTCTTGAACAATTGTTCGAACTGCAACGGCAGGTTGTGTTTGGTCCAATTCCAGAATGGAATAGCCACGCGAACGGCGCGGTCTGCGCTGGTCATCTCGTGGTAAGAGAACAGGTACTTACGCATTTGCTCTGCGGCCTTCGCTGCCGATCCGGTTTTCGCCTTGCCATTCAGGAAGTTAGCCAAGCGCGTTACGTTCTCGCCTTTATGCCCCCAAACTGCCCAAGGTGTCTTTTCTAACATGTTCCTCATGGTGAATTCTAAGCGTTCCAACGTACCCTTGGCTTCGGATTTGTTCATAAATCGCTTAAAATCGGACGTGAAACCCTGTCCAAACGCACCATAATCGATTGCTTCCTGCATAACTTTCATCGATTTTTCATCCAATTTACCTTTCGAAAGTCCGCGCATAAGTTTGACGGCAGCGCCGTAATCTTTTGCACGAACACCAGCCAAGGAATTATTGAAGATGTTACCGATGAAGTTGTTCCAAAAGTGTGCAGGAACGGCGGTCGTAACTGCCGACTTGAATAAGTTCGTAAGTGTATTGGCCGTTTCGAACAGCTTGTTCAACTTGGCTTCATCGCCGAACAATCCTTCGATCTTCTTCATGCCGTTGAAAACTTCTTCATGAATCAGGTCGCCTTGCTTCATACCCAAGTCGGACGCTTCCTTGGTAGTAAGCGTATGGAATTGTCCTGTTGAAGTGTGGTGTCCGGTGACCTTATCCCTTGGTACGATAAGGCCCTTGTCGCGTAGCGTGTTGTGCATCTCACGCATAGCGTTCGTTCGGATACCATTCTTGGCACGTTCGTACACAGCTTCGACCGAATTACGTTCGAACAATTCGGACGCTTGCTTTGCGTCTTCCAATGCGGCTTGTGCTTTTTCGGCATCTCCTGCTTGGGTAGCCCGCATTGCTTCGTCGTGTTTAGCTGCGATATAATCGTCTAAGTCCGCCATCGTTTCGAACGATCTACGATCTTTGTTGAATCCAGAAACTTCGGACTGTCCAGAGAGTGGGCGCGGTACAAACTCACCATCAAACTCTTTGTTAATAACGTGCGGGAAGTAGTTTTCGCGAAGATTATCCAGCACACCGGATCGCATTCCCTGCTCGCCGATCCGATCCATAATCGGTTTCAACATGTCGGCAAGCTGTTGCACTACTGCTTGACGGCTTGCATCTGGTGTATAACCTTTCGGCGCTTTGTTCTCCATCAAGTATTGGACAGCCTTGTAGTCTTCATCGGTGATATTGTTGTCCTTAACGAACTTATCCAGGGCGCGTTTCTCGTTGTGAAGCTGCTGAGTTTGGCCGAACACTTTGGTTTCTGCGTCACGGATCGCGTTAGCAGAATTGTTCACAAATTCATCCTGCCCGCCAAGCGAACGCGGATTGAAAATCTTCGGCAACAGTCTGCGGCCTGCAACTTCCCCTTGCCGGAACGTATCAGTGTTCTTCATAAGGCTATCCAACCAACTAAATACCATATCACCGTAGTACGGTGTTGGATTGAATTGAATGTTAGCCGTATGACTTGCCCCACGTAGCCCTTGCGCGGCATCGGCGAATTGGCCGGAAACTGCGTCAGCAGTCTTTCCCTTGGTCGTATTCGAAAACTTACTGATACCAGCACCGTACATGTCGGCAGCGTCCGCTCCCAAGGTGTTCAGTGTGCGGAGGTCGGATGGGGCCACACGCTGGCTTCCAAGAATGGCCGGGGTAAGTTCGTCCTTAGACAGTCCACGTACCATCGGTTCAAGGACCGCTGAAATGCGCGGATCGAGTTGTCCAAGGAACGCGTCAGGATCGAACTTGTTGTACTGAACAGTTGGATTAAGTCTGGTTTCTGTTTGTACAAGTTTTGCTGTCGGCGCGTCTGTCTTCTTTACACTATCCAATAAATGCCTTAATCCATCTTCGGTCATCCGTTCTGCGGAATCGACACCGTACTTGGCCTGCAAGAATTGGCGTTGCTGCGCGCTGTTCAGGCCAAGGTTGTCCAAAATGGAGCGCACATGGGCACCGCCGATTGTCCCAATCGTAGCCGGGATGGTCCCGGCCATCTTCTGTGCCCAAAGCGGTTTGGTACCGATGCCTGCTGCAATGTCCGTAAACGGTATTCCCAAAGAGAACATTGCGTTTTGCTGTGTGCGCCTTCCTTGACTTACTGCGTCTGTTATTTGTTTCTTTGCTGTGTTGTAAATCGTTTCTTCTACGCCTTTACCCAACCCTCTCGCACTATTACCGACAGCTTTTCTTACTGCGGCATCGGCTACTTCTTCGGCGATCTTTTCAACGGACTTTGCTTTGGTAGCAACGCCTGCTGTTTTTGCCGCTGCCTTTGCTGCCGTTAGTCCCGCTGCACGCATTGCCGCAGTAGAGCCACCAGTCAGCCAAGTAATCGGATCGAGTGCAATGTCGAGCGCCAATCCGCCCCACTTCTGAGCGCCTTGGTTCTTTACGCCGAAGGTTTCCAGAAGGTCGGAGCCGTGGTCGAGTGTTTGGTTAGCAAGGTTGAGTGTTCCAAGGCCCGGTATGTCGTTCCACTGGAAGCCCGGCGAGTTGTTCCACTGGTTTATCTGAGCCTTGGCTAGTTGGATACCGGGAGCGTCGATGCCCTTTGCTTCATCTTTCCAAATTTCTGCAAGACTGCGCTTACCGCTGAGTAAGTCGGACCACTTTTTAATGCTGCTATTGGCGCTGCCAGTTACGATAGACGATGTTCCGCCTAACGTACCAAGCATATCCTTCCAAAGCGGCTGCGTTGGGACAGCCGCTTTCTTCTGTTCGACAGGAGGGTTATTGGCAAGCGCATTGATCCAAGACGTGTCAATCGTAGATGCAGGCGCTTGACTAAAATCGTATCCACGTGCTGGTCTGAGTGCCACGGCTAACCCTCCCTTACTTCATTTTTCCGCCACTCTTTACAATCTCATATCCGGTGAGAACGTCGTTGTATTTGTCAGTTACACTTTCGAGCGACTTCATGACGTTCTTGTAAGCCGGATCATTCGTCAGTCCCTTGTCAATGTAACCCTTGGCTACGTTGTTCAATTCCTTCATGTATGATCCGTAGTTATCGGCTTCGGAAATAAGAGCGCGAAGCTGTCTGTCCATCATGGTATTGTCGTTGTCAGTTTCGGCCTTATCACGTGCCAAGTCTAGTTCTCTTTCTGCCTGCTTCAATCTTGCAGCGTTGTTGTTAATCGTTTCTTGAAGTCTTCCAGCCGCAATTGCGTTAGATGCTGCCGAAGCTGCTTCGGTCGAGCGGTTATGACGAATCTTCTCGTTGAGGTCGGCCCGATTCATTTCAATTTCGGCCATCAATTTACGCGTATCGAGAGTCGGGTTACCTTGCGCATCTACGCCCATAAGTTTAGTCATTTCCAGACCATAATCATTCTTCATCTTATCGTAGAATTGCTTTCCTTCTGCGTTCAGCTTGTCGTAGAATTGCTTGTTTTCTACGCCAAGTTTGTCATAGTTAAATTGATTTTGCAGAAGGTCGCCAAGGTCGTACTGCGAGTACGGCATTTGCGCTTGTGCCAATTGAGCGTACATCTTAGCCAAGTCGAGCATATTGCCGCTTGCGTCCTTGTACATGTCTTGGAACTGCGCTTGTTGCAGGCTTGTCTCGTTAAGGCCAGCCATTTGCGCGAATGCGTCAGCCAATTGCATACCGTAGTCGGAGTTCGTTTTCGCGATACTTTTATTCGCGTCCGCGTACAAACTGCCAAGGGCATTTTGCTGGTTCAGCATTAACCGGGTATTGGCGTCGTTTTGGAATCCAGCACCCATTCCGGTTAGGCCACGATTAGCCAAGTTTTGCCTAGCTTCGAGCCATTGCTGGAATGTGTTGTTGCTAAGATCATTCTTCGCCGCGTTCAGGTTCGCTAGTACAGCATCCAAGTCGGCTTTCTGATTCTCTGTCAGGTTTTTGACCAGATTTTCATAAGACGATTTGCGTTGCTGATACTCCTGCGAACCAAGGCTTTCAGCGATTGCGCGAATGCTGTCCCAATACGGATCAGCCGGATTTACAGCCGCCCCGCCGTACTGGTTAACCGCGTTGTTGTAAAATTGGAATGGATCGGTTGGGGGCAGGGCAGGTTGTCCGGTATCGGATACTGGTAGTCCTGTACCGCCGCCCCCTCCACCGCTAGGAGTGCCGCCGCTTCCTCCGATGTTCCATACACCAGTCCCGGCGTTGTACGATCCGCCAAGTCCGAAGTAGTCGGACAAGAACGTGTTACGGTTGTGGGCTGCATCCTGCATTGCCTTATTCCCTGAATTCGCCGCCCAATCCTGCCCGTTAGCTGCCATTGCTGCCAGCACTTGATCAGCGGTGATTTGTTGGCTACCAGTCAGTCCGCCGCTGTACGTTCCGGTTTGCGAATTGTACGAACTACCCAAGAGATTTGCAAGGGCTAAGTTCTCGTTATGCAACCGTTCCCTTTCAGCCGGGGAAGCTGCTTGCCATTTCGCGCTGTTTTCGGCCATTCTCTGACGAAGTTGATCGGCTGTGAATTGTCCTCCCATGCCGGGCGTTCCGCTTACGTTCAGGTTGGCAGGACCAGCAGGCGGTGCCCCGACTTTTGTATTCGGAGCGCCAGAGCCGCCAGAACCGCCAACGCCGACTACGCCAACACCGCTGCCGCCAGTGAATGCACTTACCGGGGGAACGTACCCTTGCGCATAGTAGATGTTCGTCCCTTGGTAGTACGGATTTACCGCATTTCCATAGGCATCTACGCCCATGCCTTTCAGCACAGCAGCGGCATTTTCGGCAGAGCGTTTCCCGGCCTTGACTTCATCCCACAATGTTGCAGCTTGTATTTGCTGCGGAGTCATGTTCGTTGTGTCCAAATAACTGCCGTCCGACAGCTTGTACGTATTGACATTATTCTTACCGCTAAGATCGAGCAGACCGCCGCTTCCCATCCATTGTTGTTCTGACAGCGGTCTGCCTTGAGAGTCAACACCGTAATTCGACGGAGGTTGATACACTGTATAGTTGGGCGTAGAACCTACCCGTTGCGCACCGTGGTACTGCTCGTAAAACTTAGCCCATTCCTCATTGACAACCGTAAATTCATGCTCTTTACCATCGGGACCAACGCGCGTCAGTTTGATTCCGCCAGAACCATCCGATTGAGAGGACGGCGGCTTGGGGGCCGTGCTACCGGAAGAATACGATCCGCTAGACGATGGTTGACTATAAGACGGCGTTGACGGTTGACTGTACGATGGTGTGGACGGTTGACTGTAAGAGGGAGTGGACGGTTGGCTATACGATGGAGTCGTAGTTTTAGGCGGTGCAGGCGACGATTTCTTTTCTGCTTGTTTCCTGTTGTACTCGTCCAGACTGTATCCAAATAAGTTATAAAACTGATCCGCTTCGCTAGTTGCCATAACGTTTCCCCTCCTATTAGATTTTCTTCAACTTGTACTCAAACCCGAAACCGTATATTTCGCAAGGCGCATTTTCGGAGTGTCGGAAACTAACTCTTACGCGCCTACACTTGCCTTGCAAATTCGCTTTTTGTACCGAAATTTGAACGTCGCCAAGAGGGTTCACGCCAAGTATCCAGCTACCTAACACGGTTCCTGCATAGAAGTGCATATTCGGCGTGGTCGTGGTTACCCAATTCGTGTGGCTTCCGTCTTCTGGAATTTCGATATGGCCGTCATCTGGTGTAACTACAAGCGCGGAGTCTGCCCACACCTTCACGTACAGTGGAACATCACTCGTAAAATGCCTAGCAATGACATACATCCGGCGCAGCTTCTTGTTATTGAAGTCGTAGCCGAGACTGTACATTTTACTGTCTACATTCATGTCGTAGACATCGTCCACATCTTGCCACATGTCGAGTTCGTGCGTGTAAATATTACCCGTCTTTGTTAAATTATACGCCTTGCCGCCGTGCGTTGTAAACTGTTTAATATCCAATCTGCCAGATTTATCCCGTACCCAAACGCTTTGCTCGTAGTAAAACCGATAGATAACCTTGTCATCTGGAAAGCATATCCAGTATTGGTTGTCGTGGAAAATTGCTGCCGCGTTGGTCTGTGTAACCCTAGACAAGATTTCACTATGGATTTGCACGTCGAGTCTTTTTACGTTCATGACTTCCACGCGATACGGATTCGGCCTTAGTGCAGTAATCCCGGTGTAAGACATGAATATAATCTGGTTGCCTACTACTACGGCAGACTTCGGAGCAATGCAACCGATAGTATCGTGAATCAGGTAACGTTCATAGGATGATGGGTCTTTACCTAGCAGCGTTTGTGTGGTCGTGATCGTCATGATAACCAAGTAGTCTTGGAAGCGTAGAACAGAGTTGATGGGTTCCAGCTTCCCGGTGTCGTAACTGATGATGTTATTCGTCGGGATGTAAGCCGGATTTTGCAAGTCGGAAACATACATCAAAAAAGGATTGATTGTATCACCGAACAGCAGTATACGATCCCAATGAAGCATGATCCGGTTACATGTACGAATTCCGGCAGAACTTTGAAGGATATTCTTACGATCCATAACCGGATCAACTTTATAGCCGGAAAGCGTAGTGCTTACAATGTTCGTCGGATCATCTTTATCACGTGCCCATGCTTGAATATCATAACTTCCTGCATCGTCCACGTTGAAGATGAAAGTCTTGCCTTGAATGTCGGCTTTCCAATCCTGTCCCAATTCCCAAGTAGAGTTGCCGTTTGCTCCTTTGGTTGGGATGGTCAGCGTTCCAGTCGCACCCGTTGCGTTTGGTGTGTAAGTGGACGGAGTTCTTGCACCCTTCGAATTACACGTGATCGTCACCGTGTCGCCCGTTCCACCAGTGGTCCAGTTGATGAATTCTTTCGCACGGATAGCACCAGCTACAGCCGTAGCGTTCATGCCAGCAGTCACCGCAACAGAGTAAGGTACACCGTCTAAGGTAACCAAGACATTACCGGAAGTTGTAACAGATGCAGTTATTTTGATGGAAACTACTTCGGCAACCCCATTGACAATTTCCGTACTTCCTGTCTTCCGATACTCCCATTTGTATTCAACGCTGCTGATCGTAGAGGGCTTAGTGATGTAAGCATTGAATCGCATGTCTGTATTGACGGCACCCGACTTGGTTGCAGGAGCGATGCCAGCTAATTGCAAGTTAGTCGAGTCAGAATCTTGTACATATGCGGAAGGGTCTTCGGCTAGACCATTAGTTCCGATGAAGATTACTTCCTGCATAGAAGGTGTATACGGCATGACAGTTTTCGCTTTCCAAACACCATCATCGTGAGTCACTTCGACAAGGTTTGTCCCGGTTGCAATGTACAGAGCCGTTCCGTACTGAACAGCTTCAACATCTCTTGTTGCTTGGAAAGTAAGGTTGCTTGCATTCGAACCGCTAGTCGTTTCCACAAACGTAGCTGTAACGCCAGTCGATCCCGGTGCAAATGTCGGGGCAGTTGAATAGACGCCGACTTCATCCGATATAAATTTAACCGAATCTTTTCCTACTTTCTTAACTGTAAATCCATCAAATGTGCTGTTGTAGATTTTGGTTGCAACGTCTTCGATGGTCATGCTACTTAACACTTGGACTGGAAAAGGTGTGCCTTTCAGCGTGATCGTCATGAAGTTATTAGCTGTGGGCGCTTTTGTGATTTTGAGCGTTGCTGTCCACGCGGTTCCGGTTTCGCTGTTTTGTATGGTTATTTGTGTAATCGCTGCGCCGTTCTTATAGAACAGTTTACCGCCAGCAGCAAACAAATGGTACGGTTCAGGCGTATCCATCTCATAGTACAGAAAATGTCCTTGCGGATTGCCTACCAATCCGGCAAGGAACAGTTCTCTGCCCGTCCTACGTCGAGCCGATCCACGATTAGACAAGTCTACGTTTTCGGCGATCACAAATTCATCGTCACGAAGTTTGTCGTTTGCGATTTCGGAATTGTGCCCGCCTTCGAACGACATGTACGCTTCGAATAAACGTTCTTCTGGATTCGGTGTAATACGTTGTCTCATGGCATTTGCCACCACCAAGCATAGGGAGGTTCACTTAACGTGGCTTTCACTTCCCAAGAAGCCGTCACCGCGTCATCATCTACCGCATTATTGACGGTGAATGTATTATCGTCTGTAGTGAAGTCGAAAGTCTTCACATCATTGACGTGTACAGTTAGTTCTACGTTGATTGGATCGTACCCGTCTTTTGTGATCGTGAATGTCTTGTTACCGTCACTAGCAGTAAACTGTTGGATATCGTAATCATCCTTGTAACGCATAGGCACGACATACGTCTTCGTGAAGTCATCCAAAGCGGTCATGAATTGTGCCATGAAGTTTCCGGCTTCACGAATAGAAGAGTCGTATTCTTTGAACTTTGCAGCAGCGTAAGTTACAAGCATTCCGTGATACTTTGCAGGGAATACAGGTGTTTCTAAACCGCCTGTGGCGAGTTGCGGGAAATTAGCTTTCGCCGCAACCGCCATCTTGTTCTGTGCTTCATTAAAAAGCTGAACAGCGATATTCGGATCAGACACATCATCCACATAGAATTGGAGAAGGGTTTTCATATCGTTGATATTCACTGTAACCCCTCCTTATCCAAGGTACTCGATAACGGTCATTCCCCAAGAACGTTCATTCACGCCAGAGCCAGCCGTGACGCGGATGTGACGCTTCACATCTGAATCGCAAACATAGAATGTATCAGTTGTCTTTTGTCCGCCCAAGGAAGGATTCGTCGGTTGATACTGCGAAATCTGTGAAGGAGTTGTCTCGTAGTTCTGTACCGTGTACGTCCAGTTCGTGTTGGATGTTGACGCAACCGATCCTGCTTCCATGTAATGAAAAACTCTCGTGATAACTGCACCCATCGGTAACCAAATGTCGATATCGCCGTCTGCCGCTTGCGGCAATTCAGAATGATCGCCCCCGGTACTGATGCTAACGGCACGCTGCAATGCCAAGCCGGATCGTGCAGTATTCCAGCCAACCGTAGTGTCGAATGCGTATTTGCTTTGGCTGGTGCTGATTGCGCCGTGACACATATTGAACCGGATAAGTGGAGCATTGCCTTTGCTCGTTCCGGTCAGTACGATAAATTCGTGCGCGTTATCGTAGTGCCAGAATTCGCAGTTTTCATAGTTAATTCGCCCCGCCCAATTCGCCCCGCCTGTGCCGAAACGATATTCGTGCTGCCCTTGGAGTGTGCAGTTTACCCAAGATACGACAGGTCCGCCGTTATTTCCAAAACTAAAAATAGAGTTGACTACCTTGGTTTCGACGGTTTGCCATTGTTGAGTCGAGTTGTCTACGTTGAAAAATCCGACAGCACCATGCGGCCATTCACAATAAATCAACTTGCAGAACGATTTCGGCAATTCGACTCGCGTTCCTGCCATCATGAAGCGGCAAGCGCCGTTGTTGTGTAAACTATTCCGAAGGTTGAACATCGTGCCGCCAACCGATGTGCCGGAGTAGTACATCCAGCTTCCGCCCCAAATGCCGATGGAACCGCCGTGGTACATGTCGATAAACGATCCGGCACCGATTTCGAAATTGCAGGCGAAAAAGTTATAGTTTACAAACTGGTCGCCTTGTGTCCCAACGGAATCCGGTACGTACAAAAATACATTCCACTCACCGTTCACGTTACAGTGATGCCAAGACATTTCGGAGTTGGTATTCGTGCCAAGCAACACCAATCCGTAGTTCCATTTTCCGCCCCATGCGCAGCGTTCGAATGCGTAGTTTTGTGCGAATGCCGTAGATGTCGATTCCATCCAGTTAGCGTTCGTCGTGTTGGCAGCGAAGTAAATGTCGCGGAACGTCATGTGCATGAACGTGTTGTTGTTTTTGAGTAGGTAAGAGTCGGCTACCGTAGGAGCGAAGTTGATCCACGTAACGCCTTTCCCGTCGCCTTCGTACGTCAAGCCCATCGTAACTCCGGTGTCCGCAGAAGACATGAGAGCTTCCGGCTGTGTAATGAGGTACTTGCCAGCCGGGATATAGAAGATATAGTCGGGCCGTCTGTTACCATCCCCGCCGCCAGAGATTAGGGGCAGAGTGCTGCGACTTGCAATAATCGCAGTACGGCAGGCGATAAACGCAGCGGAATCGTCAGTCGTTCCATCGCCTTTAGCGCCGAAGTTTTTGACGTTAAATCGAACTTGTTTTACTGCCACAGTTTATCACCCGCCTTATCCAATTTGCACCCAATCATAGGTGCCGCCGTTCAGCATTTTGCACCAGTAAAGTTCGGATGCACCCGATTCGGTTCCCTCTGTGAGTGCAACGATTCTGCCATGATTCGCAATATCGGCGTCAGGAAGTACAAGAACTTTTTCAGCCGATGTCGCAGAACCGGGAGCCGGAAATGGAACGTATTCGTGATTACCGTCAACGTTCACTTTCAATGTTGTGTCCGTTGCCTTGTTTGTCGTTACGACGTCAGTCAGTTGGATCAGCTTTGTTGCACCGCTACCACCGCCGCCACCGGGCTTAGACCATGCCATACAATTACCTCCCTATCACGTGTATTGAGCACTTCTCCAAGCGGCTCCATCCCACTTGTAATTCTTCTTGCTGGTGATGTCGAAATACTCTGTTCCCGGTGCATAGAACGTTGCTGTAGGCGCTCCATTTCCGGTGTACGTTGTATCCATCCGCGTTATGTTTGCACATCCAGTCGCGTATGTCACATTAGTAACCCCGTCAGACTGGATTACAGAATTGCCGCCTACTTTGCAATTCGTACTGTTACCTATTTCGATTCCGCGTTCGACTTTCTGCGGCGTTCGATCATCTTCTGCAACGTTACCAACAATCGTACACCAGTTGCTGTTGTTGATGTTGCAGTTGTCTACAGCAACCGTGCCGTTCGCATTGTTGTTATAGAAGTAGTTACTATAGAAGGAACTACCTGCAACAGATTGGAACCAGCCGCCATACCCGCCGCATTGCTCGATCCGGTTTGCTTCGATTACGCAGCCTTTAAGATTTTGGAAGTTGATACCGTCTGTCCCGCAACCAATTACCTTGTTACTCTTGATCGTGATATGGTGAGACAGGCCGCTAACTTCGTCGCCGAAGCCACTGATACCACGCGTCTTCGCGTTACGAACGATGTTAGATTCGCAAATTGTTCCGTAAGCGCCGGAAGCAATTTCGATACCGAATTGGTTGCCAGTAGGCACGCCCGGCTTCGGTGTTTCCTGCCCTGCGTCCTGAACGATGTTTCCGAAAAATATAACATCTATGTTGTCGTACGTGTTGTAGTTCAAGTCTTTGTTTACGAGAAGTCCAGACGATACAGTAGAAATTACATGGTTCAGGGCAATTGTTATACGCTTTCCACCTACCGATGTAATGCCGCGTGCCTTACTGTTGTAAACGTGATTTTCTGTGATCGTCACGTCTTCGCAGTATCCGCCATCTCCTATATAAGAGACAACCGCAATTCCATCGTCGCCAGTCAAATATCCTTTGTTGCCTATAATCGTAACGTTTTTGCTGTTATCGGTGATGTGAATTCCGTCAGCCAATGTGTTTGCGTATCGACAATTCAGGATTTGCACCTTCTGGCAGCGTTGCGTAAGCAAGAATGTTGCAGCCATACCGTCGCAAGCCACATTATCGACCGTAACATCATTGCAATCCAGAATCCAGAAACCGTGCTGAGAAGAGTTACGATTCGAAGGGTCTAAGACTACAGTACTTTTAACTTTGAAGTTCCGATAACTTACACCCGTCAAACCTTTGATATAAAACGGTGCCTTGGCATGGTTTTCAGAAACGTTATCGATTAAGAAAACAGTTCCGTCGCCGTCGCCAACAATGCTGATGGGGCCAGAGCCTTCCGAAGCCACGAACCGTGCGCTGTCTGTGATGCGATACACGCCAGTAGGAAAGTATACAGTACCGCCAGCGGAACCAAGTGCCGTGCGAATCGAACTAATTATAGAACCGTTGTCTACAACACCGTCACCGACAGCGCCATACTGCAAGGCATTAACGTACGCTCCACCGGAGCCGCCTTCCCCGCCACCGCCTGTGTTGATAAACAACACGGACTTGGTAGCCGGATCGGTCGTAATATTCATGCCAGCGCCAGCAACGAATCGAACGGTATCGGCTTTGGCCGTTGCTGCTACGTCAAGCTGTCCGGTTACTGCAACCTTTGCGAACGCGTTCTGGTTCTTTTCTGCCCCGGCTTCGATGCCTGCCAACTTTTCTTTCTCTGTCAGCGTTGTATGGATATTGGTGTCCACAATGTGCGCTGCTGCATTTGCAATCGTTGTTTTCTCGCCAGATGTCACATGGATGCCGTTGTTTGCAATGTGTGTCGCAGCACTTGCAATTGTGGCCTTTTCCGATCCTGTAACGTGTACAGAACCATTAGCAATGTGCGCGGTAGATGCCGCGATAGCCGACTTTTCATCTGCCGTTACGTGGATTGCGCCGTTCGCAATGTGGGTTGCTGCACTAGCAATCGTGGACTTTTCGCCAGATGTTACATGAATACCGCCGTTTGCAATGTGCGCATCCGCTGTTCCTTTGTTCGTCTGAATGCGCTGGAAGTTGTCGTTGTTCGCAGCCTGAAAAATTTTAAAGAGCGGATTAAGGTCCGCACCAGTGGCCGAGCCGTCTGCATCGACAACTTCGCCCGTTAAAAACTTATGGTAATCGCTGTCTGCGATATTAGACACTTAAATCACCCTCTCACAACCGCTTTAAACTCCCCGGTTGCCGTGATCGTTACGGTGTTAAAAGGTTCAAAGCAATCATCCCATGCTTCGCCTGCATCAACCGGAATTGTCATGCCATTGATTTCGAATGTAAGCGTTGCACTTCCCTTGTTGACGATAGCGAATCCGATCATCGTATGAGTGTAGTTCTTTTCGGTGTCGGCAGAGCCTTCAAAGTAGTCTCGAACTACTCCGCCTACAACCGGGTAATTTCCGTCTTCATTCGGCGTAATGATTACCCGCAAACTCATAAACATAAACCTCCCTATCTTGTAAAATACCCACCCACTTGCGAAAAGTGAGTGGGTATTTTCGAATTGGTCAACGGTTAGGTAATATGAATTAAGCTGCACCCGTTCCGAGCGAACCGACAATGCCACGGAAGTCCGAGTATCCAACAGAGAACCGCATGTAAGCACGGTACTTCGCCTGCATGGTGTCGAAGTCGTTGGTGTTGGCGAATTCCAGCTTGTCACGCCAGAAGAAGTTCAGTTCTGCGACAGTCGGATCGATGACGAACCAATGCGTATCGGAACCGCCATTCTTCGCGGAGATGTAGTCCCAAACGACGACCTTGAATTCGTTCTGAATCACGTTCTTGTCGTTCGTGATCCCCGAACCAGTTCCAAGTTCCGACAGGTTGCCGGACTGAATGATCGTTTGTGCCTTGAATCGAAGCGCCGGGGGAACCAGCAGAATCGTCGGGTTGCATTCGATCATGATTCCTGCATCGTTCCGCTGGTCGGCGGCTTGGATCAGAGCAGCTTTCAAGTTGCGGTCAGACAGCGCACCATCATTGGCACCAGCGCCGTAGCTTGCAGCAAGGCGATTGTCGATGGTCGTTTTGTCATTCAACGCCAAGTGACTGTGCGAAATCAACGGCTGTCCGTCGAATCCGTTTTGCGTGAATGCGGTGTTGATGATGCGTGCCGAAACCGTTTCAACCGTAGCCCGAGCCGCTACGCCGAGTTTCTTCGGCATCTTGCGGATTTGGTTGTACATCTGGTCACGAACCAGTTTGCGCTCGATAGTGAAGCCTTTCGCATACTCTTCGTGAATGTACTGCAACGGTTGTCCGCGAGTCGGATCGTCGTACTGGATGGAACCAGCAGACTCCTTCCGGTCGAACAATCCGAAACCACCCATACGGAAGTCGGTTTCAACCGCCTTGTCCGAATCTTGGACGTTGAAAATCAAATTATACTTTTGCGGCTTTTCCCGGTAGCTGTCGAAAAAGATTTTCCGAAGGCCCGGTTCCAGCAAGCGCCCATAACGTGCAGACATTAACATGGTCGGTTACCTCCCTTACGCCCCGAGTGTGACGTATACGTATTTTCCGTCCGGAGAAATCGCTTCGACGGTGACTTGCGCGTTGGCCGTGTTCGTCAGGTCTACAGTTTGATCGCCTGCTGCATCCTGCGAGATTCCGTAAGCAACGCCGATGTTGGCGTTAGCTGCGGTTTGTCCCGATTTAACGGCTACCTTGAAGACGTTGTTGCCACCCGGACGAATCTTACCCATGCCGTTCGGATAAAGAGTCGAATCCGTAATAGCAGCGTTGAACGATGCGCGGGATGCTGCGTATGGGCCGGAAGTCACGAGTCCGGTAAACTCGACATCTTCCAGAACGCCGACAGCAGCAGGCGGGCTTGCGCCGTCTTTCGCACGGCGGATCAAACCAGAATTGCGGATAACCAAGTCGCCTTTGGTTGTCCCATTCGTGCCCACGCCGTTCTTGTAGTTGGCTTCGGTATCAAGCGGAGCATCGTTTACAACGCCGCTGGCACCGCCACCACTCTTTGCATAAGCAAAAATGAATGCCATTTGGGGTTCCTCCTATTACGTAGGATTTTTCTTGTTTTTCAAGTAATCCTTTTCGGATATCCCCAACATTTTCGCAGCGAACCTTTCATCGGCAGTCAGAACTTCGGTATCGGACTTACTTCCGCCCTGCGGCGGCAGCGGTCCTTTACCTTTCCTGCCGGAGATTTCAGCAAGCGCTTCGGTACGCATGAGCTTTTTCTGTTCCTCCAAAATCTTAGGTCCATGTAGAGCGTACAAGGCTTGTTCCAGAGGGACGTTTGGATTTTTCAGAACCGTCAGCATGTACCCGCGTGCTTGTGTAATCTCTTCGTCCGTAATGTATGGATGGTTCGTTTTGATCGTGTTGGTTTCCAATGCCATGCGCGATTCCCATTGCTGGAACTTTAGCTGAATGTCAGCTTCTTCCGTTTCGCGGAGACGTGCTTCGGCTTGTTCGGCGCGTTGCCGTTCCGCAATAACTTGCGGGGCTGCAAGCTGCGCCTGTTCTGGCGTAATGCCGGGATTTTGCCGTTGCAGTTCTGCTTGAACTTGCGCCATACGCAATTCTTGCATCATCTGCTCCGGTGTTTTACCAGACATCTGCGCCAAAGTCTGAATAATCTGGTACTCCTGCGAATTCTTCAACGCTTTTTCAGCAATAGCCGCTTCGCGTTGCCGCCGTTGTTCGGCGAAATGTGCATTTTCTTCGGGAGTTTGAACGCGTTTTTGCGTATTATCCTCCGGTTTGTTGGCGTCTTCCGTCTTCGGTTGGCCGTTGGCATTCGGTTCCGACTTAGAATCCGGTTTCCGTTCGGGTTCCCCTTGTCTGCCGCCGTCTTCGTCAGCGTCCTCGTCGAGCATGTCCTCTAAGTCAACATCGTCCAAGTCTTCATCATCTTGACCGTTGATTTGTTCGACTAAAGACTCTAAACTATCATCGTCACCTTTGCCGCCGTTGTCGTTGCCGCCTTCCAAACTCGCAAGATACTCGTCAATGGTCATGTCCTGCTCCCTCTCCCTTTTTGCGCGTGGGACGCGAATGTTGGTTGCCCGATTTTTGCGGACGGGGCCAGTCCGAATCGTTGAAGAATAATCTATCTCATATAGAATATCTTGTCAACATGTTTTATGTATTTTTCGGGCATTATAATGTAAGAAAAGGGGCGTGATTGCTTTCAGCTTCGGTACGCATTGGCGATTTGGCATCGTATTTTGGGCCATTCTAGCGATAGGAGGGATTACCTCTAATCCCTTAACTGCCCTAATCGGGTCCGTTTTGCCCGATAGTGACCATAAAAGGTCCCCGATTGGCCGAATTTTACCCGTTTGGTTGATTGCTAGACATAGGGGATGGACGCACACAATTTGGGGATTGTTGCTGTTCAGCGGGCTAACGTGGATTTTATTCGGATGGTGGAGCGCGGCGGGCCTTGCTATCGGGTATGTCTCCCATTTACTATTGGACTCTTGCACACCGTACGGAATTTACCCATTTGGTAAAAGAAAAGCCCGCCGTTAATAGGCGGGCAATTCGTGGCATAAAGCGTCACCTATACGCCACTTCTCATGAAAAGAGTGAAAGGATGATGGTCCATGCCTTTATATTACCATAATTAACCGTTGCGCGCAATAGCGGCATTCGCCCACATGATAGCTTGTTCCAAATTCGTGATCGCCAGAGAGCGCTCCCGGCAATCGGGACATGACTCAGCAATTAGGTAAGCCAGTTCCTTACCCTTCTCGCGAAGCGCCGTGTACAATTCCGGCTGGCCCGGCTTCGGCGCG
>Ga0164243_10002264_pt1 | contig 32040 bp, 33 predicted proteins | sample OricompcompostOP_FD_108781 | JGI IMG/M metagenome (GOLD analysis project Ga0164243, IMG submission 108781) | Organic Plus compost microbial communities from Emeryville, California, USA - Original compost - Organic plus compost (OP) | ecosystem: Engineered > Solid waste > Mixed feedstock >... | reverse complement strand
GCTCGGCGCTTGAAGACGCTCAAGGGCCTCACGCCCTATGAGTACATCTGTGCTTGCTGGACTTCACAGCCAGATCGATTCATCATCGATCCGATCCATCAAACCCTGGGATCAAACACCTAGGGCCCTGCCTCAGCCGACCATGCGGTCGCGCTTCGCCAGCGAAGGGAACAGCCGGAACCACGACAGCGCGACCAGCATGGTGCCGATGCCGCCCGCCACCACCGAGCCCACCGGCCCCAGCAGCGCGGCCGTGGCCCCCGACTCGAACTCGCCGAGCTGGTTGCTGGCGCCGATGAAGATCGAATTCACGGCGCTCACCCGCCCGCGCATCGCGTCCGGCGTCTCCAACTGCACCAGCGTCTGGCGGATCACCACGTTCACCATGTCGGCCGCGCCCGAGACGGCCAGCGCGGCCATCGAGACGAGGAAGCTCCTCGACAGCCCGAACACCACCATGCACACGCCGAAGGCGCCCACCGCCAGCAGCAGGGTGCGGCCCACGTGGCGCTCCACCGGCCGGCGCGTGAGCAGCACCGACATCACCAGCGCGCCGACCGCCGGCGCGCCGCGCAGCAGGCCCAGCCCCCAGGGGCCGGTGTGCAGGATGTCCCGGGCATAGATCGGCAGCAGCGCCACCGCGCCGCCGAGCAGCACCGCGAACAGGTCCAGCGACACGGCGCCCAGCACCGGCTTGCGCAGCCAGATGAAGCGCACGCCCGCCAGCAGCGTGGCCGCCGTCACCGGCTCGCGCGGCGGCGCGCTGTGCGCATAGCGCAGCCGCACCGCCAGCAGGCAGGCGGCGGCAAAGAACAGCACGCAGGCGCCGTAGACCACCCCTGTGCCCGCGACGAACAGCAGCCCGCCCAGCGCCGGCCCGCCGATGACGGCCGCCTGCTGGCCGGCGGAGCTGAAGGCCATCGCGCGCGGCAGCATCAGCACCGGCACCAGCAGCGGCACCAGCGCCTGCTGGGCCGGCATCTGGAAGGCGCGCACCGCACCGAGCACCAGCGACAGGCCCAGCAGCAGCGCCCGGGTGTCGAGGCCGGCGCCGTGCGCGCCCAGCAGCGCCAGCGCCACCAGTCCCTGCGCCGCCAGGCAGGCGGCCAGGATGCGGCCGCGGTGATGCCGGTCCACCACGTGGCCGGCGTACAGCGCCAGCACCAGCGCCGGCACGAACTGGAACAGGCCCACCAGGCCCAGGTCCCAGGCGCTGCCGGTGATGTCGTACATGTGCCAGCCGATCGCCACCATCAGCATCTGCTGCGCTGCCGTGCCCAGCATGCGCGCGCACCACAGGTGCATGAAGGGACGCTCGCGGGTCAGGTCGGAGAAGCTGTAGTCGGTCCGGGCGGGCGCGGGGTCGGAGGCGGGCATCGCTTTTGAGCATACCTACACTCACCCGCGTGGAAGCTGACGACTTCACCCTCGTCCATGAAGACGATCACCTGCTGGTGCTGGACAAGCCCGCCGGCCTGCTGTGCGTGCCGGGGCGCGGCGAGGACAAGCAGGACTGCCTGAGCGCGCGCGTGCAGCGCCGCTGGCCGGATGCGCTGGTCGTGCACCGCCTGGACATGGCCACCAGCGGCCTCGTGCTGATGGCGCGCGGCGCCGAGATGCAGCGCCGCCTGAGCGAAGCCTTCGCCGGCAGGCAGGTGTGGAAGCGCTACGAGGCGATCGTCGACGGCATCGCCGACAGCCGGCACTGGCAGACGATCGACGCGCCGCTGATGGCCGACTGGCCGCGCCGCCCGCTGCAAAAGATCGACCCCGAGGGCAAGCCCAGCCTCACGCGCTGGCGCACGCTGGCGGCCTGGCCGCAGCAGGACGCGTCGCACCTGTTGCTGGAGCCGCACACGGGCCGCTCGCACCAGCTGCGCGTGCACCTGGCCTCCATCGGCCACCCGATCCTCGGGGATGCGCTCTACGGCGATGCGCGGGTGCAGGCGCGGGCGGCGCGGCTGCTGCTGCATGCGACGGTGCTGCAGCTGCGCCACCCGGCCACGGGGCAGGCGATGCGCTTCGAGCGGCCGGCGCCCTTCGGCCAGGAAGACGTCAGAGGCTGCCCTTGACGACCAGCACGGGCACCTGCGACTCCTGCAGCACGCGCTGCGTGACGCTGCCCAGGAGCAGCTTCTCGATGCCGGTGCGGCCGTGCGAGCCCATCACGATCAGGTCCGCGCCCAGCGCGGCGGCCGTGTCGACGATGCCCTCGTGCACCACGTGGCCGTCGATCACGCGCTGGTCGCTGTGCAGTCCCTCGGCCGCCAGCGCCGCCACGCCGCGCGCCAGCGCCGCGTTGGCGCTGGCCGTGGCGGCGGCCAGGTACTCGTTCTGCCCCAGCGCATAGTCGGCGCCCACGCCGATGAAGGGGTAGTTGTCGATCACGTGGATCAGCGTGATGCGGCTGCCGAAGGCCAGCGCGAGGCCGCTGGCCTTGCTCACCGCGAGCATGGACGTTTCGGAGCCGTCGATGGGAACCAGGATGTGATTGAACATGACGTACCTCGCGTTGTCTGGTTGGCATCTCGCACCCGCCCCGCTGGGGGCAGGCGCGACGAACGCCCCGAATGTAGCGTGCCGGCCGCGCGGGCCCTGTAGGACGCCCGGGCCGCGGCGCCGGCCCCCGGCGATATCGGACGAGCCCTTGCGCTGCGTCAGCCCTGGAAGCCTCCGGCGCGGCAGGTGACGACCAGCGTGTCGCGCCAGCCCTTCTCGCCCTCGGCGAGCGGCTGGATGGGCGTGGATTCGTGGATCACGCGCGCGTCGTCCAGCAGCATCAGCGTCCACGGCTCGGCCAGGGTGAAGCGCTCGCCGCGCCGGCCCTCGAACACGCGCGTCTCGCCGCCCTTGATGCCGTGCCGGCCGACCAGCGCCACCGCCACCAGGTCGACGCCGTCGCGGTGCGCGCCCTCGGGCGTCGGCCGGCCGATGCCGCCTTCGGTGTCGATGCGAAACTGGTGCGCCTCGATGAACCAGCGCTGCGGCCCGCGCAGCGCGCTCGCCGCGCCGGCCAGCCGCTGCAGCAGTGCGCGCCATGCGGGCCGCGCGACGGTGGCGTCTTCCATCGGCGCGAACCAGCGCTGCATGCCGCCGTGCAGCGCGTTGTATTCGACCGGCTGCCAGTGCGCGCGGTGCGGCACCTGCTCCAGCGCCTCGCCCTCGGCGACGAAGCACGAGTGCCGCCGCGTGCGGTAGCGCCCGCCGTCCTTGAGGTATTCGTCGGGCGGCAGCCGGTCCCAGTCGGCATGCAGGGCCTGCAGTTCGTCCAGCGGGCGGCCCAGCCAGTCGCTGGTGCCCTTCGGGCTGAGCACGGCGTAGCCCTCTTGCCGCAGGGCGGTGGCCAGTTCCTCGGGCGGCGTGAAGGGCGGGCTGTAGACCGCCGCGCTCATCAGATGACCCTCCGTGCGTCGCACTGCGGGTGCGAGCCCCTTCGGAACGGCCGTGCGGCACTCACGGCTCGACCTTCACGCCCTTCCAGAAGGCGACGCGGCCCCGCACCATCTCGGCTTCGGGCTTCGGGTCGGGGTAGTACCACACGGCCTCGGGGTTCAGTTCGCCGTTGACCAGCAGCGAGTAGTAGCTGGCCGTGCCCTTCCACGGGCACACGGTGTGGTTGTTGCTGAAGGTGACGTACTCCTGCCGCAGCGACTCGGCCGGAAAGTAGTGGTTGCCCTCGACGAGCACGGTGTCGTCGCTCTCGGCGATGGTCACGCCGTTCCAGGTGGCTTTCATGTGAACAGACCTCTGTTGCAGCCGCGCGGGCTGCAGGGGCCGGCGCGGGGCGACTATTGTGCCGCCGGGAGCCAATGCACGCTGAAGAGGCGCTCGGGATCGGTCCACACGGGGCCGATGCCGAAGCCCGCGCGCACCGCCAGCGCGCGCAGGCCCTCGATGGTGAACTTGTGCGAGTACTCGGTGTGCAGCGTCTCGCCCTCCTCGAACTCGAAGCGGCGGCCCTGCACTTTGACCGCCTGCGCGCGGCGGCTCTGCAGGTACATCTCGATGCGGTGCAGCGGCGCGTTGTAGAAGGCCGCATGGTCGAAGGCCGAGAGGTCGAAGTCGGCGCCCAGCTCGGCGTTGGCGCGCGCCAGCAGGTTGAGGTTGAAGGCGGCCGTCACGCCCTGCGCGTCGTTGTACGCGGCATGCAGCAGCGCCGGCTGCTTGACCAGGTCCACGCCCAGCAGCAGGCCGCCGCCGCGCAGCAGCCGCGCGGCCTGCCGCAGGAATGTCAGCGCCTCCTCGGGCTCGAAGTTGCCGATCGTGGAGCCGGGGAAGAAACCCACGCGCCGCCCCTGGCCCGGCAGCGGCGCGGGCAGCGCGAAGGGCCGCGTGTAGTCGGCGACGACCGGCTGCACCGCCAGGCCGGGATGGTCGGCGCGCAGTTGCCGGGCCGCGGCCTCCAGGTGCTCGCCGGAGATGTCGATCGGCAGGTAGCGCCGCGGCGCATCCAGCGCATCCAGCAGCAGCCGCACCTTGACCAGCGAGCCGGCGCCGAACTCCACGATCTCGGCGCCGCGGCCGATGCGCTGCGCGATCTCGTCCGCGTGCCGCCGGAGGATGTCCAGCTCGGTGCGGGTGGGGTAGTACTCGGGCAGCTCGCAGATGCGGTCGAACAGCTGCGAGCCGCGCGCGTCGTAGAACCACTTGGGCGAGATGCGGCGCGGCCGCTGCGAGAGCGCCTGCAGCAGCTCGCGCGCGAAGGCGCCATCGCCGGCATCGTCGCGGCGGGCATCGGAAGATGAAAGTGCGGAAGGGGGTGTCATGCGCGATCCTTGGCCAGGCGCAGGCCGCTGAACTGCCAGCGCGCGGCCGGCGGGAAGAAGTTGCGGTACGTCGGCCGCGCGTGGCCCGGCGGCGTGGCGAGGCTGCCGCCGCGCAGCACCAGTTGCCCGACCATGAACTTGCCGTTGTACTCGGCCGCGATGCCGGGCATCGGCCGGAAGCCGGGGTACGGGTCGTAGGCCGAGCGCGTCCACTGCCAGGCATGGCCGGCGGCCTGCGTGAAGCCGTCCAGGCCGCAGGCGGCCTCCCACTCGGCCTCTGTCGGCAGGCGCGCGCCGGCCCATTCGGCGAAGGCCGCGGCCTCGTAGAAGCTCAGTTGCGTCACGGGCGCCTCGGGCGCCATCGGGCGCAGCCCTTCCAGGCCGAACACGTGCCAGCCGCCGACGTGGCCGGCGCCGCCGAGGCCGTGCATGGCCAGGCGCGGGTCGTCGGGCGCGAGCCAGTACGGCGGATGGCGCCAGCCGCCGGCCTGCACGGCCGCCCAGCCGTCGGACAGCCACAGCTCCGGGCGCCGGTAGCCGCCGTCGGCGATGAACTGCGCGTATTCGCCGCAGCTCACCAGCCGGTCGGCGATGGCGAAGGGCTGCAGCAGCACCGCATGGCGCGGGCCCTCGTTGTCGAAGGCGAAGTCCGCGCCGGCATGGCCGATCTCGACCTGCCCGCCCGCATGCCCGAGCCAGTTCAGCGCGGGCGCCTGCACCGCCAGCCGCAGCGCCGGCGCGGCCGGCGCGCGGTACGCGGGCAGCAGCGGGTTGCATGAGAAGGCGTGCAGGATGTCGGTGAGCAGCAGTTCCTGGTGCTGCTGCTCGTGGTGCAGGCCCAGCGTGACGATGGGCTCGACGCGCGCCAGCGCCGCCGCGTCGGCGCCGTCGAGGAGCGATTCCATCGCGGCGTCCACATGGGCCCGGTAGGCGTGCACTTCCTGCAGCGAGGGCCGCGTCAGCAGCCCGCGCTGCGGGCGCGGATGGCGCGGCCCCAGCGCCTCGTAGTAGGAGTTGAAGAGGTAGTGCAGGCGCCGGTCGAACACGCGGTAGCCGGGCACGTGCCGCTCCAGCAGCACCGTCTCGAAGAACCAGGTGGTATGCGCCAGGTGCCACTTGGCCGGGCTGGCGTCGGGCATCGACTGGATGCACTGGTCTTCGGGCGACAGGGGGGCGGCCAGTTCGAGCGTGTGGGCGCGTACCGAGCGGTAGCGCCCGCGCAGCGCGCAGGCCGGCTCGCCGGCGCGCTGCGGCGCCGCGTGGGGTGAATGCATTGGTGTCCTCTTCCGGTCCTGGTTCTTTTTAGTGGCCGCGCCGCCGCCGCCGCGTAGGACGATGGCGCACAGGCACCTCGCGGTTCGCTCCCTGCCCTGACCATAATCCCCGCATGACCGCCTCCGCCACCTCGTCTTCCCGCCCCCGCGTGCTCATCATCGGCTGCGGCTTCGGCGGCCTGGAGGCGGCGCGCGCGCTGCGCCATGCGGCGGTGGACGTGACGGTGGTCGAGAAGACCAACCACCACCTCTTCCAGCCCCTGCTCTACCAGGTGGCGACGGCGGGGCTGGCGGCGCCCTCGATCGCGGCGCCGGCGCGGCTGCTGTTCCGCGGCCAGCCGAACGTGACCACGCTGCTGGGCGAGGTCACCGCCATCGACGCCGCGGCCCGCACGGTGCGCCTGGCCGACGGCCACGTGCTGCCCTACGACCACCTGATCGTCGCGGCCGGCGCCACGCACAGCTACTTCGGCAACGACGCCTGGGCCGCCGACGCGCCGGGCCTGAAGACGCTGGCCGACGCCTTCGAGATCCGCCGCCGCGTGCTGCTGGCCTTCGAGCTGGCGGAGCTGGAAAGCGACCCCGTGCGCCGCCGCGCCCTGCTGACCTTCGTGGTGATCGGCGGCGGGCCGACCGGCGTGGAGATGGCCGGCACGCTGGCCGAGATCGCGCGCCACACGCTGGCCGGCGAGTTCCGCCGCATCGTGCCGGCCGAGGCCGAGGTGCTGCTGCTCGAAGGCGGCCCGCGCGTGCTGCAGGCCATGCCCGAGAAGCTGAGCCAGCGCGCCAAGGAACAACTGGAGCACCTGGGCGTGAAGGTGCACGTCGACGCGATGGTGACCCGCATCGACGGCGAGGGCCTGGAGATCAAGGGCCCGGACGGCACCGCCCGGCGCATCGCCAGCAGGTGCATCGTGTGGGCCGCGGGCGTGGCGGCCTCGCCGCTGGGCCGCACGCTGGCGGCCGCCACCGGCGCCGAGTGCGACCGCGCCGGCCGCGTGAAGGTGGAGCCCGACCTGAGCCTGCCCGGCCACCCGGAGATCAGCGTGGTCGGCGACCTGGCCGCCGCGATGAGCCACGTGCCGGGCCAGCCGCCGCGGCCGGTGCCCGGCGTCTCACCCGGCGCCAAGCAGATGGGCCGCGCAGCGGCGGCCGCCATCCTCGCGCGCATGGCGGGCCGGCCGACGCAGCCCTTCCGCTACCGCGACTGGGGCAACCTCGCCACCATCGGCCGCAACTCGGCGGTGGTGGACCTGCCCACGCCCTTCGGCCCGCTGCGCTTCTCGGGCTACTTCGCGTGGCTGTTCTGGCTGTTCGTGCACGTGTACTTCCTGATCGGCTTCCGCAACCGGCTCATCGTGCTGATGGACTGGGCCAGCGCCTACTGGACCTTCCGGCGCCACGCGCGCGTGGTGTCCGAAGTAAAGGCACCCGGCGAAAACTGAAGCAACCCCCAAGCCGCTTCGCGGCTCCCCCTTCTCTCGCTGCGCGGGAAGGGGGCGCACCCCGCGGCCTGGCAAAGCCAGTTCCGCGGGTGCCCTGGCATGGGCCGCTGCCGGCCGTCCGGGCTGAATCGCGGCTCAGGTCGTCATCACGGCCGAGGGCTGCGCCCCGGCGATCTGCCGCAGCGCGCGCTCGAACACCTCCACCGGCTGGCCGCCGGAGATCAGGTGCTGCCGGTTGACGATGACGGCGGGCACCGAATGGATGCCGGCGCCGGTGTAGAGCCGTTCGCGCTCGCGCACCTCGGCGGCGAATTCGTCGCCCGCCAGGATCTCGCGCGCACGCGCCTCGTCCAGCCTCGCCTCGCCGGCCAGGCGCACCAGCAGCTCGTGGTCGGCCGGGCTCTGCCCGTCGATGAAGTAGGCCTTGAACAGCGCCTTCTTCAGCGCGAGCTGCCGGTCCGGCCCCTCGTGCTCGGCCCAGTGCAGCAGGCGGTGCGCGTCGAAGGTGTTCCACACGCGCTTGCGCTTGTCCAGGTCGAAGGGGAAGCCCACCGACTCGCCGCGCTGGCGCAGCGCCTCGCCGTTGGCGCGCACCTGCGCCTCGCCGATGCCGTACTTGCGCATCAGGTGCTCGATCGAGTCCTCGCCCTCGGGCACCATGTCCGGGTTCAGCTCGAAGGGCTGGAAATGCAGCTCGGCGCGGATGTCCGGCGCCACGCGCGCCAGCGCGCGCTCCAGCGAGGCCAGCCCCACGGCGCACCAGGGGCACGAGACGTCGGACACGAAATCGATCTGCAGGGTGGTGGGCGTGTTCATCCCGCGCATTCTGTGCCCGCGGCCAAGACGCTGCGGGCGGCAGGTCTTTAGCCGCGCGGATGCAGCCGCGGCAGCCAGGCGAAGGCGATCGCCATCAGCGCGGCGCCGGCCGCCACCATCGGCAGCACCATCGGCCAGGCGCCGTGCGGCATGCCCGGGCGCACGAAGGCCGCCGCGAACTGCCCCACGCAGAAGGCGACCAGCATCATCCCGAAGCCCGACCAGGACACCGCCCGCCCCGCGAGCTGCGGCAGGTCGCCCACCGCGCCGGCCTGGCCGCAGGGCTGGTGGATGCCGTGCCCCAGCACGTAGACCGCGTGGCCCGCCAGCAGCGGGATCGCCGAAGCCGGCGCCAACGCGCAGCCCAGCGCCTGCACCAGCGCGCCGGCCAGGCTCAGCGAGGCGCCGAGCTGCACCGTGCGCACCGGGCCCCAGCGGCGCAGCAGCCGCCGGCACATCGTGGTGCTGACGATGTAGACCAGCGAGCCGCCGGCCGGGATCCACCCGTACATCGCCGGCGACATGCCGAGCAGGTCGATGTAGACCATCGGCGAGAGCAGCAGGAAACAGAACAGCCCGCCGTAGGTGGCTGCCGCCACCGAGGCCCAGGCGCGGAAGCTGCGGCTGGCGAACACCTGACGCGCGCTGCCCCGCGCCACCGGCGTGGCCGGCTCGCCCGGCGCCACGGGACGGTGCGTCTCGGCGAAGCCGCGCCAGCACAGCGCGAACAGCACGGCGGCGTAGGCGGCCATCGCCGCCAGCACCCAGCGCCAGCCGGCGCCCTGCACCAGCCACGCGCCGAGGACGGGCGCGAACAGCGCCACCACGCCCAGGCCCGTCAGGCCGCGCGCCATCACGTGCGGCCCCTCGTGCGCCGGATACAGGTCGCGCACCGCGGCGCGCGCGCACACCAGGATGGCCGCCATGGCGAAGCCCTGCACCGCGCGGCCGGCCGCCAGCCAGGGCACGCTGGGCGCCAGCGCGCAGCCCAGCGCCGCCACCGCGTAGCAGCCCAGCCCGGCCAGCAGCACCGGCCGGCGGCCGAAGCGGTCGGCCCAGGGGCCGCACAGCAGCTGCGCGCAGCCGAAGGCCAGCACGAAGACGGTGAGGCTGGCCGTGGCCGAGCCCAGGTCGCGCGCGATGGCGGGCAGCGCGGGCAGGTAGCTGTCGGTGGCGACGGGCTGCGCCGCCAGCAGCAGGGGAAGCAGGAGGGTGAATTCGATGGCGCGCCGGCGCGAGGAGCCTGCGCTCATGGCGCCTCGTGCCCCAGCACCGCGCTGATGGCCCGCGCCTCGCGGCGCACCGCGTGGGCGATGGCGCCGTCCACCGACGCATCGAAGCCGCCGGTGGCGCCCAGCGCCGTGAGCACGCCGCACACGCGGCCGGCATGGTCGAACAGCGGCGCGGCGACGGCGCTGATGCCGCGCAGGTTGGTGTCGCGCACGGCGGCGCAGCCGGCGGCCTGCACCTCGCGCCGCAGCGTGGCGACGGGGTCTTCCTGCGGCAGCAGGGCGCGCTGCTCCGCCGAGGCGGCGGCCAGCTCCCGCTCGGCCAGGGCCTGCACCGCCCGCTCGTCGAGGAAGCCGAGGAAGGCCCGCCCCGTGGCCGACCACAGCAGCGGCAGCACCGAGCCCACGCGCACGTTCAGGGTGACGGGCAGCCCCGGCTCCTCGAAGCGCACGATGGTCGGCCCCTTGTTGCCCATCACCGCCAGGAAGCAGGTCACCTCCAGCGACTCGCGCAGCCGCGCCAGCGCCGGCTCGGCGACGCGGATCGGGTCGGCCTGGCGCATGGCCGCCATGCCGATGCGGATGGCCTCCGGCCCCAGGAAGTACTGCTGCGATCCGGCGTCCTGCGAGACCAGCCCCCCCTGGCACAGGCTGACGAGGTAGCGGTGCACCTTGGCCGGCGGCTCGCCCACCTGGGCGGACAGCGCCGTCAGGCTGGCCCGCCCGCCCAGGCCGGCCAGGCCCTTGAGCACGGCCATGCCGGTCTCGGCGGCCTGCACGCGCTGGCGGCGCTGGCGGGGCGGGGAAGCGGGTTCGGGAACGGTGGGCGGACGGGGCATGAACGGCGCAGCAGGAGCAAAGGGCATGGATTGTGTCCGGGTTAGCCCGGATTCATGAATTACGCAATTCTCAAAACAATTACGCAATACATGAACACCCTTTGATTCCCCTCAAGGAGACACGATGAAGAAGCTGATCGCAGGCTGCCTGCTCGCCCTCCCCCTGGTGGCCGCGCCGCTGGCCGCGCAGGCGCAGCAGGGCTGGCCCTCCAAGCCGGTGCGCTGGCTGGTGCCCTACCCGGCCGGCGGCGGCTCGGACTTCCTGGCGCGCACCATCGGCCAGCAGTTGTCCACGCAGATCAACCAGCCCGTGCTGGTCGACAACAAGCCGGGCGGCAACACCGCCATCGCCGCCGCCGACGTGGCGCGCTCCGCGCCCGACGGCTACACGGTGCTGTCGGCCGACAACGGCACCATGGTCTTCAATCCCGCGCTCTACAAGAGCCTGAGCTACAGCCCCACGAAGGACCTCGCGCCGGTCGCGCTGATGGGCCGCTTCCCCATGATCCTGGTGGTGAGCCCGACCGTGAAGGCCAAGGACGCCAAGGAGTTCATCGCGCAGGTCAAGGCCAGCGCGGAGGGCATCAACTACGCCTCGGCCGGCGCCGGCAGCCCGCACCACCTGGCGATGGAACTGCTCAAGACCGAGGCCGGCCTGAAGATGACCCACGCGCCCTACCGCGGCGCCGCGCCGGCGCTGGCCGACGTGGCCGGCGGCCAGGTGCCGGCCATGATGGTGGACATGGCCGCCGGCGCCGGCTTCATCAAGGGCGGCAAGGTGCGCCCGCTGGCCGTGGCCAACGCCAAGCGCCTGCCGCAGCTGCCCGACGTGCCGACCTTCGCCGAGCTGGGCTACAAGAACGTCGAGGCCGCGGCGCTGGTCGGCATGGTGGTGCAGGCCGCCACGCCGCCAGACGTGATCGCTGCGCTCAACAAGCAGGTGGTCGCCGCCATCCATGCGCCGGAGGTGCACAAGAAGCTGGTGGACTTCGGCGTCGAGCCGGTGGGCGACACGCCCGCGCAGTTCGCCGAACTGCTCAAGAGCGAGACGACGCGCTGGCACAAGCTGATCAAGGACCTGAACATCACGCTGGATTAGGCCCACCCCCGTTTCTCCCGGACTTCGTTCCGGTCGAATCCCCCCTCAAGGGGGCGCACCCGGTGGCCCGGCAAAGCCGGTTCCACGGGTGCACTTGAACAGGCTTCGCTGCGCTCGCCCCCGCCAGGCGGGCGTTGGCATTCAGGAGCATCACCCATGACATCGGCCTCCATTTCCGCTGCCGCCTGCCCCATCGCCCACGGCGCCGGCGCGCCGCAGGCGGCGCCCACCGGCTGCCCCGTCAGCCACCGGGCGGCCGCCTTCGACCCCTTCAGCGACGGCTACCAGCAGGACCCGCCCGAGTACGTGCGCTGGGCGCGCGAGCAGGAGCCGGTGTTCTACAGCCCCGTGCTGGGCTACTGGGTGGTCACGCGCTACGAGGACATCAAGGCCATCTTCCGCGACAACATCACCTTCAGCCCCTCGATCGCGCTGGAGAAGATCACGCCCACCGGCCCCGAGGCCAACGCCGTGCTCGACAGCTACGGCTACGCCATCGGCCGCACGCTGGTCAACGAGGACGAGCCCGCCCACATGCCGCGCCGCCGCGCGCTGATGGAGCCCTTCACGCCCGAGGCGCTCAAGCACCACGAGCCGCTGGTGCGCCGGCTGGCGCGCGAGTACGTCGACCGCTTCATCGACGACGGCCGCGCCGACCTGGTCGACCAGATGCTGTGGGAGGTGCCGCTGACCGTCGCCCTGCACTTCCTCGGCGTGCCCGAGGAAGACATGGACACGTTGCGCAAGTACAGCATCGCGCACACGGTCAACACCTGGGGCCGGCCGAAGCCCGAGGAGCAGGTGGCCGTGGCGCACGCCGTCGGCAACTTCTGGCAGTACGCCGGCAAGGTGCTCGACAAGATGCGGCAGGACCCCGACGCGCCGGGCTGGATGCAGTACGGCATCCGCAAGCAGAAGGACATGCCCGAGGTCGTCACCGACTCCTACCTGCACTCGATGATGATGGCCGGCATCGTGGCCGCGCACGAGACCACCGCCAACGCCAGCGCCAACGCGCTCAAGCTGCTGCTGCAGCACCCCACCGCCTGGCGCGACATCTGCGAGGACCCGGCCCTCATCCCCAACGCGGCCGAGGAGTGCCTGCGCCACAACGGCTCGGTGGCCGCCTGGCGCCGGCTGGCGACGAAGGACGTGACGGTGGGCGGCGTCGCCATCCCGGCCGGCAGCAGGCTGCTGATCGTCACCTCGTCGGCCAACCACGACGAGCGCCACTTCGCCGATGCCGACCTGTTCGACATCCGCCGCGACAACGCCAGCGACCACCTCACCTTCGGTTACGGCTCGCACCAGTGCATGGGCAAGAACCTGGCGCGCATGGAGATCCAGGTGTTCCTGGAGGAATTCACCCGCCGCCTGCCGCACATGAAGCTGGCGCCGCAGCAGTTCACCTACGTGCCCAACACCTCCTTCCGCGGGCCGGAGCACCTGTGGGTGGAGTGGGACCCGGCCCTCAACCCCGAGCGGCGCGACCCCGCGCTGCGCACCACCGCCCGCGCCGCGGTGCGCATCGGCGAGCCCTCGACGCATGCGATCACGCGGCCGATGGTGGTGCAGGGCGTCACGCCCGTCACGCAGGACATCGTGCGGCTGCGCCTGGCCACGCCCGACGGACAGCCGGCGCCGCGCTGGGCGCCGGGCTCGCACATCGACGTCGAGTGCGGCGACACGGGCATCGCTCGCCAGTACTCGCTGTGCGGCGACCCGGCCGAAGCCTCGGTGCTGGAGATCGCCGTGCTGCGCGATCCGCAAAGCCGCGGCGGCTCCGCGTGGATGCATGCCAGCGTCAAGGCCGGCGACCGCCTGCGCATCCGCGGCCCGCGCAACCACTTCCGGCTCGACGAGGAAGCGCGAAAAATCATCTTCGTCGCCGGCGGCATCGGCATCACGCCCATCATGGCGATGGCGCGCCGCGCGCGCGAACTGGGCATCGACCACCAGCTGCACTACTGCGGCCGCAGCCGCGCCACGCTGGCCTTCGTGCCCGAGCTGCAGGCGCTGCACGGCGAGCGCCTGCACCTGCACGTGAGCGGCGAAGGCTCGCGCCTGGATCTGCCGGCCCTGCTCGCCACGCCGGAGCCCGGCACCCAGGTCTATGCCTGCGGCCCGCTGCGCATGCTCGATGCGCTGGAGTCGGCCTGCGCCCACTGGCCCGAGGACACGCTGCGCGTGGAGCACTTCGAGTCCACCCTCGGCACGCTCGATCCGTCGAAGGAGCACGCCTTCGAGGTCGAACTCAAGGACTCCGGCCTCACCGTGCCGGTGCGCGCCGACCAGACCCTGCTGGCGGCCCTGCGCGCCGCCAACATCGACGTGCAGAGCGACTGCGAGGAAGGCCTGTGCGGCTCCTGCGAGGTGCGCGTGCTCGCCGGCGAGATCGACCACCGCGACATGGTGCTCACCCGCAGCGAGCGCGAGGCCGGCCAGCGCATGATGAGCTGCTGCTCGCGGGCGTGCGGGCAGAAGCTGGTGCTGGAGTTGTAGCGGCGGCGGCATCGCGGCCGCGACCGGCGGATCACGCCTGCGCGGCCTGGATCATCTTCCAGCCGTTGCCTGCCGGATCGCGGAAACCCGCATCCACATTGCCATAGCGGTCGATGGGCTCCTGCGTGAACTCCACGCCCAGCGCCCGCAACTTCTCATAGGTCCCCCGGCAGTCGGCAACGTTCAGGACCAGCGGCGGCATCGCGCCCTTGGCCACGAGCGCGCGCAGCACCTGTGCCGTGGCTTCGTCGTGCGCCGGCGGTCCCGGCGTGAACAGGCCGAGTTGGAACGACGCTTGATCGGGATGCTGAACGGTCAGCCAGCGAAAGTCGCCGTTACGTACATCCGTGTGGATGCGGAAGCCGAGCTTCTCGACGTAGAACGCGAGCGCTTCCTCCTGATCGTCCACATACAGCCCCACCATGTTGATGCATTGACTCATGAGATGTCCTTCGTGAAAGCGCCGTTTGTATCCCTCGCCGAGCGGCGGCGCTTCTCCGAAACTGCGATGGTGAGGTCCGGGCGCTGCGCGGCCTTCAGGACGCAGGCAGGCACCCGGTCGAGCTGCACGCTGGCCGCCCTGGCGTCGGCACGCAGGGCGTTCGGGCTCTTTCCGGTGATGTCGCGAAAGGTGCGCCCGAAGCTGCCCAGGCTCTCCCAACCCGTCGCGAAGGCGATCTCCGTCACGGACAGGTCGAGATCGCGCAGCAAGGTTGCTGCCTGCTCGATGCGCCGCGTCAGAAGGTAGCGGTGCGGGGGGATGCCGAATGCCTGCTTGAACGCGTGCGCGAAATGGGTTGGGGAGACGCCGCTGACCTCGGCCAGCCGGGACACGGGCCAGGGTTCATGGGATGCAGCATCCATGCGGTCCTTCGCGCGCAGCAGGCGGCGCAGCAGGGCCGGATCCTGAAGCCGCCCACCTTCGAGCGCTTCGAGGATCACCGCATCCGGGTCTTCGTCTTCTGGAGGGTGCATACATGACTGCGGGAATCGTCCACGCCCGCGCAGCGCGCCATCCAGGATGGCGCGGCGTCGATGGTGTCCATGAAGGGTTCCGTACCGCACGCTCCTCGCGTCACAGCTTGCGCAGGAAGGCTTCGATCACGCTGGCCAGCGCCACCGGCGTCTCCTCCATCGCGTAGTGCCCCGCGTTGGCCATGACCTCCAGCGTCGCGTTGGGGTAGTGCTGCAGCCAGGTGGCCTTGCAGGTCTCGGCGCCCAGGGCCGGGTCGTGCTCGCCGGCGATCACCAGCACGGGCAGTGCCTGGCCCTGGATGCGCTCGGTGAAGGAGGACTTCGCCCACGCCGTCAGGTAGGCGGCGAAGGCCTCCTCGTCCGAGTTCGCGAGCGAGTTGTTCACCATCGCGTCCAGCCAGGTGCCCGTCAGGCGGTTGCCGGTGGTCAGGTCGATGATCGTGCGGCGCGCCCCCGCGTCCTTCGCCGCGCTGGAGAACAGCCCCCAGCCCTGCTCGTCGAAGGGCACGCCGCCGGCGGGCACGGGGCTGATGCCGACCAGGGCCTGCACGCGCTGCGGCGCGTCGGCCAGCACCTGCTGCACGGCCATGCCGCCCATCGAGTGGCCGACCAGGGAGAAGCGCTCCCAGCCCAGGCTGTCGGCGGCCGCCAGCGCGTCGCGCGCGATCTCCGCCATCGTGTACTCGCCGCCGCTGCCCCGGCGCCGGCCGTAGCCGCGGTAGTCCATGAAGGCGTAGGTGAAGGCCTGCCGGTCCAGGCTCTCCACGAAGGGCCCCCAGTTGCCCGCATGGCCGAACCAGCCGTTCAGGCACAGCACCTTGCGCGGGCCGGATCCCAGTACCTGGTAGGTGTCGCTCGCTTGCATCTCTGTCGTCTCCTGTTGTCGCCCGGCGCGGGCGGAAGCGCAAGCGTAGCGCGAACCGCGCAGCGGCCGGTGCAACACCGTATCGGCGTGCGCCCGTTTTTTTGTTCCACTGGAGCCCCCTAATCCGGCCTGCCTGCCATGCCATCCTTCCCGCCCTCCCTGCCCGCCGCCCTGCCCGATCCCATCCGCCTGCACGGCACGAGGGAGGCGTGATGTTCGTCGTCTGCGGCGAGGCGCTGATGGACGTGTACGTGCAGGAGAGCACGCCCACCGGGCTGCTGCTCGACGCGCGCGTGGGCGGCTCGCCCTTCAACGTCGCCGTCGGCCTGGCCCGGCTGGGGCAGCCGGTGCAGTTCCTGGCGGGGCTGTCGCAGGACGTGCCGGGCGAGCGGCTGATGCAGTCGCTGCAGGACGAGAGCGTGGGCACCGCCCTGGTGGTGCGCAGCCCGGCGCCGACGACGCTGAGCGTGGTCACGGTCGGCCGCACCGGCGTGCCCAGCTACGCCTTCCACGGCCACGGCGCGGCCGACCGCATGCTGGACGCAACCGCCCTGCCCGCTCTGCCGGCCGAGGCGCGCGCGCTGCAGTTCGGCTCGTACACGATGGTGGTGGATCCGGTCGGCAGCGCGCTGCGCGGCCTGGCCGCGCGCGAGCGCGCGCAGCGCCTGGTGGCCTACGACCCCAACGTGCGCCTGAACGTCGAGCCGGACCTCGGGCGCTGGCGCGCCGTGGTGCAGGAGATGGCAGCGCTCGCCCACGTGGTGAAGGTGAGCGACGAAGACCTGGGGCTGCTCTACCCCGGCGAATCCCCCGCCCAGGTGGCCGCGCGCTGGCTGGCCGCAGGGGTGCGCCTGGTCGTCGTGACCTGCGGCGCGAACGGCAGCCTGGCCTGGAACCGCCACGGCCATGCCGCCGCGCCCTCGCCGCAGGTGGACGTGATCGACACCGTGGGCGCCGGCGACACCTTCCAGGCCGCGATGCTGGCCTGGCTGGCGGAGCACGATGCCCTGCCGGCGGAGCGGCTGGATGCGCTGGACGCGCAGCAGTTGGCCGCGCTGCTGCGCTTCGGCGCGCGGGCCGCCGCCATCACCTGCGCACGGCGCGGGGCGGACATGCCGCGGCGGCGCGAAGTGGCCTGAGCCGAACCTGCGCACCGCGCCGGATCCTCGGGACCGCATGCGCGGCCTCCGTGGCTGTAGGACCGCGCCGACTGTTCCGGCGCCCGCCGTTGTGAAAGACTTGTCCGCTTTCCACCGTTTCGGCGCACATTCGTTCCGATCGCGGCGGTGGAAGACGCGCCAGGGAGCGCGCGCACGCTGGAGTGACGACTTTCTACTTCTCTCTCACGCGGAGGGGCCGGCAGGCCGCCGGTCTTGGACGGACGAAGCGCCGGCAAGGAGGGCGCAGCGAATGAACCTCGACGAACCCGGCAAGCCGCACGGCGAGCCGCTTGCACCGGCGAACTGGACCATGAAGATGCTCCAGGAAGCCAACCAGTACGTGGCGGTGGTGATGCTGGACGGCGAGCCCAGGTGCCGGGTCTCGATCGCCGCCACTGACCAGGACGAGGCCACGGCGCGCACCGCCCTGGCCGAGAAGGCGCGGCACTGGATCAAGGAATACCTGGACCGCCCCTCTCAGGCGCCCGTGGCGACGCCCGAGGACCCACACCCGTCAGCTTCGCAGGCGGACCTGTCGGACGAGCCGGCCACCCGCTGAACGCGGACGCGCCATCCGGTACGGCGAGGAAGCTCGACCGCCCGCTGGCCCTCGAGCAGCGGGCGTCAGTTGCGGTCCGCGCGCGGCGGGCGCATGTCGGGCTGGGGCGCCGGCGCGGGCTCGGGCGCAGGTGCCGGCGCGGCGCTCGTGCCACTGGCCGGCGGCGATGCAGGCACGCCCGTCGTCCCCATCGGTGTGCCCTGCTGGGTCTGCTGCCCGGCGCCGGTGGCGGGGTTGGGAGACGCGGGGTTCGGCGGCGTGCTCTGCGCCATGGCCACGGCCGTGCCGGCCAGGAGCGCCGCGGCGATCGCCGGACGCAGGAGGGAAGCGATGATGGGACTGCGGTGTGACATGTGATCTCCTTGTGCAGGCAAAACGTCGATCGGGTCGTCGACGCTTGCATGCTGCGGCCAGCGGCAGCCGAGCCACCGTCGTCTCCATCCCTGCAACCGTGTAGGAACGCCATGCCCGCGGGTCAGCGGATGCCGACACGCGCGGGGCCGCCGGCACGGCGATGGCGGCGGCAGCTTCAGCCGGACGGTTCCACTGTGCGGAAGCGCGCACGCCGCAGGCTTCTCCGCCGCCGCGGCGGTCCGGAGAATGCCCAGCGGAATCTCCCGGCGCCGCACCCATGCACCACATCCTCCGAACCGTTCCCAACACCCTGCCGGCCGACACCGACCACCCGTTCCTGCGCGGCCCCTACGCACCGATGTTCACCGAGTGCGTGGCGGACACCGCGAGCATGAAGGTCATCGGCGAGATCCCGCGCGACCTGCACGGCATCTACGTCCGCAACACCCACAACCCCGTGCACGAATCGCTCGGCATCTACCACCCCTACGACGGCGACGGGATGCTCCACGCGATGCACTTCGAGGACGGGCGCGCCACCTACCGCAACCGCTTCGTGGAGACCACCGGCTTCCTCGCCGAGATGGCGGCGGGCCGCGCGCTGTGGCCCGGCATCCTCGCGCGTCCTGCGCGTGCGCCGCGGGCAGCGGCACGGCGGCAGCGGCCGCAGCGCGGATGAAATGACGTCTGTGCATGGCGGTCTCTGGAATGGACACGCATTCATTCTGGAAACGGCGGCTCGCCGGCACACCGGAAAGTCCGCGCGGCTTCCGTACGGCGGAACCGCGCAGGATGGCCGACGCCCGGAGCGCGGAGCACCGCGCGAGGGCCCGGCTCAGAAGACGTGCTTGACGCCGAGGTAGGTATAGCGCGAGGTGAACCCGGTGGTCGAGGCCGACACGGGCAGTGCGTTGGAAGACTGTCAGAAGTCATAGCCCGCGCACGCCTCGTTACGCACGGCGCAACGTCAACGGCGTGGCGGTCCCCTTCTCGCCCAACCCGCGTACGCGTTCAATTTCGTCGGCCCCGCCGCGCGCCTGCAGGTGACGCGGCTGCGGCAGGAACTCGGGCCCCGGCTGGTGCAGATGACGAGGGAGCTGCGCGAGGCCATGAAGCACTCGCCCGGCCCGCGGCTCGCGCCACCGGAGATCTACGAGCCGTAGCGGGCATCAAATGAGAAAACCCCCGCAGCCTGATGGGGCCGACGGGGGTTTCGGGGTGGTGTTGAAGGTCGGGTGGGACCGTCAAGACCGGGACTGGCGGAGAGGGTGGGATTCGAACCCACGGTACGCTTGCACGTACGCCTGATTTCGAGTCAGGTACATTCGACCACTCTGCCACCTCTCCACAAGCTGCAAATTTGTCGAAGCTTGCGATTCTAGCAGAGAGAATCGCTCCGGCCCCGCTTCAGGGCCGCAGTTCCTCCAGGCCACCCAGGTAGGGCTGCAGGGCCTTGGGCACGGCGATGGAGCCGTCGGCGCGCTGGTGGTTCTCCAGCACCGCGACGAGCGTGCGGCCCACCGCCAGGCCCGAGCCGTTGAGCGTGTGCAGCAGCTCGTTCTTGCCCTGCGCGTTCTTGAAGCGCGCCTGCAGCCGCCGGGCCTGGAAGGCCTCGCAGTTGCTCACCGAGCTGATCTCGCGGTAGGTGTCCTGTGCCGGCAGCCACACTTCCAGGTCGTAGGTCTTGGTCGAGCCGAAGCCCATGTCGCCGGTGCACAGCAGCACGACGCGGTAGGGCAGCTCCAGCGCCTGCAGCACGGCCTCGGCATGGCGCGTCATTTCTTCCAGCGCCTCGTAGCTCTTCGCGGGGTGCGTGATCTGCACCATCTCGACCTTGTCGAACTGGTGCTGGCGGATCATGCCGCGCGTGTCGCGCCCCGCGCTGCCGGCCTCGGAGCGGAAGCAGGGCGTGTGCGCCGTCAGCTTCAGCGGTAGCTGCACCTCGGGCACGATCGTGTCGCGCACGTAGTTGGTCAACGGCACCTCGCTGGTGGGGATGAGGTACAGCGCCTGCGTGTCGGGCACGGGCTCGCCCTCCTGCCCGCCCTTCCTGGCGGCGAACAGGTCGCCCTCGAACTTGGGCAGCTGGCCGGTGCCGCGCAACGTGTCGGCGTTGACGATGTAGGGCACGTAGCACTCGGTGTAGCCGTGCTGCTGCGTCTGCACGTCGAGCATGAACTGCGCGAGCGCGCGGTGCAGCCGCGCGATGGGGCCCTTCATGAAGGTGAAGCGCGCGCCGGCGATCCTGGCGCCGGTCTCGAAGTCCAGCCCCAGCGGCGCGCCGAGGTCCACGTGGTCGCGCGGCTCGAAGGCGAAGGCGGGTGCGTCGGCACCCTCACCGCCCACGGGCGCCCAGCGGCGCACCTCGACGTTGTCCTTCTCGTCCTCGCCGGCCGGCACGCTCTCGTGCGGCAGGTTGGGCACGGCCAGCAGCAGGGCCTGCAGCTCGGGCTGCAGTTCGTCCAGGCGGACGGCGGACGCCTCCTGCTCGGCCTTGAGTGCGCCGACCTCGGCCATCAGCGCATCGACCGGCTCGCCCTTGGCCTTGAGCGGGCCGATCTGCTTGTTCAGCGCGTTGCGCCGGGCCTGGATCTCCTCGGTGCGGGTCTGGAGTTGCTTGCGCTCGGCCTCGAGGGCGGTGAAGCGCCCGACGTCGAGGTACGGCTGGTTCTTTTTTCGGGTTTCGAGTCGCGCGACGACCGAGGGCAGGTCCTTGCGCAGCAGGTTGATGTCGAGCATCGGGCGATTCTAGGGAAAGGCCCGATGCCGGCGCTTCAGCCCAGCGTGGCGGGATCGACGTTGGCGCCGCAGATGACCAGGCAGGTGGCGGTGCCGGCCGCAGGCTGCCAGGCGCCGCTGTGCAGCGCAGCCAGCGGCAGCGCGGCGGCGGGTTCGACGGCCAGCTTCATCTCGCGCCACAGCCACTGCTGGGCGGCGCGGATGGCGTCGTCGGACAGCAGCAGCGCCTCCGGCACGTGGCGCTGCGCGATCCGCCACGCCAGGCTGCCGATGCGGCGCGCACCGAGCGAATCGGCGGCGATGCCGCCGACCTCCACGTCCACCGGCTGGCCCGCCTCGCGGGCGCGGAACAGCGTGGGCGCGGCCTCGGGCTCCAGCGCGACGATGCGCGAGCGGCCGGCCAGGGCTGCCGCCAGCCCGCCGGCCAAGCCGCCGCCGCCGACGCTCGCCAGCACCGCGTCGGGCGCGGCGCCTGCCTGGCGCTCGATCTCCAGGCCCAGCGTGCCGGCGCCGGCCACCACCTCGACCTGGTCGTAGGCATGCGTGAGCAATGCGCCGGTGGCCTGCTGGCGTGCCAGGCAGGCGGCCAGGGCATCGGCATACACCTCGCCCACCACGCTGACCTGCGCGCCCAGCGCGCGCAGCCGCTGCCGCTTGGCCTCGGACGAGACGCCGGGCAGGAAGACTTCGCAGCGCACGCCCAGGTGCCGCGCCGCCGCCGCGGTGGCGATGCCGGCATTGCCGCCGGAAGCCACCACCACGCCCGCCTCGGGGATGTCGCCGGCCAGCAGCCGGTTGAGCATGCCGCGCGCCTTGAAGCTGCCGCTGGTCTGCAGGTGCTCCAGCTTCAGCCAGACCTCGCCGGCGCCCTCCACGCCCAGCGCCGCCGCGGGCAGGCGCCACAGCGGCGTCTCGCGCAGGAAGGGGCCCACGTGCCCGCCCAGCCGGCGGGCGGCGGCGCCGATCTCGGCGTGCCAGTCGATGTCGTCGTCGATGTGCTGCGTCATGAGATGTGCTGCGGCGGCGGGATGTCGTCGAGCCGCAGGCCCTTGGGCAGCGGGAACTTGGTCTTCTCCTCGATGCCCGGCATGGAGCGCACCGACACCGCGCCCAGCGCGCGGATGCGCTCGATCACCTCGGCGACCAGCACCTCCGGCGCGGAGGCTCCGGCCGTCAGGCCCACGCGCGAGCGGCCGTCGAACCATTCGGCCTGCAGCTCGGCCGCCGAGTCGACCATGTGCGCCGGCGTGCCCAGGCGCTCGGCCAGCTCGCGCAGGCGGTTGCTGTTCGAGCTGGTGGGGCTGCCGACCACGATGACGATGTCCACCTGCGGGCTCAGCAGCTTGACGGCGTCCTGCCGGTTCTGCGTGGCGTAGCAGATGTCCTGCTGCTTGGGCTCGCGCACCTTGGGAAAGCGCGTGCGCACGGCGGCGGCGATCTCGGCGGCATCGTCGACGGAGAGCGTGGTCTGCGTCACCACTGCCAGCTTCTCGGTCTGCGCGGGCTGCACCTTCGCCACGTCCTCCACGTCCTCCACCAGGTGGATGCCGTGGTCGAGCTGGCCCATCGTGCCCTCGACCTCCGGGTGGCCCTTGTGGCCGATCATGATGAACTCGTAGCCCTCGCGCGCCAGCTTGGCGACCTCGACGTGCACCTTGGTCACCAGCGGGCAGGTGGCGTCGAAGATGGAGAAGCCCCGCGCCTGCGCCTCGGCCTCCACCGCCTTGCTCACGCCGTGGGCGCTGAAGACCAGCGTGGCGCCCGGCGGCACCTCGGCCAGGTCCTCGATGAAGACCGCGCCCTTGGCCTTCAGCTCGTTGACCACGTAGGTGTTGTGCACGATCTCGTGGCGCACGTAGATAGGCGCACCGAACTTGGCGAGCGCGCGCTCGACGATCTCGATGGCGCGGTCCACCCCGGCGCAGAAGCCGCGCGGCTCGGCCAGGACGATCTCATTGACGCCGCCCATGTTCACAGCACGCCGATCAGTTGCACCTCGAAGGTGACGGGCTGCCCGGCCAGCGGGTGGTTGAAGTCGAAGCGCACCGCCGTCTCGCTGGTCTCCATCACCGCGCCGGCGTAGCTGCCGGCACCGTCGGGCGTGGGGAACTGCACCACGTCGCCGGCGTGGTACTGCTCGTCCGGGTCGCCCATCTGCGCCAGCAGCGAGCGCGCCACCCACTGCTGCATCTCGGGGTTGCGCTCGCCGAAGGCCTCGCCGGGCGGCAGCTCGAAGGTCCGGTGCGCGCCCTCGGGCAGGCCCAGCAGGCGCTGCTCCACCGCGGGCGAGAGCTCGCCCGTGCCGAGCGACAGCGTGGCCGGCTTGTCGCTGAAGGTGTTGATGATGTCGCCGGCCGGGCCGGCCAGGCGGTAGTGCAGCGTGAGGAAGGAGCCGGGCTGCACCACCGCGTCGGTGGTGTGCGAAGACAAGGGAAGCGCCCCGATAAACTGGACCGGCGATTTTAGAAGAGGGGTGCTTCCCGCGCCCCCGGGGAGGAGATCCGTGAACCTGACCGACCTGCCGGCCGACGCCCGCCCGCGCGAGAAGCTGCTGGCGCGTGGCCCCGCCGCCCTGGGCGACGCCGAACTGCTGGCGCTGCTGCTGCGCACCGGCGTGGCCGGCTGCAACGTGCTGCAACTCGCGCAGCGCCTGCTGGACGAGTTCGGCGGCCTGGCCGGGCTGCTCCAGGCCGGCGCCGAGGACCTGCGGCGCATCAGGGGCCTGGGCGGCACCGCCAAGCGCGCCGAGCTGATCGCCGTGCTGGAGCTGGCGCGCCGCGCGATGGCCCAGCAACTGGGCGAGCGCACGGTGTTCGAGGCGCCCGACGCCGTCAAGCGCTACCTGCAACTGCACCTGTCGGGGCACGGGCACGAGGTGTTCGCCGCCCTCTTCCTGGACAGCCGGCACCGCCTCATCGCGCTGGAGGAGCTGTTCCGCGGCACGCTGGCGCAGACCAGCGTGTATCCGCGCGAGGTGGTCAAGCGCGCCCTGCACCACCACGCCGCCGCCGTCGTGCTGGCGCACAACCACCCGAGCGGCAGCGTGCAACCCTCGCGCGCCGACGAGACGCTGACGCAGACGCTCAAGGCCACGCTGGCGCTGGTGGACGTGCGCGTGCTGGACCACGTGATCGTCGCGCCCGGCCAGGCCCTCTCGATGGCCGAAGCCGGCCTGCTCTGACCCTCGGCGCAGTGCGTGCGACACTGCCCGCATGCCTGCCAAGACCCCTGCCCTCAAGAGCCTGGCCGAGCTGAAGCAGGTGCAGCGCGCCCTGGCCGAGCAGCGCGAGCGCGAGGCCGCCGAGGCCGCGGCGCGGGCCGCCGAGGCGCGGCGGCGGGAGGCCGAGCAGAACCTGTTCGCCCGCGCCATCGGCGCCGACCGCGGCGCCACCCGCCCGCTGCGCCACAAGCCCGCGGTGGTGCTGTCGCCCGCGCCGCCGGCGCCGCGGCCGGTGCAGCAGCAGCTCGACGCCGCGGCGGTGCTGCGGGAATCGCTCTCGGACGAGTTCGACGTCAGCACGCTGCTCGACGCCGACGACCAGATGAGCTTCCGCCAGCCCGGCATCGGCACCGACGTGACGCGCCGGCTGCGCGCCGGCGAATGGAGCATCCAGCGGCAGATCGACCTGCACGGCCTGCGCAGCGACGAGGCGCGCGAGGCGCTCGGCGCCTTCATCCGCAGCGCCCACCGCCAGGGCGTGCGCTGCGTGCGGGTGGTGCACGGCAAGGGCCTGGGCTCGCCCGGCAAGCAGCCGGTGCTCAAGCTCAAGGCGCAGCGCTGGCTGATCCAGAAGAAGGAGGTGCTGGCCTTCGTGCAGGCCCGCCCGGCCGAGGGCGGCGCGGGGGCGCTGGTGGTGCTGCTGGCGCCGGCGGGACGCTGAAGGCCCGGCGGGCGCTCAGCCGCCCTTGTTGCGCATCCAGTCCGCGGTCTGGAAGAAAGACTGGGCCAGGCGCGTGCGCAGGTCCTCGGGCACGCCGGTCTCGTGCATGGCCTGGTCCATGCACGCGAGCCACTGGTCGCGCTCCTTGATGCCGATGGGAAAGGGCAGGTGCCGCGCCCGCAGCATCGGGTGGCCGAAGCGCTCGGTGTAGTGCTGCGGGCCGCCCAGCCAGCCGCACAGGAACCAGAACAGGCGCTGGCGCGCGTTGTCCAGGCTGGGGCCGTGCACGGCGCGCAGCGCGGCGTAGGCGGGCTCCAGGTCCATCAGGTCGTAGAAGCGCTCGGTCAGCGCGTGCACCTTCGCCTCGCCGCCGATCCACTCGAAGGGCGTGTCGAAGGGGGGCTTGTCCTGGATCTGCATGCGCGCATTGTCCCCGGCCGCGATCCCATGACCCCGCAGGTCATGGCCGCGCCGCGCGGCCGCCGCCAGAATCGCCGGCATGAGCAGCCCCTCCTTCCACACGGCCGCCGCGGCGCGCCCCGGCGCGCGCGACCCCTTCGGCGCGCACCTGCGCCACTGGCGGCAGCACCGCCGCATGAGCCAGCTCGACCTGGCGCAGGAAGCCGAGGTCTCCACCCGCCACCTGAGCTGCGTGGAGACCGGCCGCGCCGCGCCCAGCCGCGAGATGGTGCTGCGCCTGGCCGAGCGGCTGCAGGTGCCGCTGCGCGAGCGCAACGCGCTGCTGGTGGCCGCGGGCTACGCGCCGATGTACCGCCAGCGCGCGCTGGACGACCCGGCGCTGGCGGCCGCCCGGCAGGCGGTCGAGCTGGTGCTCAAGGGCCACGAGCCCTACCCCGCCCTGGCGGTGGATCGCCACTGGCAGCTCGTCGCCCACAACGCGACGGTGCCCATGCTGCTGGCCGGCGCCGCACCGCACCTGCTGGCGCCGCCGGTGAACGTGCTGCGCCTGTCGCTGCATCCCGAGGGAGTGGCGCCGCGCATCGCCAACCTGGCGCAATGGCGCGAACACCTGCTCATGCGCCTGCAGCAGCAGGTGGCCGCCACCGCCGACGCCGCGCTGCAGGCCCTGCACGACGAACTGGCCACCTATCCCGTGGCACAGCCCGGCCGCAAGGCGCCACTGCCGGGCGGCGAGCCGGGCAGCGTGGTGGTGCCCCTGCAACTGCGCACGCCGGCCGGGCTGCTGAGCTTCATCAGCACCACCACGGTGTTCGGCACGCCGGTGGACGTGACGCTGCAGGAGCTGGCGGTGGAGTCCTTCTTCCCCGCCGATGCCGCCACCGCCGAGGCGCTGCGGGCGCTGGCCGCGGCGGGTTGAAGCGGACGCTCAGGCGGCCGCGGCCACCATCGCGTCGCGGAAGGCCGCCACCACCGGCGAGAGCGAGTTGCCCGGCGCGCGCAGCAGCGTCATGGTGCGCGCGACCTGCGGGCGGCCGACGCTGCGCACCTCCAGCCCGTGCCACAGCGCCAGCGGCCGCAGCGCCATCGTCACCACCGCCACGCCCAGCCCCTCGCGCGCCAGGCCCATCATGGTCCAGGGCAGCGCGATCTCGAAGGGGCAGTCCAGCACGATGCCGCGCTCGGCCAGCTTCTCCTCCAGCAGCCGGCGCACCGGGTTGCCGGGCAGGTAGCCGATCACCGGGTGGCGCGCCAGCTGCGCCCACTCCAGGCTGCGGCGCCCGGCCAGCGGGTGGTCGGGCGCCATCGCGGCGACGAACTCGTCGACGTGCAGCGGCGTGGCCACCAGGTCGGTGCGCACGTCGGTCTGGGTGGCGACGCCCAGGTCCGCCGCGCCGCTGCGCACCAGCGAGTGCACCTCGTGCTCCGGCACGTCGTGCAGCACCACGCGCACCCCCGGGTACTGCGCCTGGAAGCGCCGGATCACCGGCGGCAGCAGCAGCGCGCACTGCGCGTTGGGCGCCGCCACCGCGATGCGGCCGCGGGCAAAGCGGGTGAAGTCCTTGGCGTCGGCGACCAGCCGGTCCCAGTCGGCCACCAGGCGCTGGGCGGTGGGCAGCAGAGCCATGCCGGCGTCGGTGAGGCGGCAGGCGCGGGTGTGGCGGTCGAACAGGCGCGTGCCCAGCAGCCGCTCCAGCTTGCCCAGCGCCGCGCTGAGGGAGGACTGCGACATCCCCAGCCGCTCGGCCGCCCGGGTGAAATGCCCGCTTTCGGCCAGCATCAGGAAAACCCTGAGTTCGGGCAGAGAGGACTTGATGCTCAAGGGAAAACGCCTCTTTTGATCGGCATTGGCGATTGATTTATTGGATTGTGCGACTTTTTCGATCCGATGGCGCCCCCTATTCTTGCGGCGCGCCTCGGACCAGGCCGGTGCGCCACAGCAGGAGACAACTCGGATGACAAGCATCGCTACCACGCCCGCCGCAGGCGTTCACCCGGTCGACCAGCGCCTGCCGCTCGGCAAGGTCACCGCCCTCGGGCTGCAGCACGTGCTGGTGATGTACGCCGGCGCGGTAGCCGTGCCGCTGATCGTCGGCCGCGCCCTCAAGCTCAGTCCGGACGAGGTGGCGCTTCTCATCAGCGCCGACCTGTTCTGCTGCGGCATCGCCACGCTGATCCAGGCGCTGGGCGCCACGCAGTGGTTCGGCATCAAGCTGCCGGTGATGATGGGCGTGACCTTCGCCTCGGTGGCGCCGATGGTGGCCATCGCCAACGCCAACCCGGGGCAGGTGGGCGCGCAGCTGCTGTTCGGCTCCATCATCGGCGCCGGGGTCATCTCGATCATCATCGCGCCGATGGTCAGCCGCATGCTGCGCTACTTCCCGCCGGTGGTCACGGGCACCATCATCGCGGTCATCGGCATCACGCTGATGCGCGTGGGCATCAACTGGATCTTCGGCAACCCGGTGGGCCCCACCGCACCGGCCGTGGTCGATCCGATCTACCAGAAGTGGCTGGCCGAGGTGACCTCGCCGGGCTCCTCGCTGCCGCCTGTGCCCAAGGGCCTGGCCCTGATGCCCACGGTGCCCAACCCCAAGTACGCCGACCTCTCGGGCGTGGCCATCTCGGGCCTGGTGCTGGTGTCGATCCTGCTGATCGTGAAGTTCGCCAAGGGCTTCATCGCCAACATCTCGGTGCTGCTGGGCATCGTCATCGGCGCCGTCGTCGCCGCCGGCATGGGCCTGATGACCTTCGAGAAGGTGGGCAAGGCGCCCTGGCTGGACATCGTGCTGCCCTTCCACTTCGGCATGCCGAAGTTCGACCCCTTCCTGATCCTGACCATGACGCTGGTGATGATCGTGGTGATGATCGAGTCCACCGGCATGTTCCTGGCGCTGGGCGAGATGACCGACCGCAAGGTCGACCAGAAGGACCTCGCGCGCGGCCTGCGCACCGACGGCCTGGGCACGCTCATCGGCGGCATCTTCAACACCTTCCCCTACACCAGCTTCTCGCAGAACGTCGGGCTGGTGGCCGTCACGGGCGTGAAGAGCCGCTTCGTGTGCGTGGCCGGCGGCGTCATCCTCATCGTGCTGGGCCTGCTGCCCAAGATGGGCGCGCTGGTGGAGTCGCTGCCCACGGTGGTGCTCGGCGGCGCCGGCATCGTGATGTTCGGCATGGTGCTGGCCACGGGCATCCGCATCCTGGGCAACGTGGACTTCAAGCACAACCGCCACAACGCGATGATCGTGGCGGTGTCCATCGGCGTGGGCATGATCCCGCTCCTGGCGCCCAACTTCAAGCAGTGGATGCCGCACGGCATCCACTCGCTGATCGAGTCCGGCATCCTGCTGACCTCGATCACCGCCGTGCTGCTGAACATGTTCCTCAACGGCACGAAGTTCGACGCCGCCGCCGCCATCGCTGCGGCCAAGCAGGCGGAGGCACACTAGCCGCCTTCAGATCATCGCCAGCGGCGTCTTGCGCGCCGGCGGCGGGAACACGCGGGCCAGTGCGGCCCGCGTTGCCGCGTCCAGCTGCAGCCCGGCCGCGGCCAGGTTCTCCCGCAGGTGCGCCGTGCTCGCGGCCTTGGGGATCGCGGCGACGCCCGGCTGGTCCAGCAGCCAGGCCAGCGCGAGCTGCGCCGGGGTCGTGCCCAGCCCGCGGGCCAGTTCCGCCAGTTCGCCCCCCGCCGCCAGGCTGCCCTGGTCGATCGGGCTGTAGGCCATCAGCGGCATGCCCTGCGCGCGCATCCAGGGCAGCAGGCTGTGCCCGGGGCCCTGTTCGCCGAGCGAGTACCAGACCTGGTTGGCGGCGCAGTCCGCACCGCCGGCGGCCACCAGCTCCTCCAGGTCGTCGACGTCGAAGTTGCTCACGCCCCAGCGGCCGATGCGGCCCGCCGCCTGCAGCGACTGCATGGCCTCGACCGTCTCGGCCAGCGGCACGCTGCCGCGCCAGTGCAGCAGGTACAGGTCGATGCGCTCCAGGCCCAGCCGCCTCAGGCTGCGCTCGCAGGCGGCCGGAACGCCACGGCGGCCGGCGTTGTGCGGGTAGACCTTGCTGACGACGACGATGTCCTCGCGCCGCACCTCGCCCGCGCGCAGCGCCTCGGCCAGCGCATGGCCGACCACCTCCTCGGCGCCGCCCTCGCCGTACATCTCGGCGGTGTCGATCAAGCGCCAGCCCATCGCCAGCGCATCGCGCACGGCCGCCACCTCGGCGCGCCGCGCCGGCGACTCGCCCAGCCGCCAGGTGCCCAGGCCGAGGGCAGGAAGCACACCGGCCGCCGGGCCGGGCAGGTCGAGCATGCGCATCGCGGCATCTCCAGGCTGATGGGGCTGCAAGGGTACGCGCCCGCCGGGCGCCGCCCCGACGCTAGGGAATACCCCTGAACAACAGAGGCCATATCTTGCCTACATTTCTTGCATGCAAGTTTGATTGCATCTTGCATGCAACTATCCAGGAGAACGCCCACCATGCTCCGCTTCGCCAGATCCCTGTTCGGCCAGGTCGTGATCGCGCTCGTCATCGGCGTGGTCCTCGGCCTCGCCGCGCCCGACTTCGCCATCCAGCTCAAGCCGCTGGGCGACGGCTTCATCAAGCTCATCAAGATGATCATCCCGGTGCTGGTCTTCTGCGTGGTGGTGCACGGCATCGCCGGCGCCGGCGACCTGCGCCGGGTCGGCCGGGTCGGCGTCAAGGCGCTGATCTACTTCGAGGTGCTGACCACCATCGCGCTGACGCTGGGCCTGCTGCTGGGCTGGTGGTTCCAGCCGGGCGTGGGCATGAACGTCGACCCCAACACGCTGGACGCCTCGGCCATGAACGCCTACGCCTCCAACGCCGACAAGCTCACCAGCGGCGGCACAGTCGACTTCCTGATGAAGCTGATCCCCACCACGGTGATCAACGCCTTCGCCACCGGCGACGTGCTGCAGGTGCTGCTGTTCGCGGTGCTGTTCGGCTGCGCGCTCACGCTGCTGGGCGAGCGCGGCCGGCCGGTGGCGGTGGTGGTGGACGCCACCTCGCTGGTGATGTTCAAGATCATGGGCATCCTGATCAAGCTGGCGCCGCTGGGCGTGCTCGGCGCCATCGCCTTCACCGTCGGCAAGTACGGCGTGGGCTCGCTCAAGCAGCTCGGCATGCTGGTGGCGCTGTTCTACGTGGCGGTGCTGGTCTTCGTGTTCGTGGCGCTGGGGCTGGTGATGCGCATCTCGGGCTTCTCGCTGTGGAAGCTGCTGCGCTACCTGCGCGAGGAACTGATGATCGTCTTCGCCACCACCTCCTCCGACAGCGTGCTGCCGCAGGTGATGGCCAAGCTGCGCCGCATGGGCGTGCGCGACTCCACGGTCGGCCTGGTGATCCCCACCGGCTACTCCTTCAACCTCGACGCCTTTTCCATCTACATCACGCTGGCGGCGGTGTTCATCGCGCAGGCCACCAACACGCCGGTCTCGATGGCCGACCTGCTGACCATCCTGGCCATCGCGCTGGTCACCTCCAAGGGCGCGCACGGCGTGCCGGGCTCGGCCATCGTGGTGCTGGCGGCCACGCTGCACGCCATCCCTGCCATCCCCGCCATCGGCCTGGTGCTGGTGCTCTCGGTCGACTGGTTCATGGGCATCGCCCGCGCCCTGGGCAACCTGGTCGGCAACTGCGTGGCCACCGTGGCGATCGCCGCTTGGGAGGGCGACATCGACCGCGAGCAGGCACACGCCGCGCTGGACGGCCGCCTGCCCCCGCTGGAGGAAGCGCCGGAGATGGAATTGCCGGCGCCGGAGGGCGCGGCTGCGGCACACTGAGGACATGTCCGACATCAGCCCCACCTCGATCGCCGAACGCGTCGTCGAATCCATCCTCGCCCAGAAGCTCGCGCCCGGCGAGCGGCTGGGCGAGCAGGCGCTGGCGGACCTGTTCGGCGTGAGTCGCACCATGGTGCGCGAGGCGCTGATGCAGCTTCAGGCGCGCGGCTTCGTCGAGGTGCAGCCCAAGCGCGGCTGGTTCGTCGTGCAGCCCTCGGCGGAGGAGGCCCGCGACGCCTTCTCGGCCCGCCGCATCGTCGAGGCCGGCATCCTGGCCGACAGCGGCCGGCCGCTGTCGCAGGTGATCCGCCGCCTGCGCGAGCACATCGAGGAGGAGCGCCGTGCGGTGCGCGGCGCCGATGCCGCCACGCGCGCCTTCCTGCTGGCGGACTTCCACGTCTGCCTGGCCGAGCAGATGGGCCACCGCCTGCTGTGCGGCGTGCTGCGCGACCTGACCGCCCGCACCACGCTGGCGGCCACGCTCTACCAGTCGCGCCACGAGGCCGGCCAGTCCTGCGAGGAGCACGCGGCCATCGTCGCCGCCCTGGAGCGCGGCGACCCGGACGGCGCGCGCGCACTGATGCTCGACCACATCGGCCACGTGGAGCAGGCGCTGCAGACCGAACTGCCGACGGCCGACGCGGTGCAGGGCCTGCGCGCCAGCCTGGCGCCGGTGCAGTTGCCCGCGCGCGTGGCCTGAGCGCGCGGCGTCGGCCGACACCGACACGCGCCGCGCATCCCCCGGCCCGCGCGGCGGCTCGGCTACAGTCGGCGCCACCATGAATTCGCCCCAACTCCAGCGCGGGGTCTTCCTCGCCCTGCTCTTCGCCGTCACGGCTGCCTTCGGCTGGATCCTGCTGCCGTTCTTCGGGGCGGTGTTCTGGAGCATGGCGCTGGCGATCCTGTTCACGCCGCTGTACCGCCGGCTGCTGGCCCGGATGGGCAAGCGCCGCACGCCCGCCGCGCTGGCCACGCTGGCCATCGTGCTGGTGATCGTGATCCTGCCGCTGGTCGTCATCGCCACCTCGCTGGTGCAGGACGTGGCCGAGGTCGCCCAGCGCGTGCGCTCGGGCCAGCTCAACTTCGCCGGCTACGTCCAGCAGGTGGTGGCGGCGCTGCCGCAATGGCTCGCCAACCTGCTCGACCGCTTCGGCCTGAGCAACATGGAGGCGATGCTGTCCAAGCTCTCGGCCGTGGCGGCCCAGGCCAGCCAGGCCATCGGGCAGCAGGCGCTGTCGATCGGGCAGAACACGCTCGACTTCATCGTGGGCTTCTTCGTGATGCTCTACCTGCTGTTCTTCCTCATGCGCGACGGC
>Ga0164243_10002263_pt1 | contig 32042 bp, 54 predicted proteins | sample OricompcompostOP_FD_108781 | JGI IMG/M metagenome (GOLD analysis project Ga0164243, IMG submission 108781) | Organic Plus compost microbial communities from Emeryville, California, USA - Original compost - Organic plus compost (OP) | ecosystem: Engineered > Solid waste > Mixed feedstock >... | reverse complement strand
TTCGACCTTCGGGCAATTCGAGGAACTGAAAGCCTCGTATCGCGCGGAAGCCGTCAAGAATGGCTGGAATAAAGCCTTTCTCGCAGCCTTGGCCGATCTGTTTGCCGGTTACGAGAAGGACGTGTCCGCGAAGGTGGAAGCCGACAATGACACGGTTTCCGAAATCCAGAACCAGTTCGCGGGCGCTCGCGTCGTGGACGAGAGATACCAGAACCCCGTGATGGCAGGAGAATGACATGAAAAACATCGTCATAGCAGGACGCCTTACCCGCGACGCCGAGCTTCGCAGGACGCAGAACGGGGAGCCGGTTCTAGGCTTCTCGGTCGCCGTAGATGATGGCTACGGTCAAAATAAGCGCGCCCTCTTTTTCGATTGCAGCTTGTTTGGCAAGCGAGGCGAGAGCCTTGGCAACCATCTCGGCAAGGGAACGTCCGTCACGGTTTCCGGCGACTTCTCCACTCGTGAGCATAACGGCAAGACGTATCTCACCGTCCGCGTCAATGAACTGACGTTGCAAGGCGGTGGCGCTCGCGGCTCCAATGACGACGCCGAGCGCGAACGGGCCGAAGCGCGTAGCCAGCAGCAGGCGCAGCAGTCGGGCTACGGAACCGATCTGGATGACGATCCAGACAGCATACCTTTTTGATAGGTGACAGATGACGGCTGCGGCAAAACGGACGTTTCTCTGTAAGGCCTGCGACTCCGTAAAGAGAGCCGAGGACTTCTATTCATCCGATCACAACCGATGCAAGGAATGCGTCAAGGCGCGGGTCCGAAAAAATCGGGAAATGAACGCGGACTATTACCGCGCGTATGACCGGAAGAGGTACCGCGAACAGGACAAGCGGAAAGAGGCAGCCAGAAAATCGGCCAACAGCCCGCGCGGCATAGAGCTTCGCAAGGCTCACATCGCGAAAACTAGAGCCGAACAACCGGAGAAGTACAGGGCCAGGAATGCGGTCTCAAACGCCCTGCGGGACGGGAAGATTACCAAGGCGAGTGAGTGCTATTTCTGCGGGTCTGGCGACAAGCTGCAAGCCCATCATCACGACTATAGCCACCCGCTTGATGTCGTGTGGCTCTGTCCTTCCTGCCACGGGAAGCTCCACGCCGTGAACGGCGATTTCAGGAGGGCGTGACCATGGCCCAAACAGTCTTACTTACCGGCAAGAGCCAGCGCCAGACGGCGAAAGACCTGATCGACCGTGCGCCACCGTTCGCGGTGGTCACGATCAGGGAGGCCAAGAGGACGACCGATCAGAATGCACTCATGTGGTCGCTTCTGTCGGAAGTCTCTCGCGCCAAGCCGGAAGGAAGGATGCACACGCCGGAAGTCTGGAAGGCGCTCTTTATGAACGCCTGCGGCCATGCCGTGCAATTCGAGGTCGGGTTGAACGGTCAACCATTCCCTGTCGGTTTCCGTTCCTCGCGTCTCACCAAGGCGCAGATGAGCGATCTAATCGACTTCATCCATAGCTGGTGCGCCGAAAAGGGCATCCAACTCAGCGAAGCATACGAGGACGCCGCATGAGCAACGTCGTTACCATAAACGCCGACTACATCATGTCGCGATTGAACACCCTGCCTCCGTCATCCAGACGCAGGGCAGGATATGTCGATCTGCTTCGCCACATCAAGCGCGCACAGATAGAGGCAGACGTTGCCCGCATGCGCGAGGCAGACGGCTTCACGGCCATGCTGGCGGACGCGCTGGAAATGGAACTGGCGGAGGCGTTTTGATGGGACGTCTCCTAACCATAGCTATCGCCGCTGCGCCAATGTCTATCGGCATGGGATTCGTGATGCAGGAGATGTTCCCTTTCATGAGCGGGAATGTCGCAGGCCTTGTAGGTGGCGCAATCACAATCCCCTCCCTCTTGCTCGTTGCAGCCATAGCAGGGGATTGAAGATGGCCCGCCAGAACTTTTCCCGCAAGGTCAAGCGCGCCGCCATCGAACGTGCCAACGGCCATTGTGAGCGGTGCAAGGCAGCCCTGAAACCTGGGGAGGCCGAGGTGGATCACATTCTGCCCGATGCCCTTGGCGGGGAGCCTACGCTAGCGAACGCAATGGTTCTGTGCCGTGTCTGCCATCGCGGGCCGGAAGGCAAGACCACGCAGGACGTGCGCCGCATTCGTAAAGCAGACCGCCAGCGCGACAAGGCAACAGGAGCCATGCGAGCAAAGAGCAAAATCCGCTCCGCAGGCTTCCCGTCCACTGACAAGGCCCCACGCATTCAGAAAACCCCACTTCCTCCGAGGAAGCTGTTTGAAAAGGTAGCCGAGCAATGACCACCATCACCCGATTTAACCTAACCACGGGCGAAGTGTCAGAGGTTGATACGGAAAACGATCCATTGAACCCGAAGCCTGCACCATCCACAAACACCGATTATGACGGTCTGGTGGAGCGGTTGCGGGCAACTGCTCTCCACCCAATCGAGAACAACATAGCCTATATCCAAACCGCTGTCGCTCTCATGCGCGAAGCCGCCGCAGCAATCAGCGCGTTGCAGGGTGAGCGGGACAGACTTCGCGCCGAATATGAACGCGCAATACTTCAACAGTTAGAGCTACGCAAAGCCGCCGAGGCCGAAGTAGTGCGCCTCAAAGCGGAACTGGCCGAAGCTCATCGGGTGATCGAGCCTTTTGCGGAAGCGGCAGACAATTTCGACAACTTCAAGATAACTGATCCAAACGAATGGTTCGCGTATGGCGGGATCAGTAGCGCCGACAGTGATCGTGAGGGTGCCATAACCGTTGGCGATCTCCGCCGCGCCCGCTCTTTCCGCGACGGGCAAAAGACAGGGGAGAAGGGGTGATGCGTACATTACTCTTGTTCATAATTATGATTACCAACGTTGCGATATGGGAAGATGTTCACCGACTGGTGGACGCGTTGGTCCCTGCCGCTTCACAAGAGACAGCGGAGGATCGCTGACATGACACTCTCGCACTGCCTGCGGGGCTTGCTGCAATGGCTACTAGGCGGACGCCCCATGACACCGCTTGGCTTCGCGTTCATCGATCTGGTCAGCGGCAAGCCGGTTTTCTATTTCGCTGACAAGTTTGGGCGCTGCTGGCTGGCAGAACACCCGTGGAGTTTGTTTCGCGTTCCCGCCGCCTCACAGAAAGGAGCTTCCGATGAGTGAGATCAGCGAGAAGGAAATCGCGGCGGCTCGCAAAGCTGCGGGTCTGACATTCACGGGCACTTGGCTCGATAACATGGTGATTGCCGCCCTCGAAGCTGCTGCCAATGCCAGGGCGGAGGTAGCTGACCCGCTTCTCGCCAATCCCGCAGTACCGGAGGGGTGGCAGCCGATCGAGACGGCTCCCGAGAACGATCACGCACTTTTCTATGTGGAAGATGATGGCGTCTATCTGGATTGCCTCGATCGAGACGGTGCGTTGTTAGCCGCAAGTGGTGATGAGAGGATTTTCGCAACCCACTGGATGCCGCTTCCCAAGCCGCCAGTCGCCGCAGCCGAGAAGGAGGCGGTGGGGGTGGGGGTGAAGCCGCTGAAAGGAACGAGTGATGGGTGAAGCTCTAAAGAGATTGGAACGCTTGCTGACGCGGTGGGAGAGCGCCGAGTACGAGCATGTCACGATCCCCGGCGAAACACTGATGACATGCGGAGATGCCGCGTCCGCGATCCGCGAGGCCGTGTCCGTCGCCGCAAGCCGGGCATACGCTATGTCACACGTAATAGCGGTATCGTCGGGCGGAGCGCCATCAATTGTACTCCCCGTCACAAAGACATGGCAGGAGCGCATCGCCCGTGCTTGGGCTTCTATCGACGGGAAGGCGGATGTTTTTGACAGGGAGCGTCGCGTCAAGGGCCTAAGCGTTCACCCTGACACGGGCACTTACGAGGGATATATGGCCGAAGCGCGCGAACTGATGAAACGCTCCGGTATTATGTCCGCCCTCGAAGCTGTCGCCGCCTCACAGGAAGGAACAAGTGATGATCGGTAATCGTGTTAGACTAGCAGCACCAGACAACGCACCCGTCTCCGAGGTGCTGAACTACATCCTTATGTGCGCTCGTCTATGGTCCCCGGAGGCCCGCATTATTGGTAATGCACGAGCCGGAGATATTGTCCGCGCCCTCGAAGCTGCCGCCGCAGCCGAGAAGGAGGGCGAGTGATGGCTGACACAGTATCGCTCATACTCGCCAATGACGCACAGATCGCCACCCTCTCCGCCAGAGTGGCGCGACTGGAAGAAGCGTTGCGAGAGACGCTGGAAATCGCCCGACGCAATGAAGATGGTGCGTATGTAGAGCGGGCGCTTGCCGCCCTCTCCGAGAAGGGGGCGCGGGGATGAGGCTGACACCACAGGAAATCGACTTCCTCACTCGCGTCCGTGACGGCCTGCGCCTTGGATTGGCAGACCGCAAGGAAGATCGTGTTCGCCAGAAAATGCGAAAGGCTGGCCTCACCGTAGTCGCGATGAACCCACGACGTTGGGTAATCACCGATGCAGGCAGATCAGCCCTACAGGAGCAAGGAGAGCGGGCGATGAGCGACCTAATCAAGCGAGCAAAGATCAAAGCCGGGATGCTGCGCATGGGCGAACCCATTGCATTCGGGTCCGACGCCGACATCATTGAAGAATTGATTGACGAAATTCGCGCACTGCAAGGCGCTCTGAGTGCCATGGTAGATGTTGGCGAAGCCTACTTGCCTTTTGATGCGCCTAATGGCCCTTGCTGCAAGGCGCTGGCGAGGGCCAAGGAGTTCCATAAATGAATGGTCTGGCGATCTTCCTCATTTTCATTCTTGTCGGCATCATCACATCACCGGGCAGCGTCGGCAGGTGGGCCGCTGATGTCCGCAGATCATATGATGAGCGTATCGCCGCCCTACAGGAGCAAGGAGGCGGGGAGCGGTGACGAAGGCGCTTGCTCTCCGCGAAAACCAGGTGCGCGCCATCATACGCGCCGCAAAGAAGGAATCCGCCCGCATCGAGATGAAGGTGGGCGATGCCGTAATCGTTGTCTTTCCAGAAGACGGTGCACAACGAGACCAAGGAATTGACAAGGACGGGGATTTCAGGCTGTGACGCTTGACATGCCTCGGAAGCAACTGCCCTTCGTACACCGGGAACTGACCCGCCATAAGAAGTGGGTGTACTACTTTCGGCGCGATAAAGGACCGCGTATCCGCCTCCCCGACCCAAGCGATCCGGAGTTCCGCGACGCCTACGAGGCAGCCCTTGCAGGGTCTCCGAGGCCCAAGAAGCGGATTACTAACACGCAGAGCCTGGAATGGCTTGTTACCCGCTACAAGGAAACGTCGGCTTATATGGGCCTGTCCCCTGCCACGCGGAAACAGCGCGACAACATATTCAAGGGCGTTCTCGATAAGGCGGGAAGCGTCGATTACCGGAGGGTAACGCGCCAGAAGATCGTGCAGGGACGGGAAGACCGCGCCAAGACTCCTGCACAAGCCAGGAATTTCCTCGACGCCATGCGCGGCCTGTTTAGATGGGCGCTAGAGGCTGGATACGTGCCAGCAGACCCCACGGCGGGCGTCAAGAACCCTCCCCGCCCGAAGACTGGCGGCTTCGAGGCGTGGACCGAGGATGACGTGATTGCCTACGAGAAGAAGTGGCCTGCCGGGACGAAAGAGCGTGTATGGCTACACGTCCTGCTATACACCGGCCTGCGTCGCGGTGACGCAGTGAGGCTAGGTCGTCAGCACGTCAAAGAGGGCGTGGCGACAATCCGCACCGAAAAGACCGGCATGGAAGTGAGCATCCCCATGTTGCCCGCGCTGGAGGAAACCTTGGCGCAAGGCCCGACTGGGGATCTGGCATTTATCGTGGGAGATAGAGGTCAGCCGCTTACGAAAGAATCGTTTGGGAACGTCTTCCGCGTCGCCTGCAATGAGGCAGGACTTAAGGGCAAATCAGCGCATGGTGTTCGCAAGATCGGGGCGACGAGAGCCGCCGAGGCAGGCGCGACGGTTGCCGAGCTTGAGGCGCTGTTCGGATGGACGGGCGGCACTATGGCGATGCACTACACAAGGACAGCCGACCGCAAGCGCCTTGCCAAGATGGCAGCCGAAAAGGTGCGGGCGCACCAAGAAAAGTCTTCAATAAAATCAATGGGCCAGTTAGGCTAGGTGCGGGCGTCTAAGATACTGGAATCATTGATCTATGGCACAATTCTCGACCGCACCATCCGATTTCCATCAGATTGAAATCATTGGGGAATCTGGCATTTCCCCCGCACCGGATAAAGAAGGTGCGGGCGTTGGGTGTTCCACTTTCCTTCCCGTCGAATGCGGCGCTTGTGGCTGGACGGGTAAAAGAAAACCGGGGAAACTGGTCCAGTGCCCTCAATGCAATTCGTTCGCGGCGTTCCAGCCATGAGACCCGGAGGCCTCCCTGAACCCACCTTTCTCACCATCCTTGCTCTAGGGCTTATAGGGACGGTTGTTTACGAGGCGGTGACGTGGCTGGTTTATTAAAGTCTGCTTTAGCAAAGGATGGCTTAGCTAAAGGGAACGGCGATAAACTTTAATAGCCGTTGGATTCGTAGGATCGCGACGTTCCTCAATAGCCTTTAAGCGGTTCGCAAAATAGATGATTTTGTTGATGTCGTACATGCGCGATGCCGCGTCTTTCTCACCGAAGCGATAGCAAGCCTTGAATATATTACCCAAGGCAAAGCTCATATTCTTGTGTTCGATGAGATCGTTAAGCTCCCTCGCGCCTTCGGGTATCTCGTAGTATGAAGTCGGCCCGCCATCTGATGATTTAGACATCCAGCACTTCTCCACGATCTTTCGCAGGTGACACCTCGCCATATGGCGAACACCTTACAAATCCTGCACTGACGTTGTATCCGGTCGCCGCTAGGCACTTGACAGCAAGCACAAGTGCGCGGTGCGGGTCGCCATCAGTGAGGGATAGGAACTCCTGAACCTTGCTTTGGATTGTCATGCATTCACCGAAACCATTTTGGACCTGGCACCATTTTTGATGCGACTGACGTGGGTTTGTGAAATGTCGTATTTAGCGGCTATTGCCATTTGCTTCTCACCACGTTCTAGAGCCCGCCGTATCTCATCAATGAAGGCATCCGAGTATTTGGCGGAAGCCGATTTCTCACCATAACGACCTCGGTTACCCTTCATGGTCCCGTGCCCGTATGCGTCCTTCACATTGTCGGAACGAGTGCCCCAATAGATGTGTCTCGGATTGACGCATCCAAGGCGGCCGTTCCCGCATTGGTGGCAGGCTTCATGTTTCGGAGTGGGCTTCTCGCCATGCGCCAAGATCGCTGCGTAGACATGCGCGCCCATTGTGCCTGATGGCGTATTCATCCATCCGTATCCGTTCGAATTGCGGTAAAACGGGTAGATGATGCAGTCATCCGTATCAGAGCTTATAGCTTCGGCAATGAACCTCTGCGCTGCGCCCCAATCGGTGCCCCCGCCAAGTGGGTCGCCATGCTTACGCCACCGCTTGTAGTGCTTAACACAATATCCCTTCCCGTAGTGCTGCCTGCCACAGTCAGGAATTGAGCATTTCCCCTTCGGCTTGAATGCGCCCTTGTCCGGGGAGCCGTGCTTCCGGATGCGCTCAGCATGCATCGAGCACACGCCGCTATGATGCACACGCTTGCCGCAGCCTTCGATTTTGCATAGAGATTGGTCAGCCATATCGGGCGCTCCTATCGCTCGTTTGGTCAGGGCTGGTTTTGGTGCTTCCAACACCAAATCAGCCCGCCCAATATAGCCGTAATCCCATGATTTTCCTAGAGTTATAGACCCACGTAGGAGCGTTGCATTTCTCCAGATTTTGAGTGGAAAGTTATGGCCTGTAACTGAGACCTGGCAACGTAGGCGCTCGAATATGCGTAGGCATCCCGCGATGTCATAGCGCGAAGCTGCTCATGTTTGACGCCTCCGATGTCCTGCATCTTGGCGCTGTGCAAGTGTCCGGTCCACAAGAACCTGTGGCGCGTCTGCCCCCACATCTCTGCATATTCATCCGCCATGAACATGACGGCTCGTTGCGGTGTCGCCTTGTCACCGTGTGTCGCGGCGAACATGTTCTTTCCAAACTGATAAGCCCAAAACCCTCCGGGCTCCTTCCTGACCGTCACGCGAGGCTCATTGCGGTAGCGTTCCGCCAGCGCGAATATGAGCGCGACACATGAATGCGGGGAGTGATTGCCTTCCAGAATGACCACTGTAACGTGCTCATGCTTGGCGAGCGTTAATTCCACCGCGTCTGATAGGGCGGCAACCGTTTCCTCAATCGTTCGGAAGTATCGGCTATCAACGTCCAGAACATGCTTGGAACGCGGGGTTTGGTTGGTGCTATCGTCCATGTGCGTCGTGTCGCCAACGTCAAGGATGATGGCTTCCTTGGAAGCGGGAGAGGACGCCACCAATCGCCCTATCCAGTCGCGAAGACGGGCAACAGCAATATCCGTATTGTACGGCTCGCCAACTTCCCTGCCCCATGACATCTGGCCTATGTGCATGTCAGCGATGGCGTAAACCGTGCACAATTCATCATGCACGGCATCAGGTGCAGTGACAGGCTTCGCAGGCTCCATACCCTCGAACGCACCACGGATGCGCTCTAGAACGTCCTCTGCGGCTTCCTGTTGCGGTCGCAGATATATCGACCGGGAAACCCCGTCCGCGTCCCGTCCGGTTTTAATCCACATCCCGGCTGGTGTTAATCCGGTCCCGATAGCGTCCATGCCTTCCTGAATGGCAGGATCACGATTTCTTGCCGCTAGCGCCAGATCAACGCGGCGCTTGATGTATTTCCATTCCTTGCCGAGGGCTTCCGCGACATCGGAAACACGTGGCTTGTCCATGCTATCCCACAGGGCCATGACTTCGGCCACGGAGGGGTCATTCACCGTCAATCTCGGTGTGGGCATATTATATCACAGTCCCTGATAACAACTGGACATGAGGCCGAGGATCACAGCCCAAACCGCGATCCCCAGAATGCGATGTTCAAGTGGCGTCATGCGCGGGCAAGAAGGCCGCAAATGACATCGCCGGGGACGAAATAGCCGACGCCTACCAGAGAGACGCCGAAGCCAACTTGCGATCCCATGACACCTACGACGATCCCGACAACGTTCCCGTCATCATCCATCACTGGACCGCCACTCTGGCCGGGGATGATCGCCATGTTGGCAACCGTCACGGAAGCCCATCGATAGACCTCGCGCGCAGGACCGGCCACGCGGCCCCATACAGTTATGAATTCCTGGTTGGACGGATTACCGCGAATGGTGATTTCCTCGCCAAGACGAGGTTCACGGCAGGAGAGCCTTGCCGATCCGATGCCTTCCGTGCCTTTGGCGCGGACATAGGCAATGTCGTATTTCTCGCTGGTCCAGAGAACTTCACCTTCAATGATGTTCCCGGCCTCCGTCTTGAGCTTGACGGTCTTTTCATCGCCTACGACATGATCGGCAGTGAGGATGATGCTGTTGCCGATAGATACGCCCGTTCCATGACCATTTTCGGTCATCACCTTGACGACAGGAGAGGTGGGAGAAGCAGACGGCTTTGCCGCCACAAGCGAAATAAACGCAACGCAAAGCAACGCAACGAGGCCAAGACGGCCCCACAGAGGGATAGCGCCCATATCAGCGCCTTTCGTGCTAGGGAGGAATGAGCGCTTGGTGTAAGGCGGCTCTATTGCCTTGATGGCTGAATTCTAGCCGTTGCCTGACCGGGGGCGGGATTGCCGCACAGCGCCAGATTCGAATATCCGGTCAATCCGGTCATTCAGACCCTTGATGTCCGTCCGAATGCCGTTGATCGCAATGAGCATTGTTTCGGTCTGTTCCTTCTGCCCCTGTTTGGTGACGAAGGTCTCCGCAACGTGGGTGCGATATTCCGCCAACTCTTGGCGAGCCGTTCCGGCAAGCGCGGCTGCTGCCTCGGCTTTCATGCTGGCCTCGTTCTTGGCTTCCTTAACCTTGCCTTCGATACGCCACCAGACGCCCCAAAGAACGCCGGATACGGTGATGAAGAAGATGATTGCGCCCGCTATCTGTTCGGCTGTCATTTGCGCCCCCTGACCACACGCTCGAAGGTGGCGAGGCCAAAGACGCTTGCAAGGATCATGTCAAAGCGGGAAAGGAACCAGCCGGGAAGTTGCAGGGGGGTAAGCCATGCCATCGGGAATGTGCTATCGATGAGAATGGCCGCGACATAGATTGCGCAGGCAGTCTCAGCGATGAACAGCGGCAGGCGTCCGAAGATTGACGCAAGTTTCGCCGGTCGAACGGCTGCGTCAGCCTTGTAGGCCGCCTCTGCCAATCCTGCCTCAAGGCGCGCCTTGTCGTTCTGGTTCTGTAGGTACTTCTCGCCAAGGGATGTGAGAGGCTTTAGCAGAAGCGAAACAAGCCAGCCAATCATGCTACTGCTCGTTTGGCACTTGATAGACGCCCCACGCCGTCAGCGCGCCGGTAATCAGGTCAAGCACGATAGCGTCCATGCCAAGAAGCTTTATGTCGAAATAACGCATGGCTATGAGCGCGGACACGCCGATGATGGCCGCAAGGGCTTTCCGATACCTTGCCATATGGCAAACTCCTATCGACGGAAGATTGAAGAAATCGCGTTGATGATGGCGGTAATCAGCTTCTGGATGGGGCTGTATTCCTGCACGTCATCCGCGGGAGATTGGGTGATGGTGGTTTCGCCATAACCCTCAGCTTTCAAAAGCTGGTCATAGGTCTTGGCGTATCCGGCTATCAGCGAAGCGCGATCCGTCCCGTTCACGATCCGGCGCGCGTTGGTGAAATCGGACTTGGAAAGCGTGATGTAATCGGAGAGTTTCTTGCCGGTGAACCAGCCTGCCGCCATGCCAAGAACCAGAATTCGGGCTGCGTAATCGGGTTTCATGACAAGGCTTGGGTTGGAAACGAAATCCACGCCGAGGCGCTTGCTGGCCTTCTCGTAGTTGGTTTTGTGCGTAAGCTGGACGTAACCGCGCCCGAAGAAACCTTCGCGCCAGTATGGGGTTTTCACCCACGATAACTGGCCTTTCTTCCATGCGTTTTCGAGACGGGAAATGGCCTGCGCGTCCGATGATGCAAGCGTCTCTCGGACAGGCTTCATGGTGTGGGCTGATTCATGATAGACTGTTGCCAGTACGTAGGCTGCCTGATTGCGCAACAAGCCATTCGCCTTGCACACGCTGAGGATCAGACGTGTGTCGCCTGTGTCGAGGTTCATGACGATTTCCCGGAGGGTTGACAAAGAAAAAGGGCGGTCAGATCGCCGCCCTGTTGTGCATCACAGGCACAATTCCAAGTGTCTATTTCTTGTACCGAAAATAGACGCTTGACGCAAGATGTCGTTACTTGCCTGCACGTTTCTTGATTGTGTGGATTCTTTCATCCCAGCAATGCCCGTCGCCAAGGATGAAATCTATGGCACGGCATATGCGTGAGTAAGGCCCACGGGTCCGCGCCCATCTTCCGCACAGGCTCTCATGTTCATATCCACCGCACAGGCGATTGATGAAGCGCGACAGGGAGCCGAGCCAAGAGAGCATGCACGTGATCCTTATGGGTAATTAAGCGGCCTCGTAGATGAAGCTGCCGATAAGCAGGCTGGTATTGGTAAAATTCGCGTCCGTCAGGTTCGACGTTGTGGTTGTGCTTAGGCTGCGCAACTGGATACTGAAACCGGACCCACCGAATCCCGTTATACCAGGATTGGGCAGGCTCATGTTGTTGTAGTAACCGGATATGACGACGCCGTTGCTGCTAACCGGAATTTCAAACGGAAGCCCGACAAGATGCGCATTGCCTGTAGACGTTCCCTTGTTGCTGAACTGAACGCGGAACCTGATGAATACCAGATCGCCTATCCTGATATAGCCGCCTGACTGACTGCTATACGCCTGCCCTACCGAACCACCCCCAAAGGCTATGGAGGGCGTCCACGATCCCTTGGAATAGCCTATATTGTTGATCCACGTGGGTTCGCCGCCGACAATGGCGAGAATCTGCCCTTCTGTCCCGCCTGAAGGCAGGACCATTTGTGCGATGCCGTCAAACGGCGCATGGGCAAGGCGACCGTGCTGATAGGTCACAATGCGGACGTCATCCCCGCTCGAAAACCCCTCAATAGCCGGAAGGTTTGTGAGGAAGTTAGCAGTCATAGCAGGCCGTCAGCCTTGCGCTGGTTGATGACCTCGCGGACGGCGGGGCCTAGCCCATATGGATCATCTGGACGGGATGCAAACAGGACATCCTCTTGCGATCCGTCCTCATATGTCAGCCGGAGCGTGACGCTATAAACGTCATCCTCGTCTGTGGGGCTGATCGTCAAGACTTCAAAGCTCTGCATTATGCTACCCTCACCATTTCCACCAGACCGGTATCTGTCGGTACTCCTGTGTCGATAGAATACGCGCCACGCGCGCGCCACGTGCCCGCAAGCTGCGCCGTGCCGGAATTTGTAACGAAACCCGGTCCAGATGGGGCAGAGTCCGTATAGGTGGCTCTTGCTTCATTCCTTGCAGGGAGCGTCGCCCCGCTAGGCACCCTTGCCAACACGCGATCCCCGACCGGGAAATTGGTATTGTTGTGGGTGCCGCCGCTATATGGCGTCGGCGTCCCGCCAAGATTGGCAAGGGCCGAGGCCGAGCTTGTCGCCCCCGTGCCGCCACGTGCAACAGACAGCGTCCCGGTCGTATCATTGACGATATTGACGCTGCTCTGTGTTGCCAGGGAGCCAAGGCCAAGATCGGAGCGCCACGCAGCGGCACTGGTGTTATCAAGAAGGCCCGATGAGAATGACGAAACGCCAAGATTGGCGAGCGCCGTGGCCGCATTCGTCGCGCCGGTCCCGCCGTTGGCGATGGAGAGCGTTCCGGTTGTGCCCGTGTTGATGTTGACGCTGTTCTGTGTCGCCAGAGAGCCGAGGCCGAGATCGGATCGCCATGCCGCCGCGCTGGAATTGTCCAGAAGGCCCGATGAGAACGACGCAACAGCCGTGCCCTTGATGGTAACAGCATCGGAGGACGATGAGCCGAGAACACCGCCAGACGACAGGTTAGCGGTGCCGGAAACGGTAAGGTTGCCGTTTACCGCGACATTGCCGCTGTTGCCAATGACGAATTGTCCAGTTCCTATTGACGGCCCCAATGGGCGGAATAAGAACTGGCCTGTTCCGTTTTCTGTGGTGAAAAGAGCACTTCCACCATTGGTCCCAATAAAGACATTGGAAGCAATATTTGGCGCAAACAATTGCCCATTAGTTTCAATCGAAACTTCACCTGTGCTGGAGCCTTTGCCGTTCGGACGAAGCCGGATCGTGCCAGCACTGGATACCGAATAGACGCCAGACCCGCCAACCTGATAGTTGGATGCGATCACATCGGCGTTCGATGCCTGAATATCTGCGGTAGAAAAGATGCCAACGGCAGACACGCGCCCGATGTCATTGACCGATGCAAGGCTGTCTTGCAATGCTCCCGAAGTCCCGTCAAACCGCACGATTGCATTATCGGTCGAAGGGGAGACAAGATTCGCAAATCCGGCAGACGGGTTGAGTAGCTGCCATCCGCCAGAGCCGCTGTTGAGGCTGGAATTATACCGGCAAACATAGATGCCATTCTGCCGGATATCGTTGGCAGAAAGAGGTACGTCGCCGGAACCGGTCAGCTTTCGTATCTGTCTTGTGCCGACCGCATTGACGTTGAGCGTGGTCGATCCCGTGTTGTTAGCAGCCGCCTTGAATGCGATTATCATCCCGTCCGCATAAGCGCCGAGATCGGCGTTCGCGGTAACGGTGATGCCGTTCGCAGTCCCGCCAGCCGCAAGAGAACCGCCGATGTCCTTCACGAACTCGGCAAGACGGCCCATCATGGCGCGGGCCGAATTATTGACCGTGCTAGGCTGCTGGCCTTCCGCCCAATTTATTCCGCTGTCCGATGACGCATTCGCGCCTGCATCGGTGCTCCAGTCATACACGCTTGACATCAGGCGATCCCTCTGCCTTTGGATTTCATGGATTGCAGGTATTTGAGAAGCGTATCGCCGCTGGCGCGCGCATCGCCCATGCCGCCGCTGATACGGGGCGGATCGGGCGTGAAGGCGTCCATTATCTTGCCTGCCCTCGCCAGCCGATTGCCGAGGCTTTGCGGTTCCTTGGCTGTGGCGAACGAAGCAACATCGGTCGGGATTGGCGAGTTGTTGCCCAATACCCTGCCAAGAATGCCGCCGAATGGCGATTGAGGCTGCGTTTCCGCCAGCAGCCCGCCGCCCTGTTGCGGTGCAAGCGATCCCATTGGCTGGATTTCGGAGGCAGCACGAGCGCCACCGGCTGGAGATGAGGGCGACGGAGGCGTAATTGACGCTTGCTGCTGTTCCGGCGCGGCCTGCGGAGCGGGCGTCCCGTAGAATGCGGAGCGCAACCAATCGGGCGCGTTGTCACTCTTGCCGCCCGCGCCCCATACGGCAGGAGAACCAAAGCCGACATGCATTGACCCGGCTTGCATGTATCCGGGGCCAGCACCGAACCCCGTTATGCCCGCAGCCTTGCCGCGCCTGACAATTTCCTCGAAAATCGGGCGATCCTGCGGATTTGCCCAATCGAGCTTGCGCCCGTCCTTGTAGAAGAATACGTCAGAGGCATTGCCGTGGTCATGGCGATGCGAACCAACGCGGTTCGGCCCCTCCGATGGCTGGCCACCTGAAAACACCTCTGCCGTAACGCCAAGATCGCCCAAATAGCCAAGGGCTGATATCAGCCTGTCACTCAGCGGAAGGCTTCGCGTAGCGCCTTGATTGGCATAGCGGATGTATGGTGTCGCCATTCAGCTTTCCTCAAAAGAAAAAGCCGCCCCATGGACGGCAGTGCGGTGAATTGGTATTATCTGGACTTGTGCGGAGGGGTCCGATGAGGTTTTTGTGTTTGCTGCCCGTATTGGCTTTGTGCGCTTGTCAGTCTAAGCCAGTAACAGAGATGAGTTATTCAGAGCTTCGCGCTTATGCCGCTGATCTGAACAAGCGTTGCTATGAACAGGGCGTCAAAACCAAAGCAGAATTGCAAATGTGCGTCCGTCAGGAGGCCATTTCCGATGAAGCCAACCGGCGAAATGCAATCGAGACCCGCCGCCGCATCGGTCGCTCCCTAGCCAATATGGGGGCGGCAATGGAAGCAAGCAGACCAGTGACAACCAATTGCAGCAGGACCACTTGGGGGTCTGTAAGCTGCACTACATGGTGACGTAATGACCGTTGCCGACCTCTACCCGCCTATAGCTGCGGCTTCTTTTGTCTTTTGCCTTTGGTTCGCCGTTATTTGGCGTTTCCACAAAACGGAAGCCCCCGGACAGGAAAGCGCATTTTATTGCCTTTGGCTTCTCTTGCTGCCAGCCTCTTTAGCTGCCTTCTTCTGGTTCCATGGCCTAAGAGAGCCGCTAACCACGCCATTCCACATATTCATGGGCGCAATCGCCGGGATAGCCGTTGGGGCGATTGGCGTTACACTCGTCAGTTTGGGGTTTTTAAATCGTAACGCTGACAGGAAATCTGCATGGATAGGCAGAGTATACCTTGCAGGCTTTCTTCTGCTTGCATTTGGCGGATTCGTTATCGGTTCGGCGTAACAGCCATTTCCAACGGTCTGCGCACTGCGCCGCCGCTCATGGCGCTTTGAATTATTTCCCTTGCCCTCTGAGCCGAAATATCCCCCCTGCGCTGCGCGGCCTGCGCTATCTTGATAATGCGGGTTAGCGACTGCGGATCGCGTGATGTAAGAAGCTGCGCAAGCTCTGTATTGACGCTCTCTTGTACCGCTTCGCGCGAACTACCGGAAAGCCTGTCACCAATGCGGCCCAATATCTCACCGGGCTTGGAAATGTCAGCGGATCGCAAGATGCCGGGTTCCGTAGCAACGCGCGTTCCCTTCATCGCCTCCTTCCTGCCCGCTGTAACAGACTGATGGTTGATTTCCTTGTTGGTGTTGAAGAACGCCGTTTCGGCATCAAGGGTGTCCATAAGCCGCTTCGCCTGATCTTTGCCGATGAGCAGTTCAAGCTTTTCCTTATTGTAACCCTTCTGGAAGGCTGTGCGGGCTGAATTCGCATCATTGCGAGCCGTCCCCATGATATCCGCAACTTGCGAACGTGCGCCCTGAATATACGCTTCTCTTTCGGCCTGCCCCATGCCAGCCAACTGCTTGCGCAACTGGCTAGGCGTCACGCTGTTCTTGAAGGCGTTCCGGCCTTCTTCCATCGCATCCAGAACAGCGGTTGGACCGGAGAATGCCTGACGGGCGGCGGCATATTCAGGAACCGCATCGTCAACCATCTTGACCAGAAGGTTCTTTTGCTGCGTCAGAATGCGGGCCTCATTGTTGTTGCCTGCCCTTTGTGCGGCGGATATCATGTCATCCAATGCGCGTTTGGTAAGGTCAAGCTGGCGAACATCGGGGACGTTCTTGATTGTTACCTTGCCATCATCCGCGATGTTCGCAAACCACTGCTGCGACGGGATGCCCTCGTCTGCGGCAAGCCCCCGTGCCTTCGACAATGCGCGCCCGACCGATGGGCGCTTGAGAAGGCTTTCCAGTTCCTTCGTAAACGGTACCGGCTTTGAATAGGCCGCGTCATACAAAGGCTTTGCTGCTGCACCGCGACGGGCGATGATGTCATCCGCCACCGCCAGCGTATCGACCGACTGGCCTAGCGCATCGTCAAGTGCACCGGCAATGCGAGTGCCTGCCGCCGCCTGCCTGTCCCCTACCGCGGAGCGGATTATCTGCTGGTTGCGCCCCGGCGTGGAGCCTAGCGCACCGGCAGTGGCGCGAAGGTTCGGGCCGAGGTCCATCGGCAGGGCATCCGGCCCCATCTGCGAAAGGCCGCGTCCGACATCATCGATAGCATCCGCACCGGCAGCTTGGGAAAACAGGTTTTGCGCAGCGGAGGGAGAGCGCCCCATGCGCGAGCCTATCGCGCGAGCGCCCATGCCAGCTAATTCACCAATAGCAGGCCCCGCGCCACCAAGAACACCGCCAAGGCCAGCGCCAAGGGCAATGTCGCCCATATCTCCACCAGAGCGAACGCCAGCGTCCGCGCCGCCTAGAACCGCACCAGATGCAGCGCCCATGGCCGAGCGCCCAAGGATACCCGCACCTAGCGGGCCAGCGCCTGCGCCAAACAGACCCGGAGCGGCCATAACCATCGGAGCCGTACCGGCAATCGCGCCAAGTGTTCCCGCAACCTGCGCTGTGATTGGATTATCCGCCTGCGCCTTGTCCACCATTCCGCCCATTTCGGAGCGGACTTTCTGACGATCTTCGCCAGTCAACAGTGATCCGATACCGGCAGACAGGTTTTCCACGCCAGACTGCAAATAGGGACCGACAACGGGGATACCCTCGACAGCGCCGGACAGGCCAGCGAGCAAATCGTTATCCTGCGGGCCGGTTTGCCCCTGCGGTACGTTCGCCGGATCAAACTCGAAATGCTGCGGCTGGCGAGCAAGGTTCTTCGCCGCGCTTTCTGCCGCTGCATCGTCCGGCGCGTCGATCTCGTATTTCGCGCCGCGAACGTCGATTTCATAAACGGGCATTACTGAACCCTTCTGATCTTGACGCCGCCGCCTACATCACGCCACGAGCCGGGACGGCCTGTGCCGCGATATTGTTGGTCAAGGTACTGTTCTTCTGTCGGGGTTTGCTGCCCGCGAGAAAGCGCCTTTTCCTGCGCAAGGATGGCCTGCGGAGGCATACCAGCCTTTAGCGCCTCAAGCGCCCGTTGCCGGGATTGGCGCTTTTGTTCAAGAACCTGCGGGCCGTCACCGGGCTGCGGAAGATAGACGCGGCCATATTCGGTCTGTTCCTGCGACGTGATGGCCGCACCGGTATCCTTGCGGAGGATGGCTTGCAGGAACTCAAGCCCCGCCTGCTCGGCTCGCTGGTATTCCGGTGACTTCATGTAATTGCCGACCATTGGGGTTTTACCACCAACGGCCTCCGGCAGGCTTGTGAGGGAGTCGGAAAGGTAGGGTGATTGCGGGTCATTCGGGTCTACGCGACCATCCAAAACCTTTAACGCACCTTCCGCCCTTGTCGCAAAAACGGCATCCTTGGATTGAGCCTCCGTCATGGGCTTGATGTTGCCGCCCTGCTGGAATGTAACCGCGCCCGTTGCGGGATCGACCTGTAGGCTCATGCCGCCCTTCTTGGACGCCTCCCAGTCCTGGAAGGTTCCAGGGAAGCCCTGTTGCTTGGCATACTCATATTCCTGAATGGCGGACGGTTTGGATGCTCCACCAGCTCGCCAATCTGCAAACGTGCCTTCGTAGCCATTCTGACGCGCAAACTGATATTCGCGAATGTCGTCAGTGGTCGGATTGCGCATCTGCTCGATTTCAAGGCCAAGCTTTTCCAGTTGCAACGCTTCTTTCGGGTCCGCGCCCTGCGTCCGCTGCAAGAGATAGCTTTGAAGAGCGTTCTTGTTGCCCGCGAGCAAGGTGGCTGTGCCCTCGTCCATGCCCTGCTGCTGCAACCACTGAACCGTGCGGTTCTTTGCCGAGCGTTGCGGCATGAGAATATCGCCAAGGAAATCGCCTATGCCCCCTAAAGGACCGCCATTCCCGCCAGATTGAGCCGCTGGCGCGCGTTGTGGCATCGGCTGGCCTTGGATAGCCTGCGGGGCCTGTTGCGCCTGTGCGGGCAACTGTGGCGCGTTCTGGCGCATTCCTGCAAGCGCGGCCTGCACTCCGGGATCGGAAAACATGCCGGGGCCGTCAAAGCGCGAAGGGGCGATATTGCCAACAGCGGCAAGCTGGTTCGGGGCCTGCTGCTGCGGACCAACAATCCCGGCAAGTAGATCAAGAATCCCCGGCATTAGCGGCCTCCGCTGTTCAGACGGGCAATAGCCCTGTCATTGATAGCCTGCGCAATCTGCTGATAACGGGATGGTTGAGGGGCCATTTGCGGCTGCGCGGCAGGAGCAACCGGAACCTCCCGCTGTGCGGGAATTATCCCCATATCTTTCATGGATGACATCCACGGGCGGGGCCGGTAATTCGGCATGGCTTCGCCCGTCATGGTGTTGTACCACTCCTTGCGCATTTCAGGCGGGGCCATCGTCCCTATCGGCTGTGGCGCGGGCATGGGCGCGGGCTGGGGCGTGGAGAAGCCCTGCGGTGCGGTTATCTGCGGCAAGGGAGCCGCCTGCGTGGCAGTATTCCCGAGAAATGATTGGGCAAGATTGCTTCCGCCCTTGGAAGGCTGCATTACGGCCATCATTTACCTCCCATCAATCCAAGAATGCTGCCAAGGCCGGGATTGGTGCGCTGTGTGGCAATCTGTGTGCCATACGGCCCAGCCGCGCCCGCTGCCGCTGCCTGCAACATGCCAAGTCGCGTCCAGTCCGCATTGTCCGCCTCATAGAAGCGTCGGACCTCATCCGAAAGCTGCTGCTGCGCCTGATTGTCGAGAAGCTGACCAGCCTGCAACGTAGCGCCCGCACCGGCAAGACGGTTTTCGAAATTCTGCTGGTCAAGACCGGCCATCGATTGTGCTGCCGTCTGAGCCTGACCAAGGCCGGACGAATACATATCGCCCGCCTGCCCGAGCAGATTGCCTTGCAAGCCCGCTGCGGAAAGACCGCGATCAAGATCGGCCTGCTGGAACCCGGCTCTTGCCGTCCCCGCCTGCAAGGCACGGTCAAGATCACCGGCACTGAACCCGGCACGGGAAATGCCGGCCTGCAAGGCGCGATCCGCATTGCCCGTATTGATGCCTGCAATTCCACCCGCCGCGCCAAGCTGGCTTGCAAGCGCACCCTGATTGGCTGCATCGAGCATGCCTACCGCATTGAACTGGTTCGCCTGCTCGCGGTTCCAGTCGTTTTCGAGCGCCTGCAATCGCTGACCGGAAAGAGCATCCGTGAGCGTCCCGACATGGACACCGGAGCCGGTCCTCCCCGCACCAGCCATGAGGCTCTGAACCTGCGCTGCCGTGCTGTCGAGATCGCGCTCAAGGTTCTGGCGATAGAACGGATTGCCCTCGCCATTGAGATACGCGCCGGAAGCGTAGTCCTGTAGGTACTGACTTGCGGCTGTCGGCTGCTGTGCGCGGTCAAGGATGCCACGGTAATCGGCGGCGCTCACATTGTTCGCATTGATGCCGGAAACGTCCGTCTGCCCGCCCTGAATGCCTGACGTGTTGGTGGTGCCGCCCTGAATGCCACCAGCAAGGCCCTGCAACTGGCTTACGAACGGATTGGATGCCGCCGCCGCGCCGATCTGCCCGAACAGGTCACGGGTGCCGGACGTGTCCCAGTTCTGGCCCGCATTGGCAAGCTGGTTGACGCCCTGCATTGTAGTCCCGGAAAGATCGGCAACCGCTGACCCCATGTATGGGTTGCCGCCCGAGCCGGAATTGAAGAGATCGCTTGCCACGTCTGCGGATTGGGAGAAAAGCCCCTCAGCCCATTTCGGGGGTTTGTTCTCCTGAACGGTTTTTGAAGTTCCACCCATTAGGCTACCTTCCTGTATAAAACTGCCATCGGCTTATATCCGCGCTTTTCAGCAACGGCCTTGCCCCATCCGTAGCGCCCCTCCCACTGCGGGATTGCGCCGTTTTCTTCCGCATAAGCTTCCAGCGTGTCCGCCAGGACATCGAACCATTTCTTCCAGCCCCTGCCCGCCAGATCGGCAATGGTCAGAAGCTTCGTTCCAGCGCCGGTTTCGCCAAGGCGCGTCATCGCCATCGCAAGAAACTCGTCATCCTCAAGGATGAGCCACAATTCCTTTGCGCCCGACAGGCAATCCTGAAACAGGCTCTCAACCGTCACATCGTCGGGGTATCGTCTGACAAGCTTCTGAAACGATGCAGTGATGTCCTTGCCGTATTTCGCGATTTCTTCCTGCGACCAGTTGCGGGTGCTCACAACGCGGATCATCGCATCCCCATCGGCTGCACGGTCGCATCAACGCCCTGCGCATGGTTCCATGTCGCATCGGCAGGAATGCGCATTCTGAACCTGTGGAAGCGGCCCCTGCTCTTCTTGTGAACGGTTCCGGTATTCGTGGAAGGAACGCCCTCGGCGGTCCACGTGAAGTTGTCCGAACGCCTCAAGCGTGAGCCAACCGATATGAAAACGTCAGACGTATCGACTATCGGATAGATGCTCTTGACCAGAGTCACCTGCCCACCCGTGTCACCGCTTTCCTGCGTCGTAAGCGTGGCCTCTTTCGCCTGCCCGTTGTAAAGGACAAGCTCATTATCGAGGTTGAACGCGGCAAGAACAGGCGCGCCGCCCTGCCAAACCTTGCTGTCCAGTGAGAAGGGCAGCGAATCCAGATCGCCTATCGCATCCAGCCCTTCAAGCGTGTAGCCGACTGTAGCTGCCGGGAAGATCAGCCGGTTGTCGCTTTCGGCCTGTGACCACCTGCCAAGGTTCCAGTCATAGATGAACAGGCGGTTGTAATGACCTCCGCCCGTGTAATCAGCCGTCCAGTAGACACGCGGATAGAATGGATCGATTGCGCCTACGATCTGCGCTGCATCCGGCGATGATACGGTTCCGAAGATCGTCCGTTCGACCTTCTCCGAGCTGATGCTCGCCACCTCTCCCGATGGGCCGATCTGAAAGAACCCGCCCTCATCGGCGTAGAACGCAAATTCACCGCGCGTTGCTATCGAATAGGGCGACTTGACGCCGCGCCCGTCCTGCACTTTCGTGAAGGTGAACACGTTGACCGATCCGGGAATGAACGATCCGGCATAGATCGCCCGTTCCAGAAAGATGATCGGGTTTGTCGCCTGCGTGGAACCCTGTATAACCCCGCCCTCGAAGTCCTGAAAGTCGGAGTTGAGCGTTCCCGGCGTCCATTGCGTGATGTCATTGACACCCGACCAGTGGACGCGGTTCGGATTGCTCGTCAGTCCAAGCAGAGCGACGAAATTGCCCCATGTGCGCACGAATTTTGCCCTCGGCGGGCTGCCCGGAACGTCCGTGAACTCGGTGGAGCTTCCGAGGTCGAAATATTGCGGATCATCATTCGCGTTGACCGCGACGACATATTGCCCGAATTGCGTGAATGACCATCTGGCAACGCTCGTCGCAGCGTAGGTCACGCCCGTCTGGCTGACATCATCCCAATCGCGCGTTGTGTTGTTCATCCGGTAGAGCTTGTCGCCCGTACCGGCGAATATGCTCACCTGACCGGACATGGAGCGCGCCACGAAAGCGCCCAATGGGGCATCCGGCAATGCTTCGGTATAGGCAACCTCGGACGGGAACGGGATATATGAACCATCCGCGCACAGAACATTGAGAATGTTGGCTGTAAAGCGGCTGTTCAGGTCCGATGTATCCGGCCTCCACTCGGCAAACGGTATAAGCGCCATCAGAAACAGGTCGGCTTGATGCAGCCGCTCCCCGTCCTGCTGGAAGTCTCGGCTTTCAGGGCGCTGAACTGGTCCTGAAAATCGTTCAACGCCTCCATGGCGAGCGTGGCGTCTTTCAGAGTGTCCTTGTAAAGGACGTACTTCGCCCGCGCCTTGATCATGTCATAGGCTTCGTTCAGCCATGCATTCGTGTCGTCAGGTTCCTCGAGCGGGGCTAGCCGGTACGGTCCAAGCTGCAAGCGGATCGTATAGACAGACGCGCCGGGTATCGGATACAGGCGAATCTTCTGGTCGAAATAGGTCCACAAATACGGCTCGCCGGAAGCAGCCGAATTGTCGGAAAGGGTTTCCAGTTCCTCCGGCGTGGAGCGGATCATGGTTGTCCGCTGGCCCTGCGCATCCTCGCTATAGGCCGCAACAATCCTCACCAGAGTGGGGATGTCTGGATGATCGTTCCCGTCATACCATTCCTGCCCGTCAATGGTCGGGAATGTCACGTCACGGGTTTCGTTGAAGTAGAACGAATGACGCTCGCAATAGCGCTGCGCAACCTGTACCGCGCGCTTGATCTGGCCTTCATATTCGCCCGTGGTATCGTCCACGTCATCGGCTATGGCCTGCATCATGTCGGATAGCGTCGTCATTTCGGCTGTCCCTTGCAGTGCTTGACATGGAAATGCCCGCCGCGTCCGAGCGGCTTGCCGCATTTCGGGCAGGTCTTTGAGGAAACGGGCGGAACCTTCGCCCCGCCCGCCTTCTTTGGCTCGCTGAAATCAATCAGCGACCAGATGGTGTCGTCGTCCATCAGCCTGATGGGAGAGCCGCGAAAAGCTCTTCCAGAGCCGCAGCGACATCGGTCGCCGTGAAGTTGGCCGAAGAGAACGGGATGGCCGAAGCATCGGGAGCCGAACCGTCAACCGGCTGACCATTGACGGTCAGCGAAGTGGTGGCCTCGATTTCCTCCGCAACGAACTTCATGCGCTGATTTTCGGTGTTGGTGCCGGTAATCGCCATGTGATTTCTCCTTGTGAAAAGGAGGCGAGGCCGAAGCCCCGCCCCACATGGTTAGCCGTTGTCTACCGCGTAGGTGATGACAATCGAGGCCGCACCCGCCGTAGCGGCGGCTGAGCGCTCGAAGGTCACAACCGTGTCGTCAGCAACAACCTGGTTGGCAATCGCCAGATCATCGAACGCAACGATAGCGGCAGAGTTCAGAGCAAGCGCGGACGCGTACTCATCATCACCTACCGTTGCTGCGCCAACGTCAAGCGTACCAGCGTCGAAGGCCTCCGACACATAGACCGCACCCGTCAGGATGATCGCGCCCGCGGGCAGAATACCGACTTCGCCGCCCAGGGACGGATCATCGAAGGCGATGTTCTTGCGAAGCGTGTGGACAACCTGAAGCGAAAGCTGCCGACCAAGTTTCGGCTGATTGGCGTCGTTCGTAGCCATTTGTCAGCCCTCCTTAGCTGTGAGCGTCGGCGTAGGTCGAAACCACAATCGTGCCGAAGTCCGTGTTGTCGAACACGGTTTTCTTCATGCCGAGAATGGTCTGCGCAGAAACGCCAAGCTCGCGTTGATAATCGAACAATTCTTCGACCATCTTGTAGGTGGTCGGTCCCTTGTTCATGCCGAAGGCCGCAACGCAGGACTGAGCGCCAAGGAGGATCGCGCGGCGAACCGTCGAAACCTCGGTGCCAGTCGAGCTAACGCCCGTGGTGACATGCTCCGCTTCGCGGAGAATGACATTGTTGTAGACGCCCAGAGAGCCATTGAAGATCGGGTTCGATGAACCGCGCTTTTCAGCCGCCTTCTGGATGTCGAGCCACTGACCCGTGGACGTGTTGGTGCGAAGGTCAGTGATCTGGTACGGATGCAGGTACATCACATAATGATTGCCGCCATCCACGCGAACCGGACGAATCTTCGGATTGGCAACCTTGGCCATCTCAACCGCATGGTCGATAAGCTCAAGGGTGAACACGTCCGAAGAGGTCAGGGATTCGTCATTAGCCGCGCCACCAGCACGGATAATGCGGTTGGCAGAAGGAGCAATCGGGCTGTTGAACCCGTAATGCACCGGCTTGATGTTGACCGCGCGGCCCTCGAACATCAGGGTCGGGGCGGTGAAGCCGCAAGCCTGAATGAAGAAGGACATGGACAGACGGTCGGCATACCAGTCAACAAGCCCGTCCTTGGCTTCCTGTCGAAGGGAGAAGGGAACGCGCTGAGCGTCGATGGTGCCTTCGTTCTTCACGCGGACAGCATGAGCAAGCTCGTTGATGAAGATCGCATCCGAGTAGGTGGAGAGAGCTTCCTCGTTACCTTCCAGGATGCTGGACTCCGAAACACCGTCGCCGACAAGCTGACGACGCAGGCCAAACGTGACCTTATCGCCCTTGCCCTTCTGGGTTTCGGTTTTAAGCTGGATAATGCTGTTGGACGAAGTGCCCATGAGCGGCGCGATAGCAGTTGCTTTCGACACCTCTTCCGCGAGCTTCTTCGACCACAGCTTTACCGCCAGTGCGTCATTGACGCCATAGGTAGTCGTTGCCATGACAATGGCTCCTAAGCTGATGATGATTTTGCGGGTTTGGTGCGCGCTGTGACGCCGCTCGCGGGCGAAAGCGGGCTGACGGGCCGCTGTGCCGTGCCATGCTGACGGGATGGCTACCGAAAGGCTGTTTTAAGCCTGTCCTGAAGGCTTGTGAGGGGCGCTGTTACGCGCCCATCAGCTTTTCAAACTTCCGCGCATTCTCCGGCTTGGAGACCCACGCGGAAAACTCCTGCTCCGACATGTTGGCAAGCATCTCGGCGGTGACTTCATCCGCCCCGGCCTTGCCGGAAGCCTGACCAACGGTCTTGGATGCTTCCTGCGCCTTGGCGACACGTTGCAGTTGCTCAGGCATCTGTACGCCGCCCTGCTCCTTGGCCTTTGGCTGGTAGCCGGAAACCTTGGCGTACTGATAGAAATATTCGGCAGGCTCAATCCCAAGCTTCTGTGCATTCAGGATGCCGCCGAACACTTCATGCTGGATGACCGCCGCCGCCGACTGGTCATCATAGCCCTGCGCCTTTAGCTGGCTCAGTCGCGTATCGTAGAGCCAGTTGGAAGCGTCATCGATATCCGGGGCAGACTGCCGGAAGGTCTCAAGTGAGCGGTTGAGGTTCTGGAATGCAGCGCTGAACTGCTGCTGAACCTGCGCTGCCTGAGCCTGTCTTTGCCTTTCCTCGTTTATCGTCTGTTCAAGCTTGGCAACGCGCTGCGCCTGCCATTGCGAGAAGGCGAATATATCCTCGTTCGGATCGGGCGGGACATCCTCCGCCTTCTCCTGCTGTGGCTGCTGCTGCATCTGCTCAAACAGCCGCCAGCGTTCTTCCATGCGGGCGCGGAACTCTTTCAGTTCCTGCAATTCCGCACGGGTTTTCTTGTGCTCCTCGCGTTCCGCGTGAAGCGCCTGATGCGGGACAAACCGGCCCTTTTCGTCGCGAGGCTGATTTTCGTCCTGCTTTTCGCCTGCCTCGCCCTTGGGCTGATCTTCGCTTTCAGCCTTGACTTCCGGGTTTTCGGCTTCTTCCGTATCAGGGGCTTCCTGAATTTCAGCCTCACCGCCACTTTCGAAATATGCGGCTTCTTCCGGCGTCAATTCATCAGCGCCTTTATCTTCGAGGGTCATGCCGCACCCCCGATCCTGCCAGCCCAGCGGGACACTTCATCCGCGTTGGCGCTCGCATCAAATCGACGGGCAAACCACCGTCCGGCAACCTGCACCGTGACGCCAATTTCCCTTGCGACATCGAACATGACAGCATGAGCGCGCACACCAGCGCTCTCAGCCGCCGAAACAGCTTCCTCTATGGTCATTTTTCACCTGATTTCGCTCGTAACGTGAGCGGACGAAGCCTGTATGCGCCACAGGCAGCGAAAGCCGGTGAATTCCGGCTATTTAGTAACGAGGCTTAGGCCCCGGTATTCGTGTTCGTTTCGATCTGCGTCAGAAGATCGATGATCTGCACGTTCTGGACATAAATGCCCTTGAGAAGCCCGATGACAGAACCGTCGCCAACCCCGGTATCGTCGGAATATGCACTAGCATTCAGCAACCCGACAACTCCCGTAAGCTCAGCCACGGTAACGGGACCAGAGACCGGTACGGTCCCGGAGATAGTGACTTCACCGGAGATATCTTGCGTGGCTGGGAAGTTGGTCACTTCGACCTGAGACGATCCGCCTCCGCCCTCTCCGCCCGAAGTGACAAGAAGAGCGTATCCTTGCTCTGTTTCGACAAGTTTTGGTTCGGCCATGTCTTAAACCTTCGCTGACGATATGCGCTGCGAATTTGCGCGCTGTGCTGATATTGCGTTCTGGCGTTCCTGTATCGCCATCTTCTGCATGTCGTTCTGGAGCTTCTGGCGCTGCAACGCCATGTCAATCTGCGCCTTCTGCTGCTCAACCATCAGATCAAGGCCCTTCATTTCGGCGTCCATCTGATGCTCTGTCTGCTTGGCCTGCATATCAGCCTGCTTGCCAGCCATTTCCATCTGGAACCTGACTTGATCCGCATGCGCCTTGATTTCTTCCGGCGACGGCGGCTTGGGCCGTTGCGCGGCCTCCTGTGCCTTCATGCGCAGCTTGTCGACAAGCGAGGCAGGCAGCGGCGAAACAGACAGAAGATCAAGCGCTATGTCAGGCGTGATTATGTCCTTGACCATCGGCAACATCTGCATGATCAACTGCCACGTGCGGTCTTTCTCGTTCGGAGATGACGGGCTGTCGTCAATAATGATGTCGTATTTCTTGTTGGCGACATCCGCCTTGGTGAGCGGAACATATTGCCTCAGATCATCACCAACGATCCGCACAAGCCTGCCATCCGCAAGGTGCTCCTGAATGAGATAGAGCAATATGCGACCTTGGCGCTTGCGATAGCGGCGAAGGCTGTTGAACAGCGAGGCAAGAAGATTGAGGCTCGATTGCCTGCGCTGATATTCCAGAACGCCAGCCTGATCTACCTCACGCGTACCGATGAACTCCTGGCTAAGGCCGGTGACATCCGAGATGGCTTCCTTCGTCTCCTGAAAGAGCGTGAAGAAGCCAGCCGGAAACTGCGCGGGCGATTTCGGGATGATCTTCGGCTTTTCGCCGGAAAGAGCGCCAGATTTGAGCCACGTGATTTCGTCGGATTTCGCCCAACTGGCCTCTGCCTGCCGCTGGTCCTCGAAAGCATCACGCTCCGCTGCAATCCCGCCCTTCGATTGGCTGTTGAGCAGGAACATGACCTGCGAGAAGAACTTGTTCGACCAGCGCTGCGGGTCTTTCGCAGCCCTCACAACGCCGTAGAACTGCCCCTTGACCTTATCACGATAGCCGGTGATGCACTCCCATCCGAAAAGCCCCGTGCCAGGAGGCACGAGAGGCGTATCGGGCTCGCCGAGAACTTCCTTCCCGATAAAAGCACGTCGCACGATCTTGCGCGTCTGTCGTACAGCAGGGAAATCCGGGTAATCCTTGCGGATAAGATCAAGCTGCTTTTCGTTGTACTCTCGGACTTCACCCGTTTCCAGATCAGGACCGCGATAATAGGGCTGCTTTTCTACCCATCGGATTTCAACAAGAGTGCACTTACCCTTGCTGTAGCCCGATCCCGCAAAATCATCCTGACCGCCCTCGTAGTGATCGGCCCTGTCCTGATCATGCGGCTCGCCAAGATCGGTCAAATCCTTGACCCATCCTGCATGGAGCTTCGTCTTGTCCTTCACGCCCGTGAGCGTTACCGCATCCTCGTAAGTGACCTCGCGAATGCGCCATTTGCGGCGCGCGTCCTCAAGGTTCGGCTTTACAGCATGGCAATCCCATCCCATTTCGAGATTGTCCATGCGCTCGATTTTCGGCGCTCCGTCCGGCTCATCCTCGAAATCAAGACGGGTATCAACCCATCCCATGCCAGTGATAACCGCATCCTCGAACGCATCGGATTCTTCGTCCTCGGCCCCGCATTCGTCGCGGAACCACTCGGCGGCGTTCGACAGAACCTCACTTGCGCGCGCGTCCCCAAGCTCACGCGGGAAAAAGCGAACCTCACGGCGATTGTTGATCTCCGAGCCGGTGATCGCATTGACCAAGGGCGCGATACGATTGAACACAAGCGCGGGGCGCTCCTTCGCCCGCAAGATGTTTATATCTTCCTCGGACCACTGATCGCCTGCGTAGAACTCGAAATCCTCGCGCGCTTCCTTGCGCCATTTCGAGACATGCGGCATGTCCTGCTTGATCCAGCCGATCAGCTTGCGCGTCAGGCCGTCCATGTCGGAGCCCATAGCTTCGCCGTCCGAGCCGTCCAGCCCGGTTGTGTAGTCGGTTTCAGCCATAGAATAGCCCTTAGAAATCGTATGAGATACCGTGTTCACACATTATGCGGTCAATCTCGCGAGCCGCTTCCTCTACCGAGCCAAAAAACCATTCATTGCCATGCGCGCGTTTAAACGGCACAGTTCGGAGTATGTGATTTTCCAGTTTGGCTAAGTCGACAAACTCTTCCGTAATGCAAAAAACTCGCTCTTCGCTGACCGCATCGCCAGGAGAGAGGTTCCAGTTTGCATATTCGCGGCGGCGGCTCTTCCAATTGCGTGTCATGCCGATTTTCACCTTATCAGGGTGATGGCGAACGGCGACTGCATAGATATATAGGCCGCTTCTCCCATTTGGCAGAAAGTCACGGACTAAGCGACCGTCACCGATGCCGTATAGTTTTTCTGCGCGCTTTCGTTGCTTGGCACTTATCCTCATGCAGCAAGCCAGCTGCCGGATTGGTTCGGTTGCCCGCCATATCGGTTTCTGGAACGCAATGCAGGGCGATGAACATCCGCCATTGCGGCCCGCATTCTGAACGCATCCGCACCGTGGCTTGTCCAATCGTGGAGCGGTGCCTTCTTAAACACCTTCAGCTTTTCGTCATATTCGCGGCGGTACTGCGTCAGCGCCTCAAGACCGCGCTTGCAACGCTCTTCATCGAACCAGCAGCGGTCGATATACCTCTGCGCCGCATTGATGCCGTCCATTACGCTATGGCGCGGGACGATGTAGGCATCGACGCCGAGATTGCGCAGCGTCTCAACACGGGAAACACCCGTCGAAAGCGACTTCACCGCCACGTCATGCGGGAAATAATGCGTCCCGTAGATATATCCCTTGTCCCGCAGAACCTGCGCGTAGTGATCAAGGCCGACGCCATTGGCCTCGTAATAGTCGATTATGCGCTCTTCCTGACCGGCAGTCTGCCCGAACCAGATTGCCGTCGAATCCGAGACACCTAAATCCCACGCCGTCCAGACAGGCAATCCGCGCTCTATCGGGACGCGGCATATCCTGCCTTCTTCTCTGGCTCGCTTTAGCTGGTCCGCGTAAAAAGCGCCCTTGATGGCAGCTTCAAACGAGCATTCATATTCTTGCTCGTATTCGTCCTCCGAAAGCATGGATCGCGCATCGCGCAATTCTTCCTCGGCAACGATGCCCGTTTCAGACGCCTTGAGCATCAGGGCGAACCACTCATCCGAGTTTACCGCACCCGGCCATGATGTTTCAGGATCGCCAGCCCAAATGCGCCAGAAATCGTTGCGGCCCTTCGGCGTCCCGATGAACGTTGCCCAGCCCTTGCGGTCCGACAGAGCGGGGCGGACAACCTGCGGCCACACGCGCGGGTCCATGTCCGCATATTCGTCCAGCACAACGCCGTCGAAATACAATCCGCGCAACCTGTCGTAATTCTCCGCGCCGTAGAGCCTCACCCTGCCGCCGTTAGGCAGATCAAGGCGAAGCTCACTCTCGTTCACCTGAGCGCCGGGGATGACAGCGCCGTACTGCTTGACATAGCTCCATGCGATGTCTTTGGCCTGCGTGTAGAATGGAGCCACATACGCAAAGCGCGGATTAGGCTTGTCACAACGCAAGGCAGCGTCGATCAGATCCATGACGCAAGCAACGGTCTTGCCTGCTCGCCTGTGCGCTACAATGCAGGACCAGCGCTCCTTGCGTCTGTGATACGGGATGAATTGAGACCGGGCGCGGTAGCCAAGATCAACGGTGCTCAATCGCCGTCTCGCGGAACGCCGGTTATGATCATCTCGACAGGACCGCCGCCCTCGCCTGTGTGTTCGGCGGTGATCTTGTCGCCATACTTCTTCGGTGCCATCTTGCTCATAAGCCATTTACGAGCATCTATGCGAAGTCTGGCTCGCTGCACGTCCTCAGCGTTGCCCTCGTCCGCAATCTCTATGATGTCCTCTGCAAGAGCCGCCGTGCGATCCTCTTGGGCTCTCGCGTATTGGTCGCGGAAAGTTTCATGCTTCGACAGCCAGCGAAACACGGTTGCCTTGTCAGGCATTCCGTCATCCCGGCAAACCGATCGCAGCGACCGACCAGAAGCAATCTCCGAACAAATATGCTCAGCGATTGCGTCGTTATAGTCACTGGGACGGCCCACCATCAATCAAACTCCAATGAGGCATCGCAGCGAGGCAGTGAGAAGGAAGCCATTGAGAGACGTGCCGGATTAGAAGCCTTCGTCCACAACGCCGGAAAGATACCAATTGCGCACCGTTCGGAGGGCGATCGCATAGCGCTTCAGTCTCTCTCCGATTGAGCCATCAGCCATAGCCGCGACCTTGGAGGGCATATAATCAGCTATAGAGACCTTGCTGGCTGCATATTCGCAAGCAGCGCGGTAATGACGTGGAGCAATTTCTCCGTCTTCCGGGTGTATGTGCATCAAGTATTGAGCCAGCACCATCAATCAAACTCCAACACCATCCGCGCCTCCTGGCGCAGTATCTCCGCAACGCGCTCCTTCGAAACGTGGGTAAGCATGAGGGAGATTGCACATTCCAGGTATGTAATACTGTTACGTACGAGGAACTCGTTTGTCGCAGTCTCCGCCATATCGTTGAGCTTGCGAATGTCGTCACTCACCGAACAACTCATCATGCTCGCGCCATTTCTCGCAGCACGGGCAGCCCTCTGCATATTCGGAGCAACGCGGTCCGTAGAAGCGATGGATGTAGAGCCACGAGATGAAGCGGTCTATTGCGTCACGCATGGCTCCACTCCACAGATGAGTTAGCCCGCACAGTCCTCGCTAAGGTGCAGTGCATGTCGAGAGTGCTTCGAGGTGGCGGGCTATTCGAGTTTCGTCCTTAACTGTCTTGCCGCTATATGCGGTCATGCCACGCGCGGTGCCCAAATAAGTTCTTGGAAACGGCGGCCACTTCATAATCGAAGCGCGCACAGGATTTCGGCTTACTTGCCCCAAGGCAAAACTTCCCAAGAACTTCAACGCCAGTCGAGCGCTCCACCCCATCAACGAGAGACGGGAGATCATGCATGCCGACATGAAACCATTCTACACCTTCACGCTCATACCCCCGAGAACCGAGAAACTCGATTGCGTCGGCTTCCATTTGGGTGGCTTCAACCAACGTCCCGACATAGAACTCAGCGAACACGACAACGTTCTCGCCATTCTTGTAGGACCTGAGGCCCTTAACCCGCCCATCAATATGAGAGGTTCGCCCCACCTTGAGGGTGCCAAGGCTGGGAAGGTACGCCATGTACACACAATACTGTGCGGGAGACTTCACGCCCTTCCGGCTAGGCTG
>Ga0164243_10002262_pt1 | contig 32042 bp, 31 predicted proteins | sample OricompcompostOP_FD_108781 | JGI IMG/M metagenome (GOLD analysis project Ga0164243, IMG submission 108781) | Organic Plus compost microbial communities from Emeryville, California, USA - Original compost - Organic plus compost (OP) | ecosystem: Engineered > Solid waste > Mixed feedstock >... | reverse complement strand
TGCCCGGGCTGTGTCGTTGGTCGAGTAGCGCGAGCGAGGGACGAGGGTTTCGAGACGGGCGCTGGGCGCCCTCCTCAACCACCAGCCGTGCTGCCCGGGCTGTGTCGTTGGTCGAGTAGCGCGAGCGAGGGACGAGGGTTTCGAGACGGGCGCTGGGCGCCCTCCTCAACCACCAGCCGTGCTGCCCGGGCTGTGTCGTTGGTCGAGTAGCGGGAGCGAGGGACGAGGGTTTCGAGACGGGCGCTGGGCGCCCTCCTCAACCACCACCCCCGGTGGCCGGATCGGTGAGCAGGGGGCCCTCCTCGACCACCACCCCGGGTGGCCTGGGATCGACGGGCTGGGCGCCCTCGTCAGCCACCACCCCTGTCGACCACGCCGGCACCAGGCAGGTCCACGAGGACTAGGCCCGGGCGGACCTGCGCCGGAGCCAGAGGCCGGCCGCACCGGCGGCGACGACCAGCACCGCCGCACCGATCCCGATGACCGGCCACGGCGTGCCGTCGTCCCCGTCGTCCGTGGGCGACGTGGCCGGGTCCCGGGTGGCGCTGCCCGTGCTCGCACCGCTCTCCGCGCTGGCGGTACCGCCGGCCTGCCCCTCGGCGCTCGGCTCGTCGAGCCCGACGTCCTGGTAGTCGGGGGCGCCGGCGCCGGCCTCGCCGCTCGTGGCCAGGGTCAGCCGGTAGTCGAGGTCGACCGGGTCCTGGACGTTGTAGGTCACCTGCACGTAGTGCAGCCCCGCCATCGATGCGCCGCTCACGTCGGAGTCCGAGGACTCGCGGTTGCGGTAGGCGATCGTCTGGGACTGGGCGCCGGTGCGGAACGTCGTGTCGTCGGTGGTCCAGAGGTTCCCGAACGCGGTCGTCGTCCAGTCGCTCGGCTCCTCGCCGAAGAACGACACCGCGCTGGTCGAGCGCGCCGGACCGATGATGCGGACGTCGACCCCGCTGCCCACGCCGCCCGCGGACTTGATCGCGTCGTCGAGCGGGGCGTCGAGCTGGGCCTGCAGGCTCTGGCCCCAGTCGAGGGGGATCGCGAACACCTGCGACTCACCGGGGTGCAAAGTGCCGGCGTAGGTGCCGTCCTCGACCACCGGAGCGCTGGCGATGCTGGTGCCGGGGACGACGCCGCGGACCGGCCGGCCCGGCTTCAGCGTGGTCCAGGCGGGCTGGTCCGGCGGCGGGGGAAGCTCGGTCTCGGTGCCGGGCTCGAGCGGCGGCTCCTCGTAGACCACGATCTCGATCGGGGTCCCTGCCAGCACCGCCTGGTCGTTCTCGATCGACAGGCGCAGCTCGTCGGCGGAGGTGCACGGGTCGTCCGGGTCCGACCTGCCGCTGATCACCTCCCCGAAGAGCAGGGGGTGCGAGATCCCGATCGCGACGCCGTACGCCGTGCCGATGCCACAGCTCGACACGTGGTCCCCCGAGCCGGCCTCGATCCGGGCCCGCACGCTGGTGCCGGGGCTGCCGCCCTCGCCCTCGAGGGTGACGCCCACGTGCACGGTCGACCCGGACGCGGTGCGGGGGACCCGGTAGTGGACCGGCTCACCGTCCCGGGGCACCTTGTCGAGGTACTGCCCGGTGGCCAGCTCCGGGGCGTCGGCGGGGTCGGTCGTGCCCTCCACGGGCTCACCGGTGAAGTCGAACGGGCGGAACGCCCGCTCCGAGAGCGCGCCGAGGTTCTCGGCGAGGCTGTCGGCGTCGTCGGCGTCGTAGTAGCTCCCGTGCCCCGCGTCGGCGATGCACCGGAGCCGGTCGCGGGCCTTCCCCGAGACGTCGAGCCCGACGACGTCGATACGGAGGTCGATGCCGTCCTGGGACAGCTGCCGGGCCACCCGGCAGGGATCGGGCCGGCAGGTGGGCTCGCCGTCGGAGACCAGGACGATCGTGCGCTGCCCGTCGTCCCCGAGGTCCTCACCGGCCTGCTGCAGGGCGTACCCGATCGGCGTCTCGCCGTAGGGGCGGTACGTCGAGATCGCCCGGCGGAGCTCGTCGCGGTTGTCGGTGCCGAGGTCCACCACCCGCTGCGAGTCGGTGCACGCCCCTGGGTCCTTGCCCGAGAACACCTTCGCGCCGTAGACGCGCAGCCCCACCTCGCGGTCGTCGGGCAGGTCGTCGACGACGGTGCCGAGGGCCTGCTTGGCGGCGGCGATCTTCGTCTGCCCGCCCGCCGCGGGCTCCTTCATCGAGCCGGAGGAGTCGAGGACCAGCATCAGCCGGCCCGGCCCCGAGTCGATCGTCGGCGCCGCCTCGGCGGTCGTCGGGACGAGGACGGCGGCCCCGAGCAGCAGGGCCAAGGTACGGACGACGTGGAGCACGCTGATCTCCCCCGAGAGCGGTCATCGGCCCGGCGAGCCTACGGGGCGGTGCGAGGACGGGCACAATGCCCGCCATGCCCCAGGGAGACGTCCGGCTGCGCTGGGCCGCGACGGCGGTGTTCGCGCTGACCGTCGCCCAGCTGCTGGTCGCCACGCTGCTGCCGGACCTGGAGCAGTTCGAGGGCAAGGCGTTCGGCTGGCGGCTGGTCGCCTACCCGGTGCTGATGCTGGTGGTCCCCGCCCTGTGGTGGGTGGCCCACCGCCGTCCCCAGGACGAGGAGCCGGCGCCGTGGGGAGCGTTCGCGCTGGTGATGCTGCCGTTCCTCGTCGACGTCACCGGCAACAGCCTCGACCTCTACGACTCCATCGGCTGGTGGGACGACGCCAACCACTTCTTCAACTGGATCTTCCTGTGCGCCGGCATCGGGCTGATCGTGGGTCGCAGGCTGCAGCCCGACTGGGCGGTGGTCGTGGTCGTGGCCGGCATCGGCGCGGTGCTGGCCATCGGCTGGGAGCTGGGGGAGTGGTTCGCCTTCATCCGGCACGGCACCGAGATCGACACCGCCTACGAGGACACCCTGGGCGACCAGACGCTCGGGACGCTGGGCGCCACGGTCGCCGGCCTCGCGGTGCTGCGGGTCAGGCGGAGGGCGGCGACGAAGCCCACAGGTCCGTCCACCGATGGCCGAGCTCGGCCATCAGCTCCCGCAGCAGAGGCAGGCTGAGCCCGACCACGGTGTGGTGGTCACCCTCGACGCCGGAGACGAACGCGCCGCCGAGGCCGTCGATCGTGAACGCCCCGGCCACGTTGAGCGGCTCGCCGGTGGCGACGTATGCCGCGATCTCCTCGTCGGTCACGTCGGCGAAGTGCACGACCGTGGAGGCCGTCGCCGACGCCACCCGGCCGTCGGCGGTGTCGCGCAGGGAGTGACCCGAGTGCAGGACCCCCGAGCGGCCGCGCATCTCCCGCCAGCGTCGGGTCGCCTCCTCCGCGTCCTCCGGCTTGCCGAGCGCCGTGCCGTCGAGCTCGAGCACCGAGTCGCAGCCGAGCACCAGCGCCCCCTCCGGTACGTCGTCCCGCCCGGCCACCGCCGCGCACTTCAGCTCGGCCAGCTGCAGCGCGAGCTCGGCCGGGGGCAGCCCGTCGACCTGCGCCTCGTCCACCCCGGACACGATGACGGTCGGCTCGACGCCCGCGGAGCGCAGCGTGGCCAGCCGGGCCGGCGACGCCGAGGCCAGCACCAGCCGGGTCACTGGGCGACCAGCTCCAGCGTCTCCCCGAAGGTGCACTCGGACAGCAGGTCGAGGTCCGCGGACTCGCCGAGGTGCTCGGGGGCGTGCATCGACAGCATCACGTTGATCAGCATCCCGTGCGCGATGAACTCCCGGACCCGCTCGGGCTCCCAGCCGGTGCGCCGGATCGTCGCCACGATCCGGGCCATGCACTCGCGGCTCACCGCCGCGATCTCCTCGACGCCGCCGGCCGAGTAGCCGTGCATCATGATCTGCAGCAGCGCCCGGTCGGCCAGCAGGTCGGTGTAGGCGGTGCCGAGCCGCGCGGCGTCCTCGTCGCTCTCGGGGTCGAACGGCCGCTCGTCGAGCACCCTCTCGAACGCCAGCCGGATCCGCTCCGTCGCGCGCTCGAACACCTCGAGGAAGAGCGCGAGCTTGGTGCCGAAGGTGCGCACGACGTACGGCTGCGACACCCCCGCCTCCCTGGCCACGGCGTCGGTGCTGGTGCCGTGGTAGCCGCCGCGGGCGAAGGCGCGGGTCGCGGCGTCGAGCAGCTGCTCGCGACGCTCGTCGGCGGGCATCCGGGTCGTGGTGGGGGAGCCCGAGGAGGGGGCGGCGGCATTCATGCTTGACATGTTATCAGTCGATTACTACAGTCGTGGCACGTAAGTAATCATTCGATGCCAACAAGGAGTCGTCATGGCTGCCACCCTCACCACCCCGGTCGTGGAGCCGGCACCGGTCCGCGCCCGGAGGCGCGTGCCGACCTGGCTGGCGATCGTCGCCGCGTCGCTGCCGATGTTCATGGCGACCCTCGACAACCTCGTGATGACCACCGCCCTCCCGGTGGTCCGCGCCGACCTCGGCGCGACGGTCGGCGAGCTGTCCTGGTTCGTGAACGCGTACACGCTGGCGTTCGCGACCTTCATGCTCCCCGCGGCCACGCTCGGTGACCGGCTCGGCCGGCGCAGGGTGATGGTCGGCGGCGTCACCGTCTTCACGCTGGCCTCGATCGCGGCCGCGCTGAGCACCACCGCCGGCGCGCTGATCGCGGCCCGCGCGGTCCAGGGCCTCGGCGCCGCGGCGATCATGCCGCTCTCGCTGAGCCTCCTCGCCACCGCCGTGCCGACCCACATGCGGGCCGCGGCGATCGGGATCTGGGGCGGCGTCTCCGGCCTCGGTGTCGCGCTCGGCCCGGTCATCGGCGGCGCGGTCGTCGACGGCGTCAGCTGGCAGGCCATCTTCTGGCTCAACGTGCCCGTCGCCGTGGTCGCGCTGCCGCTGCTGGTCGTCGCCGTCCGCGAGTCCCGCGGCACCTGGCAGCGGCTGGACCCGGTCGGCACCCTGCTGCTCGGCGGCGCGGTGTTCCTCGGGATCTGGGGCATCGTGCACGGCAACGACGACGGCTGGACCTCGACCGGCGTCCTGGTCCCGCTGGTGGTGTCCGCCCTGCTGCTGCCCGGGTACGTCGTCTGGGCGCGCGGTCGCGCGCACGCCGTGCTGCCGCTGCGGCTGTTCTCCTCGCGCGGGTTCTCGGTGGCCAACGTGATCGGCCTGACCTTCACGATCGGGATGTTCGGCACCGTCTTCCTGCTGTCGCAGTACCTCCAGGTCGTGCAGCACTACTCGCCGCTGGAGGCCGGGGTCCGCACCCTCCCGTGGACCGCCGCGCCGATGGTGGTCGCGCCGATCGCCGGGCTGCTGGCCCCGCGCACCGGGCTCCGGGCGCTGCTCCTGGTCGGCCTGACCCTGCAGACCGGCTCGCTGGTGTGGTTCGCGGCGCTGACCGAGTCCGGCGCCGGCTACTCGGCGTTCGTGCCGGCGCTGGCGATGGCGGGCGTCGGCATGGGGCTGACCTTCGCGCCGAGCGCCACCGCGGTGCTCGACGGGCTGCCGGACGCGGACTTCGCGACCGCCAGCTCGGCGAACTCCACGCTGCGCGAGTTCGGCGTCGCCCTCGGTGTGGCGCTGCTGGTCGCGGTGTTCCTCGGCAACGGCGGCGAGATCTCCCCGGTCGGCTACGACGGGGCGATCGGCCCGGCGCTGCTCACCGGCGCCGCCGCCGTGGCGGTCGCGGTCGTCGCCGCGCTGTTCGCCCCCGGCAAGCAGCGGGTCAGCTGATCGCGCGGGCGTAGCGCTCGCTCACCGAACGGAGCTCGTCGACCAGGTCGGCGGGCTCCGTGACGGTGAAGTCGAGGCCCAGCATCCCGATGTAGACCGCCAGCGTCGCGATGCTGTCGGCCCCGGTGACCAGCACGCACCGGCCGTCGCCCACCGGCTCCACGGTGCCGACCGCCGGGTTGATCCGCCCGAGCACCTCGTCGGCGGGCGCGTGCACCAGGAACCGCGCGTGCACAGCCCAGCCGGCGCTGGCGACCTCGCGCACCACGAACTCGGTCAGGTCGCCGGGGAACGGCTCGGGCCGGAACGGCCGGCCGCCCGGGGTGCGCAGCTCCATCCAGTCGACCCGGTACGGCGCCCACTCGCCGCCCGGCACCGCGCGGGCGACGAGGTACCACCGCCGCTGCCAGGTGATCAGGTGGTAGGGCTGCAGCTCCCGCGGCTCGTCGCGGTAGGTGCAGCGCACCCCCTGGTGGTCGCGGATCGCGGCGGCCAGCTCGCCGAGCACCGCGGGGTCGACCTCCGGGTCCTCGGCGTCGGACGTGGTGTTCGCCGGGCCGGCGCTGCTCGCCGAGCGCAGCGCGCCGATCTTGCGTCGCAGCCGGTCCGGCAGCACGTGCTCGAGCTTCGCGAGCGCCCGGGTGCTGGTCTCCTCGACACCCGCGATGCCGGTCGCGGCGCGCAGGCCGACGGCCACCGCGACCGCCTCCTCGTCGTCGAGCAGCAGCGGCGGCAGTTTGCCGCCCGCGCCCAGCCGGTAGCGCCCGCCCCGGCCTCGGGACGAGTCCACGGGGTAGCCCAGGTCGCGCAGCCGGGCCATGTCGTTGCGCACCGTCCGGTCGGTCACCCCGAGCCGCCGGGCGAGGTCGGCGCCGGCCCACTCGGGCTGGGACTGCAGCAGCCCGAGCAGGGCGAGCAGCCGCTCGGAGGTATTTCTCATCGCGCCGAGATTAGCGGAAAGAACTGTTCCGGAAAGGCCTCTAGCGTGCGGAGCACAGCAGGGAACCACCCCACACCGACGAGCAGAGGAAGAAGCCATGACCACCACCCCCGCCGAGATCCGTCCCTTCACCGTCGAGGTCCCGCAGGCCGACCTCGACGACCTGCAGCACCGCCTCGAGCGGACCCGTTTCGCCCCGGCCGTCCCCGGAGACTCCTGGGAGTACGGCACCCCCGAGTCGTACCTGCGCGACATGGTCCAGCGCTGGCGGTCGTTCGACTGGCGCGCGGTCGAGCGGCGGATCAACTCCTACCCGGGCTTCGTCACCGAGGTCGAAGGCCAGCCGATCCACTTCCTCCACGTCCGCTCGAAGGTCGCGGACGCCACCCCGGTGATCCTCGCGCACACCTACCCGGGCTCGATCCTCGACTTCCTCGACCTGATCGACCCGCTGGTCGACCCGGAGGCCCACGGTGGCCGGCCCGAGGACGCGTTCCACGTCGTGGTGCCGTCGGCGCCCGGCTTCGGGTGGTCGACCCCGGTCGTCGACACCGGCTGGACGATGGCCCGGGTCGCCCGCGCCTACGACGAGCTGATGCGCCGGCTCGGCTACTCGTCGTACGGCGTGCACGGCAGCGACGGCGGCGCGATGATCGGCCGCGAGCTGGCGGTGATGGACCCCGAGGGCTTCCTCGGCGCGCACGTCCTGCAGCTGTTCTCGTTCCCGACCGGCGCCGAGGGTGAGATGGACGGCTTCGGCCCGAAGGAGCTCGCGGCGCTCGGCCACCTGCAGTGGTTCCAGAGCGTCGGCGGCTACAACCAGATGAACGGCACCCGTCCGCAGACCGTCGCCGCCGCGCTCGCCGACTCGCCGGTCGGCGTGCTCGCCTACAGCGAGCTGTTCGAGAACTTCGGCAACGGCACCAGCCTGGTCCGCCCCGAGCAGGTGCTGGCCCAGGCGACGCTGTACTGGCTGACCAACACTTACGGGTCGGCCGCCCGCTACCACTTCGAGGAGGCCCGCTCCGGTGCCGAGCCGGTGGTCAGCCAGGGGCGGATCGGCGTGGCGGTCTTCAAGGACGACTTCCAGACCATCCGGGCCTTCGCCGAGCGCGACAACGCCAACATCCAGCACTGGTCCGAGTTCGAGCGCGGCGGGCACTTCGCGGCGCTCGAGGTCCCCGAGGACGTGGTCGCCGACCTCCGGGCGTTCTTCGCCTAGAGAACGGCTACCGGGGCAGGCCGCTGCTCCGCCAGGCGCCCGGACCGTGGGGGTACGACCGCCGCAGCTTGCGGTGGGGGGCCCGCCACTCCGGCGTCCGGCGGGGCGGCGGCTTCGCCGCGCCGCCGAGGGAGGCGAGCACCGCGACGATCGCGGCGATCTCCTCCGGTGTGGCGTCCGGGGTGACGACCCTCAGGAAGGGCCGCGCCTCCTCGGTCACAGCGGGATGTTCCCGTGCTTCTTGGGCGGGAGGGTCTCCCGCTTCGACCGCAGCAGGCGCAGCGCGCGCACCACCTCGGCGCGGGTCTCGTGCGGGTGGATGACCGCGTCGACGTACCCGCGCTCGGCGGCGAGGTACGGGTTCGCCAGGTGGTCGTCGTACTCGGTCACCAGCCGGGCCCGCAGCTCGTCCTGGCTGCCGTCCTCGGCCGCCGCCGCGAGCTCCTTGCGGTAGAGGATGTTGACCGCGCCCTGCGCGCCCATCACCGCGATCGAGGCGGTCGGCCAGGCCAGGTTGATGTCGGCCCCGAGGTGCTTGGAGCCCATCACGTCGTAGGCGCCGCCGTAGGCCTTGCGGGTGATCACGGTGACCAGCGGGACCGTGGCCTCGGAGTAGGCGTAGATCAGCTTGGCGCCGCGGCGGATGATGCCGTTCCACTCCTGGTCCGTGCCGGGGAGGAAGCCGGGCACGTCGACGAAGGTCAGCACCGGGATGTTGAACGCGTCGCAGAACCGCACGAACCGGGCGGCCTTCTCGGAGGCGTCGATGTCCAGGGTCCCGGCGAACTGCATCGGCTGGTTCGCCACGACGCCGACCGGGTGGCCCTCGACCCGGCCGTAGCCGATGATGATGTTCGGCGCGAAGAGCTCCATCACCTCGAGGAACTCCTGGTCGTCGAGCACCGCGGTGATGACGTCGTGCATGTCGTAGGGCTGGTTCGGCGAGTCCGGGATCAGCGTGTCGAGCGACCGGTCGAGGTCGTTGACCTCGAGGTCGGCCTCCGTCGCGTACCCCGGGTCCAGGACCGGCGGCTCGTCGAGGTTGTTCTGCGGGAGGTAGGAGAGCAGCGTCTTGACGTACTCGATCGCGTCCTCCTCGTCCGTGCCCATGTAGTGGGCGTTGCCGGACTTGGTGTTGTGGGCGCGGGCACCGCCCAGCTCTTCCATCGAGACGTCCTCGCCGGTGACCGTCTTGATGACGTCGGGACCGGTGATGAACATCGCCGAGGTCTGGTCGACCATGATCGTGAAGTCGGTGACGGCGGGGGAGTACACGTGGCCGCCGGCGCAGTTGCCCATGATCAGCGAGATCTGGGGGATCACGCCGGAGGCGTGCACGTTGCGGCGGAAGATCTCGCCGTACAGCCCCAGCGAGACGACGCCCTCCTGGATCCGCGCGCCGGCGCCCTCGTTGATGCCGATGATCGGGCAGCCGGTCTTGATCGCCAGGTCCATGACCTTGGTGATCTTCTCGCCGTACACCTCGCCCAGCGAGCCGCCGAAGACGGTGAAGTCCTGGGAGAACACGCAGACCTGACGTCCGTCGATGGTGCCGTAGCCGGTGACCACACCGTCGCCGTACGGCCGCCGCTCCTGGAGCCCGAACGCCGTCGAGCGGTGCCGGGCCAGCTCGTCCAGCTCGACGAAGGAGCCCTCGTCGAAGAGCATCTCGATGCGCTCCCGAGCCGTCTTGCGGCCCTTGGCGTGCTGTGACTCCACCGCCTTCGCGGAGCCCGCGTGGACCGCCTCGTCGAGCCTGCGCTCGAGGTCGGCCGCCTTGCCCGCCGTGGTGTGGATGTCGATGTCGTCGGGAACCTCGGTGCCCTCTGCACTCACTGGTGTGGCCTCCTCGCGTCTGCCTGCGTCAGGGTAGTGCCCATGGACCCCGAACCCGCTCGCCGCCCATCCTTCGAGGTCGTCGCGGAGACCCCCTCCACCAACAGCCTGGCCGCGGACCGGGCGCGGGAGGGTGCGCCCGAGGGGCTGGTGGTCGTGGCGGAGCACCAGACCGCCGGCCGGGGCCGGCTGGACCGGACCTGGGAGACGCCCCCGGGCACCGCGGTCACGTTCTCGGTGCTGCTCCGGCCGACCGTCCCCGCCGCGTCCTGGCCGTGGCTGCCGCTGGTCGCGGGGTACGCCGCCGCGACCGCGCTCGCCGGCCTCGGCTACCGCGCGGACGTGAAGTGGCCCAACGACGTGCTCATCGGCGAGCGCAAGGTCGGCGGCATCCTCGTCGAGCGGGTGGACACCCCCGCGGGCGCCGCCGCGGTGGTCGGCATCGGCATCAACACGGGGATGACCGAGGAGCAGCTTCCGGTGCCCACGGCCACCTCGCTCTCGCTCGAGCAGGGACCGGACGAGACCCCGGACCGGGACGCCGTCCTCGAGGCCGTGGTCACCGCGCTGCTGGAGCGGTACGACGCCTGGCAGCGCGACCCGACGTCGCTCGCGGACGCGTACGCCGACGCCTGCACGACGGTCGGCCGCCGGGTCCGCGTCGACCTGCCGGACGGCGGCGCGCTCGAGGGCGAGGCGGTCGGCGTGGACGCCTCCGGGCGGCTGGTCGTCCGGGCCGCCGACGGCACCCGGCACGAGGTCGGGGCCGGCGACGTGGTCCACGTGCGTTCGGTCGCACCCGGGGAGTAGGGGTGCAATGATCCTCCGGTGGCCATCTCGCAGAAGCTGCTGAACCCGGGCGAGTCCGTCGTCATCAGCACCCGCACCCACCCCAAGGCGCTGATCGTCCCGCTCCTCGCCCTGGTCCTGTTCCTGGCGATCGGGGTGGCCTTCATGCAGGTCGTCGACAACGGGACGGCCCGGATCGTGGTGTGGGCGCTCGCGCTGGTCGGCATCCTCGTCTTCTCCGTGTGGAAGTTCCTGGTGTGGTTCGTCGCGTCGTACACGATCACCAACCGGCGCCTGATCACCCGGCAGGGCGTGATCACCCGCACCGGGCACGACATCCCGCTGACCCGGATCAGCGACGTCGCCTACGAGCTCGGGCTCGTCGACCGGATGCTCGGCTGCGGCACGCTCGTGATCAGCGACGCGAGCACGCACGGACAGGTGCTGCTGCCCGACATCCCGCACGTCGAGGAGACCCAGCGTCGCCTCAACGAGCTGCTGCACCGGCTGCACGGAGGCGCCGCCACGTCCGATGAAGGCGTCTGAGCGGGGGGAGGACGCCGGACTCAGCGCGGCCGAGGTCGCCGAGCGCACCGGCATCTCCCTCGAGGACGCCCGCCGGCTGTGGCGGGCACTGGGCTTCCCCGAACGCGGCGAGGAGCGGGCCTTCGACAGCGCCGACGTCGAGGCGCTGACGACCCTGCTCTCCGGCGTCGAGAGCGGGTTGATCGACCTCGACCTCGCGGTCACGCTCACCCGGGCGGTCGGGCAGACGATGGCCCGGCTCGCCGACTGGGAGGTGGCGGCGCTGGTCGCGGCGACGCCGATCGGGAGCGCCGGCCGGCTGCTCGAGGAGTTCGGCGAGCCCTTCGAGGAGCTGCTGGTCTACGCGTGGCGCCGGCACCTCGCCGCCGCGCTGGCCCGGATGGAGGCGGTCGGCGCCGACGAGGAGGAGCACGGCAGCTCCCAGCTGAGCGTGGGCTTCGCCGACATCGTCAGCTTCACCGCGCTGTCCAACGAGATGAGCCGGGACCGGATCGGCGAGCTCGTCGAGGTCTTCGAGTCGCGCTGCGCCGACGTGGTCGCCAAGCACCGGGGCCGGGTGATCAAGAGCATCGGCGACTCGGTGCTGTTCGTGAACGAGGACCCGGTCCGGGCCTACGACACCGCCGAGGGCATCATCACCGTCATCGGGCGCGACAAGCGGATGCCCGACGTGCGGGTGGGGCTGGCCAGCGGCCCGGTCGTGATGCGGATGGGCGACGTCTTCGGGCCGCCGGTGAACATGGCCGCCCGGCTCACCGCGGTGGCCCGGCGCAACCGGATCATCATCGACTCCGCCACCGCCCGGCTGCTGCCCGAGGGGGAGTTCGAGACCCGCCGGCTGCCCGCGCGGCCGATGCGCGGCTTCGGGATCCTCGAGCCGGTCGCGGTCCGCCGGACCTGAGCCCGCACCGGCGTCACCGGTACGGGGGGAGGTATGCGAGCCTCCCTAGGGTTCCATAGCCCGTTGGGACTATTTGGTCCGAATCCAAGACTGCCACCGGGGTCGGTCCCTAGGTTGTCGCTGTGATCGAGGTACAGGACGTGCGGCTCGATCCGGAGACGCGCCGCGCCTGGCGGGGTGACACCGAGATCGTGCTGTCGCGCAAGGAGTTCGACCTCGTGCACTGCCTGATGACGCGCGCCGGCGACATCGTCACCCGCGACGAGCTGATGCGCGAGGTCTGGAACACGACGTTCTGGACCTCCTCGAAGACCATCGACGTCCACCTCGGCTGGGTGCGCCGCAAGCTCGGCGACGACACCCGGCGCCCGACGCTGATCACCACGATCCGGGGCAAGGGGCTCCGCTTCGAGGTCAAGGCGCCGGTGGCGGACGGCGCGGTCGGCTAGCGCGCCCCGCCCACTACGCTGACCGGGTGCCCGTGCCCGCACCCGTCGTCGCCGTCATCGGGGGCGGCCAGCTCGCCCGGATGCTGGCCGAGCCCGCGGCCGCCCTCGGCGTGCCGCTGCGCCTGCTCGCGGAGGCCGACGGCGTCTCCGCCGCGCAGGTGATCCCCGACCACGTCGTGGGCGACTACCGCGACCTCGACACGCTGCGCAAGGTCACCGACGGCTGCGCCGTCGTCACGTTCGACCACGAGCACGTGCCGACCGAGCACCTCCACGAGCTCGAGGCGTCCGGCGTCGCGTGCCGGCCCGGACCGGGGGCGCTCGTCCACGCCCAGGACAAGGCCGTGATGCGGGCCCGGCTGACCGGGATCGGCGCCCCCTGCCCCCGGCACGCGGTGGTGGGGTCCGTCGCGGAGGTCGAGGCGTTCGGGTTCCCGTGCGTGCTGAAGACCACCCGTGGCGGGTACGACGGCAAGGGCGTGTGGTTCGTCGGCTCGGCCGAGGAGTGCGCGGAGCCGTTCGCGGTGGCCGAGCGCACGGGGGTCGGTCTCCTGGCCGAGGAGCGCGTGGACTTCCGGCGCGAGCTGTCGGCGCTCGTGGTGCGCTCGCCGAGCGGCCAGGCGGCGGCGTACCCGGTGGTCGCCTCGACGCAACGCGACGGCATCTGCGTGGAGGTGGTCGCGCCCGCGCCCGACCTCGACCCGGACCTGGCCACGCAGGCCCAGGAGGTGGCGCTCCGGATCGCCGGCGAGCTCGACGTCACCGGGGTGCTCGCGGTGGAGCTCTTCGAGACCACCGACGGCCGGGCCCTGGTCAACGAGCTCGCGATGCGGCCGCACAACACCGGCCACTGGACCCAGGACGGCGCGGTGACCTCGCAGTTCGAGAACCACCTGCGCGCGGTGCTCGACCTGCCGCTCGGAGCGCCGACCGCCCGGGCCCCGTGGACGGTGATGGTCAACATCCTCGGGGCGGTCGACGAGGAGGTGGGCCGGCTCTACGACGGCTACCCGCACGCGCTGGCCCGCGACCCGCGGCTGCGCGTGCACCTGTACGGCAAGCAGCCCCGGCCCGGCCGCAAGGTGGGGCACGTCAACGCGTACGGCGACGACCTCGACGACTGCCTCGAGCGGGCGCGGCACGCCGCCGCGTGGTTCGCCGGAGAGCTAGGAGACACCAGTGAGTGACAGCCCCGCACCCGTCGTCGGCATCGTGATGGGGTCGGACTCCGACTGGCCGGTGATGAAGGCCGCCGCCGAGGCCCTCGACGAGTTCGGGGTCGGGTACGAGCCCGACGTCGTCTCCGCGCACCGGATGCCCGACGAGATGCTCGAGTACGGCCGGTCCGCGGCCGACCGCGGCCTGCGGGTGCTGATCGCCGGGGCCGGGGGTGCCGCGCACCTGCCCGGCATGCTCGCGTCGGTCACCCCGCTGCCGGTCGTCGGCGTCCCGGTGCCGCTCAAGCACCTCGACGGGATGGACTCGCTGCTCTCGATCGTGCAGATGCCCTCGGGAGTCCCGGTGGCGACGGTCGCGGTGGGCAACGCGCGCAACGCCGGGCTGCTCGCCGTCCGCATCCTGGCCGCGGCCGACCCCGACCTGCGCGAGCGGATGGTGACCTTCCAGGCCGAGCTGCGGGAGAAGGCGAGGGCCAAGGGCGAGGTGGTGCGCGGCGCCGGCCCGCGCCGCGTGGGGTTCTGACCGGCGCGGCCGCTCGGCCGAGGGGTCAGGCGCCGGTGCGGTGCACGACCCAGACGTTGGGCTCCACGTAGACCGCCATGTCCTGCTCGACGGAGCAGTGCACCGGGGTGAGCGCCCGGGGCACCACCACCGGCCCGGTCCGGTCGAACGGCAGCCCGGTCCACTCCCGCCACTCCGCGAGCGTGCCCGGGATGACCATCGAGCGCGGCGCCACCGCGACGATCCGGCCGCCGGCGCGGACGTGCACCCGCAGCCACGGGTCGACCGGCAGCCCGTCCTCGCGCACCCGGGCGGCGTACTCCGGCATCGGCTCGTGGACGTCGTCCTTGCCGTTGGGGCGCACCGGTGCCAGCAGCTCGGCGAAGCCCCTCCGGGCGGCGTTCTCGCGCATCGCCTCGAGCATCCGACCGGACAGTCCGGTGCCCTGACGGTCGGGTCGCACCGCGATCTCGACCGCGGAGACGGCGTTCGGCTCGAGCCCGTCGAGGCTGGCCACCAGCCCGCTGCGGATCACGTGGTCCCAGCCGTTGGGCGGGAGCGCGTCGCCGTCGCGGACGAACGGGACGGAGAAGGCCACGGCGACCACCGAGCCGTCGTCCTCCCGCGCGACCAGGACGTGCTCGGCGAACCGGTCCGTGACGTTGCCGTAGTAGAGCCCGCCGATCGGGTCGTGGCGCATGAACTCGGGCCACGAGCTCGGCATGTCGAACACCGGGCCGCTGAGCTCGGGGTGGTCGGCGAGGACGGAGATGGAGACGGTCACCCGCACATCGTGCCGGGAACGACCGCCCGCGTCGCGGGTTTGGTTCTTGCTGATCGGCTGCCGGTCAGACCCGGGCCCGGTTGCGCCACTCGATCGCCGGGCAGGTGTCCATCACCATCCGGAGGCCCGCGGCGACCGTGCGGTCGAACGCCTCCTCGTCGACGACGCCGAGCTGGAACCAGACGCCCTTGGCGCCGATCTGCACCGCCTGGTCCGCGAACTCGCCCGCGGCCTCGGAGCGGCGGAAGACGTCGACGACGTCGACCGGGAACGGCACGTCGGCCAGCGACGGGTACGCGCGCTCACCGAGCACCTCGAGCCCGCCCTCGCGCGCGGCGTCGGGGTGGATCGGCACGATCCGCTTGCCGCGGCCCTGCAGCAGCGCCGCGATCGAGTACGCCGTACGGGTCGGGTTGCCGGACAGGCCGACGACCGCCCAGGTCTCGCAGTCGTCGAGCATGAAGCGGACGGACTCGGGGTCCTGCCAGTCGCTCATACCCTCGACGGTACGTCGGCTCAAAAGACGCGTGGCAGGTCGCGGGCGCTGCCGGTGAAGCGGGGGTCGCGCTTCTCGCGGAAGGCGGCGACGCCCTCCTTGCCGTCGGCGATGGAGGTGTAGAACATCGCGAGCGAGTCGGACAGGTGGGCCTCGAGTGGCTCGGGTGCGGCGCTGTTGCGGTAGAGGAGCTGCTTGGCCAGGCCGAGCGCGGTCGCCGAGCGTCCGACCACGAAGGAGCGGGCCAGCTGCTGGGCCGCGGGGAGCAGCTCGTCGGGCTCGTGGAGGCTGCGGACCAGGCGGCCGTCGAGGGCCTGCTGGGCGTCGAGGATGTCGGCGGAGTAGACCCACTCCAGGGCCTGCTGGATGCCGACGATGCGGGGCAGGAACCAGCTCGAGGCGGCCTCGGGGACGATCCCGAGCCGGCCGAACACGAACCCGATCCGGGCCTTCGTGGAGGCCAGCCGGAGGTCCATGGCCAGGGTCATGGTGGCGCCGATGCCGACCGCGGCGCCGTTGATCGCGGCGATCACCGGCTTGGGCAGGGCGTGGATGGCCAGGGTGACCCGGCCGCCGGTGTCGCGGACCCCGTCGTGGTAGGGCGGCTGGTCGTAGCGGGCCCGGAACTCCTCCGGGGTGGGGGACAGCGACTCGTCGAGGCCGAACACGTTGCCCTCGGCGGAGAGGTCCATGCCGGCGCAGAAGGCCCGGCCGGCGCCGGTGACCACGACCGCGCGGACCGCGTCGTCGCGGGCGTCGGTGAGGAAGAACCGCTCCAGCTCGCGCGCCATGGTGAGGTCGAAGGCGTTGAGCGCGTCGGGCCGGTTCAGGGTGAGCGTGGCGACCCCGTCGTCGTCGACCGCGACGTCGAGCGTCCGGTAGCTCACTGCTGCGGGATCCCGGTCGGGGTGCAGAGCTTCTCCTTCTCGATCCGGTCGGTCTCGTCCTCGATGATCGCGTCGAACATCTTCTGCGCGCGCTCCTCGTCCCAGCGCACCGACAGGTCCGCGATCGGGACGCCGCAGGTGAGCCCGTCGTCGCCGTTCACGTGGGTCATCGCGGACGCCCACATCCCGGCGCGCAGCGGGCCCATGCCCTCGCCGACCGCGACTGCCTTGGTGGCCGCCATGTTGAGGTCCCAGTAGCGGAACGGGTTGATCACCGACCACGGCGAGGCGATCTTGTGGCCGATCGCCGAGACCACCTCGCGCTGGGCTCGGGCGCGCTGGAGGTCGCCCTGGGGATAGGTGTGCCGGGACCGCGAGTAGCCCAGCGCGGTGACCCCGTCGACCTCCTGGCAGCCCTTCTTGATGTTGAGGTTGGCGAGCTTGTCCTTGATGTGCTTCTTCGGACAGATCTCGACCCCGCCGACCGCGTCGACCAGGTCCACGAAGCCGCCGAAGCCGATCTCGACGTAGTGGTCGATCCGGATCCCGGTGGCGTTCTCGATCGTCTGGGTGAGCAGCTTCGGGCCGCCGTACGCGAACGCGGCGTTGATCTTCTCGTCGTCGCCGTGCCCGGGGATCGAGACCCGCGAGTCGCGGGGGATCGACATCAGCACGTTCGGCCCGTCGCCGGTGTGCAGGAGCATGATCGTGTCGGTGCGCTGGCCCGCCGCGTTGCCGGTGCCGAGCCGCTTGCGCTCCTCCTTGGAGAGGTCGCCGCGCGAGTCGCTGCCGACCATGAGGTACGTCGTCCCGGGCTGGTCGCCCGGCCGGTCGCCGCCGGGCTCGAACTCGACCTTGTCGACGTTCTGCCAGGCGAAGAAGGGCACCGCGACCAGGTAGGCGACCCACAGCACGATCAGGGTCAGGACCAGCCGGAGCCAGAACCTCGGGCGCCGGAACATCCGGCCCCGCGCCCGGCCCGGCTCACCGGGCGGCGGCGCGACCGGTGGCGGCGTCGGCCGGGTCGGCTCGCGGCGCGACGGTGGCGGGGGAGGCTGCTCGGGGCGGGGCTGCTGGCGCATCACCCGCGTGGCCTCGTCGTCGGCACCGCGGTCGCCGCCGCCGTACAACCAGTCGAAGTCCGGCTCGTCCCGCTGTCCGGGCCTCTCTGACATGCGCTCGACGCTACAACGAGCGCACCAACCCGCCCGGACACCCTCGGCGCGTCGTGCCGCGCTGTGACGCATGTGACTGGTGATACTGGGCGTCACCACTGCTTCCTTCCCCGAGCAGGAGAGACCGGATGTCGCCCGTCGACGAGCGAGCCGCGCGTGTGCGGTTCCGCCGAGCCATGTCACTGATGCTGATGACGCTCGTGGCGCCGGGCTCGGCCCAGCTCCTGGCCGGCAACCGCCGGGTCGGGCTGATCGCGCTCCGGGTGTGGCTGGGCTGCCTCGCGGTCGGCACCGTCACGGTGCTCGCGGTGCTGCTGGACCGCACCCTCGTCTACTGGATGGTCTCCAACGTCACCCTGCTGCTCCTGGTGCGGATCGCGCTGCTCGTCGGCGCGGTGGCCTGGGCCGCGCTCTTCGTCGACGCCTGGCGGATCGGCCAGCCGCTGTCCTACGGCCTGGCCCACCGCCGGGCCACGGTCGGCGTCAACGGTGTCCTCTGCTTCGCGGTGGCCGGGACCATGCTCTTCGGCGCCCACCTGGTCGGCGTCCAGCGCGACTTCATCATCACCATCTTCGGCGACGGCGAGGTGACCGGCGCCCACGACGGCCGCTACAACATCCTGCTCATCGGCGGCGACTCCGGCGCCGGCCGCTGGGGCCTGCGCACCGACTCGATGACGGTCGCCTCGGTCGACGCGGACACCGGCCGCACCGTGCTCATCGGGCTGCCCCGCAACATGCAGAACTTCCCGTTCGCCGAGGGCTCGGTGATGGCCGAGCAGTTCCCCGACGGGTTCGACTGCGACGACTGCTACCTCAACGGCGTGAACACCTGGGCCAACGACAACAAGGAGCTCTTCGGCGACTCCGACAGCCCGGGCATCGACGCCACGATCAGCGCGGTCGAGGGGATCACCGACCTGAAGATCAACTACTGGGTGATGGTCAACCTCGAGGGCTTCAAGGACATCGTCGACGCGGTCGGCGGCATCACCCTCAACGTCCGCCAGCCGATCCCGGTGGGCGGGCTCGGCTCCGACGTCACCGGCTACATCAAGCCGGGGGTGCGCAAGCCTAACGGCCACGACGCGCTCTGGTACGCCCGGGCCCGCGAGGGGTCCGACGACTACTCGCGGATGGCGCGGCAGAAGTGCGTGCTCAACGCGATGCTCGAGCAGGTCAGCCCGACGACGGCGATCCGCAACTTCGAGAAGCTCGCCAAGGCGGGCGCCGAGACGATCTCCACCAACCTGCCGGCCTCGGAGGTCGACCGGTTCATCCCGCTGGCGCTGAAGGCGCGCAACCAGAAGATCGCCACGCTCTCGCTGGTCCCGCCGATGGTCAACACCGCCGACCCGGACATCCCGCTGGTCCAGAAGAAGATCCGCCAGGCGATCGACCGGGCCGAGGGTGAGGCGCCGCCGCCGAGCAAGAAGCACAAGCCCAAGACCGACAGCGTCACCGGCGGCTCGCTCGGCTCGCTGTCCGAGGGGTACGTCGCCAACCAGGCCGACGACCTGGCCGCCGCGTGCTGAGCTGACCGGAGCCGGCCCTCAGCGACGCCCGGGAAGCTCGCGGGCGAGCGGCACCATCGCGTCGTACGTCGTCCGGTCCGCGGCCGCGATCAGCCCCGGCCGCTCGGCCGACTGCGGGTCGTAGGGCCGGCCGTCGATGGTGCCGTGGTGGCCGCCGGACTCCGCGAGCAGCAGCGCGCCCGGCGCGTGGTCCCACGCGTTGGCGTGCCCGTAGACCACGACGTCGGCCTGGCTCTCGATCAGCCGTGGGTAGTCGACCCCGCAGCACACCCAGGTGAGCTGCAGCGGCCGCAGCCCGGTGAGCCGGCGGCCGACCCAGGACCGCCGGGCGGTGACCGCCCGCCACTCGCCGGGAGCGGTGGGCGCCGCGGGGCGGCTGAGTCGCTCGGGCGCCTCGCCGTCGCGGGTCCGGTAGGCGCCGGCGCCGCGCTCGGCGACGTACGACGTGCGGTGCTGCGGGTGCCAGATCCAGGACCGCACCACCTGCCCGCCACGGATCTCGGCGACCATCACCGCGTGGTCCTTCGACCCGTGCACGAAGTTCTTGGTGCCGTCGACCGGGTCGACGGTGAACGCGTGCTCGGCGGCGCCGAACCGGTCGAGCAACCCGGGGTCGTGCGCGTAGGCCTCCTCGCCGAGGACGACCGCGCCCGGGTAGGCGGCGCTGAGCGCGGCGGTGATGAGCTTCTCGGCCTCGTGGTCGGCGGCGGTGACCAGGTCACCGGGCCGCTTCTCCTCGATCTCGGCGGAGTCGAGCGAGCGGAACCTGGGGTTGATGACGCGGTCGGCGACGTCGCGCAGCAGCGTCAGGACGTCGTCGGTCTCCACACCCGACAACTTACCGAGCCCGCCCCCGTAGGGTGTCCGCCGTGCGCGTCGTGGCCGTGGTGGTGACCTACAACCGCCTCTCGCTGCTGCAGCGCCTCCTCGGCCGGCTGCAGGAGCTCCCTCAGGTCGCCGAGGTGCTCGTCGTCGACAACGCGAGCACCGACGGCACCGGCGACTGGCTGGAGTCGGCCGGCGTGCGGCACCGCACGCTGCCCGAGAACACCGGCGGCGCGGGCGGCTTCGCGACGGGCCTGGGCTGGGCGATGGACGAGGGCGCCGACCTGGCCTGGCTGATGGACGACGACGGCATCCCCGAGCCCGACTGCCTGGCCACCCTGCTGGCCCGCGCCGACCTCGACTTCTGGGGGCCCGCGGTGCTCGCCGAGCAGGACCCGAGCCGGCTGTGCTTCCCGATCCGGCTGCCCGGCGGCACCACCGTGGTGCACCGGATGGCCGACGTGGAGGCGGCGGCCGTCGACGGGTTGATCCGCGACGTGGTGATCCCGTTCAACGGCGTGCTGGTCACCCGCGAGCTGGTCGAGCGGATCGGCCTGCCCCGCGCGGAGTTCTTCATCTGGGGCGACGACGTGGAGTACCTGTGGCGCGCCCAGCGGGCCGGCGCCCGGATCGGCACGGTCGTCGCGGCCCGGTTCCTGCACCCCGCGACCGACGACCTCGGCACCCCGATGATGCTCGGGCGCACGACGTACAACCACAGCCCGAGCGACCTCAAGCACTACTGCATGGCCCGCAACAACCCGGTCAACCTGCGCGAGTACCGCGGCTGGCCGCACGTGCTGATGTTCCTGGTCAAGACCGTGTGGTTCTACCTGTTCACCCGGCCGCAGCCGCGGCGGGTCCCGATGAGCCTGCGGGCGATGTACGACGGCCTGCGCGGCGACTTCACCCGGCACCGGAGGTACCTCGGTGGCTGAGCGGGGCCGCGAGACCGTCGCCGTCGTGGTGGTGACCTACAACCGGGCCGACCTGCTGGCGGGGATGCTCGAGGGGCTGGCCGCGCTGGAGCGGCGGCCCGAGGCGGTGATCGTGGTCGACAACGCGAGCTCCGACCACACGCCCGAGGTGCTGGCGGCCGCGACCAACCCGGGGCTGCAGGTGCTGCGGATGGACGACAACCTCGGCGGCGCGGGAGGGTTCCACCGCGGCGTCGCGACCGCCTACGAGCAGGGCTTCGACCGGATCTGGCTGATGGACGACGACGTGGTGCCCGCGCCGGACTGCCTCACCGTGCTGATGGCCCACGACGAGGCCTGCCTGATGGCGGTGCGGGAGGACCGGTCCGGGGCGCTGGTCGAGAAGGCGGCCACCGAGTTCGACCTCCGACGCCCGTGGGCGATCCGGCCGAAGCGGGCGATGGTCGAGGACGGCTACCCGAGCCGGGACGCGATGCCGCCGACCGTGCCGCTGCACAACGTCGCCTTCGAGGGCTTCCTGGTGCGCCGCGAGGTCGTGGACCGGATCGGGCTGCCCGACCCGTCGTACTTCATCTTCTACGACGACGTGGACTTCGCCCTGCGTGCGCGGCGCGCCGGCTACCGGATCCTCGCGGTCCGCGACGCGGTGCTGGTGCGGCAGCTGGACTTCGACCAGCAGCACGACCTCGCCGGGTGGAAGGGCTACTACATGTACCGGAACCTCTTCACCGTGCACCGGCGGTACGGCGAGAACGCCGCGGTCCGCGCCAAGCCCTGGCTGATCACGGCGGGGGTGCTGCTGCTGAGCCCGGTGCGCGGCGGGCGCGCGGAGGCGCGCAACGTCTGGCGGGCGCTCAGAGACGCGCGCCGGATGCCGCCGGCTCCGGAGCCTCCTCCTCGTCGACCCTGAGCCGCGGGCGCAGCCCGATGTGGTTGCCGGTGGCCATCGCGCCCATCCACGCCGCCACCGAGCCGAGCGCCAGGCCGGCGAGCACGTCGACGAAGAAGTGCCAGCCGAGGTAGACGGTGGCGATGCAGGTGGCGGCCAGGAACGCCCACGAGGCGATCCGCAGCCACCGGGCCAGTCCCACGAACTGCACGACCAGGCAGATGGTCATCATGATCCCGACGTGCAGCGAGGCGAACGCCGCGATCGACTGCAGCGCGCCGGTGTCCCAGGGGTCGGCGAGCACCGCGACCCGGTCGTCGAGCAGCTTCTCCGACAGCCAGGTCGCGTACGTGCGCGGGAGGTCGGAGAACTCGGCCGGGTCGGAGTAGATCGGGCCGACGGTCGGGACCAGCAGGTAGATGAGCGCGCCGAGCATCCAGTCGAACGCGACCGCGGTGACGTACCACGAGCCGGCCCGGTTGTGCCGGGTCCACACCAGCGCCACCGCGATCGTGACCGGGACCATGAAGATCCACACGATGTAGACCGCGGACATCAGCTGGGCGGTGACCTGGGTGCCGAGCGTGTCGTGGAGCAGGTCGGCGGGCTCGCGGCCGAAGAAGATCGCCTTGTCGATCGAGTTGAGCTCGTCGTCGTAGTTGTGGTGGTTGACGAACGGGACGAAGCTCTTGATGTTCCGGAAGGTCGCGTAGGTGAGGTACCAGGCGGCCATGCCCGACAGCGCGAAGACCCAGTGCGAGCGCGGCCACCGCTCCGCGGTCACCTCACGCCAGGCGGCCGGGAGCCCCCGCCACCGGCCACCGGCCCGGCGTACCGCCCGGGGCACGATGTCGGTGAGGATCGCGGCCAGCACGATCAGCGGCATCCGCAGGTAGCCGGGGATGAACGCGTCGGGGTCGCGGATCGGCAGGTTCTCGGTGCCGGCGATCCAGATCGTGACCGCGAGCATGAGCAGGCCGGCCGCCCAGGCCCAGCCGAAGTACCGGCCGAGCGAGGATCCGGCCCACCAATCGCGCACGAGCAACAGCGTAAGGGGTGGGCCCTCGGCGGCCGGTGCCGCGCGCGTGTGTGATCCGCACCATGGATCCCGCGGCGGATCCCGTGGCGCCCCGCGCGGGGAATGGGGCATCCGCCCCCGCGCTCGTAGACTGACCCATCGTGTCCACACCAGATCTCGTCGTCGTCGGCTCCGGGTTCTTCGGCCTCACCATCGCCGAGCGGTGCGCCGACGAGCTCGGGCTGCAGGTCCTGGTGCTGGAGCGTCGGCACCACATCGGCGGCAACGCCTACAGCGAGCGCGACCCCGAGACCAACATCGAGGTGCACAAGTACGGCGCGCACCTCTTCCACACCTCCAACGAGCGGGTGTGGGAGTACGTCAACCGGTTCACCTCGTTCACCGACTACAAGCACCGGGTGTTCGGCAAGTACCAGGGGCAGGTCTACCCGCTGCCGATGAACCTGGGGCTGATCAACCAGTTCTTCGGCAAGAGCCACACCCCCCAGGAGGCGCGCGAGCTGATCGCCTCCCAGGCCAGCGAGATCGCCACCGAGGACGCCACCAACCTCGAGGAGAAGGCGATCAGCCTGATCGGCCGCCCTCTCTACGAGGCGTTCATCAAGGGCTACACCGCCAAGCAGTGGCAGACCGACCCCACGAAGCTGAGCGCCGACATCATCACCCGGCTCCCGGTCCGCTACACGTTCGAGAACCGCTGGTTCAACGACAAGTACGAGGGCCTGCCGGTCGACGGCTACACCGCCTGGCTGACCCGGATGGCCGACCACCCCAACATCGAGGTCCGGCTCGACACCGACTTCTTCGAGGTCGCCGACGAGTTCAAGGGCAAGGTGCCGATCGTCTACACCGGGCCGGTCGACGAGTACTTCGGCAACTGCGAGGGCCGGTTGTCCTGGCGGACCGTCGACCTCGAGGAGTCGGTCCAGGAGGTCGACGACTTCCAGGGCACCGGGGTGATCAACTACAACGACCAGGAAGTGCCCTACACCCGGATCATCGAGTTCAAGCACTTCCACCCGGAGCGGGAGAAGGAGCACCGGCCCGGCCGCACCGTGATCGTGCACGAGTACTCCCGGTTCGCCGAGGAGGGCGACGAGCCCTACTACCCGATCAACACCGCCGAGGACCGCGCCAAGCTGCTCCGCTACCGTGACCTCGCCAAGCAGGAGCCGATGGTGCTGTTCGGGGGCCGGCTGGGCACCTACAAGTACCTCGACATGCACATGGCGATCGGCTCGGCCCTGTCCATGTTCGACAACAAGCTGAAGCCGCACTTCACCGACGGTGCGCCGCTCACCTCCGGAGGAGTCGACGAATCATGACGACCTCGACCATCGAGACCGGGGGCCGGACGCGCACCCGCCTCCTGCAGCGGCAGATCTTCCCGACCGACCACGACTTCGACGTGCTCCCGCTGTACGTCGACCCCGAGGACGTCCGCCTCGACGCCGACCGCTACGAGATCGGCGGCAGCCGCGCGGCCAAGGACCTCAACAACGCCGCGATCCGGCAGCCGGTCTCGACCGGCCGCAGCATCCACCCCGACCAGATCGAGTCGCGCACCGCGCTCCGGGTCCGGTCGGGCGAGCGGCTCTCCTTCGGCACCTACTTCAACGCCTTCCCGGCCAGCTACTGGCGCCGGTGGACGGTCGTCAGCGACGTCACCCTGACCGTCACCCTGCGCGGCCGCGGCGCCACCGTCATCGTCTACAAGTCGATGGCCAACGGCCGCTCCCAGCGCGTCGACTCCGCGCAGACCGGCAGCGAGGACCGCGGCGTCTTCACCTTCGAGCTGTCGCTGGTCCCGTTCGTCGACGGCGGCTGGTACTGGTACGACGTGGTCGCCGGCGACGAGGACGTCGTCGTCGAGTCGGCCGAGTGGACCGCCGAGGTCCCCGAGGACCGGGCCGACCACGGCACCGTCGACATCGCGATCACCACGATGAACCGGCCGGACTTCTGCGCCCGGCTGCTGGCCCAGCTGGGCGAGGACCCCGAGCTGGCGCCGTACCTCGACGAGGTGCTGGTGATGGAGCAGGGCACCCAGAAGGTCGTCGACTCCCCGGAGTTCGCCAAGGCCCAGGGCTCGCTCGGCGCCAAGCTGCGGATCATCGAGCAGGGCAACCTCGGCGGCTCCGGCGGCTACGCCCGCGGCCAGCTCGAGTCCCTGCGCAAGGGCACCGCGACCTACGCGATGATGATGGACGACGACGTCGTCTGCGAGCCCGAGGGCGTCATCCGCGCGGTCACCTTCGGCGACCTGGCCCGGCGGCCGACGATCGTGGGCGGGCACATGTTCAGCCTGTTCTCGCGCTCGCGGCTGCACAGCTTCGGTGAGGTCGTGCAGCCGTGGCGGTTCTGGTGGATGACCCGTCTCGACGGCTACAGCGACTGGGACTTCGCCGCCCGCAACCTGCGCTCGGCGCGGTGGCTGCACAAGCGCGCCGACGTCGACTTCAACGGCTGGTTCATGTGCCTGATCCCGCGCCAGGTGATCTCCGAGATCGGGCTGTCGCTGCCGCTCTTCATCAAGTGGGACGACGCCGAGTACGGCCTGCGCGCCAAGGAGGCGGGCTTCCCGACGGTGACCTTCCCCGGCGCCGCGGTCTGGCACGTGCCGTGGACCGACAAGAACGACGCGGTCGACTGGCAGGCCTACTTCCACCAGCGGAACCGGTTCGTCGCAGCGCTGCTGCACTCCCCGTACCCCCACGGCGGCCGGATGGTGCAGGAGAGCCTCAACCACCAGATCTCCCACCTGGTCGCGATGCAGTACTCCACCGTGGAGATCCGCCACCAGGCACTCGAGGACGTGCTGGCCGGGCCGAAGGGCCTGCACCGCCAGCTGCCCACCCGGCTCGGCGAGATCCGCGAGTTCGTCAAGGGCTTCACCGACGCCCAGCTGAAGAAGGACCCCGACGCGTTCCCGCCGATCAAGCGCGAGAAGCCGCCGAAGCGGGGCAAGGACGAGGGCATCGAGATCCCCGGCCGGCTCTCCCAGCTGGTGACCGCGGGTCTCGCGCCGCTGCGCCACCTCACCCGGCCGCGCAGGCTCTCCCGGGAGTTCCCGGAGGCGGAGCTGCCCGCGATGGACGCGAAGTGGTACCGGCTGGCCAAGTACGACTCGGTGATCGTGTCCATGAACGACGGCACCTCGGCGGCGCTGTACAAGCGGGACCCCAAGAAGTACCGCGAGCTGCTGCGCAAGACGCTGGAGATCCACGCGCGGCTGCGGCGCGAGTGGCCGCGGCTGGCCGCGGAGTACCGCGCGCACCTCGCCGAGGTGACCTCACCGGAGGCCTGGGAGGAGACCTTCCGGCCCTGGACGCAGGGCGTCGATGACTGACGCCTACCACGCTCGCGTCGAGGAGCTGCCCTGGGTCGACCCCGCGCCGCGCAACGGTCTGCTGGAGGTCTTCAAGCGCCGCTACCTGCTGCGGCTGCTGGTCCGCCGGGAGATCAGCGCCCGCTACTCCGGGTCGTTCCTGGGCCTGATGTGGTCCTACATCAACCCCCTGTCGCAGTTCTTCATCTACTTCTTCGTGATCGGCGTGCTGATCGGCCTGCACAAGAACGTGCCGAACTTCGCCATCCACATGTTCTGCGGGATCATCCTGACCCACTACTTCCAGGAGACGTTCAACGCGGGCACCCGCTCGATCGTGCGCAACAAGGCGATCGTGCGGAAGATGGCGATGCCCAACGAGATGTTCCCCGTGGCGTCGATGCTGGTCTCGCTGTACCACGTCGGACCGCAGATGATCATCCTGCTGATCGCCTGCCTCGCCTACGGGTGGGTGCCCGACCCGGGCGGCATGCTCGCCGTGGTGCTCGCGCTGCTCATCATCATGATCCTGGGGACCGCGATGGCGCTGCTCTTCAGCGCGGCCAACGTCTTCTTCCGGGACTGGTCGAGCGTGGTCAACATCCTCACCAACCTGGTCCGGTTCGGGGTGCCGATGATCTACCCCTACAGCATCGTCGACGAGAGGTTCGGTGAGCTGGCGAGGTTCTACCTGCTCAACCCGATCGCGGACGCCGTCCTGCTCTTCCAGCGCGCGTTCTGGGTCGGCACCACCGATCACCCCGAGGAGCTCGCGCGCACGGACCTGCCCGAGCACCTGTTCCTGATCGGCTTCGCGATGATCCCGGTCTGCCTGGTCATCCTGGTCATCGCCCAGTGGGTGTTCAGCCGGCTCGAACGCAAGATCCCGGAGCGCATCTAGATGAGCCTCGAGACCATCCGCTGCGAGAACGTGACGAAGGAGTTCACGCTCCGCTACCACCGCACCTTCAAGCAGGTGACGGTCGCGCTCGCCAAGGGGCGCAAGGTCAGCGACACGTTCCGGGCCGTCGACGACGTCTCCTTCACCGTCAGCGCGGGGGAGTCGATCGGGCTGATGGGCCTCAACGGCTCGGGCAAGAGCACGCTGCTGAAGATGATCAACGGCGTGATGCGCCCCGACCACGGCACCGTGCGCACCCGCGGCCGGATCGCCGGCCTGATCGCCACCGGCGCCGGCTTCCACCCGCAGCTCAGCGGCGAGGAGAACATCCGGCTGAACGCCGCGATCCTCGGGATGAGCGAGAAGGAGATCGACCGCAAGTACGACGAGATCGTGGCGTTCTCCGAGATCGACACCAAGTTCCTCAAGACCGAGGTCGGCCACTACTCCTCGGGGATGAGCGCGCGGCTCGGCTTCTCCGTGGCCATCCACGTCGACTCCGAGATCTTCCTCGCCGACGAGGTGCTCGCGGTGGGGGACCGGCCGTTCAAGCGCAAGTGCCTCAAGAAGATGGAGCAGATCCGCGACAGCGGGCGCACCCTCTTCTACGTCAGCCACGCGGCCGGCTCGGTGCGCCGGATGTGCACCCGCGTCCTGGTGCTCGAGAAGGGCCGGCTGATCTTCGACGGCGACGTCGACGAGGGGATCAAGCTGCTCCACTACGACGAGGACAAGGAAGAGAACGAGCCCGACCGCGACGAGGACACCGACGCGGACGAGGAGCTCGGCGCCGACATCTGAGCTCGCGACCGAGCCGGGTCGAGCGAGCCCCCGAGTGAGCCCCGCGAGTGGGCTGGTGGGCTCGCGACGGTCGGCGCGCAGATCCCTTCGAGCCCGCTCTTGACAAAAGCCGGATCGCCCGGCGTGTCGAGTGGAAATTACAACTTTGTAGTTACTCGGAACCCCTGGCGGGCCGGCTGTGACTCGTGTGAAAGTTGCTGCCTCGTGTGACTCTTCCCCTCGCACTGGAGCAACTGATGCAGCCTTCCCAGGCCCGTTTCGTGACCGTGTGCCAGCAGCTGCTGGCGCTCGGCGTCGTCCTCGCCCTCCTCACCCCTGCGGCAGGCGTCATCTCGCTGGACGTGGTGCCGCGGCCGCCGGTGGGCAGCGCGCTCGGCGACCCGCAGGTCTCGATGGCGGCCTACGTCCGGGCCGCGTCGGTGCCCTCGCGGGTGCCGACCGACGCGGTCGACCCGGAGGTGAAGGAGTACCCCCTCACCGCGCCCGCTGGCGCCCGGGTCGCCCCCGGCAAGCTCGCGGCGGCTCGCTCGGTGATCCGGCCGCGCGGGGGCAGCGAGATCACCAGCCGCCCGCTGCCCGTGACCGGGTACGGCGCGGTCGGGGTCACCTGGCGGCACGGCGAGCGGTACGCCGACGACGCGATCTCGTTCCAGGTGCGCACCCGCGACGAGAACGGCTGGTCGGCCTGGACCGGGATCGAGTACCACGACGACCACGGGCCCGACCCGGACAGCCCGGAGGGCCGGCACGCCCGGCCCGGCACCGAGCCGGTCGTCGTCGGTGACGTCGACGAGGTCCAGGTGCGCGTCGACTCCGAGCTGGCGGCTCCCTCGGACCTGAAGCTCGCCGTGATCGAGCCGGGCCAGGCACGCCGTACCGCACGGGAGCTGCCGGCCATCGACACCGACGCGCTCGACGGGGACGACGGCGTCGTGACGGACGACGGCACCGGCGACGGCACCGGGGACGGCACCGGCGAGGAGACCGGCGACGGGACCGAGGACGCGCTGGACCTGTCGGCCGCGCAGTTCACGCCGAAGCCGAAGATCTACTCGCGCGCCCAGTGGGGCGCCGACGAGCGGATGCGCGACAAGCCCTCGCTGCACTACTACGAGGTGCACGCCGGGTTCGTCCACCACACGGTCAACGCCAACAACTACACGCGCGCCCAGGTGCCCGGGATCATCCGGAGCATCTACGCCTACCACGTGAAGTCCCGGGGCTGGAGCGACATCGGCTACAACTTCCTCGTCGACCGGTTCGGCCGGATCTGGGAGGGCCGGTACGGCGGCGTCGACCGGCCCGTCGTCGGGGCGCACACGCTCGGGTACAACGACAACGCGTTCGCGATGTCGGCGATCGGCAACTTCGAGCTGCGCAAGCCCACCAGGGCGATGCTCGAGGCGTACGGCGCGCTCTTCGCCTGGAAGCTGTCGCTGCACGGGGTGAAGGCCGGGTCCATGAAGCAGTGGGTCACCAAGCGCTACTTCAAGGCGATCAACGGCCACCGCGACGCGGCCTCGACGGCGTGCCCGGGCCGCTACCTCTACGCCAAGATCCCCACCATCCGCGAGCTCGCGGTCCAGGCGCAGCGGGGCTGGAGCGGCCGGGAGCTCGAGTCCAACCTGGCGGGCACCCGCCAGCCCGACCTGCTCGTCCGGCGGGCCAGTGACGGCCAGGCCTTCATCCTGCCGATCAAGGACAAGAACGGGACGTACAAGGTCGGCTCCCCGATCGCGACCGGCATCGACCTGACCGGCATCTCGATCGTCCTCAACGCCGGGGACTGGGACCGGAACGGCTACAGCGACATCATCATCCGCAACCCCGGCAACGGCGCGCTGTACCTGAAGCGCGGGCTCGGCAAGGGCAAGTTCGCGGCGTGGCAGAAGCTCGCCACGGGGTTCCGCGGCGTCCGCCTGCTGGCCGCGGTCGGCGACATGACCGGGGACGGGTGGCCCGACCTGATGGGCCAGCCGAAGGGCGGTGCGATGCGGATCTACCCCGGCAAGGGGGTCGACGGGGTGCGGGCCAGCTACGTGGCGCACCGCGCGATCGACGCCTTCCGGCACATCCCGATCGGCCGGTGGAACGGTGACGGGGCGCCGGACAGCCTCTTCCGCAAGAACGGGACGCTGATGATGTTCCCGGGCAACGGCCCCGGTGGGCTGATGGACGGGCGCAAGCTGAACATCAACATGAAGCCCTACGACTGGACGGTCGGCATCAGCGACGTCGGTCTCACCGGCCACTCCGACGTGGTCGTGCGCAAGCGCGGGACCGGCCAGCTCTGGCTGCTGCCCGGGTCGACGAAGGGCTTCGGCACCAAGGTGCTGATCGGCCGCGGCATGAAGAAGTACGACATGGCCGCGACCTGAGGCCTCCCGGCCTCCTGGTCGCTCAGGCAGGGAAGCGAGCGGTCGCGCGCTCGGCGACATACGTCGCCTCGAGCCGCTCCCGTTCGGCCTGGGCGACCAGGACCAGGGAGCCGCCCTTCGCGAGCGGCTCCGCGAAGGTGGCCAGACCCGTGGGGGAAGCCGGGTTCGCCACCGTGAGGAGCCGGCCGCCGTCGGCGAGCAGATCCCCGGCGGCGGCCGCGCTCCACAGCTGCTCGTGGGTGCGGGTCTCCCCGCCGAGGTCGTACGCCGGGTCGCTCGGGGTCGGCGGGTCGTAGGGGACGAACGCGTCCGGCTGCGACCACACCTCGACCCCGACGTCGTGGACGCCGTCCGGCAGCGGCTCGGCGAACCGGGTGCCGAGCGGCAGCAGCGAGCAGGCGAGCACCGGGATGTCGGCGGCCCGGGGCGCCCAGCGGTCCAGCCCGTCGGGGCCGCAGACCACCGCGTCCGGCTCGTCGGTGTCGGAGACGACCAGCCCGGCCGTCCACGCGGCGCCGAGGACCACCGGGCCGAGCCAGTGCACCGGCAGGTCGATGCGCAGCGTGTCGCCGCGGGCCAGGTCGTGCTCGTCGGCGAGCAGCGAGGCGACCTTGGCGACCCAGTTGGCGTAGGTGATCCGGGAGAGCTCGACCCGCTCCCCGGTGGCGTGGTCGTAGAACGTGACCAGCGGCTGCCCGGGGTCGGCGACGGTGACACGGGTGAGAACGGACTCGAAGGTGCTCATCGGCACGTAGCCTTCCGCCCATGCCTGGCATCTCCAACTTCTGGGCGGTGATCCCGGCGGGCGGTGCCGGCACCCGGCTGTGGCCGCTGTCCCGGTCCTCCGAGCCCAAGTTCCTGCGCGACCTCACCGGTTCCGGGCGCTCGCTGCTGCAGTCGACGTACGACCGCCTGGCCCCGGCCGTCGACGACCGGTTCCTCGTCGTCACCGGCCGCGCCCACCGCGACGCGGTCGTCGCGCAGCTGCCGGAGGTCGGCGCGGACGCGGTGGTCGCCGAGCCGTCCCCGCGCGACTCGATGGCCGCGATCGGCCTGGCCGCGGCGGTGCTCGAGCGGCGGGACCCGGACGCGGTGATGGGCTCGTTCGCCGCCGACCACGTGATCGCCGACGCCGCCGGCTTCCGGGAGGTGGTCGCGACCGCGGTGGCCGCGGCCCGGGAGGACTGGCTGGTCACGATCGGGATCGAGCCCACGCACCCGTCCACGGCGTTCGGCTACATCCACGTGGGCGACCGGCTGGCCGGTCACGACGGCGTGCGCCTCGTGCGGGAGTTCGTCGAGAAGCCCTCGGCCGAGGTCGCCGAGGGCTACCTCGCGACCGGCCGGTACCGCTGGAACGCCGGCATGTTCGTGGCCCGGCCCCGGGTGGTCCTCGACCTGCTCGCGGCCGGCGACCCGGGGTTCGCCGCGACGCTGCGCGACATCGCGGCCGGGCGGGTGCCGCTCGAGGAGGCCTGGCCCACCCTGCCGCGGATCGCGATCGACCACGCGGTCGCCGAGCCGGCCGCCGCGGCCGGCCGGGTGGCCACGGTGCCCGCCACGTTCGGCTGGGACGACGTCGGGGACTTCGACTCGCTGGCCACGCTGCTCGGCGGCGCCGGCGTCACGGTGCTCGGCGACGCCGACCTGGTCGAGGCGCAGGACGCCACCGGGCTCGTCGTACCCGCCGGCGGCCGGGTGGTCGCCGTCGTGGGACTGGACGACGTCGTCGTCGTCGACACCCCTGACGCCGTGCTCGTCACCTCCCGCGCGCGGGCGCAGCAGGTCAAGCAGGTCGTCGACGCGCTGAAGGAGCGGGGCCGCACCGACCTGACGTGATCACCTCGTTGGTCGAGCACCCGGGAGCGCCAGCGAGCGGCGTGTCGAGACCATGGACCGAGGTCCGTCCGGCGCTACCTCGTTCCTCGGTCGCGGCGTCACCCGACCGGCGCGACCTCGTTCCTCGGTCGCGGCGTCACCCGACCGGCGCGACCTCGTTCCTCGGTCGCGTCTACGCGGTCTTTCGGCTCACCGG